>OLRK01000031.1_pt1 | contig 160272 bp, 135 predicted proteins | sample 1672911 | NCBI WGS metagenome assembly OLRK01 (sample SAMEA3136736, study PRJEB25190) | human gut metagenome | biome: human gut; feature: human-associated habitat; material: faeces | place: Austria | collected 2013
AGGTGGTCGCCTCCCCGATCCCCAAGCGCATCGTGGAGTTCGACGCCGTGCGCGATCTGGTGGAGGACGGCTACATCGTCGTGTCCACCGGCGGCGGCGGGGTGCCGGTCTTCGAGACCGGGGACGGCTACGTGGGCACCCCCGCGGTCATCGACAAGGACCGCTCCAGCGCGCTCATGGCCGCCGAGCTCGGCGCCGACATGCTCGTGATCCTCACCGCCGTGGAGAAGGTGTGCGTCAACTTCAACACGCCCGAGCAGCAGACCATCGACGAGATGGACGTGGCCCAGGCCGAGGAGTACATCGCCGAGGGCCAGTTCGCCCCCGGCTCCATGCTCCCGAAGGTGGAGGCCTGCATCGAGTACGTCGAGGCCTACCCCGAGGGCCGCGCCCTCATCACCTCGCTCGAGTGCGCGGCCGCCGGCCTGCGCGGCGAGACGGGCACGGTCATCACCGCCAACTAGGCAACGATCTACAAGCCAAGGGGCGGCTCTGGGATAAGGAGCCGCCCCTTTTTATGCAAGAATTTCGACTTGTTAGAGTTATGGGAGGCAGGAAAGGACCCCTTGCCGCTTGATCCAGGGAAAGCGACGGCGAAATCCCAGGTCGCTGTACGATCCTCTGCAGCCGATTCTTTCGAGCGCTCGTCCCGAACTCTAACAACTCGAAAAAACCGCTCTGCAAATGGCCGCCGATTGTCGCGGGGGATCCGGCTTCCCCGCTAGCCCTCCGCGCGCAGGAAGGCTTCGTAGCCGCGGCGGGCTTCGTAGATGTCGGCTTTGCTGGTGACTTCCCAGGGGGAGTGCATCGAAAGCACGGGCACGCCGGAGTCGATGACGTCCATGCCGTATTTCGCGGGGATGTAGGCGATGGTTCCGCCGCCGCCGGCATCCACCCGTCCCAGCTCCGCGGTTTGGAAACTTACGCCCGCGTCGTCCATGATGCGGCGCACGAGCGCGACGTACTCGGCCGAGGCGTCGTTGGAGCCGCTCTTGCCGCGGGAGCCGGTGTACTTGTTGAACACGAGACCGCGGCCCAGATAGGCGGAGTTCTTAGCTTCGAAGACGCTCGCGTAGGCGGGGTCGAATCCGGCGGACACGTCCGAGGACAGCATGCGCGAGCGGGTGAGGGCGCGGCGCAGGCGCAGCGGGCTGCTCTCGCCGGCGAGCGCCATGATTTCGGCGATGGTGTTTTCAAAGAACATCGAGGCCATGCCGGAGGCGCCCACGCTGCCGATCTCCTCCTTGTCCACCAGCACGCAGACAGCGGTGCGGGCGGGGATGTCGTCGCCCAAGGCCAGCTGGGCCGCAAGGGAGGTGTAGGCGCACACGCGGTCGTCCTGGCCGTAGCCGATGACCATGGAACGATCGAAGCCGAGGTCGCGGGCGCGGCCGGCGGGCACTACCTCCAGCTCGGCTGAGAGGAAGTCCTCCTCGGCGATGCCGTACTTGTCGGACAGAAGCGCCAGCACGTAGGCTTTCACGGGATCTTTGGAGGCCTTGTCGCCTTCGGCTTTCCCGGCGCCGTCGTCCGCCTCGTCGGCGCCGGTCGCGGCGAGCGGCCGGTTGCCCACGAGCACGTCCAAGTCCTCGCCTTCCACGACCTTCGAGCCCTTCTTATCCATCTGCTGGGAACCCAAGTGGGGGAGCAGGTCGGTCACGCAGAACACCGGGTCAGCCGGGTCGTCGCCGATGTTCACCTCCACCACCGCGCCGTCGGTTTTGGCCACGACGCCGTGAAGCGCCAGCGGCAACGCCGTCCACTGGTAGTTTTTGATGCCGCCGTAGTAGTGCGTGTCCAGCAGCGCGAAGTCGTTCGTCTCGTACAGCGGATTCTGCTTGATGTCGAGGCGCGGCGAGTCGATGTGCGCCCCCAGGATGTTCATGCCCTCCGAGATCGGTGCGGCCCCCACATGTACGAGAATGACGGCCTTGCCCTGGGCGCAGGCCCACAGCTTGCTGCCCGGGCCCACCGGTGTGCCGGCGGCGATGCAATCAGCCAGCGAATCGTAGCCGGCGTCCTCAGCAGCGGCGATGGCGGCCGCCGCGCACTCGCGCTCGGTCTTGTTCTCGGAGATGAAATCGATGTAGTCGACGGCCAGCGCCTCAAGCTCGTCCAGCGACGCCTCGTCGTACTTCTTCCAAGCCACTTCGCGTTCCACGTAACATCCTTTCTCTTGTGCGATCGAACACAGTATGAACCAATCTGTGGGGAAAAGTTCGGAAATTGTTACATCCTGTTTTCTCGATGCGCGGGGCGGGAGCGCCGTACTATAATGGCCCAGACATTGAGACGATGTCGCCGATACTTAAGAAAGGAAGATTCCATGAATCTGCGTGACGTTATTCCTACCGCCGAGAACTCCAGCAACTTCAACGTCGTCCCCGAGTCCATCACCGAGGTGGGCACCACCCTCGAGAACCTGAAGGCTGCCGTGTGCGGCGAGACCGGCGCGTCCGCCAAGTACGCCGCCTGCGCCGCTGCCGCCAAGGAGCAGGGTTTCGACCAGATCGCCCGCCTGTTCGAGGCCACCAGCGCCGCCGAGCAGATCCACATCGGCCTTGAGGCCGGCGTGATCGCCGAGATCGAGCCGGGCTACGAGCGCCCCGCCGCTCCCGAGGCCGAGGGCATCGCTACCGACCTGAACCTCATCGCCGGCGCCCTGGGCGAGATCTACGAGACCTCCGACATGTACCCGAGCTTCATCAAGGTCGCTCAGGAGGAGGGCAACAAGAAGGCCGAGTTCGTGTTCACCCGCGCCAAGCTCGCCGAGGCCGTGCACGCCGAGCTGTACATGGACGCCTACAACAACATCGACGCTCCCACCGACGAGGCCTACTACCTGTGCCCCATCTGCGGCTACATCCACAAGGGCGACGATTTCGAGAAGTGCCCCATCTGCTTCACCCCGGCCGACAAGTTCCGCAAGTTCTAAGTCGTCCGCACGCATAGCGCGCACCTCATGCGACCGTCCTTCGGGGCGGTCGCTTTTTTCGTGCGCATGGGTGCTTCTCGCTGTTGCCGGACGCGAGCGACGGACACGGTTTGATCGGTTGCGTCTGTGCTGCGAAGGGGAAGGTGGCCTTTGTGGCCGAGCATTTTCGCAGGGGCGGCCCTCACGCTTCTTCTGCCGGCAATGTGCGATACTGGGTGTCGTTCGGCGGCGAAAGGAGAGCGAGAACATGCGGAAGGCGAGTTTCGATACGGGGCGGGGAAAGATCGTCTACTGGGTAAGCGATGTGCCCGATGCGACGCGGCCGTGGGTGGTGTTCCTGCCGGGGCTTACGGCGGATCGTCGCCTGTTCGCGCCGCAGATCGAGCACTTCGAGGGCCGTGCCAACTGCCTGGTGTGGGACGCGCCGGCCCATGGTGAGTCGCGCCCGTTCCCGCTGGATTTCTCGCTGCCCGACTTGGCCCGTTGGTTGGGGGAGATCATGAAGGCAGAAGGCGTCAGTGCGCCTGTGCTCGTAGGTCAGTCGATGGGAGGGTACGTGGCTCAGGTGTTCGACGTGCTGTTCCCAGGGCGCGCCCGCGGCATCGTGTCGGTGGACTCCGCGCCGCTCGGTCGCGACTACTACAAGCGATGGGAGTTGGCCTGTCTGCCTTTCGTGACGCGCATGTTCTACCTGTACCCGTGGGCCACGCTTAAGAAGACGAGCACCGAAGGCAATGCCGCAACTCCCGAGGGCCGCGCCATCATGGGCTCGATCCTGGCCGGCTACGAGAAGGGGGAGTACTGCCGGCTTTCCGCCCATGGGTTCGCCATGCTGGCCGAGGTGGTGAGAAGCGATGAGTACGCCGCGCCGACCGCCCCGCTCACGCTGATCGTCGGCGAGCTCGACCGCACGGGGTTCGTCCGCAAGTACAACGAGCTGTGGTCGGAGCGTACGGGCTTGCCCGTTCGCTGGGTAGAAGGCGCCGCCCATAACTCCAACGCCGATAATCCAGCTGCCGTGAACGCCATCATCGAAGAGGCGCTCGGCGGCAACTGAGATTGCACCCAGCGGATTGCGGCGGCTTCAGGCACTCGCGGCCGCCTCGCAGCTTGCAAATGATCGGGCGCAGATGTTCGGCGCTCGCCTTGCCAGCTTCCAAACGATCGTGTGAGAGACGGCTCTGGCTGGTTTAGTTCTGCTAGAATGCTTCCGCTGAGAAAGCCATAGCGTGAAGGAGGTGAGAGGAATGTCGAAGAAGCGCAAGAAGGCGCATCCTGTGCAGGCGGTAAAGCCGAAAAGCGATGTCGTGTGGCGGCAGTCGGCTGAGGAAGCGACGCTGGCGAGCAAGCCGCGCTACAACGGGTTCGCCTGTGGGCATGGCGCCCACGGTTCGGCGAAGTACAGCCGAGCGCGGGCCAAGCAGGTCTGGCAGCGACAGATGCGACAAGAAGGAGCCTCTCGGGGCTCCTTCCCTTTTATAGAGGCCCGACGACGGGATCCCGCAGCAGCGCGGTCTCAGAGGCGGTGCTGTTTGCGCCAGGCGGCGGGGGAGCAGCCGACCTCGCGGGAGAAGGCGGTGGCGAAGGTAGTCGGGCGCGGATAGCCCACGGCGCGGCCCACCTCGGACAAAGGGAGGTCCGTGCCGGCCAGAAGCTCGCGGGCGCGCTCCATCCGCAGGTCCCGCAGCTCCTCGGCCACGCCGCGCCCGCGCTCGGCCTTGTAGGTGGCCGCCAGACGCGAGCGGCTCACGCACAGTTCGCGGGCGATGGACTCCAGTGTGAGCGGCGCATCCAAGTGGCGCTCCAGCAGCGCGCGGGCGTCGCGGGCCAGACAGGCCGCTTCGCTGCTGCCCCGAGCGGCTTCGGCCTGTCCTTCGGCCTCGGCGGTATCCATGAGGCAGGCGACGGCCTCGGCGGCAAGCGCCGTCAGGTGCAGCTCGGTCGCCGCGGCGTCGGCCGTTCGGGCGTCGAGGCGCTGCAGCATGGCGCCCACGTGGGGCGCGTTCAGGACCTGGGGCGCCGTGGCAAAGCGCTCCAGCAGGGCATCGCCGTCGGAGCGGCGGTCGAAAGCGAGCTGTTCCCAGAAGCGCGGCGTGAAGCACAGCGAGCGGGACACATAGGGGGTGCGCGGCTTCAGCCGGTAGGCGTAGGAGCCGGCATCCTGGCAGTACATGACAAGACCTGCAGGGCCGGGGGCGCTGACGGGCCGCGGCATGGTTTCCAGGCAGCTCGGCGACATGATGCCCAGGCAGAAGTAGCCGGGTCCGCAGCTCGTGAGGTCCACGGCGCCTTCCACCTCGAGGTCGAGCACGGTCATCAGGCAATCGGGGCCGATGCCCGCCATCCAGGCGCTGCCGCGGCCGCGCTCCGGCGCGAGCTGCGACACGATGCCGCTGCGCCGGGCCACCGGCTCCATCCCCAGCGTCTCAATTTGGGAGAGGAACAGGTGGTGCAGTCCCTTGTCTATGTTCGCCAACGCGCTCGCGCCCATAATCGTGCCCGTCGTTTTCCGATCCGTCCAGAGTTCTTTCCGATTCGTCCATAAGTTAGCCTTACTTAACACAAAGGCCTTAACGCAAGGTAAATTAACCGACTGAAACTTTCAAGAAGAGAACGGCGACGCGACGGAAAAGGGACGGGAGCGCCGCCTTAAGCGGAAAGGTGCGCACAGGTGGAAGGCACGATGGACGGAATCGAGGGCGCCATGCCCGAGCCCAGGAAGGCGCCGCGGCCGGCGTCGGTATCTCGGGCGCGCGAGGGCGCCTCGACTCGCGGGGCGTCGGGCGGCCTGATGATGGCGGCGGCCGAGCACGACCGTCGCCGCGTGGACCCGCGGGTGGCGCTGGCGGTGCTCGTGCTGCTCAACGTGGCCGTGTTCGCATCCGGCGCGAAGGCCATCGAGCTGGCGGCCGTGGCCGGCGATGCGGCGCTCATGCTGTGGTGCCGCCGCGGACGTTTGGCCTGCGCGTGGCTTGGCGCCTACGCCGCCTTATCGCTCATTGCGCTGGCCTGCATCCTGGGCGGTCCCTTCTTCATGCCCATGGGCTCGTGTCTGGTCATGCTCGCGCGGCTGTTCCCCACGGCCATGTTCGCGGCCGCGCTCATCTCCACGACCTATTTGGGCGAGCTGGCCTGCGCTCTGCAGTCTTTCGGGCTCTCGGGGCGCATGACCGTGGCGGTGTGCGTGGGCATGCGCTTCTTCCCGACCATCGCCCGGGAGGCGAGGGCCGTGCGCGAGGCCATGCTCACCCGGGGCCTTCGCCTGACGCCGGCGGCCATCCTGCGCCATCCGGCCGGGCTGCTGGAGAACTTCATGGTGCCCTACCTGCACCGCGTGTCCATCGTGGCCGACGAGCTGGGGGACGCCGTCATGGCCCGCGGCGTGGAAACGACGCGCCGACGCGGCTCCTACCACGAGCTGCGCATCGGGGCGCTGGACGTCGTGGTGCTGGTCGCGGCCGTGGCGCTGGTCGCGGCGGCGGTGGCGGGGAAGGTGCTCCCGTGAGCGCCGCGACCCCATCGGCCGCAACGGCCGCCATCGTCCTCGAGAATGTGTCCTACACCTACCCCGGCGCGGAGCGGCCGGTGCTGCGCGGGGTCTTCCTCGAGATTCCGCGGGGCCAGTGCGTGGTGGTCACCGGCGCCTCCGGTTGCGGTAAGACCACGCTCACGCGCCTCATCAACGGCCTGGTGCCCCATGTCTATGCCGGCGAGGTGAAGGGCCGCGTGATGGTGGAGGGAACGGAGGTGGCCGCCTGGACTCCCGACGAGCTGGGCGTGCGCGTGGGTTCGGTGTTCCAGAACCCCCGCAGCCAGTTCGTGAACCTGGACGTGGCCTCCGAGATCGCCTTCGGCTGCGAGAACCTGGGCCTTCCCCGCGGCGAGATTGTGGCGCGGGTGTCCAAGGCGGCCCGGGCCTTGGGGATCGCCGATTTGCTCGATCGCGGCATCGAGGAGCTTTCCGGCGGCCAGAAGCAGGCGGTGGCCATCGCCTCGGCCTTCGCCATGGAGCCGGCGGTGTTCGTGCTGGACGAGCCGACGGCCTCCCTGGACGTGCCCTCCATGAAGCGCCTCGCCGAGGTGGTGGCGGCGCTGAAAGCGGCGGGCAAGACCGTCGTCGTGTCCGAGCACCGCCTGTGGTGGCTGGCGGACGTGGCCGATCGGGTGGTGCTCATGGAAGATGGCGCCGTTGCCGGCGACTGGACGGCCGCCGACTTCGCGGCGCTGCCGGCCGCCCGTCGCGCCGCGGCCGGCGTGCGGGCCTGGACGGTGGCGGAGATGGAAGGGGAGGGCCGCCCCGCTGCGGCGGTCCCGGCCGGCGCGGTCTCAGCCGATGCCCCCGCGCCCGAAGCGCCCCGGCTGCAGGCCGCCGGCCTGACCGTGGCCTTCCGCCGCCGGCCGCCGGTACTGGACGGCCTCGACCTCTCCCTGGAGCCCGGGCGCGTGCTCGGCATCGTCGGCCGCAACGGCGCCGGCAAGACCACGCTCTTGCGCTGCCTGGCGGGGCTTACCCGCGAGCGCGCGGGCACCGTGGCCGTGGACGGGGCGCCCGTGGCCGCCCGACGGCGCCCGGGCCTCGTGCATCTGGTCATGCAGGAGCCGGGCTACCAGCTGTTCGCCGACAGCGCCCGCGCCGAGCTGCATCGGGAAAGCGACGAGGCCGCCGACGCGATGCTGGCCGCTTTCGGCCTCGCCGCCTGCGCCGAGCGCCATCCCTTGGCCCTTTCCGGCGGCGAGCGCCAGCGCCTGGCCGTGGCCGCCGGCCTCGCCCAGGGTGCCCGGGTGCTCGTGCTCGACGAGCCCACGAGCGGCCTGGACCGCGCCAACATGGAGCGCGTCGCCGCGGTTTTGCGCCGGGCCGCCGCCGACGGCGTCGCCGTGGTCCTCGTCACCCACGACTACGAGTTCCTCTGCGCGGTCTGCGACGAGGCGGCCGAGGTGGAAGGCGGCCGCATTCAGGCCCGCTACCCCCTCGACGACGCCGGCCTCGCCCGCGTGCGCGCCCGCTTCGGCCTCTGAACCCCCCCCTCAAATTCCGAGCCCTTCGGCTCTCTGAACCTCACGGTAACCCATCCCCAAAGGAAAGGATTGAATCTATGGCAACGACAACGGCAAAGACGACGAGCGCAGCACCCCTGGCAGCCTCGGGGCGCCTCACGGCGAAGGACATCGTGCTTCTGGCCGTGTTCGGCGTGGTCACCTTCTTCGTCATGATGGCGGTGGCCATGGTGTGCAGCTTCAGCACCGACATGGCCTGGTGGACCCACGCCATCGGCTCCATCCCGGCCGGCATCGTGTGGACCTACCTCATGGCGCGGGTGCCCAAGCGCGGGGCGGCCTTCATCGCCGGCGCCATCATGGCCCTGCTCGGCTTCGTCATGGGCATGGCCTGGACGGGCCCGGTGGGCATCCTTGCCGGCGCGGCCCTCTGCGAGCTTGTCATGATGGCCGGCCGCCGCGCGAAGTGGACGGTGGTCGTGGGCTGGGCGGTGCTCGTGCTGTGCTGGTGGTTCGGGCAGATCTCGCTCATCCTGTTCGCCGGCGAGTCCTATGTGCAGATGGTGGTGGACATGGGCATGACGGCCGAGTACGGCCAGGGGCTCGTGAACTGGGTGTACAGCCCTGCCTTCCCGATCTGCGGCTGCGTGACGGCGCTGTGCGCCGCGCTCGGCAGCTGGCTGGGACTGCGCATCTTCCAGAAGCACTTCGCGAAGATCGCGGCCTAAGGGGAAGCGATGGCGACGGAACAGGATAAGCGGCCCCAGGGCGGCAACGCCGTGATGCAGCTGCTGCAATTCGCCGGGTCGCGGCGCTGGCTCGCCTTCGCGGGCTCGGCGCTGGCGGCGGTCAACGGCATCCTTACGGTGGTGCCGCTCGTGCTCGTGTGGTTCGTGCTGCGCGACTTCGTGGCCGTAGCGCCCCATTTCGAGGAGGCCACCGACGCCACGCTGTGGGCGTGGCTCGCCTTCGGGGCGGCCGTGCTAGGGGCGCTGTGCTACTTCGCCGGCCTCATGCTCACCCACACGGCCGCCTTCCGCGTGGCCGCCAACATGCGCAAGGCGTGCCTGGCCCATGTGGCGAAGGTGCCGCTCGGCTATTTCGACGCGAACGCCTCGGGCCGTCTGCGCCGCATCATCGACGGCTGCGCCGGGCAGACCGAGGACGTCATCGCCCACAAGATGCCCGACTTCATCGCTTCCATTACGGCACCGGTGGCCTATCTGGTGGCCATGTTCCTGTTCGACTGGGTCATGGGACTCGTGTGCCTCATCCCCGTGGCGGTGTCGCTGTTCGCCATGTGGTGGATGATGGGCCGCGACGTGCCCGAGGGCGGCCGCTACTTCATGCAACGCTACCAGGAGGCCCTAAACCGCATGTCCACGGCGGCCACCGAGTACGTGCGCGGCATTCCCGTGGTGAAGGTGTTCCAGCAGACGGTGCACTCGTTTCGGGCCTTCCACGCGGCCATCGTCGACTACCGCGACATGGCCACCAACTACGTGAACTTCTGCCGCCTGCCCCAGGTGGTGCAGCTCACAGCCATCAACGGCACCTTCGTGGTGCTCGTGCCGGCGGCCATTTTGCTGGCGGCGGGCGCGGGCGACTTCGGCCGCTTCCTCACCGACTTTTTGTTCTACGTCATCTTCTCGGCCTTCACCACCACGGTGATGAGCAAGGTGATGTACTCCTCCGAGGCGCTCATGATGGCCGAGGACTCCATGCGCCGGGTGAACGAGATTCTGGCCGTGGCGCCCATGGAAGAGGTCGCCGAAGGGGCCGCGGCGCACCCGGCGGGCACTGAGGTGGCGCTTGAGAACGTGACCTTCGCCTACCCCGGCTCGGCGCGCCCGGCCCTGCGCGACGTGAGCCTCACGGTGCCGGCTGGCGCCACGGTGGCGCTCGTCGGGCCCTCCGGCGGCGGCAAGAGCACGCTGGCGAGCTTGGTGCCGCGCTTTTGGGATCCGCAGGAGGGCGTGGTCGCGGTGGGCGGCGCCGATGTGCGGCGCATTCCCGCTGCCGAGCTCATGGACACTGTGGCCTTCGTGTTCCAAAACGATCGCCTGTTCAAGGGCACCTTGGCCGACAACATCCGCATGGGGCGCCCCGATGCCAGCGACGAGGACGTGGCCGCGGCGGCCCGGGCGGCCCAGTGCGACGACATCATCGCGAAGTTCCCCGAGGGGCTTGCCACCCGCGTGGGCGCGGACGGCGTGTACCTGTCGGGCGGGGAGTGCCAGCGCATCGCGCTCGCCCGCGCCATTTTGAAGGACGCGCCCGTGGTGGTGCTCGACGAGGCCACGGCCTTCGCCGACCCCGAGAACGAGGCCCTCATCCAGCAGGCCCTGGGGCGCCTGGCCGCCGGCAAGACGGTGCTCATGATCGCGCACCGGCTGTCCACGGTGGTGGACGCCGACCTCATCGCCGTGGTGGACGACGGCGCCATCGTGGAGCGCGGCACCCACGACGAGCTGCTGGCCCGCGGCGGCACCTACGCGCGCCTGTGGAAGAACTACTGCCAGGCCGCCCAATGGAAGATCGCGGGAGGGAGCGCCCATGCTGCGTGATCGTCTGGCCCTGACCGAGGAAGGCGCCCGCTCGCTGCGGAAAGGCGCGCTCGTCTGCGCCTTGGCCAACCTCGTGCTCATGTTCCCCGTCGGGGTGTTCTACCTTGTGACCGGCGAGTTTCTGGCCCACTGGGAAGACGGGGCGGTGCCGCTGCCGACCCTTTGGCCCTACCTGGCGCTCATCGCGGTGGTGCTGGCGGCGGTGTTCGCCACCCAGTATTGGGAGTACCACGCCACCTACAGCGTGGTGTACCAGGAGAGCGCCCGCAAGCGTATCGGCCTGGCCGAGCGGCTGCGTGTGCTGCCGCTGTCGTTTTTCGGCAAGCGCGATCTGGCCGATCTCACCACGGTGATCATGAAGGACGCCGCCGACCAGGAGCGCCTGTTCAGCCACACCATGCCCCAGGCCTTCGGCACGGGCATCTCCACGGTGATCGTCGCCGTCATGCTGCTCGTCTTCGACTGGCGGCTCGCCTGCGCGTCGCTGTGGCCGGTGCCCGTGGCTCTGCTGATCCTGCTGGCGACGAGCCGCGCCCAAACGGCGAAGACCCGGGGCAAGAACGCCGCCGCCCTGGCGCTTGCCGACGACATCCAGGAGTACTTGGAATCGAACCGCGAGGTGCGCGCCTTGAACCGCGCCGACGACTTCTTGGGCCGCCTGAACGATGACGTGGACGCCTTCGAGCGGGCGAAGCTGGCCTCAGAGCTGGTGACGGGCACGGCGGTCGTCTGCACCCAGACGCTGCTGCGCCTGGGCATCGTGACCACCATCCTCGTCGGCACGGCGCTCGTGGCCGCCGGCCAGTGCAGCCTGCTCGTGTTCTTCTGCTTCATGCTGGTGGTCACGCGTCTGTACGACCCCATCGGCCTCATTCTGCAGTCGGTGGCCGAGCTCATCGACATGACCCAGTCGCTCGCCCGCATGAAGGCCATCGAGGGCGAGCCGGCGCAGACGGGGGAGCTTACCTTCAACCCCCAGGGTCACGACATCGTGTTCGACGACGTGACCTTCGCCTACGACGACGGGGGTCCCGTGCTCAGCTCCGTGAGCTTCACGGCCCGGGAAGGGGAGGTCACTGCCCTGGTGGGGCCGTCCGGTTCCGGCAAGTCCACGGCGGCCAAGCTGGCGGCGCGCTTCTGGGATGTGGGCGAGGGCGCGGTCACCGTGGGCGGCGTGGACGTCTCCGGCATCGACCCGGAGACGCTGCTCACCGATTACACCGAGGTGTTCCAAGACGTGGTGCTGTTCAACGGCACCGTGATGGAGAACATCCGCCTCGGGCGGCGCGACGCCACCGACGAGGAGGTGCTGGCGGCGGCCCGGGCGGCCAACTGCGACGAGTTCGTGCAGAAGATGCCCCAGGGCTACGCCACGCCCATCGGCGAGAACGGCGCTCTGCTCTCCGGCGGCGAGCGCCAACGCATCTCCATCGCCCGGGCCATTCTGAAAGACGCCCCCATCGTGCTTCTGGACGAGGCCACGGCCTCGCTGGACGTGGAGAACGAGTCGGCGGTGCAGCAGGCGCTCTCCCGGTTGCTCGTGGGCAAGACGGTGCTCGTCATCGCCCACCGCATGCGCACGGTCATGGGCGCCGACCACGTGGTGGTCCTCGCCGAGGGCCGCGTCGCCGAAGACGGCACTCCCGCCGAACTGCTCGCGGCCGGCGGCCTGTTCGCCCGCATGGCCTCCCTCCAAGGCCAAGCCGCCGATTGGAAGTTGTAAGACAGGGCGTATCTGCCTTTTCCGTTCACCCTCTGCGGCATATCTGCCTCTAACAGCAAGGGCCCGCGGCGGAAGCTGCGGGCCCTTGGGGGTGAAGGCGCCCGGCGATAAGTGGGAGGGAGGTTATCGCCGGGCAGGAGTAAGCGGGATGGCTAGGCGAGGGAGGCCACGTACTCGCCGGTGAACTTGCCCTGGGTGACGGCGAAGGCGATGGATACGCCGCACAGGGCCGTGGTGTACTGAATGCCGAAGCGGCTGCCCGCTGTGTTGCCAGCGGCGAACAGGCCCGGGATGGGGCGGAAGGTCTCGCGAGCGAGCACCTGGCCGTTCTCGTCGATGGCCACGCCCGAAGTGTTGCAGAGCATGCCGCCCAAGGTCTTCTCGCCGGCATAGGCGTAGTAGGGCGGCTGGTTCACCGCGAACATGAGCGACTTCTCCTTACCGAAGTCCTCGTCGAGGCCGGTGGCGCACAGCTCGTTGTAGCGCTCGATGGACGCCACGAAGTTGTCCAGGGCCTCGCCCTCGTAGCCCAAATATCCGCCCAGGGTCTCGTAGTCGTTGGCGGCGTACACGACGGGGTTGGAATCGGGGCCGGAGCCTTCCGGGCCGCCCGCGACGGCAGCCTCCAGGATGGCGGGCAGGCCGTCCATGCCGCCGTTGGGGTAGTCGATGCCCATGTGGCAGGCGGGCTGGGCCTTGATCAGCGCCTCGTAGTTGCTGTCGAAGACGTTGGCGATCTTGCCCGCAGGCTGCAGGGCGCCGGCGTAGGCCGCCCATTCCATGAACCCAAAGCCTTCGTTGCAGTAGCGCTTGCCGTCGGCGTTGATCCACAGCGACGCGGCGGAGCCGAGCGGGTCTGCGGGGCTGTCGCAGGGGTAGTAGTAGTCGCCGCCCATGGAGGACTGGTAGGGGTCGAGCTGGCCGCCGGCCCAGTAGCACAGCTTCAGGCCGTCGCCCTCATAGCCCGAGGTGACGATCTGGCCATCCTCGCCGATCATGTTGGTGATCTGGGAGAGCAACTCCTTGGCCATCTCGGGGTTGGCGGAGTAGTCGCCGGCGCAGACGATGACGCCCTTGGCGGCGTTCACCTGCACGTAGCTGCCGTCCTCCTTCTGACCGACGGCGCCGGTGACGCGGCCGTCGTCGGCGGTGAGAAACTGGCGCGCCGGGCAGCCCCAGTAGATTTGGGCGCCGGCATCAAGGCCCACCTGCAGCAAGTTGGCGAGGATCTTCTCCTGCACGGGCATCGTGGAGGCTGTGCCGATGTAGGTGCCCAGGCCGTTCTTGAAGGTGGTGTAGGCCTCATCGGTGGGGTAGAACTGGATCTCCAGGGCGTCGCGCTCCTCGTCGGTCAGGCAATCGATGTACCAATCGAAGGCCTCGCCGCAGGTGGTGGTGAACTTGCGGGCCAGCGAGACGTTAGAGCGGTTGGCGGCGCGCAGCTGCCAGTTGTTCAGAAATTCGATGGGATCCACGCCGTCAACGCCGCGCTCTTTGAGGAATTCGGAGTTGATGTGGCCGAAGTGCCCCATGCCCATGCAAGGGTGGTTGTCCTCGGGATGGGCCTCCATGGCGATGACCTTCGCCCCGCTCTCGGCGGCGGCGCGGAAGGCGGAGCAGCCGGAGAAGCTCAGCCCGATGACGAGTACGTCGCACTCGGCGGTCTCGGCGATGTCGCCCTCGGCGATGGGCTCGGGGGCCGTGCGCCAGCTCGTGGCGGCGGTGCTGGAAGCGGTACCCGACGATGCGGTGCCGGATGCGGACGAGCCCGCGCTCTGCGACGGGGAGCAGCCGGCGAGGCCGACGGCGGCGAGACCGGCCGCGCCGAGGCCGGCCCCCTTCAGGAAGTTGCGGCGCGTGAAGCCCTGGGTGTTTTCCATGTGATTCCCTCCTTGGGTGTGAGACGGTCGAGGTGTCGATGGTTCGGGCGCCTCTTGTGCTTTTCATCTTCGGGGAACAGACGCTCGCCGCCCATACTCGAAATCAGGTAAAGCTCTAACGAAAACGGGGTATTTCCTGGTAGAGGCCTTGGCGTTTTGGAGTAATCGGGTAGAGTGTGGGTGCTGGGACGACGCCGATGAAGAGGAGGGACTTCATGATCCGTCAAAGCGAGGCCGCCCGCACCGCGGCTCAGTTCCTATCGTTCGGGTCCTTTTTCCTATCATGCCCCTTGGGGCTGTGGGACTCATGCCTGTTCGCGCAAATATCGTTTGACCGTGTCCTTGAGGTCGCCGTCGTGGACGGCCTATGCGTCGCAGGGTTCATGGCGTCCTTGGCGTTGGGGCTCGGATCCATGGCCCGCGGGACGGCGCGCGTTCCCAAGCCGCTCGCTGTGGCCGGAGCCCTGGTCTATGGAATGGGCCTCTGCCTGTATGCGGTGATTCAAGGGGCCGACGTGCCTGTCAGCGCTTTCGGCGCGGCAGTGATGGGGGCTGCCATCGGTGCGGGTCTCGCCGTTGTCGTGGTGGGTTGGTGTCGCCTGCTGGCGCGCTTCGGCCTGAGGCGCTCGTTGGTGGGCCTCGGCATCGCCTGTGGGGCAGCGGCTTTGGCAGGGCTCGGCTTCGAGATGGACGTTCTGCCCCAGCCGCTCAGCGCTTTCATGGCCTTCGCCCTGGCAGGTGCGGTAGCGCCTGCGATCGACTCGCTTCGCAGCTCTGTCGAATCGGAAGAGTCGGTAGTTGGGGATAATGCGGTGGAACAGGATGCCCCGGTGGAGCATCTGTGGGACTCGATGCGCACTATGGTCTTCAACCCCTGTCTGGGGCTGTGCCTGTTCCTCTTCGTCATGAGCGCCCGTGGATTTGTGTTCATGGGCTACGAGCACATCGGAGCCTCCTCGGTGATTGTGGCGGCGGTACTGGCCGTCGTGCTAGCCCGGTTCTGGCCCGGCTTCTCCCTGGCGACAATCTACCGGGTGCTACTGCCGGTAGCAGCGGCGATCTTCATCGTGCTGAGCAGCTTTCCCGTCGGCACCATGTCCTTCAGCTTGGGGTTCCTCGTTTCTCACAGCGTCATGGCGACTGTGGCGCTTCTGGCCTTGGCGTCGCTCGCCGCCGTTGCGCGGGCCGGCGAGTTCTCCCCGGTGGTCGTGGGGGCGGCTCTGTGCGCCATGACGAGTGTGGCAGTGCTCGTAGGTTCCAATCTCGCCCAGCTGGTTCCCCAAGATGATACGATGGGGGCGGTGCTCCTGGTCTGCGCCATGGCCTATTTCGTGTATATACTCATCTCCCCGCTTGCAGACTACTATCGGATGTTCCGAGAAACGGATGGCGCTGAAGACCTCAGGGAGAGAGCCTCCCGCGATTCGGCTCAACCGCTCGACTACGATGGGGTGTGCGCCGCACTTGCCGACAAGCGCAATCTGTCGGCCCGCGAGCGCGAGATCCTGCCCTACATCGCCCGCGGCCATCGCCCCGCCTATGTGGCCGACCTTCTCTGCATCTCCGAGCACACCGTGCGCACCCATCTGCGCAACATGTACCGCAAGCTCGGCATCAACTCCCGCGAGGAACTCATCCAGCTTGTGGAGGAAACGGCCGGCGCCCATGAGGCGTAGTCTGGCCGCCGCGCCTTCGACCGCTGCCGAAAAAATGGGGCGGGTCTGCGGCGGGTCTGGCACCAGGTCCCGTCTCGGCCTATAATGAGTCAATTACTCATTGCGGGGAGCGTGGGTTGAAACACTTGGTCGTCGTGGCACCGACGGCCGCCCGTCCCCGTTAGGGCACCGAGTGGAAGAAGGAGCGCAGCCGTGGCCTACTATTTCGATGAACCGTCCCGCACATTCAACGAGTACCTGCTGGTTCCGGGCCATACGCCGGCCGATTGCATTCCGGCGCGCGTCAGCCTGAAGACCCCGCTGGTGAAGTACCGCAAGGGCGAGGAGGAGTGCCCGCTCTCGCTTTCCGTGCCGATGGTTTCCGCCATCATGGCCGCCGTGTCCGACGACAAGATGGCCGTGGCGCTCGCCACCGAGGGCGGTCTGTCGTTCATCTACGGCAACCAATCCATCGAGGACGAGGCCGCCATGGTGGCCCGCGTGAAGGACTACAAGGCCGGCTTCGTCACCTCCGACGCAAACCTTTCCCCCGACATGACGCTCGAGCAGGTAGTGGCTCTGAAGGAGCAGTACGGCCACTCCACCATGCCCGTCACCGACGACGGAAGCGCCCACGGCAAGCTGCTCGGCATCGTGACCGAGCGCGACTACCGCCTCTCCCGCATGTCCATGGACGAGAAGGTGGCCGACTTCATGACGCCGCGCGAGAAGCTCGTGGTGGCTCCGGATGGCACCTCTCTGAAGGCCGCCAACGACATCATCTGGGATCACAAGCTGAACTCGCTGCCCATTGTGGATGCGGACGACCATCTGGTGGCGCTCGTGTTCCGCAAGGACTACGACTCCCACAAGTCCAATCCCGACGAGCTTTTGGACGCCCACAAGCGCTACATGGTGGGCGCGGGCATCAACTCCCGCGACTACGCCGAGCGTGTGCCGGCGCTTGTCGAGGCCGGCGCCGACGTGCTGTGCATCGATAGCTCCGAGGGCTATTCCGACTGGCAGAAGATGACCATCGAATGGGTGCGCGAGCACTACGGCAACGACGTGAAGATCGGCGCGGGCAACGTGGTTGACGCCGAGGGCTTCCGCTTCCTCGCCGACGCGGGCGCCGACTTTGTGAAGATCGGCATCGGCGGCGGCTCCATCTGCATCACCCGCGAGACCAAGGGCATCGGCCGCGGCCAGGCCACCGCGACCATTGAAGTGGCGAAGGCCCGCGACGAGTACTTCCGCGAGACCGGCGTCTACGTGCCCATCTGCTCCGACGGTGGCATCGTGTACGATCATCACATTTCGCTTGCGTTGGCCATGGGCGCCGACTTCGTCATGCTGGGCCGCTACTTCGCTCGCTTCGACGAGAGCCCTTCGGCCAAGGTCATGGTGAACGGCACCTACATGAAGGAGTACTGGGGCGAGGGGAGTGCCCGCGCCCGCAACTGGGGCCGCTACGATTTGGGCGGCAAGAAGTCGCTGTCCTTCGAAGAGGGCGTCGATTCGTACGTGCCCTACGCCGGCAGCCTGAAGGACAACATGGCCATCACCCTGCTGAAGCTGAAGAGCACCATGTGCAACTGCGGTGCGCTCACCATTCCCGAGTTCCAAGACAAGGCGAAGCTCACGCTGGTGTCCGCCACTTCCATCGTAGAGGGCGGCGCCCACGACGTGCTGCTGAAGGACAAGGCTCCCTACGCGAGCAACACCCGCTAGGGCTCGCTTGGCGGCGCGCAGGCGCATCGCCAAACTCTGGGATTGCCGAAAGGCGCTTCGCGACAATGCGGAGCGCCTTTTTATGGGGTGGGATGAAGACTATGCTTTGAGCGCTTCGAAAAGATCTTCCATATCCTGCTCGTAGATGCTGTCGCGCAGGTAAATGAAGCTGATGTCGTGAAAGATGCCCGCATCGGAGAGGGGGATAACGCGCAGCGTGCCCTCTTGCACCTCCCGCTGCACGGCGGCCTCGTAGACGAAGGAAATCCCAAGATCGGCCTGGACGAATATCTTGATGATATCGAGGCTTTCCACGACGAAATGATCGGCGAAGGAGGCAGGCGAGAGATTGCGCTGAGCGAGCGCGTGGACAAGCACGTTGCGGCTGCCGCTGCCCTCCTCGCGCAGAATGAGTCGTTCGCCCAAGAGGTCTTCCAGGGTGCGTGGCGTACGCGGGAAGCGATGCTCGGCTGCGCAAATGGGCACCAAGCGCTCGGACGAGAAGGGGCGTGAGGCATAGCGGGCCTTGTCGAAGAGCCCTTCCACGAAGGCGCAATCGATGGTTCCCGCGTCGAGGAGCTCCATCAGGTGCTGGGTTCCGCCCGAGCGCACGGTGATTTGGATGTCGGGTCGGGCGCCCAGACAGCGGGCGAGGGGCCGGGCCACCACGTACTCGCCGGCGGTCAGCGTCATGCCGATGCGCAGCTTGACCGTGGCGCCATGGGCCACCTCCTCGATGCGCTCGTGCAGTAGCACGTCGTCGTGGGCCATGGTCGCTAGCCCGTCGCGCAGGACACGCCCCGCCGGTGTCAGCTCCAGCTTTTTGCGATGGTAGGTGAACAGCTTCGCGCCGTACTCGCGCTCCAGGTACGTGATGTGCTGGGAGACGGCCGGCTGGGTGAGCGCCAGCTCCTCAGCGGCTCGGGTGTAGTTCAGAGTGCGGCACACGGTGAGGAATGTCTTTACGCGAAAATCCTGCATTGCGTCTCCTTCGATGGGTGCGGTGGTTCCTGGGGGCTCGGGTAGCATATCAATAAACTTCTCTAATGGCTACATAATTATATATAAGTTTTCTTTTGGTAAGAAACCGCGCATAATAAAGCCATCCTACTCCTGCGGATCGTTGCGTTATATCCGGCGATTCGTGGTCGAGACATTTCCGGCTCCAAAGGCCCCGACGAAAGGTGCTCTATGCGCGACATTATCAAGAAAGTACCCATCCCCACAGCGGGCGTGGCCTTGGGCCTGGCCGCTTTGGGCAACTTGCTTCAACCCTATGCCGAGATCGCCCACATTGCTTGCGGGGCGTTGTCTCTCTTCTTGGTGGCTATGCTCGTCGCCAAGCTGATCATGTTCCCCTCCATGCTTCGCGAGGACATGAAGAACTCCGTTTTCGCAAGTGTTTCTGCCACGTTCTTCATGACGCTGATGCAGCTGGCCGGATACTTGGCTCCCGTGGCTATCGTGCCGGCTTTCGGGCTGTGGTGCTCGGCGGTGGCGGGGCATTTCGTGCTGATGACGTGGTTTACCCTGTACTATATCCGCCGCTTCAAGCTCACCGAGGTCTTTCCTACGTACTTCATTTGCTACGTGGGCATCATCGTGGCGGCTGTAACGTCTCCCGTCTTCGGCGCCGAAGCCTTCGGCCAGGGCATTTTCTGGTTCGGCTTTGCCTGCTACCTCGTGCTGCTCGCCGTGGTGACGATGCGCTACATCAAGCATGAGATCCCCGAAGGCGCTCGCCCGCTGTTCTGCATCTATGCTGCTCCTATGGGTCTGTCGCTGGTGGGATATCTGTCGGTTATGCCTGATCCGAACCTGGTGTTCGTGGCCGTGCTCATGGGCCTCGGCCAGCTGATGCTCATCGGCGTCGTCACCCGGGTGCCGAAGTTCCTCGCCCTGCAGTTCTATCCGAGCTACGCAGCCATGACCTTCCCCTTCGTCATCTCCGCGATGGCGCTCGGCAAGGGCGTGCAGGCTCTCTACGCTGCCGGCTACTCCATTCCGGCGCTCCCGGTGATCGAGGCCCTCATCGCCGTGGAGACGCTGTTCGCCGCCGTGATGGTCGCCTACGTCTTCGTGCACTTCATGAAGTTCTTCTTCGGTACGCCGAAGGCGGCCAAGGCCCCGAAGACGCGTCCCGAGGTTCCTGCGGCTCTCACTGTCGAGGTCACCGAATAACGCTTGAACATCTATCGCCTCGCCGGCCCGACGTTCTGCTCTGGCCAACGACGGCCCCTCCTCTCCTCAGCGCCCCGGTCCTCCACTGGGGCGCTCTCCTTTTTGGAGGGGAGTCTCGTTTGTGGCGGGATTTCCCGATTTCCAGCTTGTTGAGCATGCATGAGCGTGGAAATCGGGAAATCCCGCCATATTGTGCTCCATGGGGGATGAGCTTTCAGCTTGCGGTACGCCTCGGAGCTTGCGACGCGTCTCGGGGCTTGCGGCCCTTATCTCTCGATGGCGCGGTTGATGAGGGCGCGCAGCTCGTCGATGCCGTCGCCCTTCTCCGACGACGTCACCACCATGGGCACGCCACCCGGCAGCTTGAGCGCCTTCTTGATGGCGGCGCGCTGCTTCATCTGCTGCTGCTTCGACAGCTTATCCGCTTTGGTCAGCGCGATGGCGAAGGGCAGCTCGGCGTCCATGAGAAACTGAACCATGTTGCGGTCGAGCGCCGAGGGCTCGTGGCGGATGTCGATGAGCGACACCACGAGTGCGAAGTCACGATCTTGATTGTAGTAGCCCTCGATGAGCTCACTCCACCGGCCCTTTTCTGCTTTCGACACTTTCGCGTACCCGTAGCCAGGCAGATCCACGAGATCGTGGCCGTCCACATCGTAGAAGTTGATGGTGGCCGTCTTGCCCGGCGTGGACGACACCTTCGCCAGGCCCTTGCGGTACATGAGCTTGTTGAGCAACGACGACTTACCCACGTTCGAGCGTCCCGCAAAGGAAACCTCGGGACCTGTGGATGCTGGCAGCTGCTCCGAGGTGCCGTAAGCGGCTTTAAACGATGCGTTGTGGAAGTTCATGGGTGCTCCTTCGCGGAGGGGATCGCGGTATTTCGCTATCATGGTACTTGAATTGGACGGTCGAAGGGCGAAGGGGCGCGGAAATGACGGCAAATCATAGGAAAGATGCGCTGGAAGTGGCGCACATCACGGGCGTGCAGGGCATTCGCGCCGCCATGGCGCGCTTGGCCGATGAGGAGGCCGACGTGCCGCTGCCCGGGGACGTGACCGAGGAGGTGCCGCTGGGGCGTCGCACCTGTGCCGTGTGCGCTGCCGACAACGACGGTTCCTGGGAGACCTGCTGGAACTGCGGCGCTTCTCTGCGCCGGGTGCGCTAGGGGCGGAACGTATAGCCGCCGTCTGTCCCGTGAGGGGCGCGGTCGAGCGCTGGCGCCCCTTTTCCAAGAGCGCATCATGGCTATAATGGGGAAATCAACTCGCGGCCGCGGGGAATGCGCGCGGTCGAAAGCCACGTTTTCGAGGGAGTGCCATGAAAGCCTACAACCCCCATGAGATCGAGCCCCGTTTGCAGTTGGCCTGGGAAGAGGCCGGGCTGTACACGGTGCCGGAGAATTCCGATGCGCCCAAGAAGTATGTCCTGGAGATGTTCCCGTATCCCTCCGGCGACATGCACATGGGGCATGCGAGCAACTACACCTATGGCGACGTGGTGGCCCGCTACTCCAAGATGCAGGGCTTCGACGTGCTGCATCCCATGGGCTGGGACGCCTTCGGCCTGCCCGCGGAGAACGCCGCCATCAAGCATCACAGCCATCCGGCCATCTGGACCTACGAGAACATCGAGACCCAGAAGAAGAGCTTCTCCCGCATGGGCTTTTCCTACGACTGGGATCGCAAAGTGGTGGCGTGCGATCCGGAGTACTACCGCTGGGGCCAGTGGATCTTCCTGAAGTTCTGGGAGCGCGGTCTCGTGGAGCGTCGCAACTCGCCGGTGAACTGGTGTCCGAGCTGCGGCACCGTGCTCGCCAACGAGCAGGTCATCGAGGGTCGCTGCTGGCGATGCGACTCCGAGGTGGAGAAGCGCGACCTCACCCAGTGGTACTACAAGATCACCGACTACGCCCAGGAGCTGCTGGACGACCTGGATCAGCTGGAAGGCTGGCCCGAGCGCGTGAAGCAGCAGCAGGCCAACTGGATCGGCCGCTCCGAGGGCGCCAACGTGGACTTCATCCTGTGCGACCGCGACGGCAACGCGCCGGCCGAGCCCACGGAAGACGACATCATCACCGTGTTCACCACCCGCGCCGACACGCTGTTCGGCTGCAGCTTCTTCTTGCTGGCGCCGGAAAGCAAGCTGCTCCGCGGCCTCGTGGAAGGCACCGAATACGAGGCGCCGGTCATGGAGCTGGTTGAGGCAGCCAAGAAGGTGACCGCCGTCCAGCGCGCTCAGGGCGACCATGAGAAGCACGGCGCGTTCACCGGTCGCTACGTGGTGAACCCCATCAATGGCGAGAAGGTGCCCGTGTGGGTGGGCGACTACATTGTGGCCGACTACGGCACCGGTGCCGTCATGGCCGTGCCCTGCGGCGATCAGCGCGACTTCGAGTTCGCCCGCAAGTACGATCTGCCCATCATCCCCATCATCCTGTCTGAGGACGACCCGCTGTACCCGCAGCTCAAGGACGAGCAGGGCCGCGTGGTGACCACGGTGGACTGGCCGGAGGCCTACGCCGCCGAGGGCATCCTCGTGCAGTCCGGTCCCTACACGGGCATGATCGGCGGTAAGCACTCCGAGGGCGAAGCGGCCATCGTGGCCGCGCTGGAAGAGATGGGTCGCGGCAAGCGCACCGTGGAGTTCCGCCTGCGCGATTGGCTCATCAGCCGCCAGCGCTACTGGGGCAACCCCATCCCCGCTATCCACTGCGAGAAGTGCGGCGTGGTGCCCGTGCCCGAGGAAGATCTGCCCGTGCGCCTGCCCGAGGACATCGACCTGGCCGCCGGCGAGACGCTGGCCACCCATGCCGGGTTCGTGAACACCACCTGCCCGGTTTGCGGCGGCCCGGCCAAGCGCGAGACCGACACCATGGACACGTTCACGTGCTCCAGCTGGTACTACATGCGCTACACCGACCCGCACAACGTGCACGCGCCCTTCGATCCGGAGAAGACCAACGCCTGGATGCCCGTCGACCAGTACATCGGCGGCATCGAGCACGCCATCCTGCACCTGCTCTACAGCCGCTTCTTTACGAAAGTGCTGCGCGACTGCGGCCTGCTCGACTTCGACGAGCCCTTCACGAACCTGCTGTGCCAGGGCATGGTGCTCGACGCCCACGGCGATGTGATGAGCAAGTCGAAGGGCAACGTGGTCTCGCCGGAGGAGATGATCGCCGAATACGGCGCCGACGCCGTGCGCGCCTACATCTTGTTCTTGGGGCCGCCCGAGAAGGAGAAGCTGTGGAACGAGGACGGCCTGCCGGGCATGTACAAGTTCCTGAACCGTCTGTGGCGCCAGGTGCACGACTTGTGCGGTAAGGCCGGCGACGAGACGCTGTTCGCGCAGAAGCCGGCTGACGAGGCGGCCGTGGCCGCGGCGAAGAAGCTCATTCGTGAGCGCCATCGCGTGGTGGAGAAGGTGTCGGCTGACATCGAGCGCAACACCTTCAACACCGCCATCGCCGCCATCATGGAGCTGTCGAACGCCGCCGGCGAGTACCTGCGTGCGTTCAGCCCCGAGGATCGCGCCGCCTGCGAAGACCATCGCGCGCTCGACGCGGAGGTGGCCGAGGTGCTGGTGAAGCTTGTGGCGCCGTTCACGCCCCATCTGGCCGACGAGCTGTGGCGCGAGGCGCTGGGCCGCGAGGGCTTCGTCTACGACCAGCCGTGGCCGGAATACGACCCCGATCAGGCGCGCGCCGACGAGGTGGAGCTGGCCGTGCAGATCTGCGGCAAGATCAAGGGCCGCGTGACCGTGGCCGCCGATGCCCCGGAGCCCGAGGTGCTCGCCGCCGCCCGCGAGGCCGTGGCCGCCGCCCTTGAGGGCAAGACGGTGAAAAAGGAAGTCTACGTCCCCGGCCGTCTGGTGAACATCGTCGCCGTGTAGCTGCAACTCCTCGCAAGCAGAATCCGTAGGGGGCGACCTTGGTCGCCCCTCTTTTTGTCGTGCGCCCATAACCCGCTCACGAGGGCTGACCAAGGTCAGCCCCTATGGAAGAGGATGCGCATCTCCGCAGGGCGCCCAGAGGCCTGCGATCGGGTCCGCCCTCCCGCAGCGAGCGATGCTAGCTGAGTACCTCGTCTAGAGCTTCGAAGAGCTTGTCGATTTCGACGGGCTTGGTGAGGTGGCCGTTCATGCCGCTGCGCAGGGCCTTCTGGCGATCCTCTTCAAAGGCGTCCGCGGTCATGGCGAGGATAGGCACTTGCGCTCGGGTCGGATCGTTTAGGCGACGGATGGCCTTGGTGGCCTCGTAGCCGTTCATGACCGGCATCTGCACGTCCATGAGCACCAGCTGGTAGTGCCCCGATGGTGCGTCCATGATCTTCTCTACCGCTTCGCAGCCGTTCACGGCGTATTCCACGGTGAAGCCCTCGTCCTCCAGAAGGGTGATGGCGATCTCGCGGTTGAGGTCGTTGTCGTCCACGAGCAGGATGCGGCTGTGGCGCAGCCGGTGGCTCGGGTCGACGTGCTGGGTCTTGGCCTCTTGGGCCGCTGCGGTCGCGCCCTCGCACGCCAGCTGCAAGGTCAGCTCAACGGTGAATGAGGTGCCCTTGCCCTGGGTGCTCTTCACGGAAATAGTGCCGTGCATCATGTCCACGAGGTTCTTCGTGATGGCCATGCCGAGCCCCGTGCCCTGGATGCCGCTGATGGTGGAGGTGCGCTCGCGCTCGAAGGGGTCGAAGATGTGCTCGACGAATTCGGGGCTCATGCCAATGCCCGTGTCCGACACGGTGAAGCGGTAGCGTCCGTAGCCGACCGGCGCGCCGGGCAGCTCGTCCAGCGTCACTTTGATGAAGCCGCCGGGATTCGTGAACTTCAGGGCGTTGCCCAGCAAGTTCAAGAGAATCTGGTTGATGCGCAGCTTGTCGCAGCGCACCTCGGTGTGGCGGACGCTCTCGGTGTTGATGGAGAAGTACAGTTGCCGCGCGCTCGTCTCGGCCTGAATGATGCTGTAGAGATCGTCCAGAAGATCGACGAGGTTGTAGGGCTGCTCGTCCAGCGAGACCTTGCCGCTCTCGATATGGCTCATGTCCAGAATGTCGTTGATGAGGCTCAAGAGATGCGTGCTGGAGGACTTGATCTTGTTCAGGTACTCCTCCACTTTCTCCGGCTGATCGAGGCGGCTGGCAGCCAGAGTGGTGAAGCCCACAATGGCGTTCATGGGCGTGCGGATGTCGTGGGACATGTTCGAGAGGAAGGCGCTCTTGGCGGCGTTGGCCTTGTTGGCCTGGGTCAGTGCCTCTTCCAACAGGGCCTTCTTCTTCATCTCCTCGCGGGTTTGCACGTCGACGCTGCGCAGGCCCAGCACCATGTTGTGAGCTTGGGGCCAATCGCCGCCGCGCACGACGGTGGCCTGGCAGTACTCCGTAACGTCGCCGTGGTTGATGCGATAGTTCACATGGATACGGCTCTCGTCGGTCAGGCGCGTGATGAGGCTTTCCGCCGAAAGCGCGTCGCGCAGCATGGCCTGGTCCTCTTCCACGACAGCTTCATTGATGTATCCGCCGAGGCAGCTGTCAAGATTGAGCTCGCCGGCGAACAGCTCGTCCAGCTTGCGAAGCCTGTCGCCGCTGACGCGCAGGGCCTCGCCCGCTTTGGTGTCCAGGCTGAAGGAGCACACGAGCAGGTAGTCCTCGGAAAGCGCCTGGATGAGATCGCGCTGGCGGCGCTCCTTGCGCACTTCTTCCTTTTTCTTGTCCGTGTAATCGAGCAGGTAACGCTGCAAGAGCAGCTCGCCATCGCTTTCGATGAGCTTCACGTTGCCCATGACATGCACGATGTCGCCGTTGTCGTGGCGCACGCGGTACTCGGTGCTCACCGAGTCGCCGACGTTCTTCAGGGTAGCGATTGATTCGCGCATCTTCCCGGCGTCCTCATCGACGACCGAGGGGGCCACCATGTCGAAGCCGGCGGCCATGAGGTCTTCCGCCGAATCGTAGCCCAAAATGTCCAGGGCCGCCTGGTTGATGCCGAGCAGGCGCGTGCCGTCGAGCGAATGGGTGATGACGCCGCAGTCCATGGTGGTGAAAATGGTTTCCATGGTGCGGTTCTTCTCGACGATCTCGTCCTCGTAGGCGCGTTCCTGGGTGACGTCGATGCCCACGCCAACGGTGCCCATGACCGAGCCGTCGATGTTGTAGAGGGGCGACTTGTAGGTGGTGAGCAGGCGCGTGCCATCGCTGGTCTGCACGGTCTCCTCCGAGACAATGGTGGACTTGGCGGCCATGACCCGGCGCTCCGATTCTATGCAGGCGGGATCGTCTGCCTCCACGTCCCAGATGTAGGCGTGGCCTCGGCCCTGAACCTGCTCTTTGGTCTTGTTCACCGTGGCGCAGAAGGCGTCGTTGACCTTGTGATGGATGCCGTCCTTGGACTTGTACCACACGAGCGACGGAATGGAATTGATGGTGGCTTCCAAATACTGGCTCGTCTCCCAGGAGTCGGCGTAGCGCTTGCAGGCGCGCTGCCAATGGTTGAAGCGCCAGGATGCCTCGGCGGCGCTCAAGGGCGCGATCCACAGGTCGGCGATGTCGTTGAAGTAGGGCTCGACGGCGGGCACTTGGTCGTGGGTGACGATGAGGGTGACCGTTGTGGTGGCCTGCCGGTGAGCGGCGAAGACGCGGGCCCAGGCGGCGGCATCGTGGCCCGTGGCATCGGCGAAAATGGCGCTGGCCTGGGCGGTGAGCGCCTCTTCGGGCTCGTCACTGCGCGTGAAATGGTGCGTAAAGCTTGGCTGCGGCTGCGCATCTTCGATAATGTGTGCGATCTCGTCGGGCAGGCCCACGAGATAGAAAGTCACCGGGCAATGGTACATGGCGCGCGTCCTTTGGAGTTGCTCAACGTGTCGTTGCCGTAACAACGAGGAAACGGTTTCTCAACTTGTGTAGTATACCAACTTTATCAGGGATGACTTCCCGCACCGCTGGACAAGTTTGAATTTTTGCTATAGTGTACCCCGCTTTTCCGATGCTATGAAGGAGGTGGCCTGTGGCCCGCGACAACGCCCGATCCGTGCCCTGGTGGCGCTGGTGCGCTCGCGTGCTGCTGGCCGTCTGTGTGCTGGCGGTGCTCATCGTGGGCGTGGCCAACGTGGTCACCGTGGCCACGACGCGCGATCGGGTAGTTACCGTGGAAGGCGCGGCGACGGCGCTGGCCGGCGATGCCGCCGATGCCGTGGTGGTGCTGGGGGCCAGCGTGTACGCCGACGGCACGCCGAGCGATATTTTGGCCGATCGGCTGGAAGTGGCCTGCGACTTGTACAAGAGCGGTGCGGCCCGGGCCATCATCGTCAGCGGCGACAACCGCACCTCCCATTACAACGAGTCCGACGCCATGAAGGCGTACTGCGTCGAATTGGGCGTGCCGAGCGAGGACGTTTACGTAGACCATGCGGGCAACACCACCTACGAGTCGATGTGGCGGGCGCGGCACGTGTTCGGGGCGGACCGCATCATCGTGGCCACCCAGGCCTACCATCTGTATCGCGCCATGTTCGCTGCCGATTGTTTGGGCATGCAGGCGTGGGGCGTGCCCTGTGACAAGGGGGCCTACGATAACCAGCGGGCCTACAGCATCCGCGAGGTGCTTGCCCGCACGAAGGACTTCTACGCGGCGCTTCTGCGCCTGCCCGTGGACACGGCCGGCGAGGCGGTATCGCTGAACGATTCCGGAGATCTGACGTGAGGGGGCGCTTGTGCAGACGCTAGGCACTGAACTGGACCGAACCATTGCCGGTTGGGGCCCTGAAGCCGCCGCAGCTCTCAAGCGCTCGCGGAATAAGGATCGCTTCCGCGCCGCCGTGGAGCGCACGTGGCGTTTGCGCCCGGATGTGGGGCGGTTCGTCCTCATGCACACCAACGGCATCTACATCGCCAAGGACGAGCGACCCCGCAAAGGGCCCGACCGCCATAAGGACTGGTGGGTCTTCGGCATGTACCTGGACGACGCCATGGCGCGCACCGAGGTGGACGCCTGGCAGTCGGTACTGCTCATGAACCTGGAGCAAGAGGGTTTCGCCGTCAACGAGCTGCGCTTCTTCCCTGCGAAATGGGATATGCGCCAGCGGCGGCTGTTTCCGGAATTGTGGGAGGAAGGGGAGAGCGCCCGCGTTCCCGGCAACCGTGACGGGCTCAAGTACCAGGACGAGGCGCGGGCCTTGGATATCGTGAAGCGGGCCGTGTTTCTCGTCTTCGAGGACACCGAGCTGGCCTGGGCTCTTCTCGAGAAGGTTCGCGGTGCCTCGGTGCGGGAGATGTTCGCCGCGGGACTAAGCGGCGAGACGGCAGTTCGGGATGGCAAGCGACAGGGGGAGAAGCGCTATCGGCTGCTTCTTTACGTGGATGACGTGGCGCAGACAAAGCCGATCGTGGAGGCGTACTCCGAGGCCATTCGGTCGCGCGCCCGCCTGCTGGGCTTGCGCCTCGGTTCCATTTGGGTGCGGAAGGCTCCGCCGCTGCTGGCCGGCAAGCACGCGTTTAAGCGCACGGGAACGTCGGAGCCGCTGCGCGACGAGGCGCTGCGGGGCGGTTCAGCCGAATAGCTTCAAGGCGACGGTGTCGTCGAGGACGATTTTCAGTTCGCGGCCATTCGGCAGCGCGTAGGTATAGTAGAGCGGCGCCTCTGGACGGCTGAACACGCGGCTCAGCGGCACGTCGGCGGCGCAGTAGATGCGGCGGCAGCGGGCCGAGACGCGATCTTGGGTGGCGAACAGCAACGGATCCTCGTAGCGGTCGCAGCCCTGGCTGAAGAAGTAGTTGTGGGCGTCGTCCCACCCGAAGTGCTGGATGATGAGCCGATGCAGGTCGGCAAGGGTCTCGTCGGCGCTCATGAAGGCGCTGCACTGCGGGGAGGAGTCGTCCGCCGGCCCGATAACGAGGGTGAGCGCAGCATTCGAAAAGACCCCCTCGCACGGGGTCGCTTCGGGCGCACGCCACCATTGGCCGGGAAATTCGATGATCTTGGCGGTCACGACTCGAGCCTTTCTCGTCCTCCTCATGACGGGGGCATTGTAACAGGAGTTTTCCCTAAGGGAAATCAAATGGTTGAAATTGGCCGAAAAAGTAGCTTCAAGCAGGGATAAGGTGTCTATTTACACTAAGTAAATAAGTCAGGAATTCAAGGGATTTGGTGAGTCTTTCGCCGGGGCGCCCGGTCTTGCGGGAGCCCGGTATTATCATCGCAGCAGCGTCTCTCCTCGTTGATGAGAGATTAATGGCCGCAGCTGCGCTGCGATGACCAAAATGAGTGGTTGCCCGACGGCGCGGAGCCGGTCGAGGCGTTTTGCACGCGGCATTGTCGGTTGCGCGGGCGGGAAGGTGGGGCATGGCCCAGCAGAAGGGGAGAACGAGCAAGGCGGACGCCACCCGGCGCCAATTGCTGGATGCGGCGATCGAGGTCATTTCCGAACGCGGCTACGCAGACACGACGGTGGAGCGCATCGTGGAGGTGGCGGGCGTTTCGAAGGGCGTGGCCTACTACCACTTCTCCAGCAAGGCCGATATCGCCACCTGCATCCTCGTGGAGGGCATTGGCGAGATCGTCGACGACTTTGTGGCTATCGCCGGTAAGGCCCCTTCGGCCGTGGAAGCCCTTACGGCCATGATGGATTCTTTCGCCGCGACTATTTTCCGCAACGCCGGATTCGGGCGCATCCTCGTGTCGGAGTTGTGGCGGCGCGGGCGCGAATGGTCCGAGCCGATGCGCGCTTTGGAGGAGCGCCTGCTGGCGGTGCTGCGCGGGCAGATCGAGCGCGGGCAGCGCGAGGGCAGCATTCGCGGCGATATCGATGCGGCGTTCGAGGCGGTGGCCGTGGTGGGCATGGTGCTCACGACGACGCTGCACTACATCCGCGAGGCCGAACAGCGCGTCGAGGAAGGCTGCGACTGCGCCGAGGCGTTTGCGGCGGCGGAGCGCTCGCTTACCGCGCGCATTTGCGACTACGTGCACCACGCCAACGCGTAGGGGGCCGGGGCTTCTGCCGCCCTTGCGCGCCGCCGACCCTCGCGCCGCCACCCGCATGCGCCGCCGCCCTTGCGCGCCGCCGCACGCATGCGCCACCACCCGCGTGCGCCGCCGCACGAAACCGCTTTTTCTCCGTCAGCGCAACTGTTGCTTTAGCGCGCTAAAGTTCGCGGTATGCTGGGGATGCCTACTGAAAGGAGCTTTTCGTGTACAAGATCTACTGCCTGAACAACATCTCTCCTGAGGGCCTGGCCCTGCTCACCGACAACTATGAGGTCACCGAGAACATCGACGAGGCCGACGCCATCCTCGTGCGCTCCGCCGACATGCACGAGATGGAAGTGCCCGCGAACCTGAAGGCCGTGGCCCGCGCCGGCGCTGGCGTGAACAACATCCCCCTGGACAAGTTCGCCGAGGCCGGCATCGCCGTCTTCAACACGCCGGGCGCCAACGCCAACGCCGTGAAGGAGCTCGTGCTGGCCGGCATGCTGCTGGCGAGCCGCGACATCATCGGCGGCGTGGCGTGGGTGCGCGACAACGCCGACGACGAGAACGTGGGCAAGGCCGCCGAGAAGGCCAAGAAGCAGTTCGCCGGCGGCGAGATTCTTGGCAAGACGCTGGGCGTCATTGGTCTGGGGGCCATCGGCAAGCTGGTGGCGCAGTCCGCCGAGGCGCTGGGCATGAAGGTCGTCGGCTACGATCCGGCCATGGACGAGATCACCGTGCACGAGCAGATTTCCCCGACGGTGGAGTTCGCCGACCTGCCGAAGGTGCTCAAGGAGAGCGACTTCATCACCATCCACGTGCCGGCGCTGCCCGCCACCAAGGGCATGATCAACGCCGACGCCATCGCTCAGATGAAGGACGGCGTCGTGTTCCTGAACTTCTCCCGCGATGTGCTGGTCGACGACGTCGCCATGGCCGAGGCGCTTGAGTCCGGCAAGGTGGCCGCGTATGTGACCGACTTCGCCAACCCGGCCGTCGTGAAGATGGAGCGCGCCATCGTCATCCCGCATCTGGGCGCCTCCACCGCCGAGGCCGAGGACAACTGCGCCAAGATGGCCGTGGAGGAAGTCATGGCCTACCTCGAGCGTGGCGAGAAGATCCACTGCGTGAATATGTAGCAACTCGGTAATGCGGGTGGCGAAGGAGAACGCCCTCTCGTCGCCCGCTTATCGCTTGATCCTGCTGCGAATGCGGCAAAAGAAGCAGAGAAGATGACGCACATGGGTCGGTACCATCCCGACATCGTTGCTGCTGAAGTAGAATCTGCTTCTTAACGGCCGCATTCTCCGTAGGGCGATAAGAGATCGCCGAGAGGGCGTTCTCCTTCGCTGGCTGATGCGATTCGAATTAGCCAGTTGGTTCGCCTATAATAGGCGGAAAACTTCTTGGAAGGAGAGGGCGATGAGTGCGGAGCGGCCTTGCGTATTGGTGGGAGTGACCGGGTGCATTGCGGCCTACAAGGCCGGGGAAATCGTGCGCGGGCTGCAGAAGGCGGGCGTGCGGGTGAAGGTGGTCATGACCGAGCACGGCACGCACTTCGTCGATCCCGTGACCTTCCGGGCGCTCACTCACGAGAAAGTGGCGGTGGATCTGTTCGACGATCCGTCCGATCCCATTCACCATATTTCGCTCGCTCAGGAATGCGACGTGTTCCTTATCGCGCCGTGCACGGCCAACGTAATGGCGAAGGTGGCCTGCGGCATTGCCGACGACTTGCTTTCCACGACGGCCCTGGCGACCACGGCGACGCTGGCCATCGCGCCGGCGGCCAACGTGCATATGTACGAGGCGGCGGCCACCCAGGAGAACATGGCCACGCTGCGCCGCCGGGGCGTGCGCTTCATCGAAGGGGGCGCGGGCTATCTGGCCTGCGGCGATGTGGGTCGCGGTCGTTTGGCCGATCCCGCTGTCATCGTGCGCGAGACGCTGGCCCTGTTGGCCGAGCGCGTGGGCTTGGACGCCCTGCGGGAGGCCTGTGAGCGGCACGGTGAGGTGCCGTTCGCGACCGTGATGGAGCAGATCGATGCTGCGCGCGCGTCGGCTTCTGCGTCTTCCACTGAGGACGCTGCCGCAAGCGCTTCCGCCCCGTGCTATCCCGAGCAGAGCGCCGAAGGCTCGGAGTCGAAGGATCTCCCAACTGCTGCCGTTCCCGACACCCCGCAGCCCGCCGCCGTGGCCGACGGCGCGGCCACCATGCCCGCGGGCGCGCTTGCCGGCCGCACGGTGCTCGTGACGGCGGGCCCCACGGTGGAGCCCATCGATTCGGTGCGCTACATCTCCAACTATTCCTCGGGCAAGATGGGTTACGCCATCGCCGAGGCCGCCGCGGCCGCCGGCGCGCGGGTGGTGCTCGTGTCGGGGCCGGTGGCCCTTGCCGCGCCCGCCGGCGTGGAAGTGGTGCCCGTGAAGACGGCCCGCGATATGCTGGCCGCTGCCGCATCCGTGTTCCCGGCCGCCGATGCCGCCATCTTCGCCGCCGCTGTAGCCGATTTGCGTCCGACAAACCCGGCCGACCGCAAGCTGAAGAAGGGCCGCGACGATGCGGCGCTCGCCAACGTACCCCTCACGGAGAACCCCGACATTCTGGCCACTCTGGCCGCGGGCAAGCGTCCCGATCAGTATGTGGTGGGCTTCGCCGCCGAGACCAACGACGTGCTCATGAACGCCCATGCCAAGCTCAAGAAGAAGAACGCCGACATGATTGTGGCCAACCAGGTGGGCGATGGCCTCGCCTTCGGCACCGACAACAACGAGGTGTGGCTCGTCACGGAAGGCGACGACGTGCTTCTGCCCCTCATGAGCAAACGCGCCGTAGCCGAGCGCCTCGTGGAAGTGGTAGCTGCGCATCTGGAATAGAGGCAGCGCCGTTTTGGACGAAAATTTTGAGTTGTTAGAGTTTTGCGCGAAGCAGCGGTCGTGCGCTGCCGGTTTAGGCTTTTGACGACCTGGGGTTTTGCGTGATGGGGCAAAAACCGAGAGCAGCCAGGGGCGGAATGGTCTTGCTTTTAATGCTGACAACTCTAACAACTCGAAAAAATGGCATCCTTATCGGGTGTGCCTTTTCTGAAGAGGGGAATAGCGAGCGTTCTGATGAGATGGCGTAGGCTTCGATAGCACAGGTGCTGAGGTCTCCATTGCAGCTGATTACGAATTCGTAAGGAGACTTGCTTTCTTGCCGTTCGGGCGCGGTTTCCCATAATAGGACGCTATCATGGTGGCGAACGAGAAAGGGCATCGGGCGCAGTGGCTCAGGTGCTGACTGCGGCGACGTGCGCGTGGAAAGGGGCATCATGCGGGTTCTGCTGGTTGAGGACGATCATGCCATCGTGCTGGCGCTGACCGACCTTTTGGAAGGGGAGGGCTTTGCCGTGCGGTCATGCGCGACCCAGGACGGAGCGTGTGCGGCGCTGGCGGCTGACGACTTCGACATTGCGCTGCTTGATGTGACGCTGGCCCAGGGCAACGGGTTCGCTGTGTGCGCGGCCGCGCGGGAGACGGCGCCCGAGATGCCCGTCATCTTCCTCACCGCCTCCGACGACGAGTACTCCACGGTGGCGGGGCTCGATATGGGGGCCGTCGACTACATCGCCAAGCCCTTCCGCGCCCGGGAGCTCATCTCGCGCATCCGCGGGGCCCTGCGGCGCACAGCCCCGGCCTCCAACGTGCTCACCGTCGGCGACGTGCGGCTCGACGTGGCCTCGGCGGCCGTGACCAAGGACGGCCGCGAGGTGTTCCTCTCGGCGCTGGAGTACCGGCTGCTGCTGTACTTCTTGCAGCACAAGGGCAAGCTTGTCACCCGCGAGAACCTGCGCGACGCTATTTGGGACAGCGCCGGGGAGTACGTGTCGGACAACGCGCTGAACGTCTATGTGAAGCGCCTGCGCGAGAAGGTGGAGACCGATCCCGCCGAGCCTGAGCTCATCGTCACCGTGCGCGGCCTCGGCTACAAAGTGGGGGAGTAGGGGCGATGGCGCGAGTTCGGTGGCCGAAGGCCGTGCGGTCGATGGGGTGCGTCGTGTGGCCGATGGAGTGCGCCGCCACGGCACGAGGGGGCGAGTAGCGTGGGCTCGGCATCGACGCTCTTGCGCCAGTGCGCGGTTATGGCGGCGCTCGTGGCTGTGCTCGCGTGGGCGGCGCCGAGCGAGGTGAAGCCGTGGGTCGCCGGCACGGGCGCGGTGCTGCTGGCGGTGTTCCTCGTGGTGTCGCTGTACCGCCATCGCCAGATTCGCCGACTTGCCGAGGAGATCGACGAGGTGCTGCATTCGGGCCGCACGGTGGACTTTTCGAACTGCCGCGAGGGTGATGTGGCCGTGCTCGCCAATGAGCTGTCGAAGATGGTGTCGCGCCTTTCGCGCACCCGCGATCAACTGGCCCGCGAGCGTAACGCCCTGGCCGATTCCCTGGCCGATGTGTCCCACCAGATTCGCACGCCGCTCACGGCCATCACGCTCATGCTGCCCGTGGTGGAACGCGCCGACGACGCGCGGGAGCGCAAGCGGGCCGTGCGCGAGCTGGAGTCGATGATCGAGCGCGTCTCGTGGCTCGTGACCACGCTGCTGAAGATCGCGAAGGTGGACGCCGGGGCCATGCACGTGGAGCGGCGCGAAGTGCGGGCCGCCGAGGTGGCGCGGCGGGCCGTGGCGCCTTTGGCCACGGCCATGGATCTGCGCGATGTAAATCTCGTACTGGAATTGGACGAGACCGCCACCTTCCAGGGCGATGCCCCCTGGACCGCTGAGGCCGTGGAGAACATCGCGAAGAACTGCATGGAGCACACCCCTCCCGGGGGCACGGTGACCGTGGTCGTGCGTGAGGATGCCCTGGCCACCACTATTGCCGTTTCTGACACCGGCCCCGGCATCGCCCCAGAGGACCTGCCCCACATCTTCGAGCGCTTCTACCGGGGAAGGGGGCCCGTCCCGGCATCTCCCGAGCTTGCGCCCGAGGGGCGACTAAAGTCGCCCCCTTCAGAAGGCTTCGATCCGGCTGAGGGAATTCGATCAAAACCGTTCCGTTCGGAAAATACCGATCCGACCGACAGGATGCAGGCCGATCCCGTAGGGGGCGACCTTGGTCGCCCCTGGGCTGACGACGACGGCAACGACGCTCGTCAGCCCGCCGGGTTCGGCATCGGGCTTTCCCTGGCGCAGGCCCTCGTCTCGGCCCAGGGCGGCACCCTGCGCGCCTCCAACAACCCCGACGGCGGCGCCCGTTTCGAAATCGCCTTCCCGAAACTCGTGGTGTAGGTGGCGCGCCTGCTAATGCTCGAAATTTGGGACATTAGGCCCGTTAGTGTTCCAAATTTCGAGCATTAAGCCTTTTAATTACAGCATCGTAATGGGCGCGTTAGGGGGCGGCAATGAGCGGTCGCCATACTTGTTCCGTAGATTGGGAAACCAGGAGAAGAAAGGCATCTGGCATGGACATTTTGACGGTCGGCCACTTGACGAAGATCTACGGAGAGGGCGAGGCGGCCACCCGCGCCCTGGATGATGTGTCCTTCAGCGTGGAAGAGGGCGAGTTCGTGGCCATCGTGGGCTCGTCGGGCTCGGGCAAGTCGACGCTTCTGCACCTCATCGGCGGCGTGGACCGTCCCACCTCGGGCCACGTGCTCTTAAACGGCGCCGACGTGTACGCGCGCTCGGATGAGGAGCTGGCGGTGTTCCGGCGCCGCGAAGTGGGGCTGGTGTACCAGTTCTACAACCTCGTGCCGGTGCTCAACGTGGTGGAGAACATGACGCTGCCCGTGGCCCTGGACGGCCGCACCGTGAACGCGGGCCGCTTGCAGGGCCTCGTGCAAAGGTTGGGGCTCGCCGGCCGCGAGGGGCATCTGCCCAGCCAGCTTTCCGGCGGCCAGCAGCAGCGCGTGGCCATCGGGCGCGCCCTCATGAACGCGCCGGCGGTGGTGCTGGCCGACGAGCCCACGGGCAACCTGGACACCCGCAACAGCTGCGAGATCATGCAGCTTCTGCGCGATTCCAACCGCGAGTTCGGCCAGACCATGATCGTCATCACCCACGACGAGGAGATCGCGCTGGCCGCCGACCGCATCATCGCTGTGGAGGACGGCCGCATCGTGCGCGACGAGAGGATCCGCCGATGAACGCCACGACGAACTTCACCGTAAAGAGCCTGCGCGCCAACAAGGTACGCACGCTGGTGACCATCGCCGGCGTGGCCTTGGCCGCGGCTTTGCTTACGGCGGTGCTCACCACCTATGCATCGCTGAACGACTTCCTCTATCGCAATGAAGCAGCCCTGGCCGGTACGTGGATGGCCTGCGTGGAAGCCGACGACAGCTCAGTGCTCGACGAGAGGATCACCGGCGCCCAAGCCGATCCGCAGGTTTCCGGCACGGCGATCATGCGCGATATCGGCTTCGCCGAGCTGACCGCCGACCAGCAGGATACCCAGGGAACCTACCTGGCCATCCGCTCCATCGAGGGCGACGTGGGCGACATCTGCGGCATCGAGCCCAGCGAGGGGCGCCTGCCCGAGAGCGACCGCGAGATCATGCTCTTCGCCACCTGGAACGATTACGGCGGCGTGAGCCTCGGCGATACAGTCACCTTCAACGTGGGCCAGCGGGTGGCACGGCTCGCCCCGGGCGAGGAGGGCTCCATGTCCGCGGGCACCATGACCGCCTCGTGGGGTGTGCAAGGGGAGGCCCACGAGAGCGAGATCACCGACGGCGCGCCGCTCAACTCCTCCATGGGCGTGCTGGAGGCGGACATCGACGGCGGCATCTTCAACGAGGAGGTCACGAACACCGAGGAGCGCACCTACACCGTCGTGGGCTTCTACGACCGTCCGGGTTACGCCCTTTCCACCGCTGCGGGCATGGTGGGCGTGACCGCCGGGGCCGCTGCGCCCGACGCCTTTACCGACGTGTTCCTCACGCTGAACGACGTGACCAACACCCAGCAGGTGGAAGAGGCCGCAGAGGCGCTGTTCCCCGACGAGCACGTGGTGCTGCACACGGCCATGCTGCGCTACATGGGCGTTTCCAGCGACTCCTCCATTTGGACGACGTTCTACGGCCTGGTCGTGGTGCTGGCGGCGGTCATCGTGGTGGCCTGCGTGTCGCTCATCTTCAACGCCTTCAACATCTCGGTAGCCGAGCGCATCAAGCAGTTCGGGCTTCTGTCCTCGGTGGGCGCGTCGCGCCGGCAACTGCGCCGCGCCGTGGTGCTGGAAGGGGCCATCGTGGCCGTCATCGGCATCCCCTGCGGGCTTCTCATCGGTTTGGCCGGGTGCGCCGTCACCTTCGCCGCCTTGGGGCCGGCACTCGCCCAGCTGGCCGGATCGGTGGAAGTTCCCTTCCGCGTGGCCGTGAACGGCTGGGTGCTGCTGGTGGCTTCGGTGCTCACCTTCGTCACCGTGCTCGTGTCCGTGTGGATTCCGGCGAAGCGGGCGAGTCGCACGAACATTATCGACTCGCTGCGGGCCGCCAGTGGCAGCCGAGTTTCCCGGCGCGGGGCGGCTCGGGCCGCGAAGTGCACGGCGCCCTCGTCGCTGTGGAAGGCGCGTGGGGCGGCCGGGCGCGTGCTCGGCGTCGGCGGCATGCTGGCGCGCATCAACCGCAAGCGCGGCACGGGGAAGGGCCGGGCAGCCTCGGTGTCGCTGGCGCTCGCCATCGTGCTGCTTATGACTGCCGGCTCGCTGAGCGTGTTCCTCGGCACCCTGACCGACGTGGTGACCGGCGGCGGCGAGCTGGCCGGCGAGGTGGGCGTCATGGCCCAACTGGATGTGGAGACGCCGCAGGGCGAAGGGACGGCCGACGGGGACGTGCAAGCCGGCAACGATGGCGCGACGGGTGCCGACAGCGCTGCGACCCAACCCGCCGCTCCCATGACGCCCGAGGCGGTAGCGGCCGCGAACAACGAGCTGTTCGCCCGCCAGGCCGAGGTGTTTGCCGGCGCCTTCCACGATCTCTCCCAGGTGACCGGCGCCGAGCCTGTGGGTTGGAAAATGGGGACGGGGCTGTACGCTATGCTGCCCGAGGCCATGGCAGGGGAGGCCCTCGTCGATCAGGAGAACGGCATGGGCGGCAAGATGGCCGACGGCCGCGTCGGCACCGTGGGGTCGGTAGCCTACCTCGACGACGCCGCCTTCGACGACTACGCGAAGAGCTTGGGGCTTGACCCCGCCGACTTCCGCGATCCGGCTCACCTGCGGGCCATCGCTTTGGCCCAAGGCTACGGCAACAACGGCAGCGTCTACCAGCTGCTCAACGTGCTGCGCGAGCCGGGCACGTTGGAGGCCCTTACGGCGGCGACCTATCACGGCGAGCCGGCGGCGGGCATCGGCGTCGGCGCAACGTCCGGAGAGGGCAATTCTGAGGCCTTCGCCTTCCAACCCTACCTTGAAGGCGATGACGACGGGGTCGAATGGTTCCCTCTCGAGGAGGCGGAGGTGCAGACAGTCTCCGTTGAGGTTGTCGCCCTGGCCGAGGAGGCGCCTGCTATCGCCAGCGCCCGCGGAGAGGGTCTGCAGCTCATCGTGCCCGAGTCTGTGGCGGCTTACCAGAGTTTCGGCAATGATGCCCCCATCTTTTACGGCTACTTCGACTCCGCCGATGGCGACCACGGCGCGCTCGCCGAGGAGCTGGCGACGGCCGGCAGTGCGTACTTCCACGACAAGAGTCCCTACGGGCTGGCGTTCTACTCCTTCAACGACTACATCGAACAGCGCGACTCCAACCAGATGATCGCCACGGTGGTGAACGTGTTCTGCCTGCTGTTCGCGGTGATTCTGGCGCTCATCGCCATGGCCAACGTGTTCAACACGGTGACCAACAGCCTCATCCTGCGCCGCCGCGAGTTCGCCGTCATGAAGTCGGTGGGACTCTCGAACCGGCAGTTCCGCGCCATGGTGGCCGAGGAATGCGTCGCCTGGTGCGTCCGCGGCCTCGTGCCCGGCGTGCTGCTGTCGCTTTTCGTGTCCTTCCTGCTGTGGCAGGTGATCTCCGGATCGATGACGGGGCTGCCCTTCACGCTGCCCTGGAGCTACGTGGCCCTGGCCGCCGCCATGACCGTGGTCGCCGTGGGTGCGTCGGTGGCCTACGGCATGCACCGCTGCCGCGCCGACAACGTCGTAGAGGCCCTGCGCGTCGACGCCGTGTAGGAGGTGCTGCGACATCAAGCAAGGCGGGTGAGGGTACGCTGTGTCCCTCACCCGCCCGAGTAAACTTGGTTTCTGCATCAAGGGGTGCCGAAATGATGCAGATAAGTTGACTACGATGCAGAAAACGTGGCCTAGTCCCCGTTTTCTGCCTTCGCTTTCGCCTTCGGGCTCAGGCCGCGCTTGCGGTAGCCGTAGCGGCCCGAAAGCGCGATCATGAACGTGGCGGCCACCAGGCAGGTGAGCCCGTCGCCCACCGTGACCGAGAGCCAGATGCCGTCGATGCCGAACAGCATCGGCAGCACGATGACGGCCGCCACCTGGAACACGAGCGTGCGCAGAAACGAGATGAGCGCCGAGACGAGCCCGTTGTTGAGCGCCGTGAAGAATGCCGAGGCGTACATGGCGAATCCCATGAACAGAAAGCACAGGGCGTACAGCTTGTAGGCGCTCACGGTGAGCTCCAGCAGGGCCGCGTCGTAGCTGACGAAGATGGCCGAAAGCGGTGCGGCGAGCCACTGGCCGAGCAGGAACATGACGATGCTCGCCACGCCGATGATCCCGAGGCTCTTCCATAGAAGCGAGCGCATCTCGGTGTGGTTCTGGGCGCCGTACTGGAAGCTCATGAGCGGTGAGGTGCCCACGGAGTAGCCCATGAACACGGCCGAGAAGATCATCACGGTGTACATGATGACGCCGTAGGCCGCCACGCCGTCCTCGCCGATGAAGCGCAGAAGCTGCCAGTTGTACAGGATGCCCACGAGGCTCATGGCGATGTTGGTGACCATCTCCGACGAGCCGTTGGCGCAAGCGTGCCCGATGACGGGCCAGCGCAGATGCGGCCGCACGAAGTACAGGTGCGTCGAGCGCTTGCGGGCGAAGTAGACGAGCGGAATGCCGCCGCCGATGAGCTCGCCGATGTTCGTGGCGAGCGCCGCGCCGGGAAGCCCCCAGCCGAACACGCCGACGAACAGGAAGTCCAAAAGGATGTTCGCCACGCCGGCCGCCACGATGACCAGAAAGCCGTACTTGGGCTTGCCCGCCGTGACGAAGAAGCTCTGGAAGGCGTACTGCAGGATGAAGAACGGCAGCGAGATCATCATCATGCGGCCGTAAAGCGCGGCGTCATGGTGCATCTGGCTTCCCGGCGTGGCGCCGAGCATGGTGGCCGTGGGCTCCATGAAGAACCAGCCGCCAAGGGAAAGCACCGAGCCCACGACGAAGGCGAAGATGATGAGCAACGAGAAATGGCGCCGCGCCCGGGGCCGGTCGCCCTCGCCCAAGGTCTTGGCCACAAGCGCGCTGCCGCCGGTGCCGATCATCATGCCCACGGAGGCCAAAATCATGACGGCGGGGAAGATCAGGTTCACGGCGGCGAGCGCCGTTTTGCCGGCGTAGTTCGACACGAAGAACCCGTCCACGATGGTGTAGCACGAGGTGAAGATCATCATGGCGATGGTGGGCAGCGTGAACCGTATGAGGGCGCTGGTGGAGAAGTGTTTGGACATATCGACTGACATGGGAAACCTTTCGGAGAAAAGAGGGCAGAACAAGCAAGGAAAGCGGGCGTCTCTAGTGGAAGGCGAGAGTCGAGAGGTTTTCGTTCAGCGCGTTGATGTAGCGCTTCATGGCGCTGGTAAGTTGGCGCTGCTCTTCATCGGTGAAGATTGCGACGGCTTCATGCTCGGCGGCCAGTACGGCTTGAATGTGGGCTTCGTACTGCTTTCTCCCGTAACCAGTCAGATAAACGCGTTGAGTGCGGGGCGTGTCTCCTCGCAGCTCGACTACGCCTTTGTCGATCATGCGCTTGATAGACGAGTGCACCGTTTGCTTCGAAGAGAATCCGAGCTCGCACAGCTGCTTCTGTGTGAGGCCATCTTCGTTGACGAGCGCGTACACGATATCGAAGGCGCAATCAGGGAGTCCCATGCGCCACGCGGTTTGACGATACAGCTCGTCAGCCTGGCGATAGAAATCATCGATGGCGCGGATTGTCTCCACGATTTGGCTTTTCTCGTCGAGCGCGGTGTTTTCGTTGCGTGCGATCTTGTCGGCGTTCATGGGCTTTCTGTACCTCAAAATGCGATTGGTCTGATTTCGGACTAACGAGTTCGCTAGTATAGTCCGAAATCAGACCAAAGCAAGGCCTTCACAAGGTTTCCAAGAGGTTTAGGGGCTAGAACTCGCGCTTCTCGTAGAGCTTGGCGGCGACGAAGGCGCTGGCCACGTAGATGAGGGCGACAACGGCTACCAGGGCGGCGGCGAGGAAGAGGTAGTTGTTGCCGGTGTCGAGCCACTGCACGAGGTCGGCGAGGACGCCGGTGAGCTGGACGCCGTTGCCGAAGAAGGCGACAGCGAAGGCGACGATGAGAACCACGATAATAGGAACGATGCGGGCGGCCTTCGTCATTCCGAAGCGCGTGATGACGGGCATCGCCACTGCCATGGCGATGGCGACGACGGACACGCCGCCTACTGTGGATCCTACGATCATTTCAGGAGTGTTTTCAGACGGCGAGAGGCTCTCGGGCAGCCACTCCGCCGGCAGGAGCCCCGCCAGGGCCGCAATTCCCAGGCCCAGCACGAGAGCCAAGGCTAGGGATCCCACCGTGAGAAGGGCGATGGAGGCGTAGCGTCCGAACACCACTTGGCGGCGAGTGAGGGGCAAGGTGAGACGGAAGCGCTCCCAGTTGTTCTGCTCGTCGTAGGCGGCGAGGCTGAACAGACCCGTGAAGGGAACCATGGCGGCAATAGCGGCCGCAGTGCCCACCGCGCCCATGACGTATCCCATGAATAGGGCGATGACGAGGCAGATGCCGAGCAGCTGCAAAAGAACGCTCCGCAGGACGGCGAAGTCGGAAACAATCATGGCTTTCATCGTGATTCTCCCTTCAAAGTGAGGGTCATGTAATCTTCAATGGTGGCCTTGTCCACGGGGATATCGGGGAAGGCGCGGGCGAAGGCGAAGCGGTCGGGGGCGAGCACGTCGTAGCCGTAGTCGTGGCGCAGGATGCGGGCCTCCCCAGGGGCGAAAAAGCCGACGTCAAGAATGGCGGTCACATCAGCGGCGCGGCAGCGGGCCACGCCGGCCTCGTCGGTAATGGCATCCTTGGGGGCCGTAAACACGATGCGGCCGGCATCGACGCAGACGACCTCGTCGGCGATCTTTTCTAAGTCGGAGGTGATATGGGTGGACATGAGGATGCCGCGGTCGCCCTCGGCCATGAAGTCGCGCAGCAGGTCGAGCACCTCGTCGCGGGCGATGGGGTCGAGCCCGGCGGTGGCCTCGTCAAGCACGAGCAGCTCCGGGTTGTGCGAGAGCGCGAAGGCCAGCGTCAGCTTCATGCCCATGCCGCGCGAGAGCTCGCCCACCTTCTTTTTCGGGGCCAGGTTGAAGCGGTCGCACAGCGCGGCGAACTGGACGGCGTCCCATTCGCGGTAGGCTGCCCGCCCGATAGCGCCCACATCGCCCACGCGGCAGGTGTCGGGGAAGGCGCAGGTGTCCAGCACGACGCCGATGCGCGATTTGATGGTGTCCAGCTCGGGGCTGCCGCAGGCGATGGGCTGGCCGAACAGGCGCACGGCACCCTCGTCGGCGGCGATGATCCCCAAGGCCGCCTTGATGGTGGTGGTCTTGCCAGCGCCGTTCGATCCGATGAAGCCGACGACGCAGCCCGGTTCCACGGCCAGGCTCACGCCGGAAAGCTCGAAGTCATCGTAGCGCTTGCCCAGGTTGTCTATTTCCATGAGGTAAGTCATGTCCGCTCCTCGTTCAGTTTTCTTCCAGCAGCACATCCAGCATGGCGTGCAGATCGGCGGCTTCTATGCCGGCGTTTTCCGCTTCGGCCACGGCGCGGGCGAGGTGTCCCTCCACCTGGCGCAGCCGCTCCTCGCGCAGAAGCTCCAGGTTGCCTCCGGCGACGAAGGAACCCTTGCCCTGCACGGTGTCGATGAAGCCGGCTTCTTCCAGTTCCGCGTAGGCCCGCTTGGTGGTGATGACGCTGATGCGCAAATCGTTCGCCAGGGCGCGGATGGAAGGAAGGGGATCGCCCTCGGCCAGCTCTCCGGCCATGATGGCCGCCTTGATCTGACGCGTGATCTGCTCGTAGATGGGCTCGCTGCTTCCGTTTGAAATGATGATGTCCAAGGTGCCTCTTTCGCAGACGGCGTATCGCGAGCTCCGGCAGCGCTCGTCTTCGCGACGAGCGCCCAAGGTGCGGCGATGTGCCGTCCTAGTTTCGGCCCTTGCCGCCCCAGCGTCCCGGGCGCGGCAAGGGCGTGAATAGTGTATATACCCTACATGCACAGTATATACACACCTATACACAGCCGTCAAGGCCGCCGGAAAAGATTTCCGTCGGTTGCGGTACAGATTTTTGAGTTGTTAGACACGAGAAGAGAGATGCAGAGCGCGACAGGAAGTTTAGTGTTTGGTTAGAATAATTGCGAACTGGTGTTTTACGACGAAGTGATTTTACGGCATGATGAATCCTGACGGTGTTTTGCAGGCGCATGCCTAACAACTCGAAAATCTTGTCTTCGTGCGCGAGCTTTCTTGTCTGAATGAGGGAATTGCAGGCTCGGGGTCGGCTCGGATCTGTCGGGAGATGGAAAGTGCGCTGCCTACGACCGCGACGCCGTGGCCCTTCGCCGTGATTTAGACGTGGAAGACGACTGGCCGTGGCGCCACGACACCTTGTCCTGTGGCCAGCAAAAGCGGCTGCAGGTAGCTTGCGCGCTCTGGCAGCGTCCCGATCTGCTTGTTATGGACGAGCCCACCAATCACGTCGATGTCCCCACCCGCGAGGCCGTCACGGCGGCTCTTGCGCGCTTCAAGGGCGTGGGCCTGCTGATCTCCCATGACCGCGCCCTGCTGGATGCGCTGTGCTCCCAGTGCTTGTTCATGGCGGCCGGTCAGGTGACGGCGCGGCCCGGCGGCTACAGCCAGGGGCGCGGGCAGGAGCAGCTCGAGCGGGAAACGGCCGTCCGCCGGCGCGATCAGGCGAAGCGCGAGAGAAAGCGCCTCGCGGGGGAGGCCCAGCGCCGTCGGGAGGAGGCCTCGCGGGCGGCCGGCATGCGCAGCTGCCGCAACCTCGACCCGAAGGACCATAGCGGGAAGGCGCGCGTCAAGCTGGCCGTCTACACGGGAAAGGACGGCGTGGCCGGCAAGCTGAGCTCCCGTATGGAGGGCCGCCTGTCTCGCGCTGAGGAGACGCTGGCGTCGGTTAAGGTGGAGAAGCGCTACGACGGTGACTTATGGATGCGCGCCGAGCCGAGCGCGCGCAAGGTTCTCCACCGGCAGCCGGAGCTGACGCTGGCCCTTGGGGAACGTCGGCTTCTCGTGCCCCCGTTTTCTGTCGGGAACGCCGATCACATCGCCCTGACCGGCCCCAACGGTGCCGGGAAGACCACGTTGGTGAGTGAGGTGGCACGGCGGATCGACCCGACCGTGCGGGTGCTCGTCATCCCGCCGGAGCCCACCGCCGAGCAGTGCCGTGACGCGCTTTCTCGATTGGCCTCCCTCGATTCGCGTAGTCGCGGGCGGGTGCTGGCGGTAGGATTTCTCCCCCTTCTTTTTCGTTGACAGAGCGGGGCGTTTTCGCCATACTGAGCAGTGGGTTTGGGGACGATGATTTGTGGAAGGAACCACCATGACCGCAACGATTCGGCCCTCTTTGATCTTTAACATGGATATCGAGGCGCCAGGCGGATCGGCTGTGCAAAGCCGGCCGTATTTTGTTGCGCCATGCAGCGGTTAGTGGGAGAGGATATCCATGGACAACATTCTGGGACTTTTCGAGAAGCTTGAGAGCCAGTCGCTGGCGGTGCAGCCGAGCCGGTGCGTGGTGGTGCGCAATCGCAACGCTTCCTGCCGTCGCTGCGCCGAGGCGTGTCCGACGGGTGCCATTCTCGTGGAAGGCAACGACTTGGCCGTGGCCCCCGAACGCTGCATCGGTTGCGGCACCTGCGCTACCGTGTGCCCGACGGCGGCGCTGGAATCGAAGAAGCCCGACGACAAGGGCTTGCTGAAGGCGGCTGTGGCGGCCATGCAGGCCAACGACGGGGTGGCCGTGGTCATGGACGAGGCCATGCAGGCGGCCGCCGAGGGCAAGTACGACCCGGCGAAAGTGGTGGCGGTGAAGAGCCTCGCCCGGGTGGACGAGAGCCTCATCGCCGTGCTGGCCGCCGGGGGCGCGAGCTCCGTGGTCCTCGTGGCGGGGCCGCGGGCCGCAACCGACGGAGAAGGGGCCGCCGCGGCCGATGCCGACCCCGCGGCCGCCGATTCGCTGGCCACGGAAGCCGCCGACGAGGCCGCCGAGGTGGACGCCGCTGTCGACCGCACGGCCCGGCTCGTGCGCGACACGGCCGCCCTGCTGCTGGAGACCTGGGGCAGCGACGTCACGGTGAAGCTTACCACCAAGCTGCCCCGTTCCGTGCGCCTTACCGCGCCGGCCGATTTCGACACGGGGCGCCGCGGCTTCTTCTCGTCGATGCGCGACGAGGCCCGGGCCGCCGCAGCCATCACCGCCGAGCACGTGGTGCGCGAGAAGCTGGGCGCCGAGGAAGAGGAAGAGCCGAAGTTCGCGAAAGTGGGCGAGGACGGCACGCTGCCCCACTTCCTGCCCGAGCGTCGCGGCCGGCTGCTGTTGGCCCTCAGCAACATGGGCGAGCCGGACGACGTCATGATCGACACGCGGCTGTTCGGCCACGTCATCATCGATCCCGAGAAGTGCACGTCCTGCCAGATGTGCGCCACGTTCTGCCCCACGGAGGCCATCCACAAGTTCGGCGACGCCGCTACGGCCGCGGAGACCGGCAAGCCCTTCGGCATCGACCACTACACGGGCCGCTGCGTGCAGTGCCGCTGCTGCGAGGACATCTGCCCCACGGGCGCGCTGACCCTGTCCACCGACGTGTTCGCCGCCGACGTCACCAAGCGCGGCCGCTCCGAGCGCATCCCCATGAAGCCCCGCGCCCGCAAGGTGAACGACCCCAAGTCCATCGTGAACGCCATGAGCGCCCTGCTGAACGTGCCGAACGTGTACGAGCGGTAGAGGCGGTTTGCGTCGTCCCGACTGGCCGGGGAATTCGGCTGGCGGCCACTGCGGCTCCTACTCCCCGTAAGGGTTAGCGGCCTGCACCAAATCCAGCAGTTCTTGCTGGGAGTGGATGCCGAGCTTCTTGTAGATGTGCTGGCGGTGGGTGCTCACGGTGCTCTTTGAGACGAACAACTCGTCTTGGATGTAGGCGAGGTTGCGGCCCTTCGCGAACATGATCATGATCTCGCCCTCGCGTTCCGACAGGCCGTAGCGCTCGATGATGAGGCGGCACTTGTCCTGGAAGCGTTCGCGGCGCTCCAGGGGCAGGATGTCCATGGTCTCCATGAGTACGCGCTCGTTGAACACGGCCCCCATGGCCACGAACACCGCCAGCACCGCCATGAGCATGCAGGCGTATACGGTCGCAGGCGTAAGGCCGCCCACCAGTAGGGCGAAGCGGCCGAGCAGAAGCCCCGCCAGGGGACCTAGGGCCCAGCCGGCGCGGATGAGCGCGAAGGTACGCACCCGAGTGGCGGAGAAACGCTGGCAGAGGGTAGCGGTCATGATCCACATGAACAGGCCGAAGCACGAGTTGGCCGCCTGGTTCACGGCATAGGGGACGATGCTCGTCAGGGACGCCCAAAGAAGCGGCGCCGGCCCCAGCAAGACGCCCACCATGAGAAACAGCGTGATGCCGCCGTAGCACAGCCGCGGCATGGAGAGGGTCTTCACGCTCGTCATGGCCAGGGCGATGAGGATAGCGCCGATGACCACCGCCGCCCCAGCCAGCGCCTGCACGAGGGCGTAGGCAGCCCCTCCGGCGCTCGCGATGTCCATTTGTATGTAGAGGGTGCGCATGAGCTCGTGGGCGAAGCCGACGAGGGCCACGCAGAGCACGATGCGGAAGACGAGGCGCGAGACCTGGCGATGCTCGTCGGCGTCGGTGAGGGGGTGCTGGTCGGCCAGCTCGATGACGCTGATCTGCGCCGCCTCGCGGATACGGCGGATGGCAGCCCACAGGGCAACAGCCGCGCCGACGGGCAACAGGGCGGTGAAGGCCAAGGCCGGCGGAGGCGAGAGCACGAGCGAGAAGCTGAACAGAAGCGGCGAGGCGATCTGCCCGATGGCGACGGCCGCTGTGGCCTCGCGCAGCGATACGCGGGAGAGCGCCATGCCGAAGTACATGAGGAAAAGCGCCGAGGCCACCCCCGACAGCACCCCGGTGCCGGCAACGAAGAGCGAGCCCTCCGGGGATGGAAGACCGCCGAGGGGCATGGCCAACGTCGCGAGCACGGTGCACGCCGCCGAGACCCAGAAAGTGCCCCTGCGGGCGAGCAGGCGTCCTGCGCCGTGCTCGAAGTAGCCGACGAGCAACAGCGTGAGGGAAAGCACCGTGATGGAAACCAGGTACACCGCGTCTAAGACAGACTCGCCGTGATCCGCGAAGGCGAAGATGCCCACGCTTTGGAACGCCCCCATGACCCAGGTGCCATTGAGCGCGAGTGCGCATCCCAGAAGCGCGATGATGACGGGCGACGAAGCAGTGAAACGCGTTCCCATGGATTTCCCCCTAACCTCCCATCTATTGTAAACGCTCCGGCGCGTCTGCGGAGAAAATGACCCGCTGTCAATAAGGAAGCGAAGAAATCCCAGGTCAAACCTATCGTGCTACCAGTATGATTTTCTCATTTGTTGCATTTTCGCCAAAAACGCGCTCCCAGCCCGATGGTGCGGCCGGGGCGGGCGCGGTAGGGTCGTGCAGTGTCTGATGAAGGGTCAGACTCATTCGAGAGGAGGAGAACCATGGCTTCATTGACCATGACGCGCCGCACCTTCGCGAAAGTGGCGGCGGCCACGGCGGCGGCCGCGGGCCTGGGCGCCGGCGCGACCGGCACGGCCCTCGCCGAGACCGACGCCGGCCCCGAGAAGGGCAACGAGGTCAAGCGCATCCGTTCCGCCTGCCGCGGCTGCGGCAAGATGGAATGCGGTGTGTGGGTGACGGTGCAGGACGGTCGCGTCATCAAGAGCGAGGGCGACGAGAGCGCCTTCCAGTCGGCGGGCAACCACTGCGCCAAGGGCCAGGCGTCACTGCAGGCGGCCTACCACCCCGACCGGCTCCGCTATCCGCTGAAGCGCACCACCCCGAAGGGCGAAGACCCCCAGTGGCAGCGCATCAGCTGGGACGAGGCCTACAAGACCACGGTGGACGCCATCCATGCCAACCAGGACAAGTACGGCAAGGAAACCTGCATCTTTATGGGCGGCACGTCGCGTATTTGGTCCATGGCCCCCTACGGCGCCTTCAAGCAGCTGTTCGGCAGCCCCAACGGCATTCAGGCCAACGAGATTTGCAAGGGGCCGCGCTTCTACGCCACGGCCATCGACGCCTCCAACGCCTACAGCTGGATGGAAGTGGTGGGCCGCCCGCGCGTGTTCGTGCAGTGGGGCGGCGCTTCCGAGCTCTCCAACTACGACGACAGCTGCCGTACCACGGTGGACGTGGCCACCCGCGCCGACAAGCACATCATCGTGGACCCGCGCCAGACGAACCTCGGCAAGGAGGCGGACATCTGGGTGAACCTGCGACCCGGCACCGACGGCGCCGTGGCCAACTGCTGGGCCCAGGTCATCATCGAGAACGAGCTGTACGACGATCTGTACGTGCGCAAGTGGATGAACGCTCCCATGCTGGTGGTGCAGGAGGAGAGCTTCAAGCCCACGCCCACGAGCTCCGCCCAGCAGTCGGCGAACATCGTCACGCGCATTCTGAAGGAATCCGACCTGAAAGAGGGCGGCTCCGACGGCCGCTTCATGGTCATCAACGAGAAGAACGGCGAGCTGTCCTGGTACGACGCCACGGCTGCCAACCCCGGCTGGGAAGGGGAGGACTGGAAGCCGGCCACGGAAGGTCGCGAGGCGAATCAGCCCGGCCTGGACGCCACGGGTCAGACCCAGGGCTTCGTGCTGGACTACGTGCCCTTCCCTGACGGTCTCTGGCCGGCGCTGCACACGGAAGAGGGCGGCCGCGAGGTGACGCTCAAGGACGGCACCAAGGTGCACGTGCGCACGGTGTGGGAGCACTACATCGACTTCCTCGCCGACTACACCCCGGAGAAGGCCAGCGAGATCACCGGCGTTGACCCGGAGGTGCTGAAGGAAGCGGCCATCACCTATGCCACGCGCGTGGACCCCTCCACGGGCTACGGCAACGGCGGCATCCAGTACATGCTGGCCCCCGAGCATGCCTGCAACTCCGTGCAGAACCAGCGCGCCTGCGACCTCGTGTGCGGCATTACCGGCAACATGGATATTCCCGGCGGCATGCGCGGCTCCACCCCCGGCTGGCCCTTCTTCGACCTGGGCATGTGCAATCCCGATTCCCCGGAAATCCCGCCCTACGATTCCAGCAAGATCCTGGGCTCCATCGAGTTTCCCATGATCGGGTCGGATCGCGGCCCCGGTTGGGCCGACGCCACGAGCATCTACGACGCCATCGAGACCGGCACCCCCTACAACGTCACCTGCGGCATCGGCCAGACCGGCGACTTCATGAACCAGTCGAACTCCATCAACGCCGCCGAGCAGCTGAAGAAGCTCGATTTCTGGTGCTCCATCGATCTGTGGCACACCCCCTGCGTGGACATGATCGCCGACATCGCCATGCCCGCCGCCCACTGGATGGAGCTGGACTGCATCCGCAAGTCCCAGGGCTCTTCCGGCGCCTTCGGCGCCACGGTGAAGGCCATCGACCCGCCCGGCGAGGCCAAAAACGACTTGGAGATCGTCGTGGGCCTGTACCAGGCCGCCGGCGTGCCCTACTTCGACGAGGCCAAGCACGGCGCGAAGTGGTTCACCGGCGACGAGGCCGTGAAGCACTGCAACGAGGTGGGCCTGGCCGGCTTCCGCATTCCCGATTGGGACGATTACAAAGCGGAGTTCCAGAAGAACGGCTGGTTCGATTCCAAGGTCGAGAAGCCCGAGGCCTGGGGCACCTACCGTCGCTACCAGGTGGGCACCAACGCCGTGAACGGCGACTTCCCGCCGCTGCCCCCCGAGGCCCAGCACCAGGGCTGGAACACCACCACCCACAAGCAGGAGATCTGGTCGCTGCTTTTGGAGTCGTGGCTTGTGAACGGCGCCGGCAATGACGGCGTGCGCCCGAATTTGCCCTACTCCGACACCGAGCAGTTCTCCGACAAGGAGATGTTTCCCCTGTTCGTGGAGGCGCCTCACGGGCCGGTGGCCGACCCCGACCTGTTCGCCGACGAGAACTCCTTCCTCATGACCACGGGACGCCGCCAGGGCACCTACTTCCATTCCGAGCACCGGCAGCTGCCCTGGTGCCGCGAGCTGTGGCCCGTGCCGCGCCTGGAGATGAACCCGGTGGACGCCGAGCGCATCGGCGTGACCCAGGGCGACTGGGTGTGGATCGAGACCGACCAGCACAAGATCCGCGAAGTGGTGGACCTGTACTACGGCATCGAGCCCGGCGTGGTGAACGCCGAGCACCAGTGGTGGTACCCGGAGCTGAAGCAGCCCGACCATGGCTTCATGCTGTCCGGCGTGAACTGCCTCATCGACCGCCATGCCCAGGACCGCATCTGCGGCTCGTCCAACTTGCGCGCCTACGGCGTGAAGGTGTACAAGGCCACGCCCGAGAACTCGCCCTTCGGCAACCCCGTGCCCTGCGGCGACGACGGCACGGAGATCATCCATACCTGCGACGACCCGCGCCTGAAGGAGTGGCTGCCCGACTACGCTTCCGAAAGGGGTGAGGCATAATGACCCAGTACGCGATTCTCACGGATGTGAACAAGTGCGTGGGCTGTTTGGCCTGTTCCATCTCGTGCAAGGTAACCAACGACGTGCCGGTGGGCTCCTACTGGAACAAGGTGCTGCGCATCGGCCCGAACCCGCGCCAGGAAGGCGGCCAGTGGCCCGACGTGTACACGTACTTCCTCACCATGCAGTGCCAGCACTGCGAAGATCCGGAATGCGTGAAGGTGTGCCCCACGGGCGCCTCCCATAAGCTGGCCGACGGCACGGTGCAGGTGGACAAGGAGAAGTGCATCGGCTGCCAGTTCTGCGCCATGAGCTGCCCCTACGGTGTGCGCTACCTGAACGAGACCGAACGTGTGGTGGAGAAGTGCACCCTGTGCGAGCAGAAGATCGCCCAGGACGAGCTGCCCCAGTGCGTGGCCCAGTGCGGCGGCCGGGCGCGGTTCTTCGGCGATTTGGAGCAGGGGCTCGAGAGCTTCGTGGCCCCGGGGGCGCCGGTGAAAAGCGGCGACAAGTCCTACGATGGCTGCGCGGCGGCTCGGGTGACCCTGGGCGAGTGCACCGGCGAGGGCCCGGAATACCCGGTGAAGCCCTACACCGATGCCGAGATCCACCATCTGCCCGACGTGGGCAACAAGCCCAGCTTCGTGTACATCCTGCGCCGCGAGACCTGGCAGGGCGGCGAGTAGCATCGCTTCGGCAGGGCGTCTTGCCTCCCAGGGCGCCCTGCTCTTCTGCCGATTTTCCGGGGGAACCTAGGAGAGAGGATTTTGATTATGGAACTGCAATGGCCTTTGATTCTGTTCACTACCCTGGTGGCCTGGTCGGCCGGCGTGTTCGGCACCCAGGCAGTGCTGGCCCTGCGCGGTGAGGCCCCCAAGGCCCAGCTGTCCTGCTGGATCACCGCGGCCGTGCTGCTGGCGGCCGGCGGCATCGCGGTGTTCTTCCATCTGGAGCACTTCGAACGCATCTTCAACGGCTTCGGACATTTGACCAGCGGCATCACCCAGGAGCTCATCGCCATCGTGGTGCTGGCCGTGGCGGCCATCGTGTACCTGGTGTACCTGCGCCGCGACGAGGGGAAGGTGCCGGCGTGGCTGGCTGTGCTCTCCATCGCGCTGGCGGCCGTGCTCGTGGTGGTGATGGCCCACTCCTACATGATGAGCGCCCGTCCCGCGTGGGACTCGGTGCTGTGGATCTTCTACGTGCTCGGCAACGCCTGTGTGCTGGGGCCGGCCACGGTGGCCCTCGTGTGCGCCATCGTGAAGGAGCCGGTGCGGCTGGCGGCCACGGTGGCCCTGATCGGCGCGGCCGTGAACGCGGTGACCACCATCGTCTATGCCGTGACGCTCCAGTTTTTGGAGGGCTCGTTCACTACGGTGGGCTACTATTCCGACCCCACCATGCCCACCGCGCCTTTGGTGGACGTGACGGCCGTGGGCAATGTGTTCACCGGTGAGCTGGCGCCGCTCATGTGGATCGGCGTCATCCTGGTGGGCGCCGTGGTGCCCCTCATCGCGGCCCTGCTGGAGAAGCGCTCCGGTGCCACCCCGGCCGCCGACGGCACCGCCGTGGCCTCCCGGGCCGAGCTGTGGATGGCCGTGGCCGTGATCGCCGCCGTCATCGGCGCCATCTGCATGCGCGTCGTCTTCTACGAGCTGGGCGCCAGCGTGTTCATGCTGTACTAGGCTCGATTTTTCTCAGGGCCATCCTGAGACAACGAAAGCCCCCGATGAGGGCGGGTTCGCATCCCCAAACCCCTTGCAAACGCGAACCGCCCCCACCGGGGGCTTTCTGCCTCTTACGGATGCATGGAATAGCCGATGAAGATTGAGATGACACCTACAGATATGTGCGGATGATAATTTCCTTCACTTCTTCTGGGGCATAGGCAGCCAGGCCGATGTCCTTCATGAAATGCGGGGGACATTCGACGATCTCCACGAACTCCTTCACATCCGTTCGCAATGCCCCTGGTAACTCCACACGAATTGTCGGTGGCAAAAGCGAGCACAGGCGGAAGATATCGCGTCGGTGCTTTCCGATTTCCCCCGAACGTACGGGCTCTCCGTTGGCTCGGGCTTCTCGAAGATTGAGATACGCCTTCATTTTGAAGAGGGGCAAATACTCGTGGGAAAGGGTGGGGAAGCCGTAGCGGTGCGTGACGGCCTCCTTCGAGGCGAGAAGCCCGTAGTAGGCCTCATCCAGCAAAATGGCGGACAGACTGTAGGCGGCGTTTTCTACGGGAACCTTTCCGATACGGGCCTCGATGCCTTCCAGGTAGTCGGGTCGGCGACTGAGCAGTTCTATCTGATGGGGGTAAGCTGAACTCGCCGGACGGCAGAAGCGGAACATCTGCGCATCCCCGCTCTTGGTGACGTGGGTGTAGTGGGCTTCCCGAACGAACTGGATGAATTTCGCGACGAATGGGGCATCGAGCGCCTCCGCGATGAGCACCATATCGAAGTCCTTGGTGCCCGATTCTTCCCAGAGCCCCGCTTCGCGGTAGATCATCTCCCGCGCCACACCGCCGATAACAACGTAGCGCGTCGCATCTTCGGCGAACCAGCGCGTGAACTCTGCCAAGCCGGGAATGGCGTCTTCTAGATGGGCCATCCTTCGGCCTCCTTGATTTCGTCTACCGCCATGTCAATGCGTTCGTCGCGGCGGTCGATGGTCTTCAGCATGGTGAAGGGGTCAACGGCTTCGTCTTGGGCGAAGGGAGCTGGATCAAAGGCAAGGACTTGGATTATAACTGCTGGATCGCCCTCTTCGACGGCTAAGGGCGTGAGATTCGCGGCTTGTTTGGGGCCTATCGCAAAAACAGACGTCTGCGGTGCCATGAGAAGAGTGCGAGCGGCGAGGGCGGAAAGGCCGCTTCGGAACGCATCCTCTGGAACGGCGTCGCGGGGCAAAGACAGTGTCTTCTTGACAGTTCGGCCAAAGAGCCGCCAGCCTTTTTCAAAGTATGCGGCAGGGTCGGCGACGGTGTAGTAGGCGGTGCGGTTGGTGGGGCCTCCTGTCCTTCGCTGCAGCAGCCCGTGGCGGAGAAGTTCCTCGCAGGCCCGCTGGGCTCCCCCTCGCGATAGGCCGGTGCGAGCGCACACGTCCTTGATGGTCGAGGGGGTTCCCCCGTAGTAGAGAAAGTGCAGGAACGCGGTTTTCCCCATGGCGGTCAGCTCAGTGTCGAGGGGGCGCGGCTTTGTCGCGGGCGATGGTATCGTGCGAAGCAGTCCGGGAAGGTAGAACTCTCCCGCCTGCGTTAGGAACGGCGCACGAGCTGCAATGAGGCGTTTTCTCAGGTAGGGAGTTATGGTGTCGAGATGGCACACCACAGGTGCCTGAAGTGCCGACGATATAAGCTCGCTCTGAGAGAGGAGGATCTCAGGTTTGATGGAAGCGGTAGGGCGGACGAACAGCGTGCGATTTCCGAAGAGCAGAACCGAATCGAACGAGAAAAGCGCGCACGTGGCGAGAGGTAGCTTGTCGCGCAGGGCGGCATGGTCAAAATCCACGTCAGGGGCGATGGCCTCGTTTCCGACGATGTCTCTCAACTGATTGATGAGATCACTTTCTTCCATATGATACCCTTTTGTAGCAATTAAAAATTTTGAGTATCAGTTTATATGAGAGAAGATGGGAGCGCAAGCGCGGCACCACGCAAAAGCCCCCGGTGGGAGAGGCTCGCGTTCCCCAAATCCCTTGCAACGCGAATCTCTCCCAGCGGGGGCTTTCTGGCGGATGGGACACCCTACCGGGTAAGGTGTCCCACTGGCTTTGGAAAAGTGGGCTCCGCATCCGGCGAAGTGAGACGCGTTATCCGGTAGGGTGTCTCACTTCGCGGCGGGGGCGTCCCGGATGGTGCGGGTGCCGGTCCCGGCGGGCGAATGAGTGCCGGGACCGACGTGTGACGGCGAGGGCGGCCGCCCCAGGCCGCGTGGGAAAGACGCAGCGGGAGGGGGAAGGCGGGGCGGCCGCGTCGCTTACGCGGATTGGTCTTCGGTGGGCTCGATCTCCTTCAAGTAGATGCTCGGGCTCGTGGTGGCGATGCGCTCGCCGCGGCGCAGGCGCACGCGGCCGATCTCCAGCTTGAGCTGTTCGGCCCCCACCAGGTCGATGGAGGTGAACCAGCTGGCGACGAGGCGCTCGGTGGGCTTGCCCGCGGCGGCGTAGAGGCGGCGGATGTCGGTGGCCCGGGCGAGCTTCTGCTTGTCCGGGGTCATGACCGTGGCGTCGAAGTAGTCGCGGCTGGGGAAGAAGCCGTTCACGAAGCCGGCCAGCACGAGCACGGCCGGCGAGCGGCCGACGAGGTGCTCGGGGGCGCCCACGAGCACCCGGCCCGCGGTGTCGCCGAAGGCCGCGCCGCCCAGGGCCCGCCGCGCCCGGCGGCTCAGGGTCGCGGCATCGGTGCCGCCCTCCTCGCCGGGGGCCGGGGCCGTGAGGGCACCGACGAGGGCCCGCGCCCGCGCCGCCCCGTCGCCTTCCAGGCCGAGGCCGGCCGCGAGGGCGTCCAGCAGCCCGTCACCTTCCAGGCCCTGCACCGAGGCGACGAGCTCGCGCCCGGCGCGGTAGGCGTCCACGATGCGGCCGATGCCCGTGTTCGGGAAGCCCTCGGCGGGCGCGGCGGCCGACGCCTCCTCCAGCAGCGCCACGAGGCCCGCGCCCTCGGCGGCGGCCCCGGCCCGCATATCGGCGAAGGCGGCGCTGTTGGCCAGATAGTCGCCGAAGCCGCACCAGGAGCGCCAGGCCAGAGCGTTGGCGGGGTCGGCTGCCAGGTCCAGGGCCGCCAGCAGCCGCGCCGGGGCGCAGCGGTCAAGGTCGCGGTAGTCGCCCACGGAAAGCCGTCCCTCCACGGGCGCGGCGGCGGCAATGTCCCGCGCGGCCAGGGCCCGCAGGACCTGGCGCATCCAGGCGGGATGGAAGGTGAGCACGTACACGTCCTCGGGGGCGCAGCCCGCACCCAGGGCCGCTTCCACGGCCTCGGCCACGGCGGCCACCTCGGCGGCGGGGTCGGCGCTCTCCCGGGCAGTGAAGGAGTCCGTCGCCGGGGCGTCGCCGACCCCGGTGATCTCCGGGGCACCGGGGGCCGCGTCCTCGCGCAGGCGGCTCGCCGCGTGGGCGGCGGCCCCGCAGGCATGGCTCTCGGTCAGCACGATGCGCTCGCAATCGGCGTTGGCCTGGGTGAACTCGCCCACGCCCTCACCATAGGGGTAGGAATCGAAGACCTCCACCACGGCCGCGGGATCGGCGGCCACGGCGATGGAGTCGCGGGCCAGCAGGTTCGCCACATGTTGGGAGGCGCGGGAGAGCATCTGGTAGTCGTCCACGAGCACGTGGGCCCGCTGGGCGCCGGCCAGCGCCTCGCCGTCGGCCAGCAGGTAGCGCACGGCCAGGGCGGACAGCTCCGGTTCCAGAATGCCGCCGGTGAAATCGAGGATGCCCTTCAGCAGCCCGTGCACGTCGGCCTCCTCGCCGGCCAGCAGCCAGTCGGCGTTGCCGTCGGCGTCCTCCACCAGCTCGGTCCAGCTGCGGTAGAAGAACTTCAGCATCTCCTTGAGGCGGCGGTTCTTCAGGCCGCAGGTCTTCATGTCCTCCATGATGAAACCCATCTCCACCGGGGTGACGAGGCGCCCGGCCCGGTCGCTGAACGCGCGGCCTCCCTCGGTGGCAAGCAGCCCCAGGGCCACTTCGCGCACGCAGGTCGCTTCCACGGCCGCGCCGCAGGCCGCCTCCAGACGCGCCGCCAGCATGCGGGCCGCATCGGGCGTGGCCGCCAACACCAGCAGATCGCTCGGGGCCGCGCCGCCTTCCAGCAGCGCCGCCGCCCGTTCCACCAGGCGCGTGGTCTTCCCGCAACCGACGGCGCCCTCCACCAGCACGGCTTCGGGGGTCGGGGTCAGTTCGATAGCCATAGCCTTCCTCTCTTCCGTCGGCGCGGAGAAGCCCCCGCGCCCGTCGTGTCTTTCCCCGGCAAAGAGTACCGAATACTCCCTGCCGGGGAAAGACCGCTGAAACGGTCTTTCCCGTGGGTTGCCTTTGTCGGCGGCAAGGGCAGAGCCCTTTCCCTACGGCTCGGGGCAAGGGGGGCGGCGCCTTCCGCCTCCCTTGCCCGGGCGGCCCTGGGCCCTGCGGCCCGGGCGCGTTCCCGGTCGCAACGCCCGATCCGCGCGGGTTCTACGAAGCCGTCACCGCGTCCTCGTCCTCCACGACCACGGTGGATGCGCCCTGCACCTTCTGGGGCAGGAAGGGCATCTTGATGGCCTGGGTGGGGCAGGCCTCCACGCAGGCGCGGCACTTGGTGCACTCGCTGAAGCTCATACCGGCCTCGGGATGGCGCACGTTGATGCCCTGGGGGCACACGGCGGCGCACACCTCGCAGGAGGCGCCCTCCACGGTCTCGCGGCACTTCGCGTCGTTCACCTGTGGCACGAAAGTACGGTTCGCCTTGCCGATGAGGCTCATGAGGGCGCTGATGGGGCAGAAGGTGCTGCACCACTTGCGGAAGAACACCACCTCGGCCAAAAGCAGCGCCGGCACGAGGATAACGCCCCAGGCCACGTCGCCGAAGGCGAACAGGCGCATGACCAGCACGATGGTGGCGAAGGTGAGGCCGATGGGGCAGATGAGGCAGAACACGGGGAACCCGAACACGGCCGCCGACAGCAGCGAGCCGCCGAGGATGACGTGGCGCGAGTCCAGCGCGGCCCGCTTCTCGGCGCAGGAGGAGCAACCGGCCTTCGAGCCGCAACCCTTCAAGGCCGCCTGCTCGTCGGCGGAAAGCGGCGCGGGCTCGGCCGCGGCTTCGGTCCCCGCCCCGGCGCCGTCGGCCACGGCGGCCTTCACCAGCGGGTTCTCGCTGGCGGGCAGCACGCCGGTGCCGGTCATGTCGGTGTTTGAGGTCTTCTTCGAGAAGATGCCGCGGATCTTCGACACCACGGGCACGGGGCACACCCAACCGCAGAAGGCCCGGGCGAACAGCAGGATGAGGGCGATGGCGATGACCACCGAAATGACCGCCCGGGGAATCATGGTCTTGGTGGCGATCATGGTCATAAGCGCCCCCAGGGGGCAGAGCAGCGAGATGTCCTGCCAGCCGATGGCCGACAGGGTGCCCACGCCCACGTGGGTGGCGAATCCCACGGCCACCACGGCGATGACCGCGAGGGGAATGATAGTGCGGAGTCGCTTGGTATTCACAGCGCTGGCCTCCTTTAGGCTTCGAGGGGACGGACGACGATGGCGCGCTCGGTGGCCCCGGCGGAAATGGAGCCGTTCTGCAACGAGACGCACACGCTCTCGCAGGCGCCGCAGCCGTTGCACGCGTCGTTCAGCACGTAGGGGCGGTTGTTCTCGTCCAGCGCCATGGCCTCGTACTCGCAGGCGTCGTAGCAGAAGCGGCAGCCGATGAGGCGGTAGGCCAGACACAGGTCCTGGTTCAGCTCGGCCAGGCCCAGCACGCCGGTCTCGGGGGTGCTTCCCGGTTTCAGCGCCTCGGTGGGGCACGACGCCACGCACAAGGGCTCGCCGCCGTTCTCCTCAGTGCACCAGTCGCACCAGTTCGCGCTGAAATCCATGACGGGGGTGCGCATGTTCAGCAGACCGTCCTCCAAGTGCGCCGGGGCGATGACGCCGCGGGGGCACACCTCGTAGCACTTCTCGCAGCGGATGCACGCCGACACGAGGGCGTCCTCGTCCTGGCCTCCGGGCGGGCGCACCAGCGGAGCGCTGCCGGCGTAGCGCACAGCCCCCAGCCCTACCAGCGCCGCCGTGCCGCCGAGCCCCACGCAGAGCGCCCGGCGCGTGATGACCGGCCGCCCGTCCTTCTTCGGGGCGGCCTCGGCGGCCTTCTCGTCGTTCTCAGCCATGGTCTTCTCTTCCTCTCTCATTCGCCCTTGGGTTGCAGTACGCAGTTGGCGGGAAGGACCCAGGGCCCTTCCCCGTGATGGGGCTTATTCGCCGTCCTCGTCCCCATCCTCGAAAATCTCGTCGAAGAACTCCTCTTCCACCTGCAGAAAGCCGTCGGTGAGACTCGCGAGGCCCTGGTAGAGGCCGCACTGCGCGAAGCGTCGCAGATCGGCGGTCATGAGCGGCACCCAGCTGGACAGGTGATCGGCCAGGAAGTTGCGCTGGGTGGCCAGCAGGCGCTCCACCTCGGCCTCGTCGTCGGCCTCGGCCGCCGCCACGATGCGGTCGCCGAGGGCCGCCATGAACTCCAGCTCCAAGGCGATGTGGTCCTCGGCCTCCTTCCAGGTGGGCAGCTTGTCGAGGCCCTCGCTGCGGTACACGGCCAGCACCTCATCGCGGGCCTCCTGCATCATGAGGCGCTTGGGGCTGGTGTACACCGACTCGAAGGGGTAGGCGGCGGAATAGGCGTCGATGCCGTGGCCGATGAAGGCCCGCACGTAATCGACGGCCAGGTCGGTAATGGCGTGGGCGTCGGCCCCGGACAGGTAGGTGGCGATGGTGCGGTAGCCGGTGTCCACGGCGGTGTTGCCCGTGGCGGCCGGGAAGCGCATGGTCTTCAACTCGGCCAGGAACTCCTCGTCCACTTCCACGCGGTAGAGGCGGGCGAGCAGGCGGTACACCGCGGAGCGCTGGGCGGTGAGCTCGGCCAGGGCGGCCAGGTCGGTGGCCTCCTCGGTCGCGGGGGTTGCTGCGGCGGCAGTGGCTATGGTGTCGGTTTCGGTCATGGGAATCTCCTCTGTTCTCGAAGGGGCGTACTCGACCGCCCTCTGGTTACCGGAAGGGAAGCGGTGGAAGGCGCCGCGCTACTGGGCGTCCGCGGTGGTCTCGCCGGTCTCGGCACCCTTATCGGCCTGCGCCTCGGGCTCGGGCGCGGCCTGGGCCGCTACGAGGTCGGCCACGATGCGCTGTCCCGCGCGGCCGACTTCGGTAATGCGCCAGCTCTTGTCGCGCCATTCCACGGCATCGCATTTCTCCAGCTTGTCGATGAAGTGGGGCGCGTACAGACGGGGGCTCTTCAGCAGCTCGTCGTTGTCCACGGCCTCGTTGATGGTCGGCATCGAAGCGCCGGCATCCTGGGCGGTAAGGCCGAGAATGCGCTCGTAGATCGTGGCGTACTTCGCGTCCTCGGCAAGCAGGTTGGTCAGGCGGTCGAGGGGCTTGTCGGCCTCGGCGTACGCCGCGCCGTCCTCAGTGGCAAGCCAGCAGACCTCCGGCGCCTCGCCGGCCTCGTAGTAGGACACGCCGTCGACTTCCACGAGCACCGGCTCCGGGTCGCCCTCGGGGTATGGCTCGCCGTCGGCGGTCACGCGGGCGAGGGCCCCGGCGCGCTCGAGCAAGTTCGCGAGCGAAGCGGGGGAGTACACGGAGAAGTTGTCTGTCTGCAGGCGATCCACCTCGGCATCCAGGGCGTCGGTGGTCTGCGGCGCGGCGCAGAACGTGATCATGCCGAGCAGCGTGCGACGGCGCGGCGCCATAGCGCTGAACAGGTCGGCGATGCGCTCGGGGGCCGGGCGCGTATCCACGACGGGCGCCGGGACGTCGGTGTGGGGGGTGCCCAGATAGCCCCCGGTTACCTCCTCAGCATCTTCTTCGACATCGTCGTCGAAGGCGCCGAGGGGGTCGAAACCCATGGAATCGTCTAATGCGAGATCGAGGAACGAGGAAGTGTCTTTCATGTCATCCGCCCTTTGAACAAATGCTTGCAGTCTTCCCTCTCGCACGCAGCGAGAGATGAACCTCGCCCCCGAGGTTCGACTTTTGCAAACATTGTCCGTCCGAGAATTCGGGCGGTATCCCCACAGCGCATAGTAGCCGAGGCCCATCGAATCCGTCAAGGGGGAATTTCCCCTGCGCCATCAGTCTGCCTGACAAAAAGCCGTGTCGGGCTGCGGGTTTTTGCTCCGAATCCGCAGCCCGACACGGCTTTTTGCCAGAGTATCCGCAGCCCGACCCGGGAAAATGTCGGGAAGTCCGCGCGGCGGTGCCAAAAAGTGGCTCCGGGCTACAGGTGGCGATAAAAATCGGGGCAGCTCGGAGGGGGAGCTGCCCCGATTGAAGGGGAGGACTGAGATTGAGTGCGACGTCTAGGCGGCCGAGCTTTTGGGTCGAATCTAGATCGCGCGGGCGGCGGCGTTGCCGGAGCAGATGGCTTCGCCGATGTTGAAGGGGCGCGCCGCGTCGCCGACGGTGACCACCTCGCAGGAGAGTCCCGTGCTGAGGCTGTCGTTCGGCAGGCAGTCCAGGGCTTCGACTACGGTGCCGCAGGCAATTTCCTGCTCGATGCCCGTGGCCGTTTTCACAGTGACGGAGCCGTCGTTCACGGCGGTCACAGTCGCCTCGGGCCAGAAGCGTACGCCCAAGGCCTTCATGTTGGGTTGGGTGAAGGTTTTCACCCAGAACGAGTGACCTGCTCCGATGGCGCTTGCCGCGTTTGGCGTGACCACTTGCACGTGCTTTCCCTGGGCGAGCAGGTACATGGCGGCGTCGATGGCCTGCACGTTCGAGCCAACGATGACGACCTCCTCGGCAATGTCGGCCATCATGAAGTCGTCGATGCCCACCACCTTGGTGCCGGCCGTGTCGGACAGCCCCAAGGTGTCGCGCACGCCACCGGTGGCCGCGATTACGATATCGGGGGAGGCCTCGGCGATGATGTCGGCAGTGGCCTCGGTATTCAGCATCACGTTTACGCCGAGTACTTCCATTTGGCGCTCGAAGTAGCTGCGCAGCACCGACAGGTTCTCATGGGGGCCCTTCACGTTATTGGCGAATTCCAGAAGGCCACCCACGGAGCCCTTCTTCTCGTAGAGGGTCACGGAGTGTCCGCGCTCGGCGGCTACGCGCGCTGCCTCGAGGCCAGCAGGGCCGGCGCCCACGACTACCACGTTCTTCGCCGTGGCGGCTGGCTCGGGATCGTAGCTGCCGGTGAGCTGGCCGGTCACGAAGCGGAAGGGGTGGGCGGCGTTGGTGCGGCAGCTGAAAGTGAGGTTGCCGTCATCGGCTGCATCCCAATGGCAGTGCATGCACCGGGTGCAGGGGCGGATCTCATCGATGCGGCCCTCTTCCAGCTTGTGCAGGTAATCGTAGTCCACCGACAGCGGTCGGTTCATCAGGATGAAGTCTAGCTCGCCGGAGGCGATGAGGCTCTCGAAGAACTCGGGATCGCGAGCTGGATCCATGTAGGTGACAGCGCCCACGGGAATGCTCACGGCTTTCTTAATCTCAGCGGCCACGGGCACCATGATGCCGAGGCCCGACTGATCGGCCTTTAGCATACCCTGCCAATGGCGCGTGAAATCGAACTGGGTACCATAGCCGGTCGTTCCCTCGATGCCGGTACCGCAGAAGTACAAGTCGCCGGCGAACTCGGCCACGTGCTGGCCGCAGGGCCCGATGCGGATATGCAGCGAGTCGGCACCGGCGGCTTCGATGAGCTTGCACATCTCTTTGTTCTCTTCAACGGTAGTGAAAAAGGCGTTGTCGCCGATGGCCTTGTCGTTCTCCTCGACACCGTTGATGAGCACTTGCACGGGGAAGTCCTCGCCGCACTCGGCTTTGATGCCGCGCACGATCTCGCAGACGAAGCGCGTGCGGCTTTCGAAGGTCTGGGGGCCGTAATCGTCCTCGCGCTTGTTGCGATTGCGGGACATGAACGTCTGGCCGATATTCTCGCCGGCTGCGTTGATCTCTACGCAGTCGAAGCCGCAGCGCTTCAGGGTGGCTGCCGCCTTAATGGTGTCGGCAATGAGGTTGCTGATCTCCTCGGCGGTCATATCCATGCAGTCGGAGGATTGGAAGATGGCCGTCGGATCGGGCTCGAAGCCGCTGAACACGAGGCCCATCGTGGCTAGCTGGTAGCCTGCCTTCGCGCCGTTTTCCTTGATGTTGTTGGCGAAGGCCGTCAGATCCTCGTCGGTCCAGTCGGTGAACTTGCCCACGTCGGGAATAGCGCGGAAGTGATCGTACAGCTCGGCGAAGTCGTCGCAGTAGACCACTGACGCGCCGCCGGCGGCCAACTTCCCGTAGTGCTGCATGTGCAAGTCGCCAGTGATGCCCTGCGAGGTGACGCCGATATAGCCGGCAGCCGATTTCACCACGCGGTTGGGCAAGGTGAGCGAGCCCATCTTCCACTCGGTAAACAGTGAGGGGCAGGTGGTGTTCGATACCGGTTTCGGATCAGACTGAGGATTCAACTGGGCTGCATGGGCGCGTACGGTAGTGCCGTCGGCGCCGGTGGCTGCTAGATCGCTCTCGCTGGTCGCGGGTGCCTCCGTCGGCGCTTTTGGGGCACATCCGGCCAAGCCGAGCGAGGCTACGGCTCCGGCGGTGAGCGCCGAGCCGGTCAGGAACTGGCGGCGCGACAGGCCGCCTTCGGTAATCTTCGACATAAGACCCTCCTTTTCGTCTTCCATCGCTTTTTGCGACGGGAAGACGATAGGGCAAAAAGAGGATCGATAGGTGTCTCAAAATGGGTGATTCACGGGATGAATGGGTGATTTACCTGGTGATACGATCTGATCCAGTCTAATCCTGGGAGAGGGAGTTCTCTTCGGTCTCCGCAGTCTCGCAGAGCTCGATAAGCTCTTGGCGAGCGTGGGCGCCGCAAGCTCTATAGATGCGCTTTATGTGGGTGCGCACGGTATTTTGGGATATAACGAGTTCCTCGGCAATGGCTGGCACGTTGCGTCCTCGTGTTATGAGCAGCACGATTTCGGCCTCCCTGTCGGACAGACCGAATTTCCGTTGTACGATGCCTACGCGTTCGGCAATAGGTAGAGGGGCGGGAGCATCTTCGGTGGTGGCGATGCCCGAGGAAGGCTCTGCTTCCGAGAGCGTCGCTGAAGCATCTCTCCGCGTGTCTGCATCTGGTACAAAACGGTCGGACGGCAGTGCGCCGCCATCCTCATCACGGCGGCGTCTGCGCACCAACACAAGCACCATGCTGAGCACGTACACGGAGAAGAACACCCCGAACACCAGCAGCAGCTCGGCGGAGGAGCCGGCGGCCAGAAGCTGGGGCATGACTTTCTCCAGCACCGAGCAAAAGCCCATGAGTAAGAGGTAGCCGGCGCCGTAGAACGCCTCGAACACAAGACGGTGCCGTTGCGCGATAGCGATGGCGTCAATGCAGAACAGCGAGTTCATTACAACGAAATGCAAGCAAGAACCCGCTGCCAACAGTCCGAGCAGGTAGGGCGCCGGCGCAAAGGGCACGGCGAACAGTAACAGGATGAGCACGGGCGTGACCACCTTGAACACCTGGACGGAGAGCAGCGGCGCCTTCGAGAAGCGCAGGATGGCTACGAGGGCCACGGCGGCGGCGAGCTTGGCTCCTGCTACGACCAGCTGCTGTTCGATCGGGGAAAGATCTCCCAAAAACCCCATGTAGTTCAGAGTGGGGGCTATGGTCTGAAGGGCCACCACGCAGAACAGCACCTCAGCAAAGGTGCGAAAAGCAGGCACATAGCGGCTCTCGAAGAATCCTGCTACGGGCACCATTTTCGGCTGCTCACATTTTTGATCAAGGCGCACCAGGGCTACGCTGGCGGCGGCGGAAAGGGCGATGCACAACCCGAGGAACAGCCCCTGGTTGTCCATGAAGCCGATGACGAACAGTCCGTTGAACGCGGCTGCGCAGGCTAGTTCCAAAGGGAAGATCGTGCGCATCTGCTTGGGCTCGAAAGAAATTGATGTCACCCAGAACAGGCTCTGGCAGGCGAAGCTCCAGCCGACGCAGAAAGCCGCTAGGGCCACCAGAAGCCCTGAGGTGTTCCAAACACCGGATATGAATAGTGCGGCTGCCATCGCCATGGGTCCAAGCCCGCAGGCGAGGTAGCGATGGTTGCTCGCTCCCGACGCGACGGCAATAATCACCCGGGCGATAAGGGCGCCGAACAGGCCCAGGGCCGAGAAGAGCAGATAGGTGTCCGACAGCGCGGCGAGGGCCGGTCCCACGAAGGAACCGCTCGAGAGCAGCACGCTGTCGCCCCACACGCCGATACCGTAGGTGCTCAGATTCATTCCCGCACCCGCGATAATGAGCGCAGTGCGCCCTCGTAGACTCATAGTCTCCTCCTTTCCGCCCGCTATTATACTGAAGGCATAGAAAAGGGGAAGGCCCTACTCCCTCGTGACGCCTTCGATGACGTCGAGCATTTCCTGTTTGGAATGGACGTCCATCTTCTGGTAGATGTGGCGCAAATGGGTGCTCACGGTCCCCTTCGAGATGAACAGCTCCTCTTGAATGCGGGCGGCCGAGCGGCCCTTGGCGAAGAGGATCATCACCTCGGTCTCCTTGGGCGACAGCTCGAAGGCGGCGGCCACTTCCAGGCAACGGTCCTGGAAGCGCGGGCGGGGGCTGTCGCTAGCTGTGGGAGGTGCGTCGCTGGAGCTGCCGAGCGCGCGATCTTCGGCGTTCTCGGCCTCGCTTTCCGGCTCCTCGGTCAGCGCGATGAGGTCGCTTTCGCGGAACACGAACAGGAACGACAGCAGCACCGCCATGGTGGCGATGAGCGCGATGAGGCTTAAGAATTGAGGCGTGAAGGGAGCGAACTGATCCACGATGTTGCCGGCAATGGAGCCGAGCAGCACGCCGAGCGTGACCATGCCCCACCCGATGCCGAACACCTCGGTGGAAGAGAGTCGGTAGTTCGACGAGATCTCCGCCAGAAGCATCCAGATGAGCACGTTGAAGGTGCCGTAGCCTGCCAGGGCCAGCACGCTTTCCACGTCTTGCGCGCTGGTGAATACGGGCAGGAGCATGAAGAAGAAGGCCATGACGCAGATGGCCGCTTTGTAGATGGTGCGCGTGCTCTGCTCGGAGGAGAGCAGGGCGGCGCCGTACACGATGACCATGGTGAGCAGCCCGGCGCCGGCCAGGGGCCACTGCAAAAACACGTGGATGCTCAGGTTGTTCGACGAGAGGAACGCCGCCCGCACCATGCCGTCGACCACGCCCACCAAACACGCGCACACGCCGATGCGCCAGGCGAAGGACTTCAGGTCGAAATCGATGGGCAGGACGCTGGCCTGGTGCTTGCGCGACCAGGCATGCTGCTCGACGAACAGGATCCAGCCGGAAATGGCGGGAAGAAGCGAGCAGACGAGGCAGCCGACAACTGACGGCAGCATGATGACGAGGGAAAACGCCACGGCGGCCAGAAAGAAGGCCAGGGGCACCTCGAACGTGGCGCGGGCGGGCGGCTCGTTGCGGTACAACTCGCCGTAGCCCAGATCGATCAGCCCCGAGCCGATGCCAGTTGTGATGGCGCCCAGGATGCCGAAGGAGAGGGCCGCTCCGGTGCCCGCCGCCGACGAGGCGAGAAGCAGGGTTCCACCGGTGGTGAGCGCGGGTGCCGCGAAGCGCGCGGCCGGATGGGTCATGAACCGCACGAAGCGCTCGCCGGCTAGCGCGCTCCCGAAGAGCACGGCGCAGAGGCTGGCCGTGGAGACGACGTAGAACAAAGGCGGGATCTGCTCGCCGCTCCATGTCATGGAACTGGCGGCCGCGCCCACGAACATGAGGTATACCCACGCGCGAATAAAGGTAAAGCCGAGCACGCGATCGAGGGCCACCGGATGGCTGCCGGCTTCTTCGCGGTAGGCGTTCAGGTTCTCTGAGATGGAACGAAAACTCACGCGACCCCCTCGATAGAAAGAATGGCAGGGCGGTCGCCGCATGTGCGCGCCGAGAGCCCTTTCCCTGGAATTCCTGAAGGAAAACTCCCCTTTTCCTTGGCAAAAATCATACGGCGAAACCCCGTGCTTGCCCCCGACCTTTTCAGGGGACTAACAAAGCTTTCATCTGGGAAAACTCAAAAATCATGGCAAACATATGATGCGGCGGGGGCCTGATTTTGCCATGATGACAACGTGGGCGACCCGTCCGGGGCGCCCGAAAGGATGAGAGAAAAAGGAGGAGAGATGGGTAAGCTCAACTTGAGCCGCCGTACCTTCGCCAAGCTGTCCGCGGCCACGGCTGCCACGGCGGTCATCGGATGCGCGGTGCCGGGCGCCGCACTCGCCGAGGACGCCGAGGCGCCCAGCCGCGGCAGCGAGATCAAGCGCGTGCGCACGTGCTGCCGCGGCTGCGGCAAGATGGAGTGCGGCGTGTGGGTCACGGTGGAGAACGGGCGCGCCGTCAAGGTGGAGGGCGACCAGTCGTCGTTCCAGTCGTCGGGCAACTGCTGCGGCAAGTCGCAGTCGTCGCTGCAGGCGGCCTACCACCCCGACCGCATCTACCATCCCATGAAGCGCACCAACCCCAAGGGCGAGGAGCCGGGCTGGCAGCGCATCACCTGGGATGAGGCCATGGAAACCATCGGCTCGAAGTTCCAGGAGATCATGGATCAGTACGGCGGTCAGTCCATCTTCAACATGTGCGGCACATCCCGTCAGTGGGTTTACGGCCCCTACGCGTTCTACAAGTGGCTGTTCGACACCCCCAACGCCCATGTGGCGTCCGAGATTTGCAAAGGCCCGCGTCGCCTCATGGGCTGGATCAGCTCGGTCGACGGCGCCCCGTGGATGGCGCTGCGCGACGGGCCGCGCGTGTACGTGCAGTGGGGCACCGCGCCGGAGAACTCGAACTACGACGACAGCTGCCGCAACCTGGTGGACCGCATGAGCGCCGCCGAGACGCACATCTGCATCGACCCGCGCCTGTCCGGCTCGGGCAAGGAGGCCGATTACTGGTTGAACCTGGAGCCGGGCACCGACGGCGCGCTGGCGCTGGCCTGGCAGCACATTCTCATTGAGAAGGACCTCATCGACTGGGAGTTCGTGAAGCGCTGGACCGATGCGTCCTTGCTCGTGGTGGAGGACATGGAGCCCACGGGCGGCCGCTACCTCGATCTCTCCTCGCCGATTCAGGTTCCGGCCTTGCAGGATCTTATCGGCACGAAGCTGAAGACGCGTCTTCTGAAGGAGATGGATCTGGTAGAGGGCGGCAGCCCCCACAAGTTCATGGCCTGGAACAAGAAGGCCAACGACGGTAAGGGCGGCCTGGTGTACTGGGATACCGATACCACCCAGTGGCAGGGCTGCAACCACGTGGCCCCCACCCGCGACCAGATGGAAGTGGTGTACGCGGGCACCTCGCAGGAAGGCTATCTGCCGCCGATTTCCTACTGGGAGTTGGAGGAGGCCGGCATCGACTTCGATCTGGAAGGCGAGCACGAGGTGACGCTGGCCGACGGCACGAAGCACATCGCGCGCCCGGTGTGGAGCTACCTCGCCAAGTCGGTGGCCGATTGCACGCCGGAGTGGGCCAGCGAGATCACTGGTCTCGACCCGCAGCTCATCGAGGAGTCCTGCACGGTGTGGGCCACGCGTCCCGAGGGCCAGACTTACGGCAACGGCGGCATTCATCTGAACCTGGCGCCCGACCAGATCGGCAACTGCGCGCAGACGGTTCGCGCGGTGCTCAACCTCATCTACTCCTCGGGCAACTTCGACGGCCCGGCCGGCAACCGCGGCCTTTCCCGCACGCCGGTCGACGAGCAGGCCACGGCCGCTCCCGGCACCAACATGCCCCAGGAGGTGAAGTGGACGCTGAAGGGCATGGAGGCGCTCACCGGCGAGCCCATGTGCCCGCCGATGTATCTGGCCGACAAGCAGGTCGATCCAATGAACATCCCGGATCGCCGCGAGGTGCTGGGCAACATGATCGGCGCCGAGAAGTTCCCCATTCTGCCGTACTACAACGAGTGGGCCGACGCCACCTGCATTTGGAAGGCGTGCCTGGGCGAGGGCGAGTACCCGCTGAAGGGCGGCATCAACGAGTCCGGTTCGTTCATGAACATGTCGAACGCGACGCTTGCCTGGGAGGCGCTCTCGAAGCTGGACTTCTGGGTGGACATCAACATGTTCCATCACCCCGGCACCGAGATGGCCGACATCATCCTGCCGTGCCAGCACTGGACCGAGATCAACAACATCCGCGTGTCCCAGGGCGCTTCGGGCGGCATCGGGCTCACGCAGCGCTGCATCGAGCCGCCGGCCGACACGAAGTTCGACTACGACATCAACCGCCTCATCTTCGAGGCCATCGAGAAGCAGGGCAACCCCAACGGCACGTGGACCAATATTGCCGGCGACGCGCCCGGTGCCTACCATCACGACGACCGTCTGGAGGATTGGTTCCAGGCCCACAACGAGGTGTCCGGTTTCGGCGACCGTTACCCGGGCTGCAAGTGGGAGCATTGGGAGGACTTCCGCGACGACTTCCAGGAGAACGGCTGGATCAACGCCAAGGTGATCGAGCCTAACCGCTGGGGAACCTACCGCCGCTTCGAGACCGGTTGGATGCGCATGGGCAAGGACGCCTGCACGGCTGCTCCCTGGTCGACCGATCCCGAGACCGGCCAGCCAGTGAACAACTTCGGCTGCCCCACGCCGACGGGCCTGGTGAGCTTCTGGTCCATGGAGTTCGAGACGTTCTGCCTCGATATGGCCAACCAGTTCGAGCCGGGCAAGTTCGATGTGATGAAAGAGATCATGCCGAACTACGAGCCGCCCGCGTCCTCTGCCCAGGGTGGTCAGATCGATCTTGAGGAGTACCCGATCATCCTCACCACCGGTCGTCGCATTCCGGTGTACTTCCATAGTGAGCATCGCCAGCTGCCCTGGTGCCGCGAGCTGTGGCCGGCGCCGCGTCTGGAGCTGAACCCCGCCGACGCCGAGAAGCTCGGCCTCAAGCAGGGCGACTGGGCTTGGATCGAGACCGCGTGGGGCAAGGTGCGCCAGTGCGTCGATCTGTACCACGGCATCGCCCCCGGCTGGGCCAACGCCGAGCATGCCTGGTGGTTCCCGGAGTTGCCGGCGCCGACCCACGGCTGCCTGCTCTCCAACATCGAGTGCATTTGGGATCCGGAGGGCCAGGACAAGTTCATCAGCTCGCACCACATGCGCGGCGTGCCGGTGAAGATTTACAAGGCCACGCCCGAGAACTGCCCCGACGGCAAGGTCATCCCCTGCGCGCCGGAGGACGGCACCCAGATCATCTGCGATGCCTCCGACCCGCGCCTGAAGGAATGGCTGCCCAACTACGATATCCGAGAGGAGGCCTAAGCCATGGCGAACAAAGCAATCGTCACCGACCTGAACCGCTGCGTGGGCTGTCTGGCGTGCATGGTCGCGTGCAAGGCCGTGAACAACGTGCCGATCGGCTCGTACTGGAACAAGGTGCTCCGCATCGGCCCGAGTCTTAAGGCCGGTGCCACGAGCGCCCACGACGTGGAGATGTACTACCTGCCCGTGCAGTGCCAGCACTGCGAGAACCCCGAGTGCGTGAAGGTGTGCCCGACGGGCGCCTCCCATAAGCTGGAGGACGGCACCGTGCAGATCGACAAGTCGAAGTGCATCGGCTGCCAGTTCTGCGCCATGGCCTGCCCCTACGGCGTGCGCTACTTGAATGAGGAGGAGCGCGTCGTGGAGAAGTGCACGCTCTGCGAGCAGATCACCGCCCAGGGCGGTCTGCCCCAGTGCGTTATCCAGTGCGGTGGCCGCGCCCGCTTCTTCGGCGATTTGGACGAGGGTATCGATTCCTTCGAGGCGCCGGAGATCGGCTACGACGTCGATCGCTCCTATGACAATTTGTACACCGGCAACCGCGTGAAGCTGGGCGATATGGCCAAGGAGTACACCGAGGCCGACGTGCACCACCTGCCCGATGTGGGCAACGGGCCGCACTTCGCCTACATCCTGCGCGACCGCGACTGGAAGGGTGGGGAATAATGGAACTGCAATGGCCCCTTATCTTGTTCACCACGCTCTTGGCCTGGGCGGCCGGCCTGTTCGCGGCTCAGTGCGTCTGGGCGCTTCGCGGAAAGGGCGCCCGCGCCCAGATGCCGGCGCTCATCACCTCGGCCGTGCTTCTGGTCGTGGGCGGCATCGCGGTGTTCTTCCATCTGGAGCACTGGGAGCGCATCTTCAACGGCTTCGGACACTTGACCAGCGGCATCACTCAGGAGCTCATCGCCATCGTGGTGCTCGCCGTCGTCATGGGCGTCTGCTTCGTGTACCTGCGCCGCGGCGGCGATGACGCGAAGGTGCCGGCGTGGCTTTCCGCCATCGGCATCGTCGTGGCGGCGGTCCTCATCGTCGTCATGGGCCACTCCTACATGATGGCCTCGCTGCCCGCCTGGGACTCGCTTCTGCAGATCGCCTCGCTGCTCGGCGCGGCCTGCGGCTTCGGCCCGGCCACCATGGCGCTCATCTGCGCCGTGCGCGACGAGGCGTCCGACCTCGATGCGAAGGCGAACCTTATCGGCCAGGCCGTGAACGTGGTGCTTGTGGTGGCCTATCTCGTCGCCATGCAGGCCACGGCTGGCTCCTACACGGCGGTGGAGTTCTGGTTCGACCCGACGAGCCCGACCATGGACATCACTCCCGACGGCTCGACGGCGCCCTTCTCCGGCGCACCTGCGGCCTGGGCCGTCACGGCCATCGTGGTCGCGGTGGCCGGCCTGGGCTCCGCGCTGGCCGGGCGCGCCAAGGGCGACTGGAAGGTGTGGGGCGCCGTGGGCGCGGCCTGCGTGCTCGTGAGCGCGCTTGCCCTGCGCGCGGTGTTCTACATGACCGGCGTGTCCATCTACCCGTTCTTCTAGAGCACGGGGGAGGCCGGTCTCCCGGTCGGCACCCGTAGGGGGCGACCTCGGTCGCCCCTCCCGACTGAGAAAGATTGTCTTTGTTGAGGAGGGCTGACCAAGGTCAGCCCCTACGGAAGAGCGGCTGCTAATTCCCGACCCCCCGATCCCGAAAGCCCCCGGTGGGCGCGATTCGCATCCCCAAACCCCTTGCAAACGCGAATCGCCCCCACTGGGGGCTTTCTTCGCTTTGTGAACCGGCGCTTTCGGTGGGTCAGAACCTCTTGCTTTCATATGAGTGCAAGAAGTTGCGGTTTCGAAGGTCCAGGACGAGAATTATCTTTTCTCTACATGGAAGGCGAAAAAGCAAGTTTGGGCGGCCGTTCTCAAGTATGCATCTCGGAAGTTGGTGCTAGCTCGCGTAGCGCGCGACGACCCATTCTCGGGTGACTTCGGCGAAGGCGCGGGTGGCGGCCGAGGCGGTGTCGCGCGAGCGGACGGCGAGCGAGATGCTGCGGGAGCACTCGCGCTCGGCCGGCAGCACGGCGAGCGGGAACAGAGGGCGCGACAGAATGAGGCTCGGCAGCACGGAGAAGCCCAGGCCGGCGCTGACCATGGACATGACGGCGTAGTCGGAGTCCACGGTAAAGCGCACGTTGGGGGTGACCCCGTTGGCCTCGAACAGCGCCTCCATCTCGGAGGGGCGCGCGTTGCCCTGCAGCTGCACGTAGGGCTCGCGGGCTAAAGCTTCGGTGGGGAAGAAGGGGTCGCCAGCGAGGGGATGGTCCGGCGGCAGCACCACGAGAAGCGGGTCGGTGTGCAGCGGCACCGCCTCCAGGTTGCGCCGCTCGGGCGCGATGGAGAAGGCGCAGTCGGCGCGGCCCTCCCACACGGCGTTCACGAGCTCCTCCTCGTCGTCGATGCACAGAAGCTTCAGGTCGATTTTCGGATACTGGTCGAGGAAGGCCCGCGCTATGGAGGGAAACCACTCGATGGCCACGCTCGTGAAGGCTCCCACGCGCACAAGGCCGCCCTCCCGATCGGCAAGTTCGCGCACGCGGGCGGCCAGCGCATGCTCGTCGGCGTTGATCGCCTGCACAAGACCGAGCACTTCGCGGCCCTCGGTAGTAAGATGCACGCCGCCGTACTCGCGCAGAAAGAGCGTTAGTCCCAGCTCCTTTTCCAAGGCGTTCACCAGGTAGCTGATGCCGGCCTGGGTATAGCCCAGTTCCTCGGCGGCGGCCTTGAAGCTGCCGAGGCGCGCCACTGTGAGGAACGCGTCGTATTTCTGATTGGCCATAAGGCGCCTCCTGGGGGTGCGGATAAGCCTGCTTCGTGTTGTGCGTCTGCACAAGTATAAGACTTTCTTGAAATGTTTTACAAGAAGTCTCATTTTACTTTTTACTGCTCGGAGCTTAGTATAGCCATCGTTCCAAATTCAGAGAAAGAACGCCCCAGGTGGGGCTTGGATTTTTGCGCTTTGAAGGAGGTTGCGCGCCGCCATGTGCCGGATGCGGGCCGCGACGAAGCTGAGAGGAGGAGCCATGAGTCATTGGAAGCAGGCGCGTTGGCCGTTCGTGGTCTTCGTGCTCATTGAAGTGGTCATTTTCGGATCGGGCAGCGCTGTGACGAAGTTCGCCTACGACTCCATCACGCCTCTGTGGTGCCTGGCCGTTCGCTTCGGCTTGGCCACGGCGGTGTTCGCCCTCTTCTTCGGGCGCCGCATCGTCGCGCGGCTGCGCAGCGTGAAGGTGCGGCTGTGGCTGCCCCAGGCGCTGTGCATGGGTATTTCGTATCTGTGCTGCAACGTGGCGCTCGACCTTACCACCGCCACCAACGTGGGGTTCCTCGTGGCGCTGCCGGTGGTGTTCGCGCCTCTGCTCTCAACGATGGTGGAGCGCTCCCGCTACCCGCGCGCCATCATTCCCTTCCAGGTGGGAGTAGCCGGCGGCCTGTACCTTCTGTGCAGCCAGGGCGGCAGCCTCGCCGTGGGGCCGGGCGAGCTTCTGGCTTTAGGGTCGTCGGTGGCGCTGGCCGGTGCGCTTGTGTTCGGCAAGCAGGCGCTGGCCGAGCTTGACGCCGTCACGGTGGCAGGCACGCAAATCGCCGTGGCCTTCGCGCTGTGCCTGGGGTGCGCCCTTGTCGCCGAGCCGATGCTGGACGTGGCCGCCGTGCGGCCGGTGGCTTGGGGCATCATCGTGTTCTTGGCGTTGTTCTCCACCTGTCTGGCTTTCTTCCTGCAGAGCTTGGCGCTCGACCGCCTCTCTTCCACGACGGTGTCGCTGCTGTTGACCGGCGAGCCGGTGTTCACGGCCCTGTTCGCCTACCTGTTCCTGGGAGAGACGCTTTCGGCGATGGGGCTTCTGGGCGCCGCGGTCATCGTGGGCACGGTGGTGGCCGCCACCTGGGCCGACGGACGCACGCCTGCGTCGGCTCCCGAGGAGGCCCCGGCTCCTGCTTCTGCTGCGACGTCGGCTGTGCCGGCGGAGTCGGTTGCCATGGCGGCTTCGGCGGAGGCATCTTCTGCGCCGGCTCCCCTCGTCCCGTTGCGCCGTCGGGCCGTGGCTCCTCCGCGCTTGTTCGTGCGCAGCCGTCGAAAAAGCCGGATGGCCGCGTAGCGTTTTCCGGCCTCGTTTTCCGAACTTCTCTTGCCCGCCCCGGTGCGCTTCGGCTGCGCCGGGGCTTTGTCCTACTCCGCCACGATGACGCCGAGGCGTCGGGCGAGGGCGGCGGCCTGATAGACGTTCATCTTCGTGCCGTAGATTTCCGCCATGGTGTCGGAGAGCGCCACGCCCTCCAGCTGACAGGTGGAGAAATCGAGCCCGAGCAGCGGCGTGCGGAAGAAGCTCGTGCCAATGAAGCGGTCGTCGTCCAAGGTCACGTAGTGCAGCTCCATCTCGGCCATGTCGGCGCCGGAGAAATCGCAGCGCGTGGCCGATACGGCCCAGAAACGGCAGCGGTTGAAGGCCCCAAAGTCCAGTGTGCAGTCCGTGAGCGTTACGTGCTCAAGGTTCGCTTCCATGAACGATGCGCCCGTGAGCTTGCAGTTCTTGAAGGTGCAGCGGGTGAAGCCGGCGTTGTCGAAGTAGCTGTTGGCGAAGTCGCATCCTTCGAACACCGTGTCGGTGAACAGCGAACCGGAGAAGTCGCAGCAGGAGAGGAAACAGTTCGCGAACCGGGCGTGGGCCGCCTGCAATTCCGAGAAGTTCTCGTCGGCGATGATCAGGCCGCTCGCGTCGATGGCCTCCAGCGGTTCCTCTGCCCCGCCGCGCAGATCGTCGGCCTCCAGGGCGCGCAGCTCTTCCGGAATGGTCGGCAGCGACAGGGTGCGCTGGGCGGCGGCTGCCTCGTAGGCGGTCTGGACGGGATCGGGAATAGTGGCCACGGGACGATCCTTTCTCCGGCGCGACATGGGGCCGGCAGCGTAGCGACAAACGGTTCGCGAGTCGTCAAGTGTCGCGAGTCATGTCGGCGATAGTGCCGTCATTTTACTATGTCCGCCAAAATGTTGCGCATCGCTGTTGCTTTCGAGGCTCTTTTTGTGCAGGAAATTGCGATAGGGAGAGTCTGAAAGACGATCCATTGCGGGACGAATCGTTTAGAAAAACGTGTGACCTGGGAAAACGTCATGAACGCAAAAAGCTGAGCCCATGGCGGTCGTCGTCAGGTTCTCCCTATCGCAATTTCCTGCACAGAAACGCTTTGTCGGGCTGCGTGGCGGGTGTTGAACGGTGAAGTTTGCAGGTGCTCTTCGTGCGGTTCGAGAGCATGAGGCCGGCGATGGTGAGGGCGACGCCGGCGACGATGGGAGCAGTGACGGGCTCTCCGAGTACGAGGGCCGAGGCAGCGCCGGTGAGCGCGGGCACGAGATAGATGTAGGTGCTCGTGACGACGGCGCCGAGGTGCTTCACGGCGAAGTTCCAGGTGGCGAAGCAGGCGGCCGAGGCGCCGAGCCCTAAGAAGAGCAAGTTCGCAACGACGAGGGAATCGGTCAGGCCCAGAGCGGGGAAGGCCCCTGCGAAGGGAATGGCCGGCATCATGAACAGAAGGCCCCAGGCGAAGATGCGTTTGGTGGCGGCCAGCGTCTCGTAGCCCGCGTCGGCGATGCGACTGACGAGGGTGGAGTAGCCGGCCCATACCACGGAGGCGACGAGGGCCAGACCGCAGCCGATGAGATTGTCCGCGGCGCTTCCCGTGAAGGCGCTCCCGTTGCTAGCGCTTCCCACGAGCAGGATGCCTCCCATGGCCAGGGCAAACCCCACAGTGAAGCTCGCGGGAGAGGCGGGTCGCTGGCCACGGGCAAAGGCGATGAGGACGCAGAAGAGGGGAGATGTGGCGCAGATGGCGCCAACGGCCGTGGCGCTCGTTAAAGTGAGCGCCACATTCTCCAGGAGGAAGTAGCAGGCCACGCCAGCAAAGCCCGCGGCGGCAAACAGACGGCCGTCGCACTGATTCGCCGGGCGCAACCGGTGCGGGCGCAGGCAGCTGAGGGCGGCGAAACCCAAAGCGAACCGGATGACGAGGATCCAAAGCGGCGTGAGCCCGGCGGCGAGCAGCACCTTGGTGGCGACGAAGGTGGTGCTCCAAACGAGGATGGTGAACAGGGCAAGTGCATGCGCTTTCATGAGAGCACCTGCCCTGGTGGTGAATCAACTGAGCCTTTCGGGGTTGAAGGGGCCAATGGGGCGCCCTTGACCCGGTCGGCGCCGGCGCTGGATCCGGTGACGGCCCGCTGATAGAAGCCCGGTGTCATCCCCAGGCGCTCCTTGAAGGCGCGGGTCATGTGAGCCTGATCGGCGAATCCCGCTTCGGTGGCCGCCTCGGCGCAGCTGGCACCGACGGCGAGCGCTTCGCGAGCCGACTCTACTCGCAGCGAGGCCAGGTAGCGCATGGGAGTCAGCCCGAAAGATGCAGTGAACGAGCGCAGCGCGCGGTACTTGTCCAGGCCGGCTGCGGCAGCGACCTCTTCCAGACGCACCGTTTCGGATGCGTGGCGGCGCAGGTAGGCGGCCATGGCGTGGGCGCCGTTGCCAGAGGGCGCTGGACGGTCTGCGGCTGCTAGCAGGTCGAGAAGCAGATAGAGCGTCTCCTCCAAATGCGCTTCGTCGACAAAGGGCACCTCAAGCAGCGCGATGATGTCTTCCATGAAAGCGACGGCTTCGGCGTCTTCCACGATGGGGCCGGCGAAGGGCGGGCAGTCGGGGAGATCGAGCAGGGCGAGGCTGTCGTAAACGAGCGGCACGGCCCCTTCCTGAACGCAGCCGTGGGCGTCGCCCGGGTTTAGGGCGAGCAGCTGGCCGGGGCCCAGGTGATGCCGCGCGCGATTGCACTCCATGAGGCGGTGCCCCTCGCGCACAAGACCGATGACCGGGTAATCGTGGGCGTGGGGCGCGAACAGCTGGTCGAAGCCGGCGAAGTGCCGGAACTCCACCGCGCCGTCCAGGACGCGGCGCACGGTCTCGCGGTGCCGGGGGTGGCGGGGCTGCTGAATATGTGGGGCATGAGTCATCTCCATAACAAGGAGAGATGATAACCATTTGTCCGCAGATTTCTTGCATGAAATTGCAGCGAACTGCCGCTTCGGGTTTTAGGCGTCGAAGGTGGCAAAGGCGTGGGAGGCGCGGCGGATTCCCCAAAGTGTTGCGAAGGCGAAAAGAGTCACGCCGATGCCCAGGACGGTGAGCTGGGCGCCGAGGTCGTGAAAGCCGGGCACGCCTAGGGGCGCGCAGAACTCCCAGGGCAGATAGGGGAGTGCCTCCAGCAGGGCGATGGCAAGCGCAGCCGGAATGCAGGCGAGGGCGAAGGGCGCGCCCACTTTCAGGGGGTTTCGATAGTACAGCGGGTAGAACACGGCGTTGAACAGGCCGAAGAGCGCAAAGCCGAGCCCGACGAGGTAGAGGTTCGCCGCACAGCCCACAGGCCCCTGCTCGACGGCGATACCGTTGATGCCGAGTGGTTCGCGCAGGGCGATGAACGCCAGCATGAAGGCTTCGATGAGGGCCATGACCGCCACGCGGGCCCGCACCATGGCTCGGCGACTCGCGGGCAGGGCGAAGGAGTAGGCCAGATCGTGCGTCTCGCGGGCGTTCATGCCGTTGAAGAACGCCACAAGGATGCCGTAAATGAAGATGGCGCCGTACATCCACGAGGGAATGAGGACGAGAACCCCGAGCAGCGCCAACATATAGGTGGCCGGGTGCACGACGAGGCGAAACTCCTTCATGATGAGCGCTTTCATGCGACATCCTCCTTCGGAAGGTGGGTCATGATGTCCTCCAGGGTGGCGGGGTGCCCGATGCCGGCATCGGAGGGCACGAGCGCGCTGTCGCCGGCGGCCGTGCGCCGCAGTCCCAGCACGGGCGCGTCGGCAGCACGCGCCTCGGGCAGCGGGGCCACGGCGTAGCGCGCCTTGAAGGCGGCGAGCGGCCCCGACCCCACGAGTTTCCCGTCGCGCAAATAGAGGATGTCGTCAGCGCATTTGTCCAGATCAGACGTGATATGGGTCGAGAAGAGGACGCCCGCGTTCTCGCGGTGCGCCGCATCCATCAAGATGTCGAGCACTTCTTCGCGGGAGGCCGGGTCCAGCCCACTCGTCGGCTCATCGAGGATGAGCAGCTGCGCGTGGTGCGACAGGGCCAGCGCCACCGTGAGTTTCACGCGCATGCCCTGGGACAAGTCCATAATGCGCTTGCAACCGTCCAGTTGGAACAGCTGGCAGTAACGGGCGAAGACGGTCTCGTCCCAGTGGTCGTAGAAGCGGCGCGTGACGTCGGCGATGGTCGCCACCCGTCGCGTGCGGTAGAAGTCGGCCCCTCCCAGCTCGAAGCCGGTGCGCTGTTTCGCAAAGTGCTCGTTGCCCGCGAAGGGACGGCCGAAGTAGGCGATGGTGCCGCTGTCGGGATGCACGGCGCCCTCTACGCATTTGAGGGTCGTGGATTTCCCGGCCCCGTTGCGTCCGATGAAGCCGGTGATGCGACCGGGTGCAATGGCGAAGGTGATGTCGTCCAAGGTGAAGCCGGGATAGTGCTTCGTCAGATGACGCACTTCCAACAGGGGAGTTGCCTCGGTTGTCGCGTTGCTTTGGACCGCCGCCTTGCTTTGGGCCGTTTCTGCCACTGCCTTCGATGGCAAGCAGGTTTTGGTCGTTGTGGGGTCGCTCATGACGAGGAGCCTCCTTGGTGCCGGGCCGTTGCCGGCGGGACGGGAATCTGGCGCTGCTCGATGGCGCGGCCGTAGGCCTCCAGCATGACTTCGGCGTCCTCGACCTTCTGCAGGGCGATACCCTGGGACTCGTCGCCAAGCACTAAAAGTTCGCTGCCGACGGTGAGGTCGAAGATATCGCGGGCCTTTTTCGGAATGACGATTTGCCCGCGCTCGCCCATGCGCACGATGCCGAAGATGTGCTTGCCGCGGGACGGCACGGGAAAGCCGGCGGCCTCTTCGCTGTGGGTGACGAGGTTATCCAAGGTCACGCCGAACAGCGCAGCGAGGGCCTGGGCGTTCACGAGGTCGGGCATCGATTCGGCCGCCTCCCATTTCGCCACGGTCTGACGGGAGACTCCAAGCCGTGCAGCCAGCTCTTCTTGGGTTAGCTCGTTGAGGCGACGCAGCGTTGCGATGTTCTGAGAAATCATAGGTTTCATACCTCCTGGGATAAGGTTAAGGCTCGTCGTGCCAGGTTACCACCAACTTGCCATGGCATTTTCGCACGGCATTTGTAAGGTAGAGTTGACGTGGGCGCGCAGGGCGCCGGTTCTCGCGACTTGCGTCTCGGGCTTTGCGGGGTCTGCGCAAATGCACGGATTCTGTTTCTGACGCTCCGCAAGAACTGCGCCTATGGGCGGATTGTTGCGGCGGCCGCCGTGCGTTTCCGCGATTTATGCGGAGCAGGATTATTTGCTCTGGCGGGGAACTTGTGGCACAATACGGACTCGCGCGTTTAGGCGCGTAATATGCTCGGTCGCGTGGCGCAGCGGGAGCGCAGGTGCCTTACAAGCACAAGGTCGGGGGTTCAAATCCCTCCGCGACCACCATGAATTGAAGCAGAAAGCCCCAGGTTGCCTGGGGCTTTCTTGTTTACCCTGGCATTCCCCTTCGCCCTTGGGGCGCCAGTGCGGTCGAGAGTGCGACTCCATGGCGGTTGGCGCGAGGAACGAAACGGGACATTCCCGCGTCATTTTTACGGTCGTGATCTTGCATGATGTCATCGTTTCCGAAAGTCAGGAGAAGCGATGGCAATCAACAAGACGAAATGGGGTGCTCTGGCCTGCGGGCTGTGCTGTGCGTTGTGCGTGGCCCTCTACTTGGCCAGCGTGCGCGGGGAGGTGGACGCGGTCCGGGCCGAGGCGCTCGCGCGCTATGGGGGCGATCAGGTGGAAGTGTGCGTGGCCAAGCGCGACTTGGCGGCGGGCGAGGTGGTGGACGCCTCGGCCGTCGTCACGAAGATGTGGGTGGCCGATCTTCTGCCCGATACTGCCGTGACTGACTCTTCCCAAATCATCGGTAAACGCTTGGGTTCGAACGTCATAAAGGGAGAAGTCCTCTGCTCCCGGCGCACCGAGATGTCCGACGCCGAACTGGCGGTGCCTGCGGGTATGGCCGCCATCAGTGTGCCGGCGCGGCCCGTGCAGGCCGTGGGCGGTTCGGTGGAGCCGGGTATGGAGGTGGACGTGTACGCCACGGGCCCCGTGTCCACGACCAAGCTGGTGGGCGGCGCTCTGGTGCTGGCCACGAGCGCTGCGTCCGAGTCGGGGGCGACGGCGGAGTGGGTCACGCTGGCCGTCGAGCCCGAGCGGGTGCAGGAGGTTGTGGCGGCGGCGCAGAACCTGGAACTTTATTTCGCGCTACCCGCCTTGGGTGGCAGCACGCCATCGGACGGTTCGACGGGAGAGGAGGTTCGCGATTCGGTGCCCCTGGGGCAGGAGGCGGCAGAACCGTCGGCTTCGGCGGAGACGCCTCCGGAGGGCCCCGCTGCCGAGACGCCTTCCGCTTCTGGGCAGCCAGCGGCGCCTGAGAATGGGGCGACGGGGGAAGGAGCGAACCTATGACGAAGCGCAAGCGTTACTTGCTCTGCGGCCACGGCGAGAGTCTGCCGATGGCGGAAGACGGCACAACCTCGCTTTCTTCGGTGCTGGAGGAGCTGGCTGTGGAAGTGTGCGCCGAGGCGGTCTCGGCTCGGCGGCGCGTCAACGAAGAGCATTTCGATTTCGTGTGGGTGTCGTGCTGCGAAGGGGCGGAGCCCATCAATCTCGCGGCGGCTTGCAAGCGCGACAGTCCGCAGACGGCCGTCTATCTTGTGACGGTTGATCGCACGGGATCGGTGGCCTCCCGGGCTCAGGCCGCCGAACTGGACGGCATCGTGTCTCCCGCAGAGCTGGGGGAGCATTTGCTGAAGGAAGCCGCGCGCAATGTCGATGGCGACAGGGGCGATGGGGGATCCGCTGCACTGAGGCTGGCCGAGTCTGAGGACGCACGACAAGCTCTCTCAGTGGCGAAGACGCTGGAAGCGAATCGCGCGGGCTTTCTGCTGACGGTGGTGAGCGGGAGCGGCGGTGCGGGCAAGAGCACGGTGGCGACCCTCGCGGCCCTTCTCGGGGCTCGGCGTGGCCTGCGTACGGCGCTGCTCGATGCCGATCTGCAGTTTGGGGATCTCGCGGCCTTGATGGGAGACGCTCCGTCGGTGCCGGTTGAAGAAATCGTGAGAACGGGAGCGGTGTCCGACGAGCTGCGCGAGGCGCCGCTGGTGCTCGTCAGCGCCCCGCGCGCCCTGGAGCGCTCGGAGGTCGTAGCGGCCTCCATGGGATCGGTCGTCGACGTCCTCGTCGCCTCCTTCGATTTCGTGGTCGCGAACACGGGAGGCGGCTGGGACGACGTGCATCTCCTTCTGCTGGAGCGGGCTGCCGCCTCCCTGTTCCTCGTCGACCAGCGCGCCTCCTCGGTACGTGCCTGCCGCCATGCCCTCGATTTGTGCCTGCGCTGCGGCATTGCAACGGGATCGTTTCTGCTCGCCGTGAACCGCTGCACGCGTCATGCGCCCTTCACGTCCATCGACGTGTCCAGTGCGTTGGATGGGGCCCATGTAGCGGAGCTGGCCGACGGCGGTCGCGAAGTGGAGGAGCTGCTCGGCGCGGGCATGGCGCAGAGCCTGGTAGAGGCTTCGAGCCCTTTGTGCATAAGCATCGAGGGCGTTCTCGACGAGCTGCTGCCCTTGGCTTCTCATCCTGCAAGTGCGGGGGTGCAGGCTCCTCTCGCCCGCATCGGTTTGGCGCCCAAGGCGGACGCGGGGTTGCGGGGCAAGCAGCGCAAACGCAAGGGTCGCGCGAGTCGTCGCGAGGGCGCCTTGGCCAAGGACGCATCGTAAGGAGGTGGGGAAATGTCTCTTCTGGAATGGGTTCGCGTGGCGGAAGACGCCCGCGAGCAGCAAGACGATGAGCGCGTGGCAACGGGGCTCGAGTCCTTGCGGACGGCCGTGGGCGAGCTGGTCCCCCTGGATAGGGTCGCGCTCATCGCCGTCGACAGCCCAGAACGGGCGCGCAACGAGATCCGGGCCGCCTGTCGACGGCTCTCGACGCGTGATCCGTGGAAGGCGCTTGCGCCCGCGGTGTTCCGCGACTTGGTGGAGGGCCTGATCAGTACGGTGTTCGGGCTCGGGCCGCTGGAGGATCTGATTGCCGATGAGACGGTGACCGAGATCATGGTCAACGGAACGGACAGCGTGTACGTAGAACGCGACGGCCGCCTGTCCCGAGCGAGCGTGGGCTTCGAGAGTGACGAGCAGGTGCGGGCGCTCATCGATCGCATTTTAGGTCCTTTGGGCCGGCGGGTCGACGAATCGTCGCCCATGGCCAGCGCCCGCTTGCCTCAGGGCCATCGCGTCAACGCGGTGCTGCCGCCGCTCTCCCTCAATGGGCCGCTGCTTACCATTCGCGCCTTCACACGGCGCGTCATGACGCTGGCCGAGCTGAAAGAGAAAGGTTCGTTCGACGAGACGGTAGAGCAGTTTCTCATTTGGGCTGTGGGATCGCGCCGTTCCATTGCGGTTTCCGGTGGCACGGGCAGCGGCAAGACGACGCTTTTGAACGCCCTTTCCTGCCACATCTCCCACGAGGAGCGCATCATCACCATCGAGGATGCCGCCGAATTGAAGTTCGACGAGCACCCCCACGTGGTGCGCTTGGAAGCCCGGGCGCCCAACGCCGAGGGCACTGGCGAGGTGACCATACGGGAGTTGGTGGTGAACGCCCTGCGTATGAGGCCCGATCGCATTATCGTGGGCGAATGCCGCTCCGACGAGGCCATCGACATGCTGCAGGCCATGAACACGGGTCACGACGGATCGCTGACGACGCTGCATGCCAACGCCCCGCGCGAGGCGGTGGAGCGCCTGGTGACCATGGTGCGGTTCGCCGTGGAGCTGCCTCCGGATGCCATCGAGGCGCAGATCGGCAACGCTTTAGATCTGATCGTGCAGACGGCGCGCCGTCCTGGGGGCGCCCGCTGCATCTCCGAGATCGCCGAGGTGTCCTTCGACCACGGGCGCCGCCGCTGCGTCGTTCGCACGCTGTACCGGTGGGAAGTGGGCCAGGAAGCGGGCTTTTGGCTGGACTATCCGCAGTGGATCGACCGGCTGGCTCCCATGGGCCTGGCGGACAGGCGGGAGGTGAAGGCATGGATGCGGTCGTTGGACTTGCGGCAGTCGGCGTAGCCTCGTCGGGGGCGGCGGGGTATCTGGTCGCGCGGCTTGCGACGATCCGGCACGAGCGCCTTCGCCGTACCTGGGCCCTTGCGACCGAAGGCGGTCGGGGAGTCGCCCGTCCCGGACTTGCTTGGCGTTTGCGCCACGGGGTTTCGGGCTTGCGGCCGGTCGCCGAGGCGCTCCTGCGCCGCGAGCCGGTGCGGCGCTATGTCCTGTGGGCGCGGATGACCTTGGAGCAGCGGGGCTATGCCTCGACGTCCGACGCCTTGCTCTCGCTGGTTCTGGGCGCTTGCCTTGCCTTGCTTGTCGCCGGCTGGGTGGTGGCCGCATCGCCGGTATTCGGGGCGGCGGTGGCGGGGTGCGCCCTGATGGCGCTCTGCGCTGCGGTGAAGAACGATGCAGAACGACGCGAGGCCGCCTTGAGAGACGAGATTCCCGATGCGTTGCGCTCATTGGGCGTGTGCTTTCGGGCGGGGCTCTCCCTCATGCAGACGCTGGAACAGACGGCCTCGGAGATGAAGGGTCCTCTCGGCGAGTTGTTCCTCTCGGCGGCCCTGGTGCTTCAGACGGGGGGCACGGCCTCGGAGGCGCTGGCGCTGTTTCGTCAGCGGGCCGATGTGCCGGAACTCGCTTTCGTGGCCGTTGCCCTGGACGTGCAGCATCAGAGCGGCGGCAGCCTTGCGGCGGTGCTCGATGCGGCCCGGGAGTCGGTGGAAAGCGAGATCGACCTTGCTCGCTCCCTCAAGGTGCAGACGGCTCAGGCCCAGCTGTCGGCGCGCATCGTCACGGCGATGCCGTTCGTGCTTATCGCCCTGTTCTCGCTTATGAGCCCCGGTTTCCTCTCGCCGTTCTTCGAGAGCATGGCGGGTATGGCTCTTCTGGCGGCGGCTCTGGTCATGCAGGTGGCCGGCGTCGTCTTGGTGCATCGGATGCTGGATGCGGGAGGGAGGCGGTTGTGATGGATGTAAGTTGGGTGCAGGGAGCGGCGGCGGTCGTTGCGGTCGGCTCGGCGGCGCTGCTCGGAGGTATGGCCTCGCGCATCGTCGGGGCATGGCGGCGTCGCATTCGTCATCGTGCGGCGGTGGTGGAAGGGTCGTCCGCGCTCCAGGCCGGCTGTGCCGCGGCGGTCGGTGAGGAAAGATCGGATGCGCGGATAGTCGCCTATGCGGTGGAGCTGTCCCAGCGGGCCCGAAGTCCGCTGTTCCACTTCCTGTCGCCGTCGTCTCTACGGGAGCGGCCCTTGCCCGACCGTCGCTTGGCCGCAGCCGGTCTTGGCGGCGCGCTGTCGCCTGCGGGCTATGGGGAGGCGCGAGTGCGCCTGATGCTTGGCGGCGCGGTTCTCGGCGGTGCAGTGGGGCTGACGGCGACGACCGAGCTGGCGGCTCTGCTCGCCGCCGCGGGCGCCGTCGCCGGGTGGAGGGCGTTGCCCTGGGCAGTGAAGCGGCGAAGTTGCCGGCGAGCCGAGGCCATGGAATGCGACTTGTCCGAGATGCTCGACGTGGTGGCGCTCGGCATGCGCAGCGGAATGTCCTTCGACCGCAGCCTCGATTTGTACACGGGGTATTTCCGCACGCAGCTGGCCGATGCGTTCCGAAGCGCCCAGCGCCAATGGGCCTGTGGCCTGGCATCGCGGCCGGAGGCGCTGCGCGAGGTGGCCGACTCCTACGCCTCCCCGCTGCTCGCCCGGGTGATCGAGAACATCGTGCGTTCCCTGCGCTTCGGCGCGACTATGGCCGACAACTTGGAGGACGCGGCGCGGGAGGCTCGCAGCGGATACAAGGCGCGTCGCCAGGAGGCGGTAGCGAAGGCGCCGGTGAAGATGATGGTTCCCACCGGCGTGCTCATCCTGCCCGCCATGCTCATGCTCGTGCTGGGGCCGGTGCTCCTGGAATTGGCGGGAGGCTTTTGAAGATGAAACGAACGAGAAAGGAAGTGCGACATGAAGAGGCTCGAATCCGTTGTGGGAAAAGTAGCGGATGCGCGGGAGGCGGTCGATCGGCGCACACGCGCGTGGTGCGCCGCGGTGCGCTCGCGCTTGGCGGACACGCGCGGCCAGGGGACGACCGAGTACGCCATTCTCGTCGGGGTGCTCGTGGTCATTGCCATCATCGCCATCACCCTGTTCCGGCCAAAGCTGCAAGAGCTCTGGGACGCCATCGCCTCGGGAATAAACAGCCTTTAGGAAACGAGCTCGGTCAGGGTACGGTGGAGTACGCCATCGTCACGGCGGCTTTCCTGTGCGTGATTGTTGCCGGTGCGGCGCTCTGGCGGGCCTTGTCCCAAGGGCTCTTCGTCGATCACGGGCTCGCTTCGGCGTCGCATCATCTCGCTGGGGCGGCCACGTGGATCGCCGATGTGCTCGTGTTTTAAGGAGGTGCGAGGCAATGGGGCGGATGGGTGCGAGGGCCCGCGATGCGCGCGGCCAGTCGACGGTGGAGGCCGCCGTGGCCCTGCCGGTGGTTTTCCTGCTCGTTCTTCTGCTCGTGCAGCCGGGCATCGTGCTGTACGACCGTATGGTCATGGCCGGTGCGGCGGCCGAGGGCTGCCGGCTTCTGGCGACGAGCGATGGCGATGCGGCGACCTGCGAGGAGTACGTGCGACGTCGCTTGGGGGCGATCCCTCCCCTCGACGTCTTCCGCGTGCATGATTCCGGCTGCACATGGGAGGTACGTTGCGAGGGAGGCGGTGCGGCGGATGCCGCGCGCGTGACCGTGCGGACGGAGGTAAGGCCGCTTCCCCTGCTGGATGGAGGGGCGACGCTGCTCGGGATGGTGAACGAGCGGGGCAACTTGGTGGTGGAGGTGACGGCGACGTCGCCGACGCGCGCCTCGTGGGCCCAGGAGTCTTTGGATGGCGCGAGCGTCAATGGAAAGGCAGGTGAATGGCGCCATGAAGGGTAAGTCGATATTCCGCGACGAGGAGGGCTCGACGACGGCCGGCATGGCCGTGGCGCTGCTCGTCACCTTGTCGCTGCTGTTCTCTGCCGCCCAGGTGTACCGCATCCACGCCGCTGGCGCCGAGGTGCAGGAAGTGGCCGACGCCGCCGCGTGCGCGGCCTTAAACCCCGTGGCCGAGTTCATGGTGGCCGTGCGCGTGGCCGATGCCGCCGTGCTGTCGCTCACGCTTCTGGGGGACATTGCGTACGCCGCCGGCGTCGTCGCCCTGTGCGTCCCGCCGGCGGCGGAGTTGGGTAGCCAGCTCGTTTCGGCCGGTCAGAAAGTGCTCAAGGCGCGCGACGCGTTCTCCCGGAAGGCCTGCGAGGGCTTGGAGGCGCTGCAGCGGGCGCTGCCCTTTCTCGCGGCGGCCAACGGGGCGGCGGTGGCGGCGGCCAATGGTGAGGGAAACGGCTATGCGGCCGTGGCCCTGCTGCTGCCCGGTAAGGGATCGTCTATTGCGTCAGGCACGAGCGCGGTCGAGGAGTCCATGGAGGAGGCCGTGGAAGCGGGCAAGGGCGAGCTTGCCGAGGCGGCGTCCCGAGCCGAGGAGGCGGCGCGTGCCGTCGAGGAGGCCCGGGCCCGGGGTTTCGCCCGCGACTGCGGCGACAATCCGTCCTATTGCATGTACGAGCGCGCGGGGCGCCTCGCAGGGCTGAGCGGTGCCGATAACCCTCTGTTCGCCTCGGTGGACAGCTGGTCGTTCTCCGTGCCTCTCGAGCGGGCGCGAGCCTATTACCGCGAGCGGCTGCTGAGCGAGCGTCCCGCCTCCGACTCTGCCGAGGAGCAGGCCCGCAGCGCCCTGCGCAAGCGATTCTACGCCTACGCCATAAGCGAGCTGCGCGAGGCCTTCGTCCACGAGACGGCCGACAGCTTCTCAGCGTCGTTCCCCCGCTTTCCGCGGAACACCGAGCAGATGCGGGCCACACGGTTGTATACCGAGCCCGTCTACCCGGTGACCGTCGATGGAGAGCTGCCGGTGATGCATGCCTGGGACGGTTGCCCGGAGGCGGGGCTCGTGGACTATTACGGGTCGGCCGAGGAGTGGGAGTCCGGCTCCTTCGAAACCTGCCCTGCCTGCAAGTTCACAGCGAGCGCCTTAGGATCGGTGGCCTCGGCCTCCACCTCCATCGACAATGGGTTCGAGTACCACTACGACGCCGTCGCCCAGGCTGCTGCCGACTACCAGAAGGCGAGAGCGGATGCTGAGCCGCTGAGTCGCGCGGCGAAGGGCAACGCGGAGGGCCTTTTGGACGAGGTTCTGGCCGCGCTCGGCGATGCGGGCGCCTTCCGCATCAAAGCGGATCCTCCCGGAGCGGCGGGGTGCATCGCCTTCGTCGTCTCGACGGGAACGTCGGAGCCGACCGCCTTCGAGAGCGCTTTTGCGCCCTCGGGCACGCTGGGCGCTCGGGCCGCGGTGTCGGCGGCGACGCTCATCCGGGACGAGAGCGAGGAGGCGTCGGTGATAGGCGACTTGCTTGACGATCTGTCGGGGTCGGGCTCTGCGCTCTCCGGCGTCGGTGGTTTGGTGCTGGACGGATGGGCCGGCGCCCTGGAGGCCTATAGCAGCGGCACCGAAGGGTTGGAGAACGGCGTGGCGGCCGTGCTTTCGGGCATACCGCTCGCCGGCTCGACGGGATTGGGAGAGTGGGCCGCCAATGGCCTTCGCGAAGGGCTCGAGGCGGTGGGCCTCGAGCCGGCCGACACGGCTCCCATCAAGCCAGTTCTTGCGGCCACGGAAGCCGTGGCGCGCGCTGGCGGCGGCGACTGGTCAGCCCGGTACCTCTCTCTGCGCGAGCAGGCATTGGCGCGCCCCGAGGCCTCCAGCGATGCCCTCGGTTTGCTAGCGGAGCGGGTGAGCGACGAGGCCTATCAGCGCTTGGCCTCCCTGGAGATCACCCTTGCGGTTGTCGAGATTCCTCTGACAGGGGTCTCGGTTCCGTTGACGGTGACCCTCCCCGCCACCTTGGCCGAAGGAGCGACCGGACTTGTCGATGGCGCTTTCGCAGCCCTGCGCAACATCGTCGGCGCTCCGACGTATCTCGAGAGATGGGAGTGAGCTATGGACGTTCTGCGAAAGGAGCGCGGGGATGCGGGTCAGGCTACCGTCGAGCTGGCTGTCGTCCTTCCCGTGGCCATTGTGCTCGCCGTCATCGTCGTGAACGCGCTGTCGTTTTTCGAGGCATGCGCGGCTTTTGACCAGCTGGCCCGTCAAGCCATCTGCTCCTATGCTCCGTCGCCCGATGCGGGCCAGGGGCCGGCCGAGGTGGCCGCTCTTGTGGAAAGCGAGCTGGAGGAGGCTTTGGGTACTTCCAACCTGGCAATCGAGGTAACGGTTCAGGGGCGGGCAGGCTCCTATCAGCGCTATTGCGGACGTCTCTCCTTTGCCCCTACGCTTTTCGGGCTGGGGCTTAAAGACGAGGTGTTCGGTGTCTCGCTTCCGAGGCTCGTCCACGAAGTCGATCTGACGGTGGACGCCTATCGGCCGGGGGTGCTGCTCTGATGGGTGCCGGGAAGATATGGCGCCGTCGGTTCGGGTGCGCCCTCGCGCTTGTCCTGGCCCCTCTGCTCGCTCTGGCTTTGGGGCAACCGATGGGGGAGGCCATGCTGCCTGGGGCGCCAGGGGAGCTTGAGCCCGACGTCGGTCTGCGCGCGGCGTGGGAGGCCCCCAACTGGTTCGCCGAGGAAGTGGTTGATGTGAACGGTCGCGAGGAGCTGCGGGCCAACGACGACTGGTCGGTGGTCTCCTTCGTTGAGGAGGGGGACGGCCTGCCCGATCGCCTCGTTGGCGAGCTGGAGGGACGCGGGTGGGCACTGGTGGCCAGCGGCCAAGAAGGAGTATGGACGGGAGTCAAGGAAGGAGGGCGGTGCTCATGGCTCGCACTCAGCTGCACGCGGGTGGGCGACGCGCTGTGCGCGGTTCTTCAAGTAAATGCGCCGATGGGATGAGGGGAGACGCAGGAACGGCGTTTGCGCGCCTTTGCACGGTAAGGGATGGCGATCGGGCCCCGTTCGAGGGCCGATGGGTGGTAGCTTCAAGCCCGCTTCTGCGGTTGCGCGGATTGGCGGGACGCAGGCCGGATTCTACGGTCATGGTGTTCCCGCGCTGTCGCGATGTGCACACGCTGACGATGCGACATCCCCTCGACGTTGCCTTTCTCGACAGGAGGGGCCGGGTGGTGGCGGTTCATCGTCTCGTGCTGCCGGGGGCGCGCCTGCGTTGCGGTCGAGCTTGGGCGGTAGTGGAGCGCTTTGCCCGGCCGGGGCCCTGGTTCGTCCGAGGCGATGTGTGTCTGCTCCCCGATGCTCCGCGACGCAGAAAGCCGAGGGCGTCCGCTCTCGCAAGAGCTCAGAGCGCTCCGGAAACGTCGGGCGGCAGGGGAGCGGTTAAGAACGAAACCAAGAGAAGGAGACATCGATGAAAATCTGCCCAGTTTGCGAGAGCACCCTGTTCGATGACATGGATACGTGCTTCGGGTGTCTGTACCGTTTCGGCAGCGATCCGGCTCTCGAGGCGGCCCGCTCTGCGAAGGCAGTGCCCTGGCCCGTAGATGGAGGGGAAGGGGAGTGTGCTGCCAGCAGAGGCGGCGAAGGCGGTTCTGCCGCCCCCACCGCCCAGGAGATGAGCGTTCCTGGCTGGCGTCTGCGCGTGCGCTCCGAGGGGCTTCAGCCCCGGGGGAGTTCGCTTACCGTAGAGATCGAGCCCGTCTAGCGGGTCATCTCCTTGAAGAGACGATCGGCCTCGGCTGAGAGGTGCTCCTCGATGGCCAGGTAGGCATCGAGGAGGCGGTTTCCGTCCTCGGTGAGCGTGGAGCCGTGAGCCCCGTCGCGCAGGAGGAGCTGCACGTCGAGTGTCTCCTCAGTGTCTTTGATGATGCGCCAGGCCTTGCTGTAGGCCATGCGCATGCCCTTGGCGGCCGCGTTGAGGGAGCCCATCTCGCGCACGCCCAGGCAGAGCTTGGCGATGCCCGGTCCGAAGGCGGACTTGTTCTCGGAAGAGAGGTTCGCCACGGTGAGGCGGACGGTGGTGGAGAGGTTCTTCAACTGGCCCATGATGGCATCGCTTCCGTTCCCGGGAGGCCTAGCGGGTGAGGAACGCCTCGGCGGCGTCCTCGATGGCCTCGACGTCGTTGTCGATAACTTCGGTGAATCGTAATTGCATTGTATCCAGGTTGGCAAGTCCGGCGGGGATGTGATGCTTGTCCGTTTCCTCGGCGATGAGCTTGTTCAGCTCGCAACCGGTGAGCGCGGCCACGTCCGCGGGCAACTCGCCAGAAGGCTCGATGCCGTGAATCGCCCGGTAGACGTTGTTGCCGAATTTTGCCCAGTGGGCCGTGGAGGCGATGAGGACGGGGTTCTCGCCGCGCAGGTTCTGAGCGGCGGCGTAGGCCACAGCGGTGTGGGGATCCAGCAGGTAGTCGTGGGCGTCGAGCACTTCGCGGATGGTGGCGAGACAGGTGGCGTTGTCCACGGAATCGGCGCTGAAGTTCTCCCGCACGCGGCGGAACGTCTCGGCGTCTACGCGGAAGCAACGGGCGTCGGCCAGATCGGCCATCCACTGGCGAATAGCCTCGCCATTGCGGCCCGTGAGCTCGAAGAGCTGGCGCTCGAGGTTGGAGGAGACGAGAATGTCCATCGAGGGAGAGGAGGTAAGAATGAACTCGCGGTCGGAGATGTCGTAGGTGCCGGTGTTGATGAAGTCGGTGAGCACGCGGTTGTCGTTGCTGGCGCACAGCAGACGCTCGATGGGCACCCCGACTTGCTTGGCGTACCAAGCGGCCAGGATGTTGCCGAAGTTGCCCGTGGGAACGCACACGTCGATGGGGCATCCGGCTTCGATCTTGCCCGCCGCCACGAGTTCGGCATAGCTGGAGATGTAATAGACCACCTGAGGCAGCAGCCGCCCCCAGTTGATGGAGTTGGCGCTGGAAAGGGCGATGCGGTACTCGTCCAGCAACTTCTCGGCGAACTTCTCGTCGGCAAAGGCGTGCTTGACGCCGGTCTGGCAGTCGTCGAAATTGCCGCGCACGGCCCACACCTGCACGTTGTCTCCGGTGGTGGTGACCATCTGCTTGCGCTGGATGTCGCTCACGCCGCCATCGGGGAACAGCACCCCGATGGAAACGCCGTCTACGCCCTTGAAACCCTCCAGGGCGGCCTTGCCGGTGTCGCCGGAGGTGGCCACGAGGATCATGAACTCGTGATCGAGCGTTCCCTCCTCGCGCAGCTTCTCGGCGCTGGCCGAGAAGAAGTGGGGCAGGCACTGCAGGGCCATGTCCTTGAAGGCACTCGTCGGCCCGTGCCACAGCTCCAGGATGTGGGTGCTCTCGTCCAGTGAGGTAATAGGGCAGATGGCCTCATCGTCGAAATTGTCGCCATAGGCGCGGCCCATGAGCTCGTCGATGGCCTCGTCGGGCAGGTCGACGTTGAACGCCTTGTAGATGGCGGCCGCCCGCTGGGCGTAGGGGAGACGCGCCAGAGCGCAGATCTCGTCAAGGCTCAGCGTCGGCAGCTCTTCGGGAACGTAGAGACCGCCGCCTTGGGCCAGGCCGTTGATGACGGCTTGGGTGAAAGGCACCGGCTCGCCGGCTGCTCCACGCGTGTCCACGTACAGGTTCTGGCCGAACGAGGCGGCCCGATCGATGCGTTGCGCCATGAATCATCCTTCTTCAAAGAGGTCAGATGGGATAAAGGATACCACGTCGCCCGCTCTTTGGAGGGGCGTTTCAGGCGGACTGTGCGAGTTTCGCGCTCACGGAACAAAGTATGAAAAAGCAAACTTTTAGGGTTTACATAGTCTAACTTTTGGCTACAATACAATGTTGCATGCAGCTAACATTGATTGGAGTCATCATGAGCAATGCGATGGTTATGGAGAGCGCCGTCTGCCGGGCCAGCAGCGCGGGCGCGTCGTGCCAGCCGATGCCGCTGACGTTCCTGCGTCGCGGCGATGCCGCTCAAGTTGTCCGCGTGCGGGGAAAGGGCGATGTGCACCATCATCTCGAGAACCTCGGGTTTGTCGAGGGAGCGAAGGTGTCCGTCGTTTCCGAGCAGGCAGGAAACTTCATCGTGGAGATCAAGGGCGCGAGTGTGGCGCTCGATAAATCGGTGGCCGCGAAGATCATCGTTTCATAAGAAGGCACGCCCGTTCGCGCCCGCAAAGATGGGCGTCAAGAGGCATTCGCGTCGTCGCGCGATCGCAATGACGGACGCCGCGGGGCGCCTACGGTGTCGTGCCGACCCAATCAACCGGAATCGCCGAGAGGACAGAAAGGAAGAACATGGCTGAGGATAAGACCCTGCGCGATGTGCCCGTGGGGCAATCGGCGACGGTGCGCCGCCTGGTGGGCGAGGGCGCCATCAAGCGCCGCATCATGGATATGGGCATCACCAAGGGCACTGACATCTACGTGCGCAAGGTGGCGCCTTTGGGAGATCCCATCGAGGTGACTGTCCGCGGGTTCGAGTTGTCGCTTCGCAAGAACGAGGCGCAAAACGTACTCGTATCCTAGGGGAGCCACACCCCCCCCTGCGCCCGAGGCGCATTTTTTCTCCCTTCTAGTTAGTTTTATCTAACTTCTGTCTTCGCCGCGGCGCGCATTGGGAGGCGCGAGAAGGGCCCGGCGAACAACGGTTTTTTGGAGAAGGAAAGGCTGATCATGGCTATCAACATTGCCCTTGCAGGCAACCCCAATTGCGGCAAGACGACCATGTTCAACGATCTGACCGGCGCGAACCAGTACGTGGGAAACTGGCCCGGCGTGACCGTTGAGAAAAAAGAGGGCCGCTACCGCGCCGATAAGGGGGTGGTCGTCACCGACCTGCCCGGCGTGTACTCGCTCTCGCCCTACACCCCCGAGGAGATCGTCACCCGCGATTACCTCATGAGCGGCAAACCGGACGCGGTCATCAACCTGGTGGACGCGACGAACCTCGAGCGCAACCTCTACCTCACCACCCAGATCATCGATCTGGGCATCCCCACCGTCGTGGCCCTCAACATGATGGATCTCGTGGAGAAAAACGGCGATAAGATCGACGTCGATGCCCTTGCCAAGCGCTTGGGCTGCCCGGTGGTGCCGACCTCGGCGCTCAAGGGCCGCGGCATGGAGGAGGTCGTGAAGGCCGCCATCGAGGCGGGCAAGAAGGGCGCCGCCCCTGCGACCACCCTGCGCTTCACCAACGAGGTGGAAGAGGCCTTAGCCCAGGTCATCGACGTGGCCGGCGCGGCCATCAAGGGCCGCCATGCTCGCTGGTACGCCATCAAACTCCTGGAAGGCGAGCAGCTCACCATCGACGCGCTGAACCTGCCGGCCGCCGCGCTCTCGAAGATCGCCGCCATCCGCGAGCGTCTGGAAGATGCGGAGGACGACGACGCCGAGTCCATCATCACCAACGAGCGTTACGACAATATCACGGAGGTTTGTGACGCCTGCGTGAGGAAGTCCCCGAAGACCATGACCACCACCCAGAAGATCGACCGCGTGGTCACCAACCGCATCCTGGGCATCCCGATCTTCATCGTCATCATGTTCCTCGTGTACTACATCTCGGTGTCCACCGTGGGCACCATCGTGACCGACTGGGCCAACGACGGCCTGTTCGGCGATGGCTGGCTCTACACCGGCACCGAACAGTACGAGGCCGCCGTCGAGGAGTTCGAGGGCATCCTCGAGACCGACGAGGGCGTGGCTGCCTTCGAAGCCGGCGAGTTGGAGGAGCCCGATCCGGCCGACTACGGCTTCTACCACGTGGGCGTGCCCGTCGTGGTGGGCGGCTGGCTTGAATCCATCGGCGCCGCTCCCTGGGTGCAGTCGCTCGTGCTGGACGGCATCATCGCCGGCGTGGGCGCCGTCATCGGCTTCATCCCGCAGCTGATCGTGCTGTTCATCCTGCTTGGCTTCTTGGAGGGCTGCGGATACATGGCCCGCGTCGCCTTCATCATGGACCGCGTGTTCCGCCGCTTCGGTCTGTCCGGCAAATCCTTCATCCCAATGCTCATTGCCTCCGGCTGCGGTGTGCCCGCAGTCATGGCCACCAAGACCATCGAGAACGAGAAGGACCGCCGCATGACCATCATGACGACGACCATGATCCCCTGCGGCGCCAAGCTGCCCATCATCGCGCTCGTCTTCGGCGCCCTGGCCGGCGGCGACTACGAGGCAACCTGGTGGGTCGCGCCCGTCTTCTACTTCCTGGGGCTGTTCGCCATCATCTTGTCCTGCATTATCCTGAAGAAGTTCCGCGCCTTCTCCGGCGAGGTCGCCCCCTTCATCATGGAGCTTCCCCAATACCATCTGCCCACGGTGAAGAACGTACTGCTTTCCATGTGGGAGCGCGTGCGCAGCTACGTGGTGAAAGCCGGTACCATCATCTTCCTGTCCTCTATGGTCATCTGGTTCCTGCTGAACTTCGGCTTCTACGAGGGCTCCTTCGGCCTGCTCGACCCCGAGGTTGACGACTATATCCAGTACAGCCTCATGGCCGGCCTCGGCAACCTGCTCGCCTGGATCTTCGCGCCGCTCGGCTTCGGCAACTGGGAATCTACCGTCACCTCCATCACGGGCCTTGTGGCCAAGGAGAATGTCGTGGCCACCGTGGGCGTCATCACGAGCCTCGGCGAGGAAATCGGCGAGACCGACCCGTCGCTGTGGGCCTCGTTTGCCGCCATGCTCGGCGGCAGCTCGGCGGCCATCATGGCCTTCTGCGCCTTCAATCTTTTGTGTGCGCCGTGCTTCGCGGCCATCGGCACTATCCGTCGCCAGATGATGTCGGCGAAGTGGACCTGGGCCGCCATCGGCTACATGTGCGCCTTCGCCTGGTGCGTGGGCCTCATGATCTACCAGTTCGGCGGCCTTATCGCCGGTGAGATCGCCTTCGGCCCGTTCACGGCTTTGGCTGTCGTGGTGGCCGCGGGCATGCTGTACCTGCTGTTCCGCCCGGCCGCCAAGCCCAAGGGCGCGGGCAGGCTGGAAGCGGCGAGAAAGAACGCCTAAGTTGCAAGGAGCCATTATGCAAGAGCTCAGCCTCAATTTCCCCACTGTCGTCATCCTTTTGGTCATCCTGGCCCTGGCGGTGCTCGCCATCCGGCGCATGACGCGCCGCGGCCTGTGCGACTGCGGCGACCACTGCGGCGATGGAGAAGGGGGCTGCGCCGGCTGCTCCCACTGCGCTTCGGCCGTTCGACCGACCGTTTCAAGCCGCATCAACGGCACGGGTGCCGGTGACGAGATGCCGCCGTGCTGCCAGGCAGCCGAGGCTATGGCCCAAGCCGCCGCCAAGGCCGTGGGGGATCAGGCCCCGCGCCGTCCGTAACCGTTTGGCGAAGACAATGTGAAAGAGGCTCGGAAGTTTCGGCTCCGAGCCTCTTTTTTCTTCGCGCGCCGTGCTATGATGATCTGACTTGTTCGATAAGGAGATTGCTGTGGTGAAAACGTCCATGTCTCACGAGGATTACCTCGAGGCCATCGTCATGCTGGGCGGCACGACCGACGCGCCCGTGCGCTCGGTGGATGTGGCCAACAAGCTGGGCGTTTCCAAAGCGTCGGTGAACAAGGCCATCTCCGCTCTGAAGGAGCAGGAGCTGGTCGTGCAACCGCACTACGGCGACATCACGCTGACCGAGGCGGGCTACGCCTACGGTCGGTCGGTGCTCGACCGCCATCGCATGCTCTTCGACTTTCTGACCAAGGCCTTGGGGGTCGAGCCCGAGGTGGCGGAAGTCGAGGCCTGCCAGATGGAACACGCCATCAGCGATGCCTCCTTCGAGAAATGGGGCGCGTTCGTCCGTAGCCTCGACTTGTGAGCAAGGGGCGCCTCGGCGCCTGACCGATAATCTACCCGCTTTCGACTGACTACCCGCACCAGAAACGAACCCCGGCAGCGAAAGGACGAGCGAACTCCCGTGCCACGACAGGCGAATATCGTTTCCTTCGACACAGCGCGACGCGTTGCGTCGGATCGTCGTGCGCGCCAGACGCCGCCTGTGCGCGCCCATGCCGGCCGCTTCGCCGATGACCCGGATTTCGAGGTGCGCGTGACCGGTCGAGCCGCAAGCGCCGGGCGCTCTTCGGCCCGGTCGTTCGCCGCGCCGGCATCCGGTTCTCGCTACGCGCCCCTTTCCATGAGCGACGCCCACCGCGGGCCGGGCTCTTTGGAATCGCGCGGGGCCGCGCGCGCCGCAGATGTCGACGACGAGGAGCTGGAAGCCCCCTTGGGGCCCTTGGGCCGCCTGACCTCCCGGTTCGGCAAGAAGCGCCGCCAGCGCGCGAAAGAGCGGGCGGGTCGCGCCTACTATCGCCAGTACGAGGCCGGCAAGCCCTCGGACGCCTCCCAAGCCGGTCCGCGCGCCGCCGTGTACAAAGGCGAGATGGGCTCGTCGCACCGCCGTTCGTCTCGGATGCAGCAGAAGGAATCGGGCGTCTCCGGACGTGTCAAGATGCCCGAGGCAAAAGCTCCTTTCTTTACTCGGGCGCCTTTCATCGTCACCTGCGCCACGGTTCTGTGCCTGGGGCTGGGGGCGGCTTTCCTCTACGGGCCGGCCCAGCAGCTCTACCAGGACATCCGCGAGCGAGACCGCCTCGCCGCCGAGTACGAGGCCGTCACGGAGCGCAACGCCGCCATCGAGGCGTCGGTGGATGCCCTTTCCACCGAGGCCGGCATCGAGGACGCGGCCCGCACGCAGCTCGGCTGGGTGCACGAGGGCGAGCACGCCGTGTCCGTGAGCGGGCTGGACGAAAAGGACGAGGCCTCCGAGTTCCGCGGCAACATCGTTTCCGAGGACATCACCGCCCCCGACACCCGGTACTCGGATCTCCTCGATCCCCTCTTCGGCGTGGAATAAGGTTGAACATCGACAGGAGCACGATATGACGTACGCTGATGGGCGCTATGGGGCCTTGGATATCGGGACGGTGACCTGCCGTCTTCTTGTGGCGGACGTGGAGGACGGACGCATCATCGACGTGGACAAGGAGTACGCCATCACCGATCTAGGCGTGGGCGTGGACGCTACGGGGCGCCTGTCCGAGGCGGCTATCGAGCGGGTGCTCGCCTGCGTGGATCGCTACTTGGAGGTGCTCGCACGTTACGATACCCCCGAGCATCCCGTGCGACGGCTCATCGCCATGGCCACCTCAGCCTCCCGCGATGCGGCCAACGGCCCCGAGTTCGCGGCCCGCTTGGCAGAGCGCGGCGTCACGTTGGCGGTGATCCCCGGCTCCCGGGAGGCGCAGCTCACGTTCTTGGGCGCTTCCAGCGATTTCCCCGGCGAGAACCTGCTCGTCGTCGATATCGGCGGCGGTTCGACGGAGGTGGTGGCCGGCCGCTTCGGCGAGGATCCCGTTGCTTCCCATTCCTTCAACATCGGGTGCCGTCGCGTGACGGAGCGGTTCTTCCGCGACGATCCGCCGACGCCAGACCAGATGGATGCGGCCCGTCAGTGGATTCGCGAGACCATGGCGCCGTATTTCGAAGGCTTGGCCACCGCCGGGTTCGCCATCGACCGCGTGGTGGCCGTGGCCGGCACGGCCACGAGCGTCGTGAGCATCCGCGAGGCCATGGAGGTCTACGATTCCTCCCGCGTGCACAAGGCCGTTGTCGCTGCTGGAGAGCTTGCGGCCATCGAGGAACGTCTGGCCGCCGAGCCGCTGGAAGAGCGCAAGGCTACGGTGGGCCTCGACCCGAAGCGCGCCGGCGTCATCGTGGCCGGATTCGTCATTTTGGAAGAGGTGCTGGCTCTGGCCGGCGCCGACGCCTACACGGCCAGCGAATCGGACATCCTCCACGGCATGATCTTCGAGGCCGCCCGGGAAGATTGATGGTAGGGGCGGTGGGACTCGAACCCACAATCCGAAGAGGCGGATTTTAAGTCCGCTGCGTATGCCAATTCCGCCACGCCCCCGCGTATCGTGTGCCGTCCGATAACGGCGAATGTACGCATGATACCACGACAAGAGAGCGCTTCGCGCGACGTTCGCGCCCGTCGCCCCTAGCGGGCCATGACGCAGCGCACCCGCTGGTTGTCTCCGGTGCAGGTCTGCAGGGTGATGGTCTCGCCGGTCGGCGCGATGCGGCCCTCGTAGACGAAGTAGTTCGACCCGTTGGGCAGAAAGAGCGTGTCGAAGACGTAGTAGGTACGCGAGGCGCCGTCGTCGTCGAACACGGTGATCTTGTCGCCGATTTCCAAATCCATGACGCGCTCGAAGACGCCGGGGTTGTGGCCGATAAAGTAGGTGTTCGCGTTGTCGGAGACGCACCCGGTGCCCACCCAGGTGCTGGCGTAGCCGTCGGGCGCGGTGATGTCGGCTGGCTCGCCCTGGCGATAGGGCACTTCCTCGCCGAGGAAGCAGATGAGGCTGCTTGCGGCATTGGGCGTTCTGTCGTCGTCGGCCGAAGGTGCGGGCTCGGCCCGGCGCGCTGCCTGCAGGGATTGCTCGGTGAGCACATCCTGGCGGGCCTCATCAAGGTGGTGGGTCCACACCCACAAGGTGTCGCACACGCCCTGGCCCATGCGCCCCGTGAAGCGGAAGGGCGGCACCTCGTCGGCATCGCTTTCGGGCGCGGCGGCTCCCAGCATGATGGACAGCCCCAGGCACACCGCGAGAACCAGGGCAAAGGCCCTGGCTGCCTTTCGCGATGCGAGGAGGGGGCGAAGGCTCACGAGGCTCTTCCTTTCCACGATGCTTTCTCGGTGCAGCCCAGATGCGCGCCGCCGACAGGGAACAAGGAGCGCGCCGAAGCTTTCGCCCTCACTTTATCGACTTCCCGTCAAGATTTCCACCCCTCATCCCTTAATATCCTGTTAATCGAAAGCTTAGGCAAAACTTAGGCTGCGGTGCATGGGCGTCGGGTTACCATGGGAACTTGGAGAATCTTGTCGGTGCGAGGGGGTGGCCATGAGGATACGCAATATCAGCTTGCGAGTGGTATCGCTGCTCGTGCTCACCTTCGTGTTCGTGGTGGCCACCGCGGTGTTCACGCTCTTCGACATCCGCATGCAAACCCAGAACATGGAGGACTCGCTCGCCGAGGAGGCGCGCACCTTCGCGCGCGAGATGGACGCCGTGTGGGAGTTCATGGACAACTCCCAGCACACCATCAACAACACAACGACGGGCGTCTACGAGTTCAAGGGGCTGCACTGCGCCATCGTCGGCAAGAGCGTCGGCGCCATCTTCTCGGCGGGTAACAACTACTCCATCCGCTACACGAACTTCGAGCCGCGCCGGGCTCAGGACAAGCCCGATGCCTTCGAAACCGAGGCGCTGGCCCTGTTCAACGAGCAAAAGGACACTCAGGAGTTCTTCCGCATTGTGAGCGACGACCCGGCCGAGGTCGACCGCGCCCAAACTTCGGCCGACAACGGCGCCGCGCAGTTCCGCTATGTGCAGGCGCTCAGGGTAAACGAGAGCTGCCTTGAGTGCCATGGCGAACCGGCCGGGGAGATCGATGTCACCGGCTTTCCCAAGGAGGGCTGGACGCTGGACTCCGTCGGGGGCGCCATCAGCATCGTCATTCCGCTGGAGCAGCAGTATCAGGCCCTGCGGGAAAACGTTGTCCGCGACGTGGGCTTCTTCCTGCTTCTGGCCACCTTCATCGGCATCGTGGTGTTCGGGCTCATGACCGTGTTCGTGCTGCGGCCGCTTGAGGCTATGAAGAGGGCGTTCGGGGAAGTGGGCGAAGGACGTCTTCGGCAATCCATGGACGACGCGGGCACGGCGCGCGAGGTGGCGAGTCTCATCGATCGCTTCAATGTCATGTCCCGCGAGCTGAGCGTTACCTACGAGGAGCTCGAGGAGCAGGTGGAGGCGCGTACCCAGGACTTGCGCCGAGCCAACGAGGAGTTGGCTGCCCAGCGCGATAACCTGGAGGCCTTAAGTGAGAAACTGGCGAAGGAATCCCAGGTGAAGAGCGATTTGCTCTCTATGGTGAACCATGAGCTGCGCACGCCGCTCACCTCCATCATCACGCTCGCCCAAATTGCGTTGGAGTCGGGCGGGGCCGACGAGGAGGAGCGTCGCAGCTGGGAAGAGGTGCGCAAGTCGAGCTCGGTGCTTTTGGGGATGATCAACGACATGCTGGATATCGCCCGGTCGGACGCGGGGGCGATGGCGGTGTCTATGGAGCTGATGGATCTGGGCGACATCGTGGCGTCGGCGCAGAGCACCATCGGCCCTCTGGCTGTGGGGGCGCGGGTAACGCTGGCGACGACGGTGGCTCCGGATGTCCCGCTCGTTTCCGGCGATTACGAGAAGATGATGCGCATTCTGGAGAACTTGGGCAGCAATGCAGTGAAGTTCACGCCGGCTGGGGGCACGGTGTCCCTTTCCGCGATGCGCGAGGAGGAAACCGGAGATGTGCTGGTGACGGTGTCCGATAACGGCATCGGCATCGCCAAGGAGAATCAGGAGCGCATTTTCGACCGGTTCTTCCAGGTGGATAGCTCTACCACGCGCATTTACGGCGGCAGCGGGCTGGGTCTGGCGCTCGTTCGCGAGTACGCCGCGGCCCAGGGCTACACCGTGGGGGTGGAAAGCGAACTGGGGTGTGGAAGTGCGTTTACCGTGCGCATTCCCGTCAAGGCCGTGGTAGAGTTGGACGAGGACGAGTAGGCGGCTCGGAGCCACCTGCGCCCGCAGGAAACGCGGGTCTAGGATCGGCGGTCGCGGGGTGTGGCGCCTCGAAGGCCGCGGAACGCGAGAGACGAGGAGGCGGCTGTGTACAAGGTCATGCTCATCGATGACGAGGAGAGCCTGCATATGGCCATCGAGAAGCTGCTCACGAAGAACGGCTACGAGTATTGCGGGGCCACTGACGCCGAGTCGGGGATGGAAATGCTTGCCGCCGAGAAACCGGACTTGCTGCTTTTAGACGTTATGCTGCCGGGTATGAATGGGTTCGATTTGTGCACGCGTATCCGCGCCGAGGGGCGGCGCATTCCCATTATCTTCCTGTCGGCGAAAAACGACATTGTGGACAAGTCCATTGGGTTTAGGGCCGGGGGTGACGACTACGTGACGAAGCCCTTCGACGCCACCGAGCTTATTTTGCGTATCGAGGCCCACATCCGCCGTCACAAAGATACGATTGATTTCGCTCGCTGCACGACCCGCGACGGATCGGTGACTATCGGCGACTTGGAGGTGCGTTTCGACGAGTACCAGGTGCTTGTGCACGGTGTTCCTGCGAATTTGACTACCAAGGAGTTCGAGATCGTGGCCTTTTTGGCGACGCACCCGGGTAAGGTGTTCACGCGCGGTCAGATTCAGGAGTACATCTGGGGCGAAGGGGAGGTGGACGCGCACTCGAACTCCATCACCGTGTTCGTGCGCAAGATACGCGAGAAGATAGAGGAGAACCCCAGCGAGCCCAAATACCTGCTGACGGTGCAGCGCGTTGGTTACAAAATGGCCGACACCTTGGGGTAGGCACAGGCTGTGGCGATCGTGTGGATCATGCGGGCCGCTCCGGGTCGCGCCGAGCGCCAAATCCTAAAATGAAACATCGCCAAATCCTAAAACGCCCTGTTCGGAATGCTTGTCGATTGGCCACTTAATCTCCTGTTAAGGTCAATTTAACCTAAAGCTTAGGCATAGCGTATCGCTATTAATCGGCGCACCTCGGCATAATGGCAGTATCGAAAAGTCCAAAGAGGAGACTTTTCACGCGGGCGAGGACGCGAGCCACCCCCTCCCTGGCGAACGTCCTCGTCAACATGCGAGGGAGAGAGAGGAGTCAGGACATGACCGAACAGACAACGGGCATGAGTTTCTCGCGCAGAAATTTCATCAAGGGAGCGGCCGCGCTGACGGCCACCGGCGCGCTCGTCGGCTGCGCCCCCGCCAAGGAGACGCTGGCGGAAACGGGCGAGGAGACGGTAGAGGTTCCGGAGACGAAGATCTACTCGGGCGCGTGCCGTGCCCAGTGCGGTCAGGGCTGCTACCTGAACGTCCATGTGCGCGACGGTCGCGTGGTGCGCACGACTGCGGGTCACTTCGATGACGGCCCCGAGTTCGACCGTATCTGCCCGAAGGGCCTTGTCCAACCCGCCCGCGTGTACAGCGCCGAGCGACTGCAGTACCCCATGCGTCGTGTAGGTGAGCGCGGCAGTGGCGAGTTCGAGCGCATTAGCTGGGATGAGGCGATTGCCGAGATCGCCGAGAAATGGAAGGGCTACACCGAGGAGTTCGGCCCGAAGTCCATTGCCATGTTCCTGGGCAGCGGCAACACCGGTACTCTCGGCGGCGGCGCCCCGGAGGGCTCCATTATGGCTCGCCTGCTGAACGTCATGGGCGCGAGCCGTGTCCTGCCGGACCGCGATATTGCTACGCCGATGTCCTGGGCCTACGTGTTTGGAGCCGGCCCCTATGGCAATCGCAGCTCGGACGCTATTAACGCCAAGCACCATGTAATTTGGGGCGGCGACACGGCGGTGTCCCAGAAGCAGCTCGCACACTTCTTCCTGGAGGCGCGCGATGCGGGCACCGAGCTTGTGGTGATCGATATCGCCTATCGCGTCATGCCCTCGAAGGCCGACTGGTTCATCCCGGTGCATCCGGCTACCGACGGCGCCCTGGCGCTCGGCGCTATCCACGAGATCTTCGAGCAGGGCTGGGAAGCGACCGACTTCCTGCGCGATCACACCGAGGCTCCCCTGCTGATCAAGGAGGACGGTAAATTCCTGCGCATGAGCGACTTGGGCGTGGAGCCGACCGAGACTGCGACCAACGCTCAGGGCGAGGAAGTTCCCGTCGACCCCTACGTGGTGTGGGACGAGGAGACTTCCAGCGCTGTGCCCCTGGCACAGGCCGTCAAGCCTGCGCTCGGCGGGGTTGCCCCCATCCAGGGCATCGCGGTGCGCACGGAGATGGAGCTGGTGCGGGAAGCGGTTGAGCCGTGGACGCTGGAGCACACCTCCGAGGTGACCGGCGTGAGCGTCGAGGACATCCAGCACCTCGCGCACCTCTACACGCAGGAAGGCGATGTTCAGACGGACATGAAGTTCGGTCTGAACCACTACAACAACGGCATGTACAGCTCGAAGTGCATCAACTCGCTTCTGCTCGTGTCTGGCCAGATGGGTCGTTCGGGATCGGGTCTGTTCACCGGCGAGCCGAACTTCGGCGAGGGCAATGTGCAGGCATGCATCACGATGCCGAGCGCCTCGGGTGAAGTGCCTCAGGGAGTCGGCGCTATTCTTAACTGGACCGACTTCTGCAACAACATTGTGCACACGGGCAAGAAGCTTGGCGAGGATTTCCCCATCAAGTCCTTCTACGCTTCCTGCACCAACGTCGTCTCGAATCAGACGGATCAGAACAAGACCCTCGAGCTCATGAATGCGATCGAGTTCATTGTCATCCAGGACATGACCATGAACGACACGGCGCTGTACGCTGACATCCTGCTGCCTGCTTGCCACTGGTTCGAGACTGAGGATTTGCGCGTCCGCTACTACTGCAACCCCTATCTGCTGTGGAACGAGAAGGCCGTCGAGCCCCTGTACGAGAGCAAGCCGGACTTCGAGATTTACAAGCTCATCGCCGAGGCTATGGGATACGGTGACTTCTTCCAGTTCACGGCCGACGAGTACTTGAATGTCCTTCTCTCCACTCCCTATGGGAAGGAGAAGGGGATCACTATCGACAAGATCCGCGAGAAGAATTACTTGCGTTGCGACAACGATCCCACCATCGCCTTCGAGGGCGCTGTTTTCGGAACGCCTACGGGACGCGCCATGTTCTACCGCGAGGATCCCAAGCCCGACTACATGATGGGCCAGGAGCTGGATTTGGAGAAGGAAAAGCTGTCGGTCTTCTGGGAGCCGGCGCGCGAGGCCGATCTTTCCAACCCCATCCGCGAGAAGTACCCCTTCACCATCTGCTGCGAGCATATGCGCACCCGCGCCCACACTCAGTGGTACGACGTCGATTATCTGAAGGAGTTCGAGGCCGCACCGGTGTGCCGTATCAATCCGGAAGATGCCGCCGAGCTGGGTATCGAAGAGGGAGATACCGTCCGTCTCTACAACGACCGCGGATCGGTTACCATGCTGGCCGTCCTCAATCCCGGTGAGCAGCGCAAGGCGGTTCACTGCCCGCGCAGCTTCCTGACGCGCGAGCACATTGACGGCGACCTTGCTCGTACGACCTTCAACGAATACAACCAGGCCTGCAGAAACCAGTCCTACTTCGACTGCGCTGTGGCCATCGAGAAGCTCTAGGGAGGCTGAGATAGATGACTCGATACGGAATGGCGATCGACCTTCGTCGCTGCATCGGATGCCAGGCGTGCGCTGCGGCGTGCAAGATAGCGAACAATCTGCCGAAGGAGCTGACGTACAACGTCGTGTACACCAAGACCGATGACGATTTCGACACCATTGGTACCGCCGTGTCCCGCGGCGCCCTTGCCAACGACAACGCCGGCGGCACCTTCCCCAATTGCACGCTGAACTTCCTGCCCATGCAGTGCCAGCACTGTGCTGATCCGGCCTGCCTGAGCGTGTGCCCCACTGGCGCAACCCAGCAGCGCGAGGACGGCATCGTGTTCGTTGATACGGATCTGTGCATCGGGTGCGAGTCCTGCATCAAGGCGTGCCCCTACGAGGGCGTCCGCACCCTTATCAGCGACAACCCCGAGTATTACCTTGAGGTTGAGGTCGGCGAGTTCGACGCCCCGCCCCACAAGGCCGGGACGGTGGAGAAGTGCACGTTCTGCAAGAACCTCGTCGATCGCGGAGATGTGCCGGCCTGCATGCAGCTGTGCCCGGCCCGCGCCCGCTACTGGGGCGATTTGGACGATCCGGAATCTGAGGTGTCGAAGGCCATCGAGGGCCGCGACTATCACCTCATGCTGGAGTCGGCGGGGACGAACCCGAGTGTCTACTACTTGAAGTAAGCGCGTATCTGGAAACGGCAGGGCGGGCGTCGGAAAGTACGGCGCCCGCCTCTTTGTAAGGAGGCTTCGTGAGCGCAGAGGATATGAGGAAAGTTGTCGGCTTGGCCGACGGTTGCGAATTGATGAGCGCGCTGACGCGCTTTCCTGACAACGATGTGGCGGCAGCGGTGGCGAGCGGATCGGTGCACGACGACGCGGTTGGCTGCGCGAAAGACGTGGCGGCAGCGCGTGATGACGGGCGCGCTGGTGACATTGAGGCGCTTTGCGAAGGCTTCGTGTGCGCTGCCGACGAAGATGCTGAGGCGCTCGGGGCCGCATTGCGCCGCGCATGGTCGCTGCTGTACGCGCGCCAAGGAAGCGGAGTGGCCATTTTTCCCTACGAGAGCGCGTTTGTGCACGTTCGCGAGGGGTTGCCCGGAGCGCCGGCGCTGTTCCGTACGGCGCTGACCCTGCGTGTCGAGAAAACCATGCGTGAGAGCGGCGTTCTGCCGAAGGACGCCGAGACCGAGCCGTGCGACAGCGCGTGGAACGAATGGGCGTTCCTCTCGTTTCTCCTTGGCAGCGAGGCGGCTTCTTTAGAGGCGGAAGATGAAGAGGCCGTGGCGCTTTGGCGGGGTCGGGTTGCTGATTTCGTTCGAGACCACGCGGCTTTGTGGCTGCCGGATTTCCTGACGCGCACGGCTGAAGAGGTCGAACGCCTCGCGCAGGCGGGCAAGGTGGACCCGGCGGCCGAGCGCTTCTATGGCGCGCTGGCGGCGTACGGGCGTTTTCTGCTGGCAACGCTTGCTGAGCGTGCGGCATAGGCGAGGGTGAGGAGCAAGCAATGACATTCCTTATGGTTTTGGCGGTGACGGTGGCGGCTTGCCTGGCTCTGCGCACGCCGCTGCATAAGTGGCCGGTGGCGTTTTACGTACTGGCTGTGGCGGCTGACGTGGCCTACGTCATTGGCGTCGAGGGGCTGCTCCCCCGTGTTGTAATGGGGCCGCTTACGCTGCTCATGGGCAAGTGTGTGCTGTCGCTGGCGCTGTTTGTGGTGGTCATGTACATCGGTGTGTTCGCCAAGGGATCGAAGGTGCATCAGTGGCTTAAGCCGGTGCGCAGCGAGTTGTCCATTATCGCATGCATTTTGGCTTGCGGGCATATGGCGGTGTATTTGGGCTCCTACGCTCCGCGACTCGGCGGCACGCTGGGGGTGAATGTGGTGAGCGCCCTGGTGGTAGCGCTCGCGCTGCTCGTGCTTCTGCTGGTGCTGGGCGTGACCTCTTTCGCCTTCGTAAAGCGCCGCATGCGCACCGATAGCTGGAAGCGCCTGCAGCGGTGGGCCTATGTGTTCTTCGGCTTGGTGTACGTGCACCTCATGCTGATGCTGGCGCCGGCGGCGAGCCAGGGCGGCGAGGCCGCTGTGGCAAGTGTGGTCGTGTACACGGTGATCTTTGGCGCCTACGCCGCGCTGCGCGTCCGCCGGGCGCTCGTCGACCGGCGTGCCGACGCGGCGGCTGCCACGCGGGTTCCCGAGCTTGAGCCCGAGGACTGCGCAGCCTAGCTGCTTCAATTGGGAAAGACTTTCTTGGGGGTGGGGCTCGGCTGATGCTGTCGGGCCCCGCCCCTGTTGCTGGCTGCGGCCCAGGATTCCGTCGCGCGTCGCCGAGACTTGCCGCACCGGGACTTCGTCGCGGTTTGGGGAGGGGCAAGGCCGCGGCTTCCCCGCGTCGCCGTCGCGGTTCGGTTCTGTTAGGCTCTTCTCGGAGGGTACAAAGACGCGTCTTGAGAGGAGCGAAGGGGCATGGGTTGCGCAAGAGGCGGCCTGGCAACGCCTACGACGAGTCCCTTTATGGATGTGGTACAATTAGGCCACGCTATGAAGGGAGTCTTTATGCCGGTATGCGTTCCGGTGAGAAGTATGAAGAATACGGCCGAATTCGCTGAGCTTGTCGAGCGCGAGCGCGATGTGACGGTGACGAAGAACGGCTGCGAGATTTTCCACTGCCTCAGCGACGAGCAGTACCGTGCTATGCGGGACGAGATGGCGCGAGCGCGGCTGCTCTCCCGAGCTATGCGATCCGAACAGGAGCTGGAAGCGGGGGCTTACTGCGATTACGACGATTTTGTCGCCGGAGTGAGGGAAGAGTATGGCCTATAGGAAGGTCATATTGGCAGAGGCCCAGCAGGAGTACCGCGACATTGTCGGGTATCTTGTCAGCATGTCGCGGAGTGAGCAGGCTGCGCGGAACTTCATGGAGGAATTCGACAAACAAGTGAACCTCGTGGCGGAGAATCCCGAGCTGTATGGCCTTTCCCGGGTGCCCGAGCTGGCTGAGCGCGGCTACCGATGCGCCCCGATGAACAACTATATTGCGCTATACAAGGTGGCAGATGGCCAGATAGTCGTTTGCCGCATCGTCCACAAGTCGCGGGATTATGCCCGCCTTCTGTAGCAGGTTGCAATTGCAGGAATACTGCAGGGGGCGGCTTGTGGGGTGCTTTTCGCCGCCAAATCTTACAATCTTGTCGATGGGCCGATCGCGCGGGACGCGTCCGTTCGCCCGTGGTATCATGATGCGATGCTGAAACGACCGTCCTCTGGCAAGAAAGCGCTATGAAGAACATCTCAGAAATCCTCGCAGGCGTCGAAGAGACGCCCACCACGTTCGAAGACTATTTGAAAGCCTACGCCGATCCGGTCGGGGAGCTGATCAACAGTTATATTCCCCATGGGGCCCATGGGGATATGGATCGCTACCTGTACGATCCCCTCTATCATTACAGCGAGAACGCGGGCAAGCGCCACCGCCCGCTCATCTGCTTCGCGGCCTGCCTGGCCGTGGGAGGCGACCCCAATCGCGCCGCCACTGCCGCCGCCGCCATCGAACATTTCCATTCAGCGGCCCTCATCCACGATGACATCGCCGACGAGGCCGAGCTGCGCCGCGGCGAGCCCTGCCTGCACCTCACCGAGGGGCTGGGGCTGGCCATCAATATGGGCGACTTGGCGCTTTCCATGGTAAACGGTCCGGTGGTGAACGACCCGCTGCTCGAGGACGCCGTGAAGGTGCGCGTTATCAAGGAGCTCATCGCCATGACCTGCCGCACGGTGGAGGGTCAGGCGCTCGATCTGGGCTGGGCCCGCGACGGCCGCTACGACATCACGCCCGAGGACTATCTCACCATGGCCATCCACAAGACGGCCCATTACTCCGGCGCGGTGCCGCTGGCCGTGGGCGCCATCGTGGGCAGCGCCGACGACGAGATCGTGGAGGCCCTGCGCAGCTACGGGTTGGACACGGGCCTCGCCTTCCAAATCCAGGACGATTTGCTGAACCTCGTGGGCACCGACGAGGCCAAGAAGAAGGACTTCCGCAGCGATATCACCGAGGGCAAGCGCACGCTGGTTGTGGTGCACGCCCTGCAGAACGCGGCGCCCGAGGCGCGCGAGCGTCTCGTCGAGATCCTGTCGTCGAAGGAGCGCGACCCGGAGGTGCTCGCCGAGGCCGTGGCCATCATGGAGGAGACGGGGTCCATCGATTACGCCCGCACCTTTGCCGAGGATCTGACGCTGAATGCCAAGGCGCGGTTGGCCGGGGCGTTGCCCCCTTCGCAGTACCGCGACTTGCTCGTATCCATGGCCGACTGGTTCGTGAACAGGTTGAAGTAACATGGAACCTATCAAGAGAAACGACACCGGCGCCGCCGTCGAGGACGTGCAGACGCGCCTGGCCCGCATCGGGCATCTTCCCGAGGACGCCATCACCGGCATTTTCGATGACGCTACCGCCGCCGCTTTGGCCGAGTTCCTCGCTGCCTCGGCGCTCCCGCCGAGCGAAGAGGTGACCGAGAAGGTGTGGGCGGCCTTGGTGGACGCCACCTACAACCTGGGCGACCGCACGCTGTATCTGCGCATGCCCTACTTCCACGGGCACGACGTGCTTGAGCTGCAACAGGCGCTGGGCGCGCTCGGGTTCTTCTACGGCACCCGCGACGCCATCTTCGGTGCTCACACCGAAGAGGCGCTCCGTCGCTTCCAGCTGAACTTGGGTTTGCCCTCCGATGGCATCGCCGGTGCCTACACCTATGCGGCGCTGCGCAACCTGGCCCACTCCTGGGTCGGCAAGGAAGCTACTCACAGCCCGGTGCGCCATTTGGGCTTCGCCCGTGCGGCCGATGTGCTCGAGCGCAACGCCGTGTGCCTGTTCGGCACCGATGAGTTCTCTCGGGCCGTGGCCTCGCGCATGTCGAACGTGGCTCAGGCCACCAATCCCGCCTCCAAGATCATCAGCGCCGACGCGCTCTCGGTACCGCCGGACGCGTCTATGATGCTCGTGCACGTGCTGCTGAGCGCGACGGACGCCGAGGCCGGGGTGCCGCTGGTGTCCTATGCGGAAGAGGATACGCTAGGGCTGCGTTTGGCCTCGGCCGTCGATGTGGCCCGAGACGCGAGCTGGCCCCGCGTGTCGGTGCTGCTCCCCGGCACCATGTGGCTAGAGGCCGGCCCGGAGCGCTCCGCCCAGCACTACGCCATCACGCTGCTCGACGCCCTCTGCTCCGCCTTGCAGGAGTAGACGACAGGTGACTTCCTGCGGGAGCCTATCGATTGCGCTTGTCGGAACTATCGCTATTGGAGATGCGGCATTTTCGGATTATCCGGACTAAATGCCAGTTCGACCCCGAAATGGTCGACCTGCGGGATGGAGGTGCGCCATTCCGGGCCTCAAGTGGCAGAAAAATGCCAGTTGAGGGCAGAAATGGCAGAAGGGGGGGGGATCGGGATCGGCCATTTCGGGGTCGAAGTGGCATTCGCGGGCGAAATCCCGAAAAGAGGGGTTTGAAAGATCCGGAAAAGGCGACGAGCGCTTTTGCGTGGAAATTACCGTGTTTGCGTGCGAGGAAACAAAGCGGAAAAGCGCGCGGTGCTACAATAGCCGAGTTTGAGAGTAATGTTTATCGCGCGCAAAGGAGCATCCCTTGACTCGTCCCATGACCATGGCGGAGAAGATTCTCGCCGCCCATGCGGGGCTGGATGAGGTGGAACCGGGCCAGTTGATCGAATGCGATCTGGATCTGGTGCTCGCCAACGACATCACGGCCCCCATCGCCATCAAGACCGTTCGCGAGATCACCGACAAGGTGTTCGATCCGACTAAGATCGCCCTCGTGCCCGACCACTACACCCCCAACAAGGACATCAAGTCCGCCGAGCAAGCCAAGATCGTGCGCGATTTCGTGCGCGAGCAGGGCATCACCCACTACTACGAGGTGGGCTGCATGGGCGTGGAGCACGCGCTTCTGCCGGAGCAGGGCGTCGTGGGCGCGGGCGACCTCATCATCGGCGCCGACAGCCACACCTGCACCTACGGCGCGCTGGGCGCGTTCTCCACGGGGGTGGGCTCCACCGATGCCGGCGTGGGCATGGCCACGGGCAAGGCCTGGTTCAAGGTGCCCGAGACCATCAAGTTCGTCATCGACGGCGAGCTGGCCCCCGGCGTCACCGGCAAGGACGTCATCCTGCACATCATCGGCATGATCGGCGTGGATGGCGCCCTGTACAAGGCTATGGAGTTCACGGGCAGCGCCATCGAAAGTATGCCGATGGACGAGCGCCTCTCCATTTCGAACATGGCCATCGAGGCCGGCGGCAAAGCGGGCCTCATCCCCGTGGACGATGTGACCCGCGCCTATCTGGACGAGCGCGCCGAGCGGCCCTATACCGCCTACTACTCCGATGACGATGCGCAGTTCGCCCAGGTCGTCGAAATCGACGCCGCTGACATCGTGCCGACGGTGGCCTTCCCGCACCTGCCGAGCAACACGCGCCCGGTGGCCGAGGCTCGCGACGTGAAGATCGACCAGGCCGTCATCGGCAGCTGCACCAACGGGCGCCTCGCCGACATGCGCCAGGCCGCAGCCGTGCTCGCGGGCCGCACGGTGCATCCGGACGTGCGCTGCATCGTCATCCCCGCCACTCAGAAGGTGTACCAGCAGTGCATCGCCGAGGGGCTCATGGACATCTTCATCGACGCCCACTGCGCCGTGTCCACCCCCACCTGCGGGCCGTGCCTGGGCGGCTACATGGGCATCCTCGCTGCCGGAGAGCGCGCCATCGCCACCACCAACCGCAACTTCGTCGGCCGTATGGGCGACCCCACCAGCGAGGTGTACCTCTCCTCGCCGGCCGTGGCCGCCGCTTCGGCCGTGCTCGGCCACATCGGCCTTCCGGAAGATTTGGAAGCCGTCGCGGACGCGGCGGAGTAGGAGGAAGCTCCATGAAATTTAAGGGAACCGTGCACCGCTACGGGCGCGACATCGACACTGACGTCATCATTCCCGCCCGCTATTTGAACACTTCCGATCCGGCGGAGCTGGCGAAGCATTGCCTGGAGGATCTGGACACGGAATTTGTGAACAACGTGCAGCCCGGCGACATCATCGTGGCCGATGAGAACTTCGGTTGCGGCTCATCGCGCGAGCACGCCCCCATCGCCATCAAGGCAGCCGGGGTGGACGTGGTCATCGCCAAGAGCTTCGCGCGCATCTTCTACCGCAACGCCATCAACACGGGGTTGGCCATTATGGAATGCCCCGAGGCCGTGGACGCCATCAGCAACGGCGATGTTGTGAGCGTGGATGCCGATGCGGGCACCATCACCGACGAGACCACGGGCGAGACCTTCACGGCCCAGCCCTTCCCGCCGTTCCTCATGGAGATCATCAACGCGGGAGGCCTCGTGCCCCGCTGGCAGAAGAAGCTCGGAAAGGACGCGTAGCATGACGACTACCTACAAGATTTGCCTGCTTGCCGGCGACGGCATCGGGCCGGAGATTATTGCCGAGGGCGTGAAGGTGCTGGACGCCGTGGGTGCGAAGTACGACACCGCCTTCGAGTACACCGACGCGCTCATCGGCGGTGCGGCCATCGATGCGACAGGCGAGCCCTTGCCGACGGCGACGCTGGATGCGGCCCGCGCCTCCGACGCGGTGCTGCTGGCTGCCGTGGGCGGCCCTAAGTGGGACACCACCGATCCTGCCGCCCCGCGCCCGGAGCAGGGGCTCTTGGGCATCCGTAAGGAGCTGGGCCTGTACACCAACCTGCGTCCCGTGCAGATCTTCAACGCTCTGGCCGACGCCTCCACGCTGCGCCCGGAGATCGTCGACGGCGTGGACATGATGATCGTCCGCGAGCTCACCGGTGGCTTGTACTTCGGTCGCCGCGAGCGCTTCTACGACGAGCCGGCCGCCGGCGTGAACGGAGCGCCGGGCCAGCGCGCCTACGACACGCTGGAGTACTCCGAGTACGAGATCGAGCGCATCGCCCGCCAGGCCTTCGAAATCGCCCGCAAGCGCCGCGGCAAGGTGACGAGTGTGGACAAGGCCAACGTGCTGGAGACGAGCCGCCTGTGGCGCGAGATCGTGCATCGCGTGCACGACGCGGACTACGCCGATGTGGAGCTGGAGGACCTGCTGGTGGACAACACGGCCATGCAGCTCATCAACCGTCCCGCCGATTTCGACGTGGTGGTGACCGAGAACATGTTCGGCGACATTCTCTCTGACGAGGCCGCCCAGATCACGGGCTCGCTGGGCATGCTCGCCAGCGCTTCTTTGGGCGACGGCGTGGCCCTGTACGAGCCGAGCCACGGCAGCGCGCCGGACATCGCCGGGCGCGGTATCGCCAACCCGCTGGCACAGATCCTTTCCGTGGAGATGATGCTGCGCTACAGCTTCGGCATGGGCGAGGCCGCCGACGACATCCGCCGCGCCGTCACCGAGGTGCTGGACGCCGGTTGGCGCACCGGCGACATCAAGGACGCCGAGACCCCGGTCGACAAGGTTGTGGGCACCGCGAAGATGGGCGACTTGGTGGTCGAGCATCTGTAGCGCCTCGCCCGTTTCGTCGGCCTGTCGGCTCGCCGCCATCGCCGCTGGGATTAAACTTGCAAAACCATTGGGAAAGGGCGGCCTGCGGGGTCGTCCTTTCTGCGTTACAATACCCGAAGTTTCACTTACCAGGGCCGCAAAGCCCCGTCGACGAAAAAGGATATCACCATGGCCATTAACGCTCCCGAGGGGACTCGCGATCTTCTGCCTGACGAGGCGCTGTTCTGGAATCAGTTCAAGCAGACGGCGGCCGAGGTGTTCGGCGCCTACGGGTATTTGCCCATCGAGACGCCCATCATGGAGCAGACCGAGCTCTTCGTCCGCGGCATCGGCGAAGCGACCGATGTGGTGTCCAAGGAGATGTTCACGGCCATTTCCGGTGAGAATCTGCGTCGCTGGGTGGAAGAGGGGAAGGCCCCGAAGGCGAAGAGCCGCCTGTCCTTGCGCCCCGAGGGCACGGCCGGTGTGGTGCGCGCCGTAGTGCAGCACGATTTGGTGCCGCAGGGCGCGGCCCCGGCGAAGCTCATGTACGCAGGCCCGATGTTCCGCGCCGAGCGCCCGCAGAAGGGGCGTCAGCGCCAGTTCAATCAGGTGGGTGTGGAGTGCCTGGGCGCCGAGGAGCCTACGATCGATGCCGAGGCCATCATCATGCTCATGCGCTTTTACGAGAAGGTGGGCATCCCGCGCGATTCCATGCGCCTTCTGTTGAACTCCATGGGCTGCGAGCAGTGCCGTCCGGCCTACCGCGAGCTCGTGCGCGCCTACATGGACGAGCACGCCGACGAGCTGTGCGACACCTGCATGACGCGCGCCGAGGTGAATCCGCTGAGGGCGTTCGACTGCAAGAATCCCCAGTGCGCGGCCATTATGGCTGACGCGCCGAAGATCACCGACCACTTGTGCGACGAGTGCCGCGAGCACTACGATGCGGTGAAGGTTCTGCTCGATGGCGCCGGGGTTGTCTACGAGGAGGACTACAAGCTCGTGCGCGGCCTGGATTACTACACCCGTACGGTGTTCGAGGTGCAGGTGGACAACGGCATGGGCGCCCAGAACGCCATCGGTGGCGGCGGGCGCTACGACAAGCTGGCCGAGGAGGTGGGGGGCCGTCCCACGCCGGGTCTCGGCTTCGCGCTCGGCTTCGAGCGCTGCGTGCTGGCCCTGGAAGCGGCCGGCGTGGAATTCCCGCGGGCCCAGAAGTGCGACCTGTTCGTGGCCTGCGTCGATGATTCCGTGCGCGCCCGGGCCTTCGCGCTCGTACAGGAATGTCGCGACGCCGGCTTCACGACCGAGATGGATCACCAGAAGCGCTCGCTGAAGAGCCAGTTCAAGCTGGCCGACAAGCTGGGTGCGGCCCGCGTGGCCGTCCTCGGCCCCGACGAGTTGGATGCGGGTGAGGTGACTCTGCGCGACATGGCCACCCACACCGAGGCCAAGGTGCGCCTGGAAGAAGTCGTCGGCGAGCTAGGTCGCGCGATTTCGTAGGAACTTTCTCGTTCTGCTTTCTGGCGTCAAAGAGGGAGCTGTCGATGCGGCGATGCGTCGACAGCTTTTCCTGTTTCTTCGGGTTTGACAGCAAGTATAGCTGCAAGTATACTTGAATTGCAAGTATACAGGAGGTGCGCTATGCCGCAGTTGTCTTTGTATCTGGATGAGCCGACCATGGAAATGCTGCGCGAGAAGTCGTCTCGAGCGCATCAGTCGATGTCGAGGTACGTGACGGGGCTCATTCGCGAGAGTGGGGAAGGGCGCGGCTGGCCGTCGGGCTACTGGGATAACGTCTACGGCTGTCTGAAGGATCCGACGTTCGTCGTCCCCGAGGAAGAGGGAGACCTCGACGAGATCGTTCTGTTCGCGTAAGGGGCCGTCATGTATTTCTTCGACTCCGATGTGTGCATCGAGATCATGCGGGGCCATCTGCCGCGGGCCCAGGAGATCATGCGGAAAAGCTCGCCGGATCTGTTCGGCGTGCCGGCTATCGTCGAGGCCGAGCTGCTGTACGGGGCCGAGAACAGTAACAATCCCGAAGAGGGCCGCTATTTTGTAGAGAGCCTCTTGTCGCCGCTGCACATCATTCCCTTCGATTCCCGGTGCGCCGCCTGCTACGCGCGAGTCCGGGCCGACTTGAAGCGGCGCGGTTGCATAATCGGGCCGAACGATCTGCTGATTGCCGCGACGGCCCTTGCCCATGGCGCGACGCTCGTTTCGAACAACACGAGGGTGTTCCGGCGTGTCGAGGGATTGCTTCTGGAGTTGTGGGCGGAGGTAGACTTTTAAGGTCGCAGTGAAGAAAATCTTCAGGCCCGTGGTTTTCTTTCGGGTATTTGACGGGTTGGGTGTTGGCGCGGGGCCTTCCTGTATAGTGTCACGAAACCTTCTACGGGGCCAACGGGGCCCCAGGACGAGGTCGCCGCGCGGTGCGCTGCGGCCGATAAGAGAGGATGAGTTACGTGGCACAATCTGGTTTGGATTCGCTGCTTGAGGCGTTGCGCCAGTCGGGTATGAACACCGATGGCGTGGGCTCGGGCACCGGTGCGTCGGATTCGGCGTCGTCCGGGCCGCAGACGCCGGGTTCCGGCTCGGGCGCCGGCGCGGGAGCGTCGGGCTCGCGCGGCGGTGTGGGCGGCTTTCCCTTCGGAGGCTTCGGCGGGTTCGGGGGTGCGGGCAACGGCGGCGGTCGCGGCCATGGCGGCTCCGGCTCCGGTGACGGCGGCGATGGCGGCCATGGTGGCCCTACGGTCGATTTCGAGTTCCTCGCCAACGACTTCCACCTGCCTTCTAAGAAATGGCTGGCGCTCATCATCGTACTGGCGCTGCTCGTCATCGCCGGTGCCTACTGGTGGTTCCATCCGGCCATCAACATTCACTCCACGGACTTCTGGGGTTTCGTCTTCATCGTTATCCTGCTGCCGCTGTTCCTCGTTTTCTGGATGCGCTCCAAGCAGTACAAGACGGGCACCAAGGAAGTGACGAAAAACGAGGGCAAGGCGAAGACCTTCCGCATTCTGTCCTTCGTGCCCGTGGCCGTGGTGGCGCTCGTGGCCATTGGCGCCCTTATGTCCATGGCGATCTTCCCGGGCAATGCCGAGAAGTACTCCAACGTGCTGAAGACCGACACGCTGGAGTTTGCCCAGGACATCAAGGAAGTGAACTATTCGGAGATTCCCGTCATCGACCGCGATTCCGCCATTTTGCTGGGCAACCGCGAGATGGGCTCCATCCCCGAGTACGTCAGCCAGTTCGAGGTGTCGAACCTGTACTCGCAGATCAACTACCAGGGCACGCCGGTGCGCGTGAGCCCCTTGGGCTACGCCGACCTGTTCAAGTGGTTCACCAACCGCGAGGGCGGCATCCCGGCCTACGCGCTCGTGAACATGACCACCCAGGACGCCGAGATCGTGCGTCTGGGCGACTCGCCGATCCACTACTCGCAGTCCGAGCCGCTCGTGCGCAACATCGACCGCCACGTGCAGCTTTCCTACCCCTTCTACATGTTCGGCGAGAAGTCCTTCGAAATCGATGAGGACGGCCACCCCTGGTGGATCTGTCCCGTGAAGGACTTCACCATCGGACTCTTCGGTGGCGAGACCATCAGCCGCGTGGTGCTGTGCGACGCCACCACCGGCGAGACCCAAGACCTCGCCGTGGCCGACTGCCCCGAGTGGGTCGACCGCGTGTTCCCCGCCGAGCTGCTCATCCAGCAGTACAACTGGTGGGGCGCCTACAACAACGGCTGGCTGAACTCGTTCCTCGGCCAGGAGGGCGTGGTGCGCACGACGCCCGGCACCGACGGCACGCTGGGCTACAACTACATCGCCAAGGACGACGACGTGTGGGTGTACACCGGCGTCACCTCGGCCACGGCCGACAACTCCATCATCGGCTTCGTGCTGGTGAACCAGCGCACCCAGGAGTCGCACTTCTACAGCGTCTCGGGCGCCACGGAGGACTCGGCCATGCAGTCCGCCGAGGGCCAGGTACAGAACTTGCGCTACACCTCCACGTTCCCGCTGCTCATCAACGTGTCGAACCAGCCGACCTACTTCATGGCCCTGAAGGACGGCGCGGGCCTGGTGAAGAAGTTCGCCATGATCGACATCCAGCGCTACCAGAACGTGGCCGTGGGCGATACGGTGGCCGACACCCAGAAGGCCTACGAGGCGCTGCTCGCCACCAACGGCGTGGTGGCCGAGGGCGAGGGCGGCGCGACCGATGTGGTGACGGTGAAGGGCACCATCCGCTCCATGAATCAGGCGGTCATCGAGGGCAACACCCACTTCTACCTGACCGTGGAAGGGGAGGACGGCTCCATCTTCGATTTCGCGCTGCCGGGGCTGCTGGACATCGTCGGCTATAAGGTGGGCGACGAGATCAACTTCACCTACGTGGAAGCTGCCGGTTCCAACGTGAGCCCGGCCTATGAGATTCTGGGCGAGGGCGGCAACGCGCCGGCGACCGAGGATGCTGCGGGCAGCGGCGCGCCGGCTGGAGACGAGAACGCCTCCGGCGAGCCCGAGGACGACGTGGTGCAGCAGGACGGCGCCGCCCAGACGCCTGCCGACGTCGCCTCTGGCGAGGATACCGAGAAAGTGGCCTAGGGGCGCTTCGGGGCCAGCGTAATTCTCAAGGTTTAAAGCGAGCGGGAGCAATCTCGCTCGCTTTTTGTTTTCCCAGGTCAACGTAAAGGTTTATAGGAGGGTTTAAAGCTTTAAACTTCTTTTTTCCGCTTGGTCGATGCGTGGATTTGCCGGGGCGTCCATAGTGCGTGGTGCAGCGAGGGAGCTGCGGCGGCGAAGCGAAAAGCTTCTCCGCAAACCAACGCAGCACGGACGCTGCAACCGAGCTTTCAGAGAAGCTCGGCGTCACGAGTGAGGGAAAGGGACCCATCATGACTAACGGAATGAATGTTTCTCGCCGCGACCTGTTCAAGTTCGGCGGCCTCGCCGCCATCACCGCCGCCGGCGCCGGCGCGCTGGCGGGCTGCGCTCCCCAGCAGAAGATGGCGAACACGGGCGCTGCAGCGGCCGAGGACGGCTCTACCTACGTGGGCCCGAGCTTTTTGCAGAAGCCGGCCGAGATCACCGAGTTCGACGAAGAGCACACCTACGACGTCGTGGTCGTCGGCGCGGGCGAGTCGGGGCTTTCCGCCATGCACGCCGCGCTCGAGGCGGGCGCCACGGTGGGCGCGCTGCAGAGTCTGTCCATCGTGCAGACCGCCGGCAACATGGGCGCTTCCATCGACCTGACGAAGACGAACGAGGCCGGCATCAAGGCGGTGCTGTCCTTCATCAACTACAAGAGCGACTACCGCGCCAACCTGGGCCAGGTAGAGACCTGGGCCCGCAACTCCCAGGAGGCGCTGGCCTGGTGGGCCGAGGCTGCGGCCAAGGGCGGCAGCGAGTCGAAGCCCTACGACTACACGGTGAACTGCAACGGGCATGAGGTGTTCTTCCATGCCAACACCTACTTCCATGACGAGGGCCATCAGAAGGGCGCGCTCGTCATCGGCGACGCCGTGCAGGCCGAGGGCGCCGAGATCTTCTTCGAGACCCCCTGCGTGCAGTTGCTCGTGGAGGACGGCCGCGTGGCGGGTGCCATCGGCGAGACCAAGGACGGCGCTCATGTGCTGCTGCGTGCCAACAAGGGCGTCATCATGGCCGCCGGCGACTATGTGGGCGATTCCGAGATGCTGTACTACTACACCCCCGACGCGAAGGGCCTGCACCAGGCCGTCGACTTCCGCAACGGCACGGGCCTGAAGGCCGCCATGTGGGCCGGCGCCCAGATGTGCCCCGCCTCCCACACCAAGATGGTGCACGGCGAGGGCCCGAAGGTGCGCTTCGAGATGCCGTATTTGTTCCTCGACCGTCACGGCAAGCGCTTCATGGACGAGGGGTGTTGCCGCATGGGTTACCTAAACGAGTTCACCAATAAGTACCTGGCCGAAGTCGATTTCGCCGAGTCCACGGCCGCGAAGTTCTTCTCCATCGTGCCGACAAACTGGCAGGAGCACTACGACGCTTGGAAGGACTTCTCCGACATCTCCATCCACAACGCCTACCGCAACGTCGATCCCGAAGCCTGGATCAAGGGCGACACGCTGGAGGAGCTGGCCGAGGGCATGATCGCCTATGCCGACGAGGAGGGCTGGGCCCACGACTACACCGTGGAGGCCATCGTCGAGTCCATCAACCGCTACAACGAGCTGGTGACCGCTGGCAACGGCGATGAGGACTTCGGCAAGCGCGACGAGTACATGGTGCCGATCGAGGCCCCCTGCTACGCGGTGCCGCGCGGCGCGAACAACATCGACGCCCTGGTGGACGGCTTGTGGTGCGACGGCAACTTCCAGTGCCTGGACGTCGACATGAAGCCGATCGAGGGCCTGTTCGCCGTCGGAAACGCTTCCGGTCCCTTCTTCGGCAACAGCAACTACCCCATGGACATCGAGGGCCTGTCGGTGGGCCGAGCCATCACCACCGGCTTCGCCACGGGCCGCTACGTCGCCGGCCTGTAGGTTCGCAAGCGACCCTTTCGTGCCCTCCCTCTGAGCCGACGCCCCTCACCGGGCGTCGGCTTTGCCGTTTCCGCCGAATTGGGGACGTGGAAAAAGCGGGACTTGCCACGGATTGGGACTTCTGGAAAATGTGGGGCATGTTTTCTGGGAATAATTTCGAGTTGTTAGACATTCGGTTCCCTGAGGATGGCCTGATTTCGTCGAAAGAGGAGCTCGGAAAAGACTTTCCGCCTTTTGAAAGACAAAAAGCGCAGTTAGGTTCAGGCGTAGACAGAGGATATGTCTAACAACTCGAAATTTCTGCCATAATAGACGGGCGAGATTGACACGAGGGTTGCAAAGGGGCTGAGTGTGAAGAGCGAGAATGCGGAAGATCGTCGGGCGCTCTTGAGGGGCGGGCGGCGCTACGTCTGCGCTTACGGGTGCGCTCGGGCGTGGGCGACGCTGACGTTCACGGGAACGTCGGGCGCGGGCGTGCTGGGCGCGCCGTCGAGCGACTTCGATTCTCACCTCACGTTCGACATCGCTTTCATTGCCGTCAGCATTCTCGTGGTGCTGCTGTTCCGGCGTCTGGTGCCCCTGAACGAGAATCGCGTGGTGAAGGCGGTCTCCTCCGGCTGTATGGCGGCTGCATCGCTGCTGTGCGTGGCGACTGCCTGGATCCCGGGGGCGTCCTTGGGGCTCATGGTCGCGGGATCGCTGGCGGCGGGCGTGGGCTATGGTCTCTTCCTGCTGCTGGCCGCGGAAGTGCTGGCCACCTTCAGTCTGTTGCGCATCTTCCTGTTCCTGTCGGGCGCGATGCTTCTAGGCTCGGTCATCACGTTCTTCTGCGAGGGGCTTGTCGGCCTTCAGGCCCAGGCCATGCTCGTGCTTTTGCCTTTGCTGGCGACGCTGTGCCTGCAGGGCGCCTACGAGCATGTGCCTGCGGCCGATCGTCCCAAGCGGGGCGTGCCGAAGTTCTCCTACCCGTGGAAGCTGTTCGTGCTGTACGGCCTGTACGCCTTCGCCTACGGCATGCGGGCGAACCAGCTGGTGGCGGGCGCGGGGAGGCACTCGTCGGCCTCGACGTTCATTCTCATGGCGGTGCTGTTCGCCACGGCCTATTTCGCGTCGAAGCGGTTCAATATCGGGCTTCTGTACCGATCTCCCGTGGTGCTCATGGTGTGCGGCTTTCTGCTGGTGCCGGCCGAGAGTCTGTTCGGCACGGCGGCGTCCAGCTACCTCATCGCCATCAGCTACTCGCTCATGTCCTCCCTCGTGATGTTCCTGCTGTTCGACATCGCCAAGCGCTTGGGTGTGGCTATCGTGGCGTTCATGGCCATCAAGAACGCCGAGCAGTTGCTGCAGCTGGCTGGTGGCGGCGCCACCGATGCGCTGGGCATGCTCGGGCTGCCGGCGTCCACCGAGGCTCTGGCGGTGACGGTCATCGTGTCGGTACTCATTTTGGCGGCCACGGTGCTGCTGTTCTCCGAGAAGGAGCTGGCTAGCAAGTGGGGCGTGTCCATCCTGGAGGAGGGCGGCCTCGTGCAGCGCACGGCCGAGGAGGAGCGCGCCGCCGAGCGCGTGGAGGAGTTCTCGCGCACCTATCGTCTAAGCCCTCGCGAGCAGGAGGTGCTGACGCTTCTGGCCGAGGGGAAGACCGGCCGCGTCATTCAGCAGGAGCTGTTTATCGCCGAGGGTACGTTCAAGGCCCACACGCGCCACATTTACGAGAAGATGGGCATCAACTCCCGCAAGGAGCTGTTCGAGCTGCTGGGCCTTCGTTCGTAAGCAACTGCAGGTTGCTGCTGATTGGGTTGCGCAGGCTGCCGCTGGCCGGGCTGCGCAGGCTGCCGCTCGCGCGGGTTTTTTTGGAGAGGGGAGAAAAACCCGTTGACACGGGCGGGATTCGCTCTAGAATAGACGAGCTGCCCAAAGGTGGGCAGTGCAACGAACAGATATGTTCCGCTACTTAAGACAGCAGGTACCGAGTCTGCAACCGCCTGCGGGGCGTTCCGGAAGGGGCGACACCTGGCGCAACGGCTCGGTTTAATCGCGAAAGCGGCCCGCCGAGGTGGTCGAAGATTCGCAACCGTGAATTTCTGCGGCCTCCGTCTTATGGGCGGGGGCCGCTTTTCTCATCTTAAGGCTTGCGGCCCACCCAGCACAGGTGCGGAACCCGGAAAGCTTTGAGAAGGAGGTGTACGTACAACATGCCCAACGCTCAGAACAAGGAGATGCTCGCCAGCATCAAGGAGGATCTCGACGGCGTTTCCGCCATGTGGGTCGTGGATTACCGCGGCCTTACCGTGAAGGAGATGCAGCAGCTGCGCCGCGACATTCGCGAGACCGGCTCGGTGATGAAGGTCTACAAGAACACGCTGGTTCACCTGGCGCTCGCTGAGGCCGAACTGCCGACGCTCGACGATATGCTCGCCGGCCCCAGCGCGTTCGTGTTCTCCGGCAACGACGTGGCCGCATCGGCTAAGGCCCTGAAGACCTTCGCTAAGGCCAACGAGAACCTTGAGATCAAGGGCGGCCTGATGGAAGGCGCTGCCGTGTCGGCCGCAGAGGTGGAGGCCATCGCTTCTCTGCCCTCTCGCGAGCAGCTCATGGCTCAGATCGCCGGTGCCATCTCCGGCGTCGCTCGCGGTCTGGCTACCACCATCAACGGTGTGCCGCGCGGTTTGGCCCAGGTCGTCAAGGCCGTGGCCGAGCAGAAGGAAGCTGCCTAACAGCTCGGGCGGCCTGAGACGGGTCGCGTAACGCAAGAAGAAATAACGGTCGGCGCGAAGAGGTGCCGGCCCCCTTTGAAAGGAAACTAACATGGCTGTTACTCGTGAAGAGATCATTGAGGCTTTGAAGGAGATGTCCCTGCTCGAGGCTTCCGAGCTCGTGAAGGACATCGAGGAGACCTTTGGCGTGTCCGCCGCCGCTCCGGTGGCCGTGGCCGCCGCCGCTCCGGCTGAGGGTGGCGCTGCCGCCGAGGAGAAGTCCGACTTCGACGTCGTGCTCGAGGGCTTCGGCGACAACAAGATCGCCGTCATCAAGGTTGTCCGCGAGATCACCGGCCTGGGCCTGAAGGAGGCCAAGGAGGTCGTCGAGGGCGCTCCGAAGGCTGTCGCCGAGGGCGTGAACAAGGAGAAGGCCGAGGAGATCAAGGGCAAGCTGGAAGAGGCCGGCGCCGCTGTGACCCTGAAGTAAATTCGCTTTCGCGAAGACTTCTCCCAACCATCACGGTTGAACACAAGGACCCCGCTTACGAGAGGGGTCCTTTTTTGTCTTCGGAGGATTGCCGGCTCTCGGTCGGCTTAGCCCAGCCATTCTACGAGGGATGTGATGTCGCGCTGGGTTTGGGCGAGGCCGTCCTTGTAGGATTTTCACGAGGGCATCGTAGTCGGTGGTCTTGTTGGTGACTTCCATCTTGTCGGGATAGAAGATCCAGGCGGCGCCCGTCTTCTCCGGGCCTTCGTACTGTGGGGTGAAACCGTGACTGGTGGCGGTGTTAACGATAAGAAGCACCTTATCCTTGTATTTGGACAGCGGCACGTCGGTGTCGCCTTAGACTCTAACGCTGAAATCATAGATGCTCATGAGGGTTCCGAGTCTTTCATTTGCTGGCGTTCGCGTACGGGTGGTCCGTGAACGCAATGGATGGACATTGCGAACAATAGCGAATGACCGAGCCTTGATATTTGGAAATGGTTAGTCGTGCTTATTTGTTGGCATTAGAAGCGAGCGAGGGCATTTGGGAGATAGTAGTACGGTGCTCTAAATATTGCGTTCGCCTCGTCGCTGCCTTCGCTCGCGCCATCAGATGGTCGCATTGACGGCAACTTCACTATAGCTAAATAACAAAAAACCCAGGTCAAAACTGGACTCATCCAAAAGAACTAGTCCCAAAACCCGCAAACGTCTGAATAGATGAGGACAAGTATAGCCCCGCGTTCTATCTTGCGGATTGTCGGCGCTTGCAAACCGGGATGTTTGCAAGAACGCTTTATCCCGTAGAGAGAAAAGGGGAACTATGTCTAATACGGAGAAGAGATTGTCAGATTTGTCTCGAAGGGGCTTCATTGGCGCGTGTGCCGCCACGGTTGCTGCCTTGGGCGCTACAAGCCTAGGGTGCTCCGAAAACAACGTCCGAATGGCAGAGACAGGAGAGTTGGAAGAAGTTGAACCGGAGTGGAAGCCAGTAGTGTGCTGGGCGCATTGCGGCGGCAAATGTGGACTCAAAGCCTATGTGAAAGACGGCACCGTCCTCAGGCTTAAAACTGACGACACCCACGACGATTCTTTCAATCATCCTCAGCACCGCGCCTGCTTGCGTGGCCGCTCGAGAAAGTTTGACGTGTTCTCGAAGGACCGCGTTCGCTTCCCTATGAAGCGGAAGCACTGGCAGCCGGGTGGCGGCGATAACGTCAACGGTGACCTACGTGGCATTGACGAGTGGGAGCGCATCTCGTGGGACGAAGCTCTCGATATGGTGGCAGACGAAATAACGCGCATCAAGGAAACCTATGGAAACCGTGCCATTCTCGGAAGTGGTCAACAGCCCACGAACCGTACTTATGTTGATTATGAAATGTACATCGATTTTCCTGACTTCTTCATCAAGGGGCTGGAATTCTTCAATGTGCTGAATCTTTACGGCGGTCAAGTGTCCCATTACGGCACGGGCTCGGCGGGCTCTTTCCAGAACGTTCCCGAACTGGTGGGTTTTGGAACAGCTAATGCTGGTGGCGGCATCGACATGCTTAATGATCGACTTGACGCACGCAACTGCGAATACGCGGTCATGGTTGGCGTGAACCCTGCTTGGAGCTCTGACGGCACAACCTTGTGGGCGAATTTCGTGCCCATGAGAGACGCCGGATGCAAGTTTTACTGCATCGACCCCATGCATACGGACACGGCAGAGGTCTTGGGTGCGGAATGGGTGCCCATTCGCCCTGGCACTGATATCGCGTTTCTCATGGCGTGCGCCTACGTGATGATCACCGAGGATGATCCCAAGAGTAATCCGCTTATTGATTGGGACGTGGTCAATCGCTGCTCCATCGGCTTCGATGCCGAATCCATGCCGGAGGGCGCCGACACCGAGAGGAACTTCAAAGACCATATTCTGGGAATTTATGACGGTTGTGCCAAAAATCCCGAGTGGGCAGAGGAGATTTGCGGCGTTCCTGCAGGCAAGATTCGAGAGATTGCCTATGTGCTGGGTATGGAAAACAAGACGGCCCTGCTTTGTGGATGGGGTCCGGGGCGCTGCAACGACGTAGATAACCTTCCTCAGATTCTTATGGCAGTGGGGTGCGTGCTCGGTGGACATTTCGGCAAGTCGGGCCATATGACCGGCAGCAGCTTGCGCGACACCTCGGCAAGTGGCGGCAATGCGCTCATCAACCCGGGCTGGAGAAAGTTGCCATGCGTGCCCGACCCCGTTGATGATTGCATTCAGGATCCGCTGCTGTGGCCCGCGATTCTGGAGGGTCGCTACGTGTACAACGGCCTTGGCCAATTTCTCGAAGGCGAAGAGCGCGAGATTGATGTTCGCTGTATCTACAACTATTCGCTCAATATGCTCAGCCGTACGGAAGACCAGATAAAGGGTATCGAGGCCTACCGAAAGATGGATTTTGTGGTGACCCATGCGCTTACGTTCAATCCGAACGCCCAGTACTCCGATATCGTACTTCCCGTGTGCTCGCCCTGGGAGCTGCCGCCCCAGTTGGGTATGTTCACGGGGCGAGAGGCGGCTTTCTTGGGCGATAAGGTGTGTGATCCGCTCTGGGAGTCGAAGTCGGTCACGTGGATTGGACGCGAACTCCTCGCGCGCTGGGGCATCGACCCCGATTTGGCCTATCCGTACTCCGACGAGCAGCAATCGTTCTATCAGATTTCCGGGACGCAGATTATTGAGGACGACGGAAAGACCTTCTCGCCCCTTGTTACCTTTACCGCAGAGGACATCGCAGCCCTCGGCGTGGAAGGTGAGCCCCAAGAAGGTAAGATTTCCTACCGGGACGCGCTAAAGCAGGGCGTGATAACCGTACCCCGTTCTGAATCTGACAATCACGGGCACATCGCATACGAGGCGTTCCGAACTGCTCCCGAGGAAAATCCCCTCGCGAGCGAAAGCGGCAAGATGGAACTGTACTGTCGTCGCCTGGAAGAGCAAACCTCTCGCGCAGGATGGGGCGTCGTGTCCCCCGTGCCCGAATACGTCGATGATCAGAAGTTCGGCTATAAGGCGACATTTGCGAACTATGAGGCACGCGAAAAAGGCCCGTATCCCTTCCAGCTCTTCAATCCTCACTACCCCCGTACAGCGCACGCTCACTTCGATAACATCTTGGAGCTTCGCGAGGCATTCAAACGCCCGCTGTTCATAAGTCTGGAAGATGCCGAGTCGTTAGGCATTGAGACCGGCGACACGGTTCTCGTTGAGAACGATTACGGTCGGGTGGTGCGTCAGGCTTGTGTGACCAACCGCATCATGCCTGGCGTGGTTGGGCTACCCCATGGAGGATGGTTTGAGATGGACGAGCAAGGAAACGATCTAGGCGGATCCGGCGCCACGCTGTGCGGCTCGGTGACGGGCGGCACGGGCGTCTCGGGATACAACACCCAGATTTGCTCGGTGACCAAGGTGGATGGCAGCCCTGAAGATTGGGAGCGTCCTGTGGCGATGCCCGAATGCCAGAAAGACGAGGAGGAGTAACGATGGGACGTATGGGATTTTACTTCGACGCAGTCAATTGCATTGGTTGCCGAACCTGTCAGATTGCCTGCAAGGACAAGAATGCTCTTCCGGTGGGAATGTTGTTCCGCCGTGTGGTGACGGTAGAAGCGGGACGCTTCCCCGAGGGGTCATTCTTCCACATTTCCGAAGGCTGCAATCACTGCGAAGACCCTGCGTGTGTGAGCAACTGCCCTTCGGGAGCTTGCGCGAAGAACGAGCAGGGACTGGTAACTATCGATGAAGAGGTATGCATTGGTTGTCGGTCTTGCGTAATGTCGTGCCCCTATGGCCAACCCCAGTATGACGCGGAGGCAAGTGTGAGCCGTAAGTGCGACGGTTGTTCGGATTTAACTGCCGCTGGAGGGAACCCCGTCTGTGTCGATTCTTGCCTGATGCGCTGCTTGGAGTTCGGCGATTTGGACGATCTGCGCGCTCTTCATGGCGAAGGCTTGGTGTCGGAGATTCCGGTGCTGCCCTCCGCTAGCGAGACGAACCCTTCGCTGCTTATAAACCCGCGTGCCTGTGCTCTTGAAGAAGAATTCACTGTTCAGAGCGTCTATTAAGAGAATCGCCAGCGTTCGTCTATAGGGATGCTTGCTGGAAAGATGCGATTTGAAAAGCCGCGAAGGCGAGTGTTCGCGAAATGAGCGTGCGAGATGGAAGGCGATTGCAATTGTGCGCGGTCGCCTTCCATATGCTGAAGTTTTCAAATCTGAAAATGTTCGGAGAACTGTCTACCGAGCCGAAGGAAAGGAAAGGCCAATGAGCACAGACGTAAGCGTATTTGATCGGCAAAAGGCGGCTGCCTTCGGTTTGGTGCTGAAGGTGTTGCAGAGCGTATTCGGCGCAGAGCCCAGTGTTGGACAGGTCAATGCGTTGCGCGAAGATACCTTCCAGGAAGCTCTTGCCCTTCTTGGGTTGGGAGGCAACGAGGCTATTGCCTGCGCTATGGACCAGTTTTTGACAGATGAGAATGACTTCCAGCGCATCGGGGAGGGATACTATCGCTTATTCGTAAGCCCTTCGCTCGAGGTTTCTCCCTGGGAATCCACGTATGTTGGCAACCCTCAGCTCCTCTTTCAGGAAAGTACCCTCGATGTTCGCAATTTCTATAAGTCACTTGGCTATGTAGCCGATAAGTTTCAACAGGTGGCCGATGACCATATCGCCATCGAGCTTGGCTTTCTTTCCGCCCTCTGTCTAAGAGCCGCCTTAGCCGACGAAGAGGAGGAGGGCCGTGCTCTCGTTGCAGATGCGGCCCGTTTTGCCGATGAGCACCTTGCCCGCTGGACTCCCATTTTTTCTAAGTCGCTGCAGGAGCGGGACAAAACGGGGTATTATGCTAATTGGGCGAAGGGGCTGGAGGCATGTCTCCTCGTCCTGAAGGAGTGTGCGTAGCCGGCGATACTTTGGAGGTGCTGGCAAATTGGCGAGAGGCGCGGCATCTACAAAGAGCATGGGCGGTTTGTTTGCGGCTTTGTCGGACGAGGGGAAGAAGTGGCCCGGCATTCATTGCTTCGCCCTGGCGTTTTATATGGCTTGGTACCATATGACGTTTTTCGGGGAGTCGTGGATTCGCTTCAATGCGGCGGGTCCCGTAGAGCGCATCTTTCTCTTCGTGGCTCCCTCTCTGACTCTTGTGGCAGCTTTCGTAGCAGCGGCGTTCCTTCCTCGTCGAACGTTGAGGGTTCTTTCGCTTCCGCTGGCTATTTCCGGCTTCGCTCTTGTTGCGACTGCGGGATCGCTGCTCATGCTGTTCTCCGTAGGGTTTTTGACCCCCTTCTTCTTCGGCCTCGGCTCATGCGTTTCGGCTGCGGGAATGGCTCCACTTGCCGTGAGGATTGGTCTTGATCTTGCTGAAGAGGGGCCCAAGCGTGCGTTTCTCTTTATCTCGGCATCGTCGGTTCTCTCAATGCTTATTTGGTTTGTGGTTTCGTGCGTCACTCTGATATCAGCAGGGCTCGTGTTGGCTTTGCTCCCGATGACAACGACGGCGCTGGTGCTCACTGGCCCTTATAGAAAGGGAGGGAAGCGAGCTGACGAGGCTGAGGAAGGCGAGAGGGGACTGCGCGTATCGCTTGTCGATTTCTGGCGGTTCTTCTCGGCGTTCTTCGTGTTTGCGGCTGTGGCTGGCATGGGGCGTGTGCTGTTCCTAGACGCCTCTCAGGAGGGTTATCTCCATTCGATGATGTTCCTCGCCCTGGTTTCCTGCTTGTCGCTTATGCTGCTGGCAGTTAAGGGTCTCTCGGTATCCATGCTACGTGGAGTTTACTATTTGGTTGTGGTCAGCTGCGTTTTTGCGTTACTTCTGGTGTTTGCGGTCGGGGTAGACGCTCATTGGATGTTCGAACTGACTAATGCGCTCTACCTGGTTCTCGATGTTTTGTCATGGTGCCTCATTGCCGCGGCTGCCTTCGTGGGTCGAAAGCGGGCACTTTGTATCGTTGCGTTTGGCCGCGCCGCATTTTTGGCGGGGTCGATAGCGGGGTATTTGCTCGGTGCAGGCTATCTAAAGTCGATTTACAGCTTCCAAGGGGGCGAATATCTTTGGGTTGCTCTTGTTCTAGTCGTGGTGTGTTGCGCGACGGTAGTTCTCTCGGGGGGAAACCTTGTGGAGCTGACCCAGGTATCGATTCAGGAAGCCCCTGAGGTAACTGATCGCTCTGCGTTTGATCTTCAGCAAGCCAGAGAAGAGTATCTCAACCACAAATGCGAGCGCATTGCGGCGCAGTATCACTTGCCTCCACGCACAGCTGAGGTATTGGGAATGCTGGCTGCGGGACGTGGGAACAAAGAAATCGCGGAAGAGCTTTGTATGGGGCTGAACACCGTGCGGACCCATGTACAGAACATCTACCAAAAACTTGATGTCCATAGCCGCAGTGACTTAGCTTCGTTCATTGAGCAATATTAAAAGGTCGTTCGTTCTACCCCTAGGATGGCGTCTTCTCGGCTTCCGAAAGAGCACCTGGCGATTTGCCTGTACTCTCCTTTGCGGGGTGCTCTTGCTTTATAGGCGGTTTAGCCGAGCCACTCGATGAGGGAGCCGATATCGCGTTTGGCCTGGGCGAGGCCGGTCTCGTAGGAGCGGACGAGGGCGTCGTAGTCGGTGGTCTTGTTGGTGACGTCCATGGTGTCGGGGTAGAAGACCCAGGCGGCGGCCGCCTCTTCCAGGTGCTCTATCTCGTCGCAGAGCTCGTTGTAGGGCTGCCAGCGCGCGATGGTGCGCTCGGCCACGATGGGATGCGCGCGGAAGGCGGCGCGGAAGAGCGCTTGGGCGGCGCGGCTCATGGGGCGCTTGCGATAACCGCGCGGCTGGGTGCGGATGATGCAGAAGCGCTCGTAGCCGTCGGCGCGGGCGGCATTCAGCAGGATGCCCCAGCTATCTCCCATGCCGCCGTCCATATAGGTGCGCCCATCGATGGTGGTAGGCGGCATGAAGATGGGCATGGTGGACGACGCGCGCACTTTCAGTCCCAGGTCGTGGGCGTCTTTCACATCGGCGCGGGTCCAGGCGACGGTCTCGCCGGTGTTCCAATCCATGGCCTCGATATGCATCTCGGCCGGGTTGGCGGCGAAGGTGTCCCAGTCGAAGGCCATGGGGTCGCCGGCGGCCGCGTTCTCGATCAGCTCCTCGTAAAGGTAAGGGCTGTTGAAGTAGCCGGTGCCCCGCAAGAAGCTGCCCCAGCCGCCGAAGCGCGGGTACTTCACCAGATCGACGAAGGAGGCACGGGCACGGGTGGCGTCGCGCACCAGGTAGTTCACCGTATGGCTGGATCCGGCCGAGATGCCGTAGACGCGCCCGAAGTTCAGGTTGCGCGCGAGCAGCTCCACCACCATGCCGGCAGTGTAGCTGTTGCGCATGCCGCCGCCCTCGAAGATGAGCGCCACATCGGGCTGGTTGATGGTGAGGCCGGCATATTTGGCGGGGTCGGTCATGAGGACTCCTTCGAGGCGCGAAAAAAGGGAGCCCATAAGAGCTCCCTTTCAGTATAGCTATTCGTCGCGATGTCGGGCGAGTTACTCCGCGTAGCGGAAGAGGGCGGCGACGGGTTGGTCGGTGGGCATCTGATCCTGCTCGACGATGTAGATGTGGGCGTCTTGGGCCAGTGCCGCCTGGGCGAAGGCGTCGGTGATGTCGGGCGCGGCCGGGTCGATGTAGCCGTCGTCGACTGGGTTGGGGTTCCCGTCGAAGGTGACGGTGCCGGTGTTGATGTCGAAGCCGCCGGGGAGGATTTTGCCCTTCACGAGGAACAGCGCTCCCACGCGGCGCTCGGCCAGTGCCATGCCGATGGCGTCGAAGTCGTCCGAGGCCTTGCCGTGGGCCGCATCGGCGCCGAACTTCTCGGCGGTTTCCTTGATGTTCGCATCGCGGATGCCGTCCATCACGGTCAGCGACTCTTCCAGAAGCGCCTTGCCGTCAAGACCGGCGGGATCCTTCTTGATGCCGACGGGCAGGAGGTGGCGCAGCGTGGAGAGCTTGCGGAAGGCGTGCTCGTACTCCTCGTCGCAGCACAGGATGATGGGGGTGGTGTCATCGCGCACGAGGTAGTCGTTCACGGCCTTGTTCACATAGCGGAACCAGGGCAGGGCGTCGTCCTTCTTCACCTCATTGCGGGACTGATGGTCGTGGTACTGGCCCATGTGGCCCTCCAGCGAGATGTAGTCCAGCGCGCCCTTCTCGCCCTTGCGGGCGTCGGCGGCGGTGTCGTCACTGTTGGCGAACAGCTCGCTGAAGAAGTCGTGCACTTCCTGCGGCAGCTGCTGGCGCTCCACGTGGGTGCGGTCGCCCTTCACCCAGCTGAAGCGGTCGTTGCCCAGCTCCAGCACGTAGTACTCGGTGCCGTACTGGAAGTTGCGCAGCAGGGGCTTGACGAAGTAGGTGTCGCCGGCGGCCACCATGGGCTCGGGGGCGAAGAACAGGTTGTACACGTAGATGTCGTCGTTGTTCATGAGGAAGCCCAGACCCTCGCCGGCATGCAGCCAAAGCGGCATGTCCGGATGCTCGAGCAGGTAGTCGGCCTTCTCGACGATGCCCTTATAGGCATCTTTGTCGTAGGTTTCGGCGAGCGTGCGCTCGGCATCCTTCATCAGATCCTTGAACATGTCGCGATCCCAGATATCGCGGCGCTCCTCGCGCTCGGTGTGGTGCACGGGAATATAGAGCGACACGACGGGCGCGGTCACATCAGCGAGGATGGCCGGATCGAACTTTTCCATCACGTGAATGCTATCGGCGGTCTTCCGCAAGGTCTCCTTCTCGTCTTTCATGACGAACCTCCAAAGTGGTCGGGAACACAAAGTGCGCGCAGCAGTGTCGCCGCGCCGTTGACGTTGGAAGGCGACGGCGCGTGGTGCAACTGATGTGCTGGAAAGAGCATAGCCCCCGACTGGGAAAATCGGGGGCTATGAGCCAGCCTGTGAACGGGCGGTTGCCGAAATGCAGTTTAAAGTTGATTTGACCGCTCGCCTTTAGTCGAGGTAGCGCTTCACGTTCATGGCGCGCATGGCGTTCAAGATGGCGATGACGGCCACGCCCACGTCGGCGAAGACGGCCATCCACATGTTGGCGATGCCGAAGGCGGCCAGCACCAGCACGGCAAACTTGACGCCCAGGGCAAACACGATGTTCTGCCAGACGATGCCCATGGTGCGCCGCGCCAGGTGAATGGCGCGGGCGATGTCGTCGGGGTCGTCGTTCATGAGCACGATGTCGGCGGCCTCGATGGCGGCGTCCGAACCCATGGCGCCCATGGCGATGCCGATGTCGGCGCGGGTGAGCACGGGTGCGTCGTTGATGCCATCGCCCACGAAGGCGAGCTTGCCCTTGCCATTGGTGTCGCGCTCGGTTTGGGCGAGAAGCGCCTCCACCTCGGCCACCTTGTCTTGGGGAAGCAGCTCGGCGTGCACCTCGTCGATGCCGAGTTCGGCGGCGACGGCCCGGGCCACGGGTGTGCGGTCGCCCGTGAGCATGACGGTCTTCTTCACGCCGGCCGCGCGCAAATCGGCGATGGCGCGGGCGGCGTCGGGCTTCACGGTGTCGGCGATGACGATGGCGCCCAGGTAGGTGCCGTCGGCGGCCACGTAGAGCACGGTGCCCGGCACGTCGGTGGCCGTGAGGGCGATGTCATGGGCCGCCATGAGCTTGCCGTTGCCCACGAGCACGTTTCGTCCGTCCACGACCGCTTCCACGCCCTGGCCGCTGATCTCGCGGACGTCGCGCACCCGTTCGGCGGTTGTGGTGGAGCTGCTTCCGGGCCGCGCGCCAGTCGTGGTGGAGTCGCTGTCCGGTTGCGCCAGATTCGCGTCGTTGTCGCTGTCCGGTCGCGCGTCGGTCGTCAGGGAGTCGCGATAGGCGCGCACCGATTGCGCGATGGGATGGGTGGAAAAGGTCTCGGCTGCGGCGGCGATGTCGATAAGCTCGGTCTCGCTTACGCCAGGGGCGCCGATGAGCTCGGTCACGGAGAAGGTGCCGTCGGTCAAGGTGCCGGTCTTGTCGAACACGACGGTTTCGGTAGATCCTAAAGCTTCCAGGTAGTTCGACCCTTTCACCAAAATGCCAAGGCGCGACGCCCCGCCGATGCCGCCGAAGAACGACAGCGGTACCGAAATCACGAGCGCACAGGGGCACGACACCACGAGGAAGGTGAGTCCGCGCAGGATCCAGTCGGACCACTGACCGCCGAACAACAGCGGGGGCGCGATGGCGAGTACAGCGGCCACGCCCACGACGATGGGGGTGTACACGCGGGCGAAGCGGGTGATGAAGTTCTCGGTGCGTGCCTTCTTCTCGGCGGCGTTTTCCACCAATTCCAAGATGCGGCTTACCGTGGAGTCCTCGAAGGGCTTGGTGGCGCGTACGACGAGTTTGGCCGTCAGGTTCACGCAGCCGGAGATGACCTCGTCGCCTGGGCGCGCCGTGCGGGGCACCGACTCGCCGGTGAGCGCCGCCGTGTCAATTTGGCTTTCGCCGGTCAGCACCGTGCCGTCAAGCGGGATGCGCTCGCCGGGCATGACGATGAACTCGTCATCGGGGGCGAGCTCGAAGGGATCCACCTGCTTCAGCTTGCCCTCCTCCATGACGTTCGCGTACTCGGGCGCGATATCCATCATGTCCGCGATGGACTGGCGCGACTTGTCCACGGCGTAGCTTTGGAATAGCTCGCCCACCTGGAAGAACAGCATCACGGCCGCGCCTTCGGCCATGTGCGGCTCGGTGTCGGGGAACAGCACCAGCGCAAACGCGCCGAAGGTGGCCACGGTCATGAGGAAGTCCTCGTCCAGCGCGTGTCCGTGAACGAGTCCGCGCAGGGCGCCGGCGATGACGTCGTAGCCGGCGATGAGGTAGGGGATGAGGAACAACGCGAACTCGGCGTACACGTCGCCGGGGGTGCCGAAGGCGGCGCGCAGGATGCCGGTCTGGGCCGCCACCTCGATGATGACGAACAGCACGAGCGCGACGATGATGCGGGTGAGGAGTTTCTTCTGCTTCGGGTTCATGGGGAATCCTAACGGACGATGCGGCAGTCTTTCTCGTAGCTGGTGCAGACGGCCTGGGCGGCGTCGACAATGGCGGCTAGGGCCTCCTCGTCGGCGGCGTCCGCGTCGATCATCAGCTTGCTCGTCATGAAGCTGATGGATGCTTTGTTCACGCCGGGCAGCTCATTGATGCCGGCCTCCATCTTCGCGGCGCAGTTGGCGCAATCGAGGTTCTCCAGTTTGAATGACTTGCGCATGATGGTTCCTTTCAATGTTGTTCCCACTCGATAGTGGCGGGCGGTTCGGTGAATCGCAAGGGGGACAGGGTTACTCGCACACGTGGGTCATGCCCTGGGCGAGCATGGTGTAGACGTGGTCATCGGACAGGGCGTAGATGACGTTTTTGCCGTCGCGGGTGGCCTTCACGAGGCGCGCCTGCTTCAACGTGCGCAGCTGGTGGCTCACGGCGCTTTGGGTGCAGCCGACGGTCTCGGTGATTTCCGTGACCGATAGACCGCCGCCCATGAGCGCGAACAGGATCTTGATGCGGGTGGTGTCGGAGAAGGCCTTGAACAGGTCAGCCACATCGAACAGCAGCTCCTCGTCGGGCATCTCCGCGAACAGATTGGCCGTGGCCTCGCGATTGCAGCCGCAGGGGCAAGCCTCCAGCGATGCGCAGGCGCCCTCCACGATTTTGCCGGCTTCTTTCTCTATGGCTGTCGGTTCGCCCATCTTGACTCCTTGCAAACTATTAAACATATGAGCAACTGTTCATAAGTATAAACACCGCCATCGACCTGTCAAGGGGAGGAATAAAAGATCCCGTTTGGAAGAGCAACGGAAGGGGAAGCGTAACGGCTCCGTCGCCATCGGAAGGCGTGTCAAAGCTACCATTGAAGGCAGAAAACGCGATAGGACGCAGTGTCGCATGCCTTTGTCTCGTGCACGATCCGGCTATCTCCCAATCATTGATACGAGGCGGGGAAGAAGGCGCGGATGGCCGTCCCATCGTGCTCGATGCGAGTTTTGAAAGGTGTTGCAATGAAGGCTTACCAAATCGTCGATGCCGACTTCGTGAAGCGCGAGATAGGACGCATGCCCATCGTGGACGTGCGACCGCCGCTGCGCTATGACACGGCCCATATTCCCTCGGCTATCAATATTCGGCTCGATGTGGCCGCCGCTTCGGACGATCCGGCCGAGGAGCTGGCCGAGATGTTCCAGGACAACGGCATTTTCCCCGAGGACGCGGTCATCGTGTACTGCCAGATGGGCGTGCACGCCAAGATCGCCTGCGATTACCTGGCGTCGGCGGGTTACAGCAAGCTGTATCTGTACGCCGGCAGTATGAACGATTGGATGCGCGATTCGGCGCGTCCTGTGGAGGCCTCGTCGGTCGCCTTCGCGAAGGCGTCCTAGGGAGAGCACGAAGACCTGCGGCCGAGCGTTCGACGCTGCCGATGTCGGCGCGTTCGTCGCGACGAAACGATGACAAGGGCCGTCTGCTTGTAGCGGGCGGCCCTTCGCTGCTCTACCATAAGCGGGAGATATCGATGCGGGCGCATCCCGCGCTCGCCGAGACAGGAGGCGGCCATGACCACGGAAGAGAAGCGCGTCGACGAGGAAGAGTCCTCGCCGTTGGATATGCCCGAGCCCATTCCCGGGTTCCCCGAATTCGGGCACATCCCCTTCGAGGGGCTGCACAACACGCGCGATTTGGGCGGCATGCCGGCGGCCGATGGACGCCGCATCGCGCCGGCGAAACTCATCCGCAGCGGGTGCCTTCACAAGGCGAGCGAGCAGGACCTGGCGCGGCTTGTGGGCGACTACGACCTGGCCGGCGTCATCGATTTCCGCACCCAGCTCGAGCGCGACAAGGAGCCCGACCCCCGCGAGCTTATGGAAGGCGTGGTGTTCTACGACTTCCCGGCGCTGTCCGGCGAGACCATCGGCATCACTCACGGTGCGGGCGTGGCCCAGGACTTGAAGACCTTCGCCAGCTACAACGCCAGTCCTCACGAGCTGGTGCGGGGCATGTACCCCCAGATTTTGCTGGACGACGCGGGGCGGGTTGCCTACACGTCGTTTCTCGAGGTGCTTTTGGAAGGCGACGGTGGAGCGTACCTGTGGCACTGCTCCGAGGGCAAGGACCGGGCTGGCCTGGGCGCGGTTATCGTGGAGCGGGCGCTCGGGGTGCCCGAGGCCTACGTGCGCGCCGATTACCTGGCCACGAACTTGTTCGTGCGCAACCGCGCCGAGGGGATCGTCGACGCCATCAGCAAGAAGCTGGGTCTCATGAAGGGGCTCGACGCGGACATCGACTCGCTGTTCTACGCCTACAACGACTACTACGATTGCGCCATGGCGGCGGTGAACGCCAACTACGGCTCTTTCGATGCCTACCTCGCCGAGGCCCTGGATTTTGGCCCCGAAAAACGCCAAGCTCTCCGCGCGAAGTATCTCCGGTAGCCCGCCCTCCCTCGCGCTGCGTCTGCTCGTGCGGCCTTGAGCAATCTCGCCCGTCCGCCCGTAAGGGCAGACCTTGGTCTGCCCTAATCTCCCTATCCTCCATCCATTCCGCACTTTCTCGACATTTCACCTCGTAGAAATACCTCAGCGCGCGGGGAGGTGTAAAATCGCCCTCGAACATTTCGCGACCCAAGGAGGCATTGTGGCCGAGTCCGCTACCCCGGAACAGAAAGTCATCGTCGTCGATTTCGGCGCCCAGTACGGGCAGCTCATCGCCCGTCGCGTGCGCGATTTGCACGTGTATTCCGAAATCGTGCCCTGCGACATCACGGCCGAGGAGGTGCGCGCCATCGCGCCGGCGGCCATCATCCTGTCCGGCGGCCCGGCGTCGGTGTACGCGGAGGACGCCCCTTCCATCGACCCGGAGATTCTCGCCCTGGGTATTCCCGTGCTCGGCTTCTGCTACGGGCAGCAGGCCATGGCCGTGGCGCTCGGCGGGGAAGTGGGCCACACCGAGAAGGGCGAGTACGGCCCAGCGGTCATCACGCGGGCGGGCGAGTCGGCGCTGTTCGACGGCACCCCCGGCGAACAGACCGTGTGGATGAGCCACCGCGATGCTGTGAGCCGCGTGCCCGAGGGCTTCTCCATCACGTCGCGCACCGAGGTGTGCCCGGTGGCGTCCATGGAATACCCCGAGCGGCGCCTGTTCGCCACGCAGTTCCACCCCGAGGTGCGCCACACCGAGTTCGGCCAGACCATGCTGCGGAACTTCCTGTTCGGCGTGTGCGAGCTTGAGCCCGATTGGACGATGGACTCCATCATCGACGACTCCATCGAGGCCATCCGCGCCGAGGTGGGGGACGACCGCGTCATTTTAGGCCTTTCGGGCGGCGTGGACTCGTCCGTGGTGGCGGCGCTGTGCGCCCGCGCCATTGGCAAACAGTTGACCTGCGTGTTCGTGAACCACGGCTTTCTGCGCAAGGGCGAGCCCGAGGAAGTGGAAGAGGTGTTCACGAAGCAGTTCGACGTGGACTTCATCCACGTGCACGCCGAGGAGCGCTATCTTGAGCTTCTGCGAGGCGTGACCGACCCGGAGCAGAAGCGTCGCATCATCGGCACGCAGTTCTGGAAGGAGTTCTTCGCCGTGGCGGAGGATCTGGCCCAGGACGGGCGTCCGGTGAAGTACCTGGCCCAGGGCACCATCTACCCCGACATCATCGAGAGCGGCGCGCGCAAGACCGGCGGGAAGGCAAGCACCATCAAGTCGCACCATAATTTGATTCCGTTCCCCGAGGGCGTGCATTTCGACCTGATTGAGCCCTTGGATCATTTCTTCAAGGACGAGGTACGCGCGCTGGGCACGGCGCTGGGGCTGCCCGACTACATCGTGCACCGCCAGCCCTTCCCGGGGCCGGGCCTGGCCATCCGCATCATCGGCGACGTGGACGCCGAGAAGCTGAGCATCCTGAAGAACGCCGACGCCATCGTCCGCGAGGAGCTGGACACCTACAACGAGCGCCTGTTCGCCGAGACAGGCGAGCGCAACAGCGAGCACAGTGTCTGGCAGTACTTCGCCGTGCTGCCAGACATCAAGTCCGTTGGCGTCATGGGCGACGAGCGCACCTACGCGCGCCCGGTGATCCTGCGCGCCGTAGAAAGCTCGGATGCCATGACCGCCGACTGGGCCCGCCTGCCCTATGACGTCCTAGCCCGCATCTCCGGCCGCATCGTAGCCGAAGTCCCCGGCGTGAACCGAGTGGTGTATGATATCACCAGCAAACCGCCCGCAACGATCGAGTGGGAGTGAGTTTTACCAGTTCAGAGGCGCTATTTTGCTTCACCATTACTTTCTAATTCTTTGTAAAACTGTGTAATTCTCCACAAGGATTTTGCAAGCCACTCGATTATCCTCTCACTTTCGATTTGATTGAAAATGACCCGTCAAAGCCTTGACGGGTCTTTCTTTTCCCGGTTCCAATACTGTATATTGGCGGCTTCTGGAGTGCTGTGCCTAGAGACAATGTTTCAAATATGCGCTTAGATTTCAGATTCCTTAGCTTTATAACTTTGAATTGTTTTAAGAATCCAGCGATTCATAGACTATACATTGACACATTTCAATGTATGAATATACTAAGCGTATTACATAGACGGTTATCGATGTAAAGGATTTATAATGGAAGTGGTCGGCTCGTACCTTATGGATCAGGTGCTCAAGATGCAGTGGCTTTCGGATCTTGTGACCATGCTCGTGGGCGCATTCGGTTTGGACGTCAACTCCCAATGGGGAGGCACGATACATTTCCTCATCTACGACACCGTCAAGATAGTCATTCTGCTCTGCGTGATGATCTTCATCATCAGCTACATTCAGAGCTACTTCCCGCCCGAGCGCAGCAAGCGCATCCTGGGGCGGTTCAAGGGCATCGGCGGCAACATCGTAGGTGCTTTGCTTGGCACGGTGACGCCGTTCTGCGCCTGCTCTTCTATCCCGCTGTTCATCGCGTTCACGCGCGCGGGGCTCCCGCTCGGGGTGACGTTCTCCTTCCTCATCTCGTCTCCCATGGTGGACATCGCCTCCATCATCCTCATCATGAGCATCTTCGGCCCGCACGTGGCCCTCATCTACACGGTGGTGGGACTCGTGATCGCAGTGGCGGGGGGTACCGTCATTCAGCACCTCCACATGGATGACCAGGTGGCCGACTTCGTGCGCGGCGAGGCGGTGGACGCCGTGCAAGCCGAGACGATGACGAAGCAGGAGCGCGCGACCTACGCACTCGGGCAGACGGCGGAGACTTTCAAGAAGGTGTTCCCCTTCATCCTCCTGGGCGTCGCCATCGGCGCGCTCATCCACAACTGGATCCCGCAGGACATCGTCGAGGCGGTCTTGGGCGACGGCAACCCGTTTGCCGTCGTGCTCGCGACGCTCATCGGCGCTCCCATCTACGCCGACATCTTCGGCACCATCCCGATCGCCGAGGCGCTCTTCGGCAAGGGCGTGGGACTCGGCACCATCCTCGCGTTCATGATGAGCGTCACCGTGCTCTCGATCCCCTCGCTCACCATGCTCTCGCGCGTGGTGAAGCCGAAGCTGCTCGCCACGTTCGTCGGCATCTGCCTTATCGGCATGATCATAAGCGGGTACGTGTTCAACTGGCTGCAGCCATTGTTCGTTTAGGAGCTCTTATGTGCAGGTGCAAGAGAAGACATAGATGCAGGTCGGTGTAGGCCTCCCGGGTTTCAATTGACGACCGTATAGCTGATTCGATTGATTGCGGCCGATGGGCTTTGGGCCATACCCCTTCCCATCGGCATGCGAACCCAAGGAGGCATAGATGTTCGACAACTTATTCACCGTGGAGAACCTGCTCAACGTTCTGGGCACGTTCGCCTACCTGTTCGGGGAGCTCTTCCTGCTCTTCATCGCCATAAGCTTCTTCGTGGCCCTGTTGCAAGTGTGGGTGTCGAAGGACCGCATCAAGCGCATCCTCTCTCGTCCCCACAAGGTCACCAACGCCGTGCTCGGCGCGGCGCTCGGGGCGGTGACGCCGTTCTGCTCATGCTCCACCATCCCCGTGCTGGTGGGGCTCTTCAAGAGCGGCGCTCCGTTCTCGGGAGCCATATCGTTTTTGATGACATCGCCCATCCTCAACCCGGCCATCATCGCGCTTTTGCTCGTGTTCTTCGGGCCCGTTCCCACGCTGGTTTACACCGTCATCACCTTCACGTTCGCGGTGTGCGTGGGGCTTCTGCTCGACGCTCTCGGGTTCTCCCGCTACATCAAGAACGTCGTCGTCAAGGGCGGGTGCTGTGGAGGCGACGAGGTCACCTGGGAGAACCTGAAGGGGACGTTCTGGCAGAAGCAGGCTCAGGCATGCAAGTACGCCTTCAAGGACGCCATAGGGCTGTTCAAGGGGGTCGTCGGGTGGCTGCTCCTCGGCGCGGGCATCGGAGCCTTCATCTACGGATTTGTTCCCACCGAGCTTCTGGAAGGGCTTGCCGGGGCGGACAACCTCTGGGCCATCCCGCTTGCCGCCGTGATCGGCATCCCCATGTACATCCGCGTGGAGACGATGATCCCCATCGCGGGGATCCTCATGGAGAAGGGCGTGTCAGCGGGCGTCGTCATCGCGCTCATCCTGGGCGGCGCGGGCTGTTCCATCCCCGAGGTGTCGCTTTTGAACAGCATATTCAAGAAGCCCATGGTGGTGACGTTCGTGCTGTGCATCCTGCTGGTGGCCATAGGCACAGGCTTCGCGTTCACACTCGTCATGCCCTAGCGGCATGAGAAGCATATAGCAATGAAGGCCCATTAGAGAAAGGATAGGAAGATGGGACTGTTCGGAAAGGTGTTCGGCAAAGAGGACAAGAAAGATAGCTGCTGCTGCGACATGGAGATCGTGGAGGTACCCGAGGGCGAGGAGGCACCTGCGGCATGCGAGTGCGATTCATCTGGGGCGGATGCAGTCGTGCTGACCGTGCTGGGGCCGGGATGCAAGCGCTGCCACCAGCTCAACGATAACGCGCAGGCCGCCGCATCGAAGGCGGGCGGCGCGGTGAGCGTGGAGTACGTCACCGACCCGGTAGCGATAGCCGAGGCGGGCATCATGGCTACGCCTGCGCTTCTCGTGAACGGCAAGGTCGTCTCGCAGGGCAAGGTGCTCGCGCAATCGGAGATCGAGGAGCTCCTGTAGGCGGAAGCCGCTATCTGACGGGGTGCGTTCTGCGCTTGACAGCCGTAACATCCTGATTGAATATATAGATAAGCATCAATTTCTAAGGTTTGGAATCATGGAGACAGAGAAGACAGCGCTGCTATTCAAGGCTCTCGGAGACGAGAATCGCTTGCGTATCCTAAAACTTGTATCCCAAGGAGAGGATCTCTGCGCCTGTCGTATTCTCGACGAGCTCGACATCACCCAGCCCACCTTGTCTCATCACATGAAGATATTGAAGGATGCCGGTCTGATCAGCGCTAGGAAGCAAGGGCGCTGGATGCACTACTCGATCAGCGAGAACGCAATCAACAAGGGCGTTGAGTGCCTACAGCGTTTTCGAACGGAATAGGCACTCTAATTCGCGACTAGTCTAGTTCATGGAAGCTGCTGGAGGCTTTTCTTCTGCTGAATGGCCGAGGGCATCCCTCGGCCTTTCTTATGCTCTGCTATCTCTGCCTTGACCTAAGTCAGTCTAGTCTCCGCAGAACAATGGCTCTCGCATGGCGGCTAATGGCTTGGATGTGATGTTTTACAGTGATTTGGCCTTCGGAGACACTGAACTCATCGTGAACTCACTTTGAACTCATGGTTTTTCGTTTGCGCAGTTCAGGACTTTACACCCATAGTCTGTTTTTATTCCTGCGTTATTCCTGGGTATAAATGTGAGTCCTGTATAATGGGTAGTTGAACTCAACATAAACATGTGCAGAGAGTTTCGGCTGGTCAGACAAAGTGTTTTCTAGTTTTCTTATTTACTCCCTCATGCTAAGACTAGAGATTGCGAAATAAGTGAGTTCAAATTGGTACTAGGAATGCTCGACACTAGTCGGACATCCTATGATGAGGTGATACGAAATGACTCTGCTCGAACAATTATCCGCCCCTAAAACTATCGAGTGGGAGTGAGTATTACCAGGTCAGAGGCACTATTTGGCTTCACTAGCTTCGCGGCAAGGAGGCCATAGATGCCTGCCTGTTCTAGTTTTCTCGAAGTGTCGCCTGCTCAGGGCCACTGTGACAATTTGTCACAGTGGTTCAGGAGGGTCTTTTGATGGGCTGGATAATAGCGATACTTGTCATCGGGTTGGCAATAGCCGGATTGGTTGGAGGAGCTGTCTTGCACCCGCTACTCTACGGTCTGTTCATCGCCTCGATACTGATTGTTCCTCTATGGCTCGGGTCTTCGATCGTCTACGGCATCATAGATGCGATCTTCGGAAAGAGGCGATAGGCCATAGGGTGTGCAAAAGTGGCTCTCCGTGCCTGCCGTTATAATTACATGTGAAGGAACCATAAACGAGGGAAACAGCTTGGCCGACATCAGATGCAGGAGATTCTCGGACATTCTCAGAACCAAAGAGGATCACTACCCATATTCAGACAGGTACATAAGCGAGGTTCACGACTCGTCCACCAAGACGGGAAGGACCGAGCGCGAGCACATGGTCGAATGGTTTCGCGCGAACGAGACCAAGGGAAGCGGTTCGTACAGCAGGCAGACTCCGAACTCCAGCGCGAGACGATGCTGCAACAGCCTGATGAACGCTGCCTCGCTCCTCTGGATCGCCGAGGCTGTCGGTATAGACGAGCTTACCGTGAAGATTGCATATGAGGCTGCTGTTGGTGCCGGAGATTATCGCCGAGCATGCGGGGCGATTCGAAAGACCATCACCTGGGACATGGTCTACGCCTGCGTATAGCCACGAGAGGTCACGATTTCGTGTAGGGCGGAATTGCCTGTTGTCGCAGGAGCTCGCAGGCCTTATAATATTCAGCAACGGACTGGTCGAATAGATCTTGGTCCACCCTGCGGCGGGGATATTCCCCGCCATTTCTATATCTAGGAGCAATACCTTGTCTGACCTTGGGATATTCATCGACGAATCTGGAGACGTAGGGTCGAACTCCGAGTTCTATCTGATCACGATGATACTCCATGACCAAGCATCGAGCATCGAACAGCAGGAACAAAAGCTTTGCTACGAGCTCGATCTTCTGGATGCGCATCCTGAAGAAGCAGTCCACTCCGGTCCCATAGTCCGCAAAGAGGACGAATGGAAGGACGTCGATCTCGAAAAGCGCCGCAAGGTCTTCTTCAAGATGTTCTCGTTCATGAGGCTTAGCCCTATCAGCTACAAGACGTTTTCCGTCAGGAAGAGGGAATGCGCCGACCGGTTCGCGCTGAGGGGGCGGCTCGCAAACGAGCTGGGCTCTTTCCTGAGGGACAACCTCGCTTTCTTCCAGGGATTCGAGTCGGTCATCGTGTACTACGACAACGGTCAGGCTCTTGTCACGGACCTCATCAACACCGTGCTTTGCGCGTATCTGACGAATGTGGATGTCCGCAAGATAGCTCCCTCCGAATACAGGCTGAGCCAGGCGGCGGACATGGTCTGCACGCTGGAGCTCATGAGGGAGAAATCTGAAAATGGCGCGGGCATGAGCAAGTCCGAGCTCATCTTCTTCGAGAGCAGGCGAAGGCTCAGCAAAGTGTTCCTGAAGACGCTGAAGGGACTGGAGTTTCCCAAGAGCTAGCTCACGGGGGAACCGAGCCTCTCGTGGCATTACCGCCGCAGCTCCACCCGGAGCGCGCGTCTTCGCAAACGAGTACTTGAGATAGGAGAATTACCATGGAGTCACCCAGGGTCCTGCCAGAAGCGGGCGACAGGGTTCGATTCGAATTCGACGGAAACCTCATCTCCGGTACCGTATTCGTCGTCGACCCTAGGGGTGGCGGCGTTTGTTTCGGTATTTGCCCCAGCTGCGATGTGAGAGCCGATGACGGCACGCTTCACAAGCATGTCCCCATCAACGAGGTCGAGCCTTTATCGGTTGAGCAGAGGTAAGTTGGCGGGCCCCTTCTTCGCCGCATGCTGGATCTGGGCGGCAAATGGGCAGCCGATGCATGCTGCCAAGCGGTTTGGGGCGATTTTGCTCTGCGAACCGGCTCATAAAGACCCTGTACTCACTTGGAACTCACTTTGTACTCAGCGTTTCACGTTCTGCCTGTTCAGGCCTTTACACTCCTATGCTGAATTTATTCCTGAGTTATTCCTGGTAATAAATTCGCGGAGTAAACGATCGGGATCTCGGCATTTTTGTACTCAGCATTTTCGAAATAAGAGAAAGCACCTGTTCACAGGTGCTTTATTGTAACGCCGTATTTATTCCCTTTCCGAGGTGTGTAAAACGGGATTTAAGGTGAGTACAAAACGATACTGTTGATTTGCTTAACTAGGTGGACGTCATGATGCAGGTTGGACGACATAACATGATTTGATACGTATTGTACGCCTGACGGCAAAAACTACGATTGAGTGGGAGTAGGGGTTCTCCTCTTTCCTTTGACGCTTGATCACCCTAGCGGGTGCTCTCCGTAACGAGGGCACCCGCTTCATTATGAGGAGCGCCCCGTGGATGCCCTGCAATTCACGCGCGATCACCAGGCTTATTTCGAAGACTACGTGACACGCAGCACATACCACTCGAACGCCATCGAGGGCAGCACGCTGTCCTTTGCCGAGACCTATGCCATCCTCTGGAACGACAACACCATGAAGGTGACGGCCACGGCTCGCGAGCTGTACGAGGCGATCAACCACAAGTACGCCCTGGCCACGGCATCGGAAAACATGGACGACCCTCTTTCGGAGCGGCTTGTCAAGGCTATAGCGCGGGATTCAACCGCAACATAAGCGGCATCGACGACTATCGTCACGGCCAGGTGATCATCCGCGGGGCGGAGCACCTGCCGCCGGCCGCCAATCAAGTGAACCAGCTCATGATGCAGCTCGTGTACGAGTACAACCACGACGAGGGAGGGGACCCCTTCCTGCGCGAGGCTCGCTTCCATGTCCGCTTCGAGAGAGTTCATCCCTTCGAAGATGGCAACGGTCGGACAGGTCGCATCCTCGTAAATCGCGGTCTCATGCGCGCCGGCCTCGCCCCAGTAGTGATTCTCGTGGAAGAGCGCGCTGCCTACATGGACTTGCTGGCGCGCAGCGACTACGATGGTCTGGCCGCCATGCTGCGCCGCCTGTCCGAGGCGGAGACCGAGCGTATGGAGAGATTCGCCGAGCTATGATGGTGCCCGAGGGCCGTAGGTGTTCATCCTTGACTCAGGGCTGCACCTTGACTTTCTCGCAGCCCGGACTGGGTTATTCGGTGGCTTGCAGAACCGAATAAGATGGTTTGTGAGCGCCTATAATTCATTGTAGAGGATGTTTAGACAGCCTGCGGGATAGGGTTTTCTCTTGGGCGTGCGGCATCCGAACATCCACGTCGAGGAAGTGATACTCAGCCTTATTGCGAAGTGCATCTTTTTTCGCCGGCACAGGGCTTTTCGCACTACAATATGTATTTATACGGTACAATTAGTGTATCGATAAGATACAAAATGTGAGGTGTGGTATGAACGATAGAGAGCTTCGGTTGTTCAATCTGTGGGCTATCAGGACAAAGGATGAGCTTCTGGGAGCCATCGATGAATATATCGACAGGATTGAGCAGCATGATGATATTGAAATAGTGCGTAAAGGTCGTTCGAAACCCCTTGTAGACGTCATGAAAGACTTCAGAAAGAAGGTTGCAAGAACTCCTCTCGCTGATCTCGACCAGGATTTCTGTGCTTATGAGGTTGAGATTACAGATACGGAAATCGAGCTCAGCATTAATGCGTTCAAAGACATAGTCGTTGATGATAATGGCGAGATTCTAAAGAGTTCTTCCGAAGTTACACCCGAAATCATAGTAGTGAGCGCGCCGTATATTCCTATAGACCAATTTGCTGAGATGCAGGGAGTGAAGGCTGCGACCGTGCGACAATGGATTCGCCGGGGGAAGATTCGAAATGTTAAGAAGCTCGGATCTGAGTGGATGGTTGCTTCTACAGAGGGGCAGCCTGAGAGAGGGTTCACTGGTGGAGTGTTCTACTGCACCGATCAAGACGGGGACATGAGCAGACTCTTCCCTTTAAAGGAGGGAACTCATTCGATAGAGCTGTGGAAGGCAAACCAGTACAGCGAAGAATGTTTGGCGACCATGCGCGATTTTGACCACCATGTACTTGATGAGATAAAACTGAACAGGGTCGCTCGGGAGAAGCTCGAACACGCTTTAGCCGCTTCTCCCGAAGTGCGCTTTCAGAGCACTTTTATAGATGTCATAGATCGGAAAGCGTCGTCGTCTCGTGATGACGCTAACAGCCAGCCAGAAGGTGGCTGGAGCGATGTGGCTGGGACGCAAATCGATGACCTCTCTATCGACTGTCTGCTGAAAGAAATTAGTGGTGATGGCTATGTGCGAGATTTGGCGATAAGCTTAGCTCACTTATGCTTCAGGAATGGTCCGGTCGAAGATATGCACGCAGAAGGCAAGCTTGACGACACGGATATGATGGAACTAAATAAGTACATGGTTGACCATCTCGGATTGTTCCTCTTGTTGCTAGGTTTGTCAGACTTTAGCTCACTGAAGCGAATTCTTTGGTTTCATGATCAGTGCGGTTCTGATTGGGATAGCCCGGATGTCCAAAAAATGCTCCATGATTACCATATTTCGACCGATCGATTAAAGGCGCTAGCCTTCAATCGTGATCAGGCAGCTGCGTGCAGGTGTTCGAGCAATACGGCTCCAGCTGGGCTTACGCGCCTAGCGCCTGTGCCCTCAAGTGATCATGATCCAGACGAACCTTTGGCGGACTGCCCGATCTGCGGGTCGAATGTTCTCATACGCAAACCGATGACAAACCTTTCGTTTGCTGTGGATCACGGCAAGACTGTTCATACGAACAAAGAGCTTGCAAATGCAGCGCATGTTCCCATTCAACTTGTGACCGATATGCAATTCGTTGAAAGGGTCAAGAGCGCGAGTGAAAAGCAGCGTGAGCGCATGAAGGCAGTCGCCGATGTCTTGGATGTTCCGCTTGACTATCTTCTTGCATTTAACCCGAATGCCTCTACCATCAGTTGCGGTGATTGCCATACAACTGCACCATGGTCTGTTTGGAGTGCGCGTCGGCCCTGGCGATGAACGCGTCGTCGTTTCTGCTTCTGCGCAGAACGCCTTTCAGCGCTACAGGTGTTTTCTGTAGTTGAATTGCGAAGGATGCATTTGGCTATACCGTGCGAGATATCAATGGCATTCCTGCCATCGTGAAGGACTATGGCTCTGCAATGGACTTCATGCGCGATCGTCGGACTTAAAGCGTTATTTGAAACCAAATCCCTATTATTGCTCATGCCAAAACCTTCCCAAATATGGTAAGGTTTTGGCATGAGCAAATACGAGGAAATATACGAAGTAGCAGCCGATAACTACGGGATTGTGACCCGGGATGAAGCGGCAAGGATGGGGGTCTCCGATAAGGAGCTGTCCCGTTTTACCTCCGATGGAAGGCTGACCCGTATTGGGCGCGGCGTCTACCGCATTAAGCACCACGTTCCCGGCAATCTTGATCCTTACGCCGAGAGCGTTGCTCTGGCGGGTCCCGGTGCGTACCTCTACGGCGAATCTGTCCTCGCCATGTTCGCGCTTTGCCCCACTAATCCCGCCAAGATGTACATCGGCACGCCGAGGCGCATCCGCAGAAAGCTACCCGAGGGAATGAAGGTAGTGCAGCGAAAGGGCGCCAAGGACGTTACCGAGTACGAGGGCATACCCTCACAGACGGTCGTGGCGGCCATCAGCTCGTGCGTGGGCAAGATCATGCCCGATAGGCTTCAGGAGGCCGTTTGGGAAGCGCGGCGGCAGGGCCTATTGGGGAAAGACGAGGCGGAGAAACTCGATAGGGAGGTGTCAATCTGATGCTAAAGAGACCGAACAGTCTCATCGAAGAGATCGCCCAATAGCTGTTTGCGGCGAATAAATCCCATTTCAGGCTTACGTGGACAATGTGCCCGCGTAGTAAGGGAGGCGGACGATTTCCGGAACAGTCCGCTATGCTGCGAGCTGCATAGGAATCTGGGACGGAAGCATCAGCGTTCCCTTATGAAGCTTTAGGCTTGTGAAAAACAAGAGGAACGGTGCAAACGGGAGAGGGGAATCTTGGGGAATTCGGCTCGACCTTCTCGCGCTTGTGCGCGCCGCTTATTATATATCTCGCGCTCTGCCGGCTATCCTGTCACAATGAGACTTGAAGAATATGATTCGACGAAGGAGCAGACATGCGCATCGCGCTCGTGATGGACGATATGCCCGTCCGCTCCAATGGCACATCCTCTACGGCGTTGCGCTATGCGGATGCCCTGCGCGAGCAAGGCCATGAGGTCATCTGCGTGGCCTTTGGCGCGGATGACCCCGATAGCTTCGATGTGCCCGAGCATCACATCCCCGTCGTGACTCCGGTTGCCGAGGGGCTCGATTTCCACTTCGCGCTGCCTGACGAGGCGGTCTTCGATGAAGCATTCGCCGATGTTGACGTCATCCATATCTTCCTCCCCTTCGCCTTAGGCCAGGCGGCTCGCGATTGGGGGCGAGCCCACGGTGTGCCGGTGACGGCGGCATTTCACTTGCAGCCGGAGAACGTCACCTACAACGCGAACCTGGGGGCAGCGCCCTTGGTTTGCGATGCCATCTACAGGCTGTTTCGCGACTGGCTCTACGGCGACATCCGCCATATCCATTGTCCGAGCCAGATGATCGCCAACCAGCTGCGCAAGCATGGCTACCGGAGTCAACTCCATGTCATATCCAATGGCGTGCCCAAGGCGTTCTGCCCAGGAGAGGGCGAGAGCTTCAATGATGGCCTTGTCCATATCGTCACCGTCGGTCGTCTCTCTCACGAGAAGGACCAGGCAACCATCATCCGCGCCATCGAACGTTGCTTCCATAGGGATCAGATCCGGCTGCATATCTGCGGTAAGGGCCCGCTTAAGCACAAGCTTGAGCACGAAGGGAGCCGCCTGCCCCATCCTCCTATCTTCGAGTATCGGTCCATCGATGACCTGATAGCCCTGGAGCGAGCGTGTCCTTTGTACATCCATGCGTCGATTGCAGACATCGAGGCCATGAGCGTATTGGAGGCTCTCGCCTGCGGCTGCGTCCCGATCATCGCCGAGGCCGAGATGAGCGTGCCCTCTCAGTTCGCTCTCTGTGGGGAGAGCCTATTCGAAGCTGGTGACGACGAGCGCCTTGCCGAGCTCATTGACTGGTGGCTCGATCATCCCGAGAAGATCGCGGAATGGAGCCCGCGTTATGCTGCAGAGGGCATGGGCGATCATGTGGAAAAGTGCGCCGAACGCTTCGCTGCGATGCTGGAAGAGGCCATTGCCGACGACCTTTCAGCCTATGGGGAAGAAGCCCGAAGTTAGCCGCAGGCGCACTTCTCTGCGGAGCCTTGCAGTTCTCCCGTCTTTCTGCCGCCGCTAGCTTCGCTTGCCCTTCTTCCAGAGCCTAACCACAGCGGTAGTCCCGATCCCGATAATGGCAATGATCAAAACAACCAAGTAGGAATGCCACCACTCTGCTTCTGCTGTTTCCAAATCCGCTTCCACGATTTCGTATGACTCGCCAGATGCTAAAGGAACATAAGCGTCTTCAAACACGACGAGTGGCTGTGTGATTCGGGAGGTTCCATCAGAAGAGGTGATGAGCACTTGGTCACCCTCTTTCACTCCAGGAGCCTTCACCCAATTGACAAGCTCGAAAGCGTCCGGGGTATCGGGCTCGTACCCAGGCTGTTCAGGGCTCGATGTGCCGGAGCCCTGCGAGCCCTCAGGGGCGGGGCTCGATGTGCCGGGGCCCTGCGGACCCTCAGGGGCGGGGCTCGATGTGCCGGAGCCCTGCGGACCCTCAGGGGCGGGGCTCGATGTGCCGGAGCCCTGCGAGCCCTCGGAGGGCGAGCCATCAACACTAGGCCACTCCCAATGTCCGTAAGCAGATCCGTCATCGGTGAAGAACAGTACCAGCTTGTCGCCGTCCTCCAGCGTGTAACCGGCCAAACCCACGCTAGGCGTCGTCCCGTTCACTGAATACAGCCAGCCGGAATTCGGGCCGCGACTCTTCTCTGCGAGCACGGTGCCGTCCGGTCCGGTGATGGAGCTCACATAGCTGCCTTTGTGCTGGTAGTTGCCCGCAGGAACCATCTGCTTGAACACATCCCATGCCGTTGTGCCTTCGGGCAACTGCTTGTATTTGCCTGAGTACAGAACGCGCGATCCGTCGGTCACAGCGAAGTTCACATCGACCGGTGCCCTACGCGCCATCGCCATAAGTGGGTTGCTCGTTCCGCGCACGAGTATCTCCGCGCTCACTTCCTGATTGTATAGAGCCGCGAGGTCCTTGTACTGCGCGTAGGTTATGGGATCTTCCGCGTAAAGCTTGCCGTACTTTCCGTATACCTTGTGGGAAAGCACACTTTTGATGGTGACCGCCTTCGGCTCGGCCTGGCGGGTCACCAGCAGGTTCTCGTGCGACACCACTTTCGCATTCGAGGACTTGAACAGACGCCACAGCTCCAGCTCTTCCCAGCCGTCCTGCGCCACGGGCACGATGCCCGTGTTCTTCTCTTGTGCGCTGTCGCGGACCCATACGAGCTCCCCGTTGTCGTCAGCGTATACCTCGAAAAACGGAGATAGGTTAACGGTGACCTCGTTTGCGGATGGGTTCGCACCTGCGTTGAGGCCGTCGAAGTAATGCTGCTTTGCCTGCTCCATGAGATCGAATTCCGAAGCGAGGTCGGAAAGCTCGATGGGCTTCACGCGGATGGTGAAATCCTTGGTCGCCTTGACGCCGGTGTCTTTGTCGGAAAGGGAAACGGAAAGCGTCGCGAGGCCTTCCATGTTCGCGCTGCGGGCGAGGCTGCCCGTGCCCATGGGGCGAAGCACGGAGACTCGGGCGCTGTTGCGCACGTCGGGTACGGTCAATAGCGTGCCGTCGCTGCTTGCAAGCGTAACGGGGTAGTACTTGCCGTCCACGCCGAAATCGGCCGTCGTGGGAAGCTGGATGTCGTTCTCGACAGTGTAGATGCCGCCGGCATCGGGCTGAAGTCGTACGCCGGTGACGCTATCGCGCAGGCCTGCCTTGGCAAAGCCGGCGTCGAGCTTTGCCATAAGCTCGCTTTTGATCTGCTGTGCCCTTGCGCCGTCCAGCGAGTCGACATGCACGGGGAAGGTCTGCTCGACTGCGATCTCGGGTTCACCCATTGCCGTGCGCTGGAAGACGACCTTAGCGGTTAGCGTCACGTCCTTCGGCGTTTCTCCGCACTTCACCTTGCCGACGTACGGGGCGAACAGCGTGTCGGCCGTGCCCTGGTTCTCGCTGGATACGGAGATGACGGATGGGTCGGAGGAAGTCCATGTGATCTGCGCCCAAAGCTTTCCGCTTGCAACCTTGGGAAGTGAAAGGTCGGTGCTTACGTTGGTGGTGTCGCCAAGGTCGACCTGCGAGAGAACGTCTGCCGCCAGCATGGCTTTGACCTTCTGGGCGTTCCAATAGACGATGACGGGAACAGTCTTCTGAACGGTGGCTCCGGCTAAGGAAAGGTCGATAGTGATGCGGTAGGAGCCGAACCATTGCGCGCGGAAGCCGTCGGGGTCTGCGTAGAAGTAGGTGATGTTGCCTTCTTGGTCGATGGCGGAGCAGTTGTCGGTGCCGTTCGTCTTCTCGATGGATTTCAGGGCGACCGTGATATTCGGGTGCTTCGCATGGATCATATCGACGACGTTGGCGTCCTTGCCGAACTCGGGGTAGAGCGTCGAGAGTGATGCGGCTATCTCGTCAAGTGTCTTGTCGGTTGCGGGCGGAACGTCGGGGTTGGGCTCGTCAGGACTGGGGCCGGGCGTGGGATCAGGATCATCGGGATCGACGGGGCCGGGTGCCGTGCCGCCGATGATGACGCTATGAAGGTAGGCGGGGTCGTCCGACTGCACGCAGCTTTCTCTCTCGACTGTGCCCGTGCCCGCGCCTGATATGCGCGTGACATAGCCGCATGTTCTGATGGTGGATGAGCCGTAGAGGAAGTCGACGATGTCGCTTGCGGTGTCTGAGCCCGAAATGGCGCCGGTGCTGTAGCAGCGCTCGATACTTCCGTTGTTCTGCAGCTGGCCGCAGATGCCGCCTGCACGACTGGTTCCAGTCACGGAACCGGTGTTGTAGGAGTTCTCGATGGTGGTGTACTTCGCATACCCGACGATGCCTCCCGCAACGCCGCCCGACACGGAACCAGCATTGGAGCAGCTCGAGAACGAGGCGGACTGCGAGGCGCTGTTGCCAGCGTAGCCAACCAGACCGCCTGCGTAGGCTGTGCTTCCTTTGGCGCCTGTCGAGACGCTTCCTGAGAAGCTGCATCCGGTGAGCGAGCCCTGCTGCACTTTGCCTACGATACCGCCGACATAGGCCTTGGTGGAAGACACCGTGCCGCTCACATGAAGGTTCTTGATGGTGGCACCGTTGATACCGCCGAAGAAGCCAACGTTCGTAGTAGTACGATTCACGCTCAAGTTCGTGATGCTATGGCCGCAGCCATCGAACACGCCGCTGAACGCTTCGGTGATATAGCCGCTTGATGGATAGAAGGGCTCCCACTCGCCAACGGAGATGTCAGACGTCATCTTCACATGGACGCCAGGGTTGTCGTTCATGATGCCGCGTAGCAGCTCCAGGTCTTCCACGGAACCGACGAGAAAGGGGTCAGTTTCCGTGCCACTGCCCGCAAGATCGTCCTGAGGCTGAATGAGCTCTTGAGCCTCGCTGACGCTTGTGGGCTCATCTTCGGCTTCAACCGATTCGTACGACTTCTCATCGGCGCCAGAGTCATCGAGCGCTCCGTCCACAGGCGAAATGGGCTGCTCCGGAGCGGCAGGAAGGGGAGGTTCCGTAGGCTCATCGGCCTCAGCAGAGCCTGCCACCTCATCTGATGAAGCTGGTGCTCCAGTTGATTCAGAAAGGTTAGGAGAGGTTTCCGCAACCGTATCTTGTGCAAATACAGAGGTAGGCGTGAACGAGAAACAGAGCAGAAGGGACAAAAATGCGCAAACGAACTTAGAGCCGGACATGATCGGCACCTCTTTCCCAGGGCTATCGTGCGATGGAGAGGTGTTCCGACTTTGCCTCATCAAAGCAGCCACCGTGCCCGGCGAGGACGAAATGGCAATCTGGAGGATTACATCGCCCAAGATGCTGCTTTTCGGCGTTTACGGTTACTGGTATAGCGGAGGATTCTCACCTCCATTCCCACTCAGAGCTGCAGCATGTGCGGCAGCTCCGTACCCCCTGCATGCGGGCGCACTCCATCAATGCCAAAACAACAATCACATTATAGGCTATCGATTAAAGGGTGCGCTAGTATGAATATTATCCCAGGGCTACTCCAACACAGTAGTCGGAAGTGGCTTGTAAGCCTCGCCCTTGACGTCTTCGAGGTTGGAGACGGCTTCGCACATCAAAGACAACGAAGAGTCGGGCCGTGCGATCGGCGATGCCCAGCTCGAAGGAACGGGGTACAGCTACACGCTCTCTCATCTCCGGCAAGCACAAGATGGTGATCCTGTACTGCCTTATGGAGTACCAGCCGGTTAGGTTCAACGAGCTGAAGCGCTACCTCGGGAAGATCTCAGACAAGACGCTCTCCCAGAACCTCAAGGAGTTGGAAGGGGATGAGTTGGTCCGTCGCAAGGTGTATCCGCAGATCCCTCCCAAGGTCGAGCACTCGCTTCCGAATCAAAATAGACAATAAAAGAATTAAATATACTTAATGCTATATCAGATAGGAATGATAGAATTAAGCAGATTTAATTCTATCGAAAGGAACCCGGAATGATTCTGCGAACGCAATATCTCGAAAGGATTCGTCCGTTCTACGACTCTGAGTTGATTAAAGTCATTACCGGGGTGAGGCGTTGCGGCAAATCCGTCTTGCTGAGGCAAATAGCGGACGAAATCCGTGCGGAGCATTTCGATTCTATGGAACCGGACACGCTGGTGTTCGTCGATTTCGACGACTACGCCAACCGCGAACTCACCGATCCCGACAAACTCTACCGTCACATCAAGCCAAAGCTCTCCGACGAGCGTAAAACCTACCTGCTTTTTGACGAGATTCAGAATGTGCGCGATTTCGAGCTCGTGGTTAATTCGTTCAATACGACCGACAACGTCAGCATCTTTTTGACGGGTTCAAACTCGAAGCTGCTATCGGGCGAGCTTGCAACGCGCTTGGGTGGTCGTACGGTGTCGTTTCATGTGATGCCGTTCAACTTCCGAGAGTTCTGCTGCTTCAAAGAGGCCCAACTTCATTCGGAGGCTTCCGAAGGACATTTGGATGAATCGATGCTTTTGGATGAGTACCTGACATGGGGAGGTTTTCCCTTGGTGTGCGGGCAGGAGCTGGCCGAGTCGCGGCGTGTGGTTCTCGACAATCTGTACAACTCCATCGTGCTCCGAGACATCATTCAGCGCAACAAGGTATCCTCCGCAACGACTCTTGAAAACGTGCTGGATTATCTGATTGCCAACTCGTCATCGACGGTGTCGGGCAACAACATCGCCGCCGAGCTAACCGACTCGGTTCGGAAGGTGTCCGCGCCAACGGTTTACGACCTCATTCGCTACATCGAAGAGGCCTACGTTGTGGGAAGAGCGGAGCGCTACGATATCCGCGGAAAGAAGAAACTGCGATTCGAGGCTAAAGAGTATGTGTGCGATCTCGGATTGTTCCATCTTCGGAAGAACCGAGTCAAAGATGAGTGGAACTGCGTCGTTGAGACGGTAGTCTATAACGAGCTGATCTCGCGCGGTATGCAAGTGTATGTGGGAAAGCTGCACAAGAGCGAGATAGACTTCGTTGTCGAAAGAGACGGGCGTCGTTGCTACGTTCAGGTCGCCTACGTGATGGCCAGTGAGTCAACGATTGATCGTGAGTTCGGAGCGCTGGAGGCCATTGGCGATAGCTATCCCAAGTACGTGGTCTCGATGGACCCTGTTGTCGCGAGCAGGAATGGCATCACTCATGTGAGGCTGATCGATTTTCTGCGTGACGAATCATTGCTCCGCTTGGGTTGAGGTCGCTGCCGGTCGCTGTGTCTCGCAAGCGCCATGGCAGGGCCGCTCTTCCAGAGAGGCTTCGTTGTGGTTGCTCCGCGGCTGTGCATCGATGGGCTACTTGATTTGACATCTTGGACGAGAGATGATGTCTTGGACGTTCCGGAAAGTCATTCTACTAAGGAGCGCGAAATGATTCTTCGAGAGTGCAACCATCCGGTGGCGCCAGCTCGTGAGAGCCGTGCCTCGAAAACCCTCAGAGCCGTCGTGTACGGGGCTGCTGTGGGCGATGCGCTTGGGGTGCCTTATGAGTGCATGGAGCGCGGCACCTTCGCATGCGAGGGCATGGTCGGTGGGGGAGCGCACGGGATGCCTGCGGGCACGTTCTCGGACGACACGTCGCTGATGCTTGCGACTTGCGACAGTATCAGAGCTTGCGGCGGCGTCGATGTGGACGACATGCGTAGCCGCTTCCGGGCTTGGCTCTACGAGGGCGCGTACACTGCCGACGGTCGCGCCTTCGGGGTCGGCAACGCCACCGCTACTGCGCTTCTCCAGGGATTCGGCTGCGACGGCGAGCGTTCTAACGGCAACGGGTCGCTCATGCGCATCGCGCCGCTGGCCCTTACGGACGCGACCGACGATGAGGTCAGGGCGGTGTCGGCCATCACGCACGCCCATCCGATATCCACGGAGTCCTGCGTTTTCTTCGTGCGCGCCCTGAGGGATGTGCTGGAAGGGGAGGGGCTGGAAGAGGCCATCGGGCGCAACATTCCCGGTGACGAGCGCTTCGCTTTCCTGGAGGGCATCCGGGGACTGCCCCGCGACGAGATCCGCTCGACGGGCTACGTCCTGGACACCTTGGGCGCCGCGCTCTGGTGCGCGTGCAACACCGACAGCTACGAGGAATGCGTGACGGAGGCGGTGAACCTGGGCGGCGACTCCGACACCACCGCCTGCGTCGCTGGCGCGCTGGCAGCCGCCCTCTACGGCTACGATTCCATTCCCCGGCAATGGCTGAACCAGCTCCGCGGGAAAGAGGTTATCGAGCGGTGCCTATTCTGATGGCCGGTGAGGCAACGATCATTCGTGGGTCTTGAGCGCTGGAGGCCATTGGCGATAGAAACCCTCGAAGCCCTCGATGGACCCTGTTGCCGTGGGCGGGAATGGCATCACCCGTCTGAGGCCCATCGGCTTTCTCAGCGACGAATCATTGCGCCGCTTGTGTTTCGCGCATTGGGTGCCCGATTCATTGTTTGCGTCCGTGCAACTTAAAAGTGTCGTTAGCTCGTTTGAGGCTTTGTAACGACGAAATTTCATGATAAAGTGTCGTTAGAATACTATATAAGACTTTAATAGCTCTAAAGTGTCGTTAGGATGCGCTATGAAAATAGAGAACAACGGGCAGGGCTTTCTCAGGAAAAACCTTACAGGAGAGTTGGAGTACTCTTCATTCGTGCCAACGCCGTTATCGAGAGTGGCCGCCCTGGAGCTTAGCTCTGACACCGTAAAGCTGCTCAGCGCTTGCTCGAGGAAGATTGGCGAGCTTGAAGGTATGCTCAGATTTGTTCCGAATGCTTCGATGTATCTGGCGATGTACGTTCGCAAAGAAGCCTTGCTGTCGGCGCAAATTGAAGGAACGCAGTGCACGTTTGACGATATTCTCGACCCGTCCAATGTCGGACTTACTCGCAAAGATGTGTCTGACGTGGTCGCCTACGTTAAGGCGACGGAGTATGCGGTGAAAAGGATGCAGACGCTTCCTCTTTGCGCGCGTCTTCTTAAGGAGACGCATGAAGTGCTGCTTGAGGGGACGCGCGGACAGGAAAAGAATCCCGGACAGATGAGAGTCTCTCAAAACTGGATAGGTCCAGCTGGCTGCACGCTGCGCGATGCATCGTTCGTTCCTCCAAACGTCGACGATATGGCCGATGCCCTTTCGGAAATGGAGGCATTCGTAAACAACGAGCATGGAATTGACCCTATTGTGAAAGCGGCGCTCGTTCATTATCAGTTTGAGACCATCCACCCGTTTCTCGATGGCAACGGAAGAATCGGAAGGCTCCTGATAACGCTCTCGCTAATGAATGATGGCGTCCTAAGCGGTGCGGTTTTCTACCCTTCCTATCAGCTGAAGCTGCGGCGAAGCGAGTACTACGCCATGCTAACCAAGGTGCGCGAGTGCGGCGCCTACACAGAATGGGTCGAATTCTTCTGCGACTGCTTGCTGGCAAGCGCCGAGGATGCGGTTAGGGCGATGGAGTTGCTTGTCAACCTGAGGAACAAAAACGCATCCCTCATCAACGAGGAAATGGGACGGTCGGCCGGCAACGGTCAAAGGCTTTTGGAGCTGATTGAGGGCAATCCGATTGTCGATGTGAACTTCGTGGCAGAGCAACTCGAGATTTCAAGGACAACTGCGGTGAAATTGGTGAAGTCTTTCTGCGACCTGGGCATATTGGCACAGCTTGAGGCTAACAAGCAGCGATATCGGGTCTATCTGTACGAAGATTATCTTGCCATTCTTCGGCGCGGGGGAGATCCGTTGTAGACGCCGTGGAGGGAAGCGCCTTATTCGCGGGGCGCGGCGCCTGCCAAGTGCCTGACGGTCTAAATGCGCCGTTAGCTCAGCTGTCAATCCTCTAACGATACTTTATCTCGGTAGTCTTTCGTTAGATGATTGTCAGGGGCTGCAGCGACTTTAAGCTGTCGTTAGAAAAAGCCCGAGCCGATAGTTGCGGCTATCGGCTCGGGCAAGAATTCAAGGCATGCCGGATCGGGTGGAATGCCCCTACTTGTTCTCCTCCACGATGCGCTGGTAGGCCTTCGTGCCGGCGTAGATCTGATCCTTCAGCGGGTTCAGCTTCAGTTTGCGGATGCGGTAGAGCTGGTAAGCCGCCAGCGCCACATTCGACGCCAGCGCGATCAGGCTCACCGCGAAGAACGCCATGGGGTTGTGCGTGGTCGGGATGGGGGCGAGCACGTCGGCGAACTGGGGCACTGTCATCACGAACATGATCCACAGTGCCAGTGTCTGCGCCCGATGCTGCAGCCATGCACCGCGCTTGATGAAGAACGTCGGGATGGTGCAGGCCAGAAGCAGCGCCAGGCCGCAGTAGGCTGAGTGATCCGAGATGCAGTTGTAGGTGTAGGCGAAGTTCCAAAGGTCGTAGGCGATGATCCAGGCCCAGATCATGTCCGGCCAGATCATGTCCTTCGACGGGTCCTTCGAAATGAAGATGCCGAACCAGCCGCAGATCGTGAGGATGTTCAAAATGCCCGCGATGCCGTTCATAATGTTCCACGGGCCCGATATCGTCCACAGGTTCTCGACGACGCCGCCCTCCCACAGCGCGAAGCCGAACACCTGGAAGTCGCGGATGACCGCCTCGGCGATGTTGATCGCCAGGATGAGCGGCGGAAAGCACAGCGCCCAGCGCTTCTCGTACAGGTAGTGGATCTTGCAGTCCTTGCCGCGCCATTTCACAAAGCGCAGGGCTATGAACCCGAGGCACCCCGCCAGCGCGGAGTAGGTCTTCACCCAGTTGAACCAAGTTCCCGTGCCGTACTCGTTGCCGGGTGCGGCGGTTTCGGGCCACACGAACAGGGTGAGCGCGATCGGCACAAGCGCGAACAGGGCGAGCCCGCACCACAGTTTGACGCGCCCCAGCTCGTTGAAGGCCATCAAAGCGAAGAGGGCGAACAGCCAAATGACCCAGTAAATCGGATCGGCTGCCTGGTAGAGGATGCCCATGGAGTCTCCTTTCGTCGGCATGTGCCCGCGCGTTTCAGAAGCGGGAATGCGGCTTGCGATGCGCCCGTGTGCGGGCCGATTCGCTTAAAGTCTAGCAAATGCCGGTATCGCAATACTTCACAAAAGGCTATGATTTGTGCAGGACATTTCGCGGAGGAGAGACGGGACGTTCCAGGGGATGACGATGATGCGCGACTACGGGAAGATGACGCCGCTGCAGGCGGCCGGCTGCGTACGGGAGAGGCGCCGAGACCTGAAGGAATCGCGACGCCTGACCGACACGCCGGGCGCGATTGTGGCCACGGCACGGAAGCTCTTCGAGCAGAGAGGGGTGCGGGCAACCTCCATTGCGGCCATCGCGAAGGAGGCGAACGTCACCCGTGAACTTATCTACTACCACTTCGCAAACCGCAACGGGCTGATTGAGGCGGTCATCGACGACTACGTGGAAGACTTGGTGGAAAGCGTGATCGTGTGGAACGAGGCGCGGGTCTTCGGCGACACGCCGGGGTCGCTGAAGAAGTGCATCCAGACGTTTCGCTACTCCCTCTACGACAGGGCGGGAAGGCCGCGCCCGGTGATAGCCGTCCTGGAGGAGCTGGGCGTGCGGGACGCCTTTGACGTGCGCGCCACGCGCGAGACGGCGGACTGCCTGGCGAACCATATCGCGAAGGAGTACGCGGCTTACCACCGGATTGAGATCGAGCTGGTGCACGAGATGTTCTGCGTCGTGATATTCGGCCTGGTGGGCCTCGTGAAGATGAACCCCCGGATAGAAGACGATGTCCTCATGAAGGTGATAGAGCAAACCCTGCGCCTCGACATGGCGCCGCTTGAGGCGGGGGAGGGGTGAGCCGCTTCGCTTTAAAGGCATTGTGCCATGAACTTGCCGAGAATGTGGGAGCAGTCGCCCCCGCCCCCTCATGCTGAAGGGGTTGATGGTCTCGAAGAGGAATGACAGGTAAAGACAGCGAGTAAGGTCTATAGAGTGGCAGCGGAGATGGGCTGGTCGGACTAATGCGGCGCAAAAACGGTTTAAGTGTTCGTCTGAACATGCGATGCTGTGTCTATGGGTAGAATGTGGGTGACCGCAAATGCGTTACTGGAGTTCAGCATGAGAGCATTTATTCCTTGCAAAGATCATGTGCCATACAATGTAAACTTTTATTCTGCGTGGCTCGGATTCTCCGATATGGGCTTTGAAACTATTCCATATTTTGACCCCTCGGAGCTTTTGGGCGTCGAGAGGGGAGATGTCGTAGTTGGCGGGATCGGCTCCTGTCAAGCCGTGTTGCGCAGATTCGGAGTCCAAATTCCGCAGATCAACTATCCAGAGTCTCTAACACCGTTCCTGGGAAGGGAATTGTGGCGTTCAACCATCAACCAAGTGAACAACGACATCAAATCATGGCCGCTTTTTGTAAAGCCAGTCGAAGACAAAAAGTTCACGGGCAAAGTCATCAAAGGCATATCTGACCTTGTTGGTTGCGGCATAAGCGGCGAAAATCCTCCGGTTATTTGCAGCGAAGTCGTAGATTTCGGGGCTGAGTGGCGCTGTTTCGTGCGTTATGGGGAGGTATTAGATGTGCGCCCTTACAAGGGCGATTGGCGGCTCCATTTCGATCCTTCGACTATCGAGAGCGCTGTGAAGGAATACCGGGATGCACCTGCTGGCTATGGGATCGATTTTGGGGTGACAGCAGACCGGCGAACACTTCTTGTCGAAGTGAACGACGGATATGCGCTCGGCTGCTATGGACTGCAGCATGATCTTTACGCCCAGCTGCTCTCTGCTCGTTGGAGCGAGCTCATGGGCGTCGAGGATGAGCTTAGCTACATCGGCGTGCACTCAGGTATGTGAGTCAAGGCTTCGGGGCCTTCTGGCTTTTCAGGCAACGGTGCAGACGGGAAAGGCTGGTTTCGATTTTCGACCGAGCTGAAACGTTCCGCTAACTTATCGAGCGCAAGCAAGTTTCTAGGGCGGTCTTGCTGCCCGAGATTGCCGTATCCCAAAGAGCGTTCATTTCGAGTGAGTAGACGTGTTAGCGTCGGGCGAGAATAGCCACCTAAAGTCAAACTAGTTCAGCCAAATTCC
>OLRK01000032.1_pt1 | contig 159799 bp, 149 predicted proteins | sample 1672911 | NCBI WGS metagenome assembly OLRK01 (sample SAMEA3136736, study PRJEB25190) | human gut metagenome | biome: human gut; feature: human-associated habitat; material: faeces | place: Austria | collected 2013
CGAGGTTGTACGCCTTATTTTCCGTCTGTTTTTGGACGGGAAAAACCGAAACCAACTCGCCGTGCATCTGAAAAACGAGAAAATCCCTACCCCCACTTTCTATATGAAAGACCGAGGGCGGGGGACCTGTAAAAATAAGATGCTCAACGAGGATAACCGCTGCAAGTGGAACAAAGCCACCTTGACCAATATCCTCACACGGCAGGAGTATTGCGGAGATGTAGTCAACTTCAAGACTACAAAGCATTTCCGGGATAAACATAACCACTATGTAGACCGGAGCCAGTGGCACATCACAGAAAATGTGCATGAGCCGATTATCAGCCGCAGCGATTTTGAAACCGTACAGCGGATTTTGGAAAACGCACCCGTCAGACGCCCCAACGGGGACGGGGAAATCCACCCTCTGTCCGGCTTGCTTTTCTGTAAGGACTGCGGCGCAAAAATGCACATTCGTATAGATTACCGGAACGGCGGCAAGCGGCATGTTGCTTTTTGCAGCGAGTACCACAAGGGAAAAGCCAAGAACCCCAAATGCCATTCCCCGCACATCATGGACGCGGACTTGCTCATGCAGACCATCGCGGAAGTGCTGAAGAAAATCGAGGACTATTCTATCAGCAACCGGGCGGAGTTTGAAGCCTTAGTGAAAAAGAACCTTGCCATGCAGCAGACCGACCAGACCAAAAAGCAGCAGAAGCGTATTCCGCAAATCACGACGCGCCTTGAACAGATTGACAAGGTGCTGAATAAGCTCTACGAGGACAACGCCCTCGGCACAATCTCACAAGACCGCTATGAGCAGATGTCGCAGAAGTATTCGGAAGAATACTACGCGCTGAAAGCGGAGCTTGCCACGCTCCAAGAGCAGCTATCCGCTTATGAGAACGCGGGAGGACGGGCGCAGAAGTTTTTGAAGCTGACGGAACGCCATGCTGCCTTTACCGAGCTTACCCCCGCCATTCTCAACGAGTTTATCAGCCGGATTGAAGTGCATGAGCGCGACCAGAAAAGGGCGAGATACGCAATCCAGCACATCAGCATATATTTCAACTATATCGGCAGGTTTGAGAACGAAGTAACACAGCTTGCAGAGCCGACCGAGCAGGAAATCCGGCAAATGCGGGAGGAAATCGAAGAAGCCAAAAAGGAAAAGAGCCGCGCCTACCACCGGCAGTATTCAAGGGAGTACCGGGCGCGAAACCTTGAAAAGCAGCGGGAGTATGACCGCATGAAAGCGCGGGAATACCGGGCAAGGAGAAAGGCGCAGGCAGCCGCACAGCCCGCACAGTAAAACAGAATAACCGTCAACCAAGAGGGATTTTCCGAACTACGGGAAATCCCTCTTTTGCGCCCAAAGAAAGGAGCCGCCTATGGCAGAACAGACCCCCGACAGCATCATCACGACCCAGAGGAACGGGCAGACCATTGTTGCGGAGTTATTTTTCAATCACAGCAGCACAGAAACATTCCGCGACAAGCTGCTCAAACTGGTACTTGCCGACAGCTCGCGTTTATCCGCGTCTGACGGTCAAGAGCCGGAAAAAACAGAAATCTTGCGATAACAGCCGCCCTGACGAACCATTCCCTGTCCGGGCGGTTTCTATTTGAAAATCCTCATTTTCCCCAAGTCAAGAGCCGGGAAAAACACCCGAAAAATGCCCCTATTGCGTAACAGGGGCGCAGAAAGGAGAGTTTATGAGAACAGGGCTTACGAAGCAGGAAAAGACCACCGATATTTGGTTTGACGAGAAAGACCCCCTTATCCATATCCGCACCCACAACACCGACTTAAAGAAGCGGCTTGCCGCCTACGCCGGACAGTACCCTGATCAGTGCCGCCAGACCGACACAGACCCGGACACGGGCTGCATGGAGTTTGAAATCCGCAAGGGGCGTTTCTCTTTCCGGCTGACCGCCCCATACAGCGAGGAACGGCGGGAAGCAGCGCGAAGGTATGCCAGAGAAAATAATGCCGCTGACAGGTTGAAATGAGGTAGACTTGTTCACAGTCTTGTGCTATACTTTAGCCAAGCAACGGAGCGACAAATCGGAAGTTGTAGGAGAAAATTTTTAATGAATATAACAGTTTATCTTGGGGCAAACGAAGGAAATGACCCATGCTTACGAAAAGCAGTTGAGGAATTGGGGGCATGGATTGGAAACAGTGGAAATGCACTTGTTTACGGTGGTTCTAAAGGTGGTTTAATGGGAGCATTGGCAGACAGTGTATTGAAGGCAGGCGGTGATGTTACGGGTGTTGAGCCGAATTTTTTTATTGAAAATGAGTTTCAACATGATGGACTGACAAAACTGATTGTGACTAAGGATATGTCTGAGAGAAAAAACAAAATGATTGAGTTAGGAGAAGCCTTTATTGCCTTCCCGGGCGGCACGGGAACATTGGAGGAAATTGCAGAGGTAATGTCGAAGGTGTCTTTGAAACATCTGGAGGCACCCTGCATTCTCTACAACCTGAACGGTTACTACGATGACTTGAAAGCACTTCTAAATCATATGATTGAAAAAGGATTATCTTCTAACGAGCGACAGGAGGGAATCTTTTTTGTTGAAAATTTGGATGATATAAAGCGAATCTTGAGACGGGCATAACTTATGTTTGCACAGTAAAATGGAGTTGCATTAGCGAAAGACAGAGCACGATCAATTCCAGTTTATCGGGCAGATAACGCCTACTCAATAACAGAATACACCAACTGAGGGCAGCTATTTTCGTACAGAAAACAGCTGCTCTTTTCTTTTAGCCATAAGCAGAAAGGAGCGACCAACCATGACAAAGCCAAGAGAGAAGACCCACGAGGAATTGCAAGCCGAGATTGAGGACGGAAAGAAGAAAATCCGGAAGTTTGAGAACCGGGAAAAGATGTTGCGTCAAAAGCTATCCAAAGAGGAACGCAGAACACGCAGCCACCGCCTTATCGTCCGGGGCGCAGTCTTTGAAAGCATTGTGCCGGAAGCAAAGAACATGACCGACGAGGAAGCTGCCGCGCTTCTCCGGCTTGCCTTGACGAGTGAACCAGCGCGGGAGTTTTTGAGAAAACGAGCCGAGGAAACGACAAGCTAAATAATCCCTTGGCAACAAGGGCGCACTTATACACCCTTACGGGCGTGTGCGCTTTGCCGAGGGCTTATCTCCGCACAGGGAGAGTTCCCCGCGCTCCGATATGGCGGCTTTGCCGCAACAAGGGGCTGCACCCCTTGCACCGCTTCGCGGCTATCCCTGCACACCCACAAAAACGGCACACCCGCCTTTGGCGTCTGTACCATTTTTGCGGGTTTTATTATCCTATCCGGGAGGTGATACCCATAGCCATTTACCATTGGAACATCGGCATTGTGAGCCGAGGAAAAGGCAAATCAGCCGTTGCCGCAGCCGCCTACCGAAGCGGTGAAAAGCTGACAAACGAATGGGACGGAATGCCCCATGACTACACTCGCAAAGGCGGCGTTGTCCATACCGAAATCATGCTGCCGCCCCATGCCCCGCCCTCTTTCTCTGACCGCGCAACCGTGTGATCCGTCACCATGATGTGACTGGAAAATATTGCCCCGGGCCGATGGTGGATGATCCGAAGCTCTGGGAGTCCTTTAAGAAATCTTTGACGCAGGAGGAAGAAGAGGAAATGAAAGTGTATACCCATACCGATCAGATGCCCGACTGGGCACAGGATACCTTTTATCGGCTGATTGATGCTGGTATCGTCAAGGTGGATTCCAAGGGTGAGATCGCAGTGCAGGAGTGTAGCGTACAGCCGATGGTGTATCTAGATCGTCTGTGCGGCGGTAAGATCGAGCAGCTGCCCGAGGCGATCAAGGCACTGCAGGCCAGCGAATAAGCATAAAAGAAGGGCGGCCGTAGTGGTCGCCCTCTTTTCTGTTGGATGGAAATTTATGTTAAGGAGGGTTCATTGACGTAGAAAAATAATGGTTTTATAATGATAATAAAGTCAGTGGGGGGTGTTAAAATGATCGTTTGCTGTCCAAGAGATGGAAAAGAGTTATGTTTGGATAAACTGGCCATTTCGTTGGAGGGAAAGTCCATTCCGGTAGTAATTGGAACATGTCCAAGGTGTCATGCTAAATTTATCAATAGACTGCTGATTGAGGGTTGTAGTTTTTTGACAATCGATAAAGTGCGCTATGAAATTTTACCCCAATTGAATGATATGATTTCGCAGGCTTGGGGAAATGCTAGCCAGAAAGACGCAAGGATAGTAGATATTGAAGAAAAAATACAGAAGAAAATAGATAAGTTTGAACGAGGGAAAGAGAGACGCAGGGTTCGGGAAGAGCAATTAAAAGCTCAAAAGGAAAAAGAACGAGCAGAGAGACAAGCGCAATTAAAAGCTCAAAAGGAAAAGGAACGAGCAGAGAGACAAGCGCAATTAAAAGTTCAGCAGGAACAAGAACGGCAACGTCAACTTGCAGAAAAGAAAAGGAGATCCAAAGAAAAACAGGAAGAACAAAAACTCAAAAGAGTTTTGCGGAGAGTGCAAGATCAGCAATCTAATATAGAGAACCAAAGGAAGAAAATAGAACGATTTTCTAAAAAATCAATTGCTTATCCTCGGGATATAATCCAACCAAGATGGGTTATGTTTTATAATCAAGGGGTTAAGAGGTGTCTTTGCGATCAGAGTCCTCTTGTGGATGTCCGGTTGCATAAAGTGTTTGGAGACAGGATTGTACGATATTGCGACAAATGCAGAACATTGTTTCTTCCGGAATATCTTCGGTATAAACCTGACATACCTCAACTAACACTTAAAAATTTGCAAGATGGACATGAAAATCCGAGGTCTACTGCCAGTAATGTTGATGGAGTAAGGAAGGTTTTAGAGACATATGCAGCAGGAGTGAATAATCTGCCTAGTAGCACAATCTGTACTGTGAGATTACAGGATCTTTTAGAACATAAGGAGCTTAAAATCGTTGTCGTATCAAATGTACATGAGCAAGATACAGCGCGCGGAGTTTATTGGATCGGAAGAACATTACCATCAATGCTTTTGACACTCATTCAGATGGGCTCAAATAAGCAATTTACTTATAAGGGCGGTAAATACCGTGTAATAGGCTGCATGAAGAATTTGGAGTTCGAAAGTTATGCAAAGACAATTACAAAATTTTGTGATCCGATTGTACCGCAAACGGTTTATGTATTTGCGCAAAAAAACATAGCACATTTTCACAGTCAAAATTATGAACTCGTCACAGCGATGGTTCCGTGTACAAAGAGTTCCTTTCCGGTGCCAATAAGCGTTTATTATGATAAATTAGCTCATACATATTTTATCAATGAAGAGTCGTATGCACTTGCTCGAGAAAGATATGGTTTGCCATATTTAAGAATCAGGCCTGCATTAAGTGATCAACTCGGTGGGAAAGTAGGCGGTTTACGAGCTCATTCTGAACTATATTTATTAGGATACAGCGTGGATGCGAAAACGGGTTCAGATACGGCAGCACGTAGGCAGGTGCTCAAAAGGATTTTGGATAGCGGAATACTAAAGAGATCTGAAGTCATAAATCATTTGGAATGGCTGATACATACTAGAGCGGGGATGCCTCACATGGATAATGCAGTCGCAGAATGGAAAACAGATTTACAATTTGTTTCGGCATATAATGTTGATAGGCAACGAAAGGTCTGGGTAGATGAATTTAGAGCAAAATATAATTTGTCTATAAAAGGTTAATTAGCTTATAAAAATAGTAGATCAAATAATATTGGTTTCAGGAGACAGTGACTTCGTTCCGGCAGCCAAGTTGGCGCGGCGTGAAGGGATAGATTTTATTCCTGCTCCGATGGAGGCTGTGATAAAACCAGAATTATATGAACATGTGGATGGAGTGTTAAATCGAATTGGTGAAAAGCATACACCGGAAGAATAAATTACACTGATAACAAAAAAGGGCGGCCGGGATGGTCGCCCTTTTGTTTGTAGTATCCCTCAGTATAGTGATGGATTAAATACGTTCTTTTATATTTAATCGCTTAGATGTTTCTACTGAATCTTTAATTAAGATTATATTATCGTTGATCGAACTGGAGTAACCATTTAACATTTCGATATAAGTGATGGTAGATAACAGCAAGCCGCTGGTAAATTTTTCGGTGTTAATGATAGATAGTATTGAAGTGAATAGGAGTATAGTCTGAAGTAGATGGGTAAAAATAAAGATTTTTGTATCTAAGTCGGAATTTTGTATACCTACATATAAAATTTGATGAACAAAATTTTTGTACGTTTTAAGATCACGGCTATTTATACTGGTAATACGGTTTTCGTCAAGATTTTTATAATTCGTATTATTGCAAGCTATTTGTGCTTGAAAAGGATATGTAATAACGGGAATCAGTATAGATATCACTATAGCTAACCAGAAAACATACGCTTTTGACTCAGTGTATAAAAAGAATAGTGAAGCTGTGATTCCGAGAATCATATTGAAAATTTGGAGAACATTTGCTTCCAGAAAATTCGGAATATCATCGACTAAGTCTAAACGTGCGCTAATTAAAGAACTGTCTTCTTCTGTTTTTGCGACGCGAGAATAGTATGAAGTATGTTCTTCTTCAACTATACAGCTATACACACGCGTATCTAGCCATTTGTTTGCAGCTTGTGATATTCCCCATAAAATTTCTAAGTTAATTAAGATAATTAACCAAACATATTTTTGTTGGAGTAGATCATCGATGCACTTGCCGATAATATATGGATTTGCAGCTATGATAAGTGACTGGAATAAATCCATAAGCCAGATGATGGAGATTTTAAGAGGATCTTTTTTGTATATTCTAAAGATTTCAGAAAGAAAAAACTTCATGCATTGGCTCCTGTTATTTGTATTTACAAGGGTTTTCCAAGTGTGATAGAGCTATTGAAAAAATATTGATAAAGAACAAATAAAGAACAAGCTGCAGGTTGACATTTTCAACTTCAAACTTTATATGCAAAAAAACCGCCGATTTCTTACGAAAAAGGCGGTTTTCTTGGTCCGAGTGACAGGACTTGAACCTGCGGCCTCTTGACCCCCAGTCAAGCACGCTACCAGCTGCGCTACACCCGGATATTTACTTGCTGCATTGTTACTTGTTGAACTCAGCTTGTATATAATACCATGGGTGACAAGGAATGTCAACAGGAAAACTCAAAGTTTTTCAAAAAAATTTCTGACGCGTTCCGGGAGGGTATCGAGCGGGGGATGGTTGTCGAAATAGAGATCGTAGGGATAGGATTCGACCTCATCATCCGAGCGGTTGCCGTAATGCCGTGCGGAAAGACCGGAGCGGCGTACGAGCAGCGTGCGGCAATCCGAGCCAATGGCAGTTTTGAGTCGTTCAATTTCTTCCGGCTCGCGCACATGTAAAAATAGAATCTCATCATCACTGTCTAGAAAATCCTGATAAGCCTTGAAACAGTAGGTGAAGGATAGATCGTTAAATTCGGTGAAGGCCTGTTTGAGCTGAGATAAGAGCCGCCGTGCGGCCAATGTTTTTTGGCCATCCCAGCCGGCGAATCGTGCGATTTCAACGATGGGGGTGATAGACGAGACATTGCGGACACGAAAATATTGGGCGGCACAGTTGCAGATGGTATCCTTACCGACACCGCCCTGACCATTGATGATAAAAACTTGCTTGCGCATAGAAGAAACGCTCCCTTTTCCCTTGGGTCGGGTACTAGAATGTATTTATCATACCCTGATGGGCACCAAAAATCAAGTATCCGCATGGAATGTCATTGCTAGGGAAGAGAGCGTATACGTGAACGATTTATCAAGTATGCAATAAATGGGACTTATAACAAAATACAGATCAGACCGCCCGTGCTCTCGTTGATGATGCGTTCCAGGGTTTCGCGGAATTTCTCGCGTGCATCTTCGGGCATACGGGAGAGTTTGCCGGACAGTTCTTCGCCGACTAGTTCGGACAACGGCTTACCAAAAATATTGGTATCCCAGATTTTTTCGGGAGCGCCTTCGAATTCTCCAAGCAGGTAACTGAGCAGCTCCTCGGACTGTTTTTCGGTGCCAACGATAGGAGTAACCGATGCCTTGATTTCGGCTTTCATGAGATGGATGGAGGCAGCGGAAGCGCAGAGTTTGACTCCGTACCGGCCACCTTGACGAATGATTTCGGGAGGTGCAAGAGACAGATCTTCCAGACGCGGCATGACGACACCGTATCCGGTTGCCTGTGCCTGTTCGAGTGCGCCGGCAATGCGGTCATATTCTTTGGCGGTGGCAGACAGCCGGGTGAGGACAGGGATAAGGTCGGCTTCGTCCTTCATCTGGATGCCGGTTTGCTCGGTCACGATTTGGTAGAAGACGCTGTTCGGGACATCGGCGACCAGACGCGCACATCCTGTGCCTAAGTCCATGTTTGCGATACGCGCATCATCAATCCACTCATTTTCACAGAGTGCCTGTGCCATCGCTTGCAGGTCGCGCATGGTATGCGCAGCGCTGCCTGCCTGTCGCAGACTGTCATAGACGCTGGACTGCACCGGATGATTGGCGCTGAGAATGCTGACGAATCGAGGCAGCGCGACGGCGATTTGCTGGATGGGAAATTCGTAGAGCACCTCGGTCAAAATGGTGCGCAGGTCGGATTCTCCAAGCGAAGCGCAGTTGACCGGAACGGCAGACACACCATAGGTTTCCTGCAAATGCTGGACGACCTGCTGGGCGGCTGCACTGTGCGGGTCGACCGAGTTGACCAGTGTCAGGAAGGGCTTGCCGATGGATTGCAGTTCCTGAATGACACGGCCTTCGACCGCGGCATAGCTTTCGCGGGGAAGATCGGAGAATGAGCCGTCGGTCGTAATGACAAGACCGATGGTGGAGTGGTCTTCGATGACTTTTTTGGTGCCGATCTCAGCGGCTTCAGCCATAGACATGGGTGTGTCACGCCAGGGGGTTGAAACCATGCGCGGAGCGTCCTCTTCCATGCTGCCAAGTGCACCGTCAACCAAGTAGCCGACACAATCCACCAGACGCACCCGGCAGGTGCTGCCCGGTGCCAGTGTGATTTCGGCAGCCTGTTCGGGGACGAACTTGGGCTCTGCGGTCATGATCGTGCGGCCTGAACCCGATTGCGGCAGTTCATCTTTTGCCCGCTCGCGCTGGTATACATTGTCGATTTGCGGAATGACCATACATTCCATAAAACGCTTGATGAAGGTGGATTTACCCGTGCGAACCGGGCCGACGACACCAATGTAGATATCACCGCCTGTGCGGGTGCCGATCTGTTCGTAAAGACCTTTGTTTTCCATTTGTGTTTTCCCTCCTCGGTCACTGCGCATAGACTGGGATGAGCAGCATGGTGTCTGCGACGGTATCCGTGCCGTCGGGCAGTGCGTTTGCCTGCCGGATGGCCTGGGCGGTGGATGCGTATTGTTTGCCGATTTCCCAGAGCGGAACAGCGGTGTGAATGTATCGCAGAATGAGCGTCGTACCGGCCGGCTCCAGCGGTGGACGGGGTGTATCGTCAGAGAGTGCTGTAATGTCACGCACCGGAACCTGAGACTGTGTGATCAGATCACCACTGACGGTGATACGCAGCGGGACATTGCCGTCACTGCCCGGAGATGCCGATACACGAGCGGAAAGGTCACAGGGACGCGCTCCGTCAGGAAGGGTCAGATTGGGCAGCGGGGCAGATACAATTTGCTGTTCAGCGCAGAGAGCACCTGCAGGGTCACGATATAGCAGAGAAACCTGCACCCGGGCTTCGGGGGATGCCGATTTGGTGTCAAGCGATAGACAGATGCCGTCCGCCATCAGAATCTCACCGGCTGGTCGGACAACCGGAAGAATGGCCGAGGATTCCAGAACAAAAGGTGTGTCGGTGTGATAGGCGCAGAGTGAAACGTCCCGCGTGTCAAAGTTCAGGATGCGATGCAGGTGATAGAGGTCTCGTACCATTTGAATATTTTCTTCACCTTGCTGCAAGAGCAGCGCACGGACACCCAATCCGACCGACAGAACACCGTCCTCGCGCAGCATACAGTCCAGATTGCGCAGCGATAAACGCGCAGAGGTGGGCAGGGATGCGTGCAGTCCGGGCGCATCGAGCACCTGTGTGTAGGGGATGACTTGGGACATGGGCTGAAGCGCACCAGTGTCGTCGAGCAGTAGGAGCGAGAGCACAGCCTCACCGGACAGTGTCACCTGACTCTCACCCGATTGACAGGAAACCGGGCGCAGCGTTCCGCGCGCACTGATCAGGCGCAGCCCCTGCGCACCGGCCAGCTCTACATCGTCCAGCACGGTATATTCACGCACATCGGCGTGCCGCAACAGCGGGATGGTCTGAGAGCCGTATAAAACCTCGAGCGCGTCATCCCCTTCGGCATCGATCTCTTCGGTCAGAGAGACCCCGCTTTCGGCAAAGACTTCCACTTCGAGGGAAAGGGTTGCGGTCACACTGACCTTGCGGGAATTGACGGCAGAGGCCGACACATCAGCGACCTGACAGCGCACAAAGCAGGGGCTTTCGGGCAGAATGCCCGGTGTTTCCTCAATGTGCGCAAAGCTTAGCGGGATTTGCAGGAAGCGGATGGTGTCCTGCTCGTCAGGGCGGAAGAGCACGACGGCGCTCACCGTACCGGAAAGCAGGATGCGGTCATTCTGCGGCAGCTCGTCCTTCACACTGACCGAGGCGTAAACACAAAGGATGCGTCCGATGTCAGGCTCCGCGTCGGGGACGATAGCGTCGGTGCGCTCGGTGAACGATGTATGGATGGTGTGGGTGGGTTCGAAGTATTGCAGATCGGTGCGGATTGGTTCCATGTCAGTTTCCTCCTTTTTGCCGCTTCTGCTCTATGTATATGTGGCAGAACCGGCAATATGAAGCGCGGCAATAAAAAAACGCGGCCGTGAGGCCGCGTCAAATCGAGGAAGAATCTGTGATTGGTTGGATGTGCTTAATCATCTCTGCGAATGCCGAACATTCTGCGCAGTACACCGCATAGACAGCGCGGACTTTTCCAGATCACGACTTTCATGGGAATAATCCTCCTTTTATCGAGCCAGTAGTATGATACCGCACGCGATGAGACCGACGGCGCAGAGGAAGAGAACGAAGAGAGCCGGGATCAGTCCGCCGAGAATGATTCCAATACCGACCCCGAGACAGAGCATCCCGATGAGATATCGCAGACAGTTCATAGCGCGGATCACACTCCTTATACCGCAGTATAAGCGCGTGCAGCGCAAAGTGTGACAGACGGTTTAGGCCTTGCCGGTGCTGCCGTGACCGCCGCGGTCGGGGTTGCCCAGCGTGTCGGACTCAAGGAAGGTGATTGCGGGCTGGTGCTCCATGATACGGAACTGACAGATGCGGTCGCCGACGTGAATGACCGTGTCGCGCAGCGCATAGGCCGGGAAAAACCATTGATCGTTGTCGCCGCAGTAGGTCTCGTCAATGATGCCCATGCTGTTTGTCTGGATAATGCCGAAATTTTTGAAGGTCGAGCTGCGCGGCACGACATGCGCTTCGTATCCGGCAGGCAGCTGCATGGCAATGCCGAGCGGGATGAGCGCGAACTCTCCGGCTTTGAGTGCGACTTCCTGCGCCGCACGCAGATCAATCCAGTCGGATTTGCCATCAATATAGCGCAGACGCTCGATGGCATCGGTAAAATATTTAATCTTGATTTCCATTTTGTGTACTCCTGTGGGTAAAATAAGGATAGCAATATGATACCACGGGAGGCGGGAAAGTGTAAATGACAGAAAAAAGAACGTCCCCGACGGTGCGAAGACCGACGGGGACGCCTTTTACCCAAATCGCAAACCTGCGATATCCACAAACAGGGAAAAATCTTGGAAGAAAACCCCTGTTTTAGAACAATTTTATTATAACATGGATGATTTTACACGGCAAATCAATTCGTTCGACAAAATTCGACAAAGCGTGAGAGACTTTCCATTCCGGAACCGGTCTGTTATAATAATCATATCGTGATCTTTTGCCACATACCCTGACGACAGGGGAGGCGGAGAACATGAAACAGCGAATTTTGCAGCACTTCAGGCGGCGCTGGTTTTATTATATTGCGCTGGGACTGGTTGGACTGTTGATTTTAGATCAGCTGCATGCGGGCGGACGGCTGGACGTATTTTCTGCCCAAAGGGAGATTCCAACCCTGGTGCTGGACGCCGGACACGGTGGATTTGACGGGGGCGCGGTCAGTCCGAATGGCGTGACTGAACAGCAGATCAACCTGGCAATCACATATAAGGTACGCGATCTGGCCGGATTCTTTGGCCAGCCCAGCGTGCTGACGCGTCCGGACGATCAGGCGCTCGATTATGAGGCCGGGCGAAGCGTGCGGGAAAATAAAGCGGCAGATATTCGCGCTCGTGCCCGCATTTGCGAACAGACTGCGCATCCGATCTTTGTCAGCATCCATCTCAATAAATTTGAGCAGTCTCGATACTTTGGTGCACAGGTGTTTTACGGTGCGGCAGACCCGGACAGTAAAGTGCTGGCAGAAGCCATCCAGACCGCACTCAAAGACGGTATCCAGAACGGAAATACCCGTGTTGCCAAGCCTGCGGGTGACACCATTTACCTCATGCGGCATTTAACCTGTCCGGCACTCATTGTCGAGTGCGGTTTTCTGTCCAATCCCGAGGAAGAGCAAAAACTGTGCGAGGACGGATACCAGACGCAGCTTGCGACCTGTATCGTGGCAGGATATTTGCAGGCATAACACCCCAAGTTGGAGGAAGTACATGAAACAAAAGACTATTTTTCTGTGCAGCGATTGCGGCTATGAGAGTCCCAAGTGGTACGGTAAGTGCCCGTCGTGCGGTGCATGGAATACACTGAGTGAATATAAAGTCAAGCCTGAGACCGCAACCCGCGGTGTCCTGGCAACCGACCATCGGGGGACGGGACAGAATAAGCCGACTTTACTGTCTGATATCGACTCTGCGACCGAATCCCGCTTCCAGTCGGGCATCGGAGAGCTAGATCGTGTGCTGGGCGGCGGTGCCGTGCACGGTTCGTTTGTCCTAGTTGGCGGTGAGCCGGGTATCGGCAAATCCACCCTGCTCTTGCAGATGTGTCAGGAAATGTGCCGTGCAGCCAAAGTGCTGTATGTGTCGGGCGAGGAATCGCTGCGGCAGATCAAACTGCGCGCCAGCAGACTGGGCATTCGCGCGTCCAATCTGTTTATTCTGGCCGAAACCGATATGGATGAGATCATCCACGAGACCGATCTGCTCGAGCCGGACATCCTCATCATCGACTCAATCCAGACCGTGTATCGCCGGGACTTGACCGCAGCACCGGGCGGCACAACCCAGATCAAAGAGTGCGCCATGAGCCTTATGCAGTACGCCAAGCGGCACAGCGTGACTATCTTTATCGTCGGACACGTCAATAAGGAGGGCACCCTTGCAGGCCCGAAGATTCTGGAACACATGGTAGACTGCGTGCTGTATTTTGAGGGCGAGCAGACCGGCCCGTTCCGCTGCCTGCGTGCGGCAAAGAACCGTTTCGGCTCCACCAATGAGATCGGTGTCTTTGAGATGAGCGACCGCGGCCTGCTTGAGGTGCAGAACCCGTCAGCCGCCATGCTGGCCGGTCATCCGACCGGCGCATCGGGCAACTGCATTGCCTGTGTTATGGAGGGCAGCCGACCGCTGCTGGCCGAGGTGCAGGCGCTGGTTGCCAAGACCCAGTTCGGCGTGCCGCGCCGTACGGCAGCGGGTGTGGATTATAACCGTATGGTGTTGCTGCTCGCCATTCTGGAAAAGCGAGCCGGACTGTTTTTGTCGGGTAGTGATGCGTATGTCAACGTCGTCGGCGGCATGAGACTGGACGAACCGGCAGCCGATCTGCCAATGGTGCTGGCGATCACGTCCAGTTTTCGGGATAAACCGCTGCCCGAGGGCGTTATGAGTTTTGGTGAGGTTGGTTTGACCGGTGAACTGCGCGCAGTCAGCTGTGCTTCCCAGCGCATCTGGGAAGCCTATCGACTGGGTTTCCACACCTGCATCGTGCCCGACCAGGATGTTGGCGAGGTTCCGGAACATATGAATGTGGTAAAGGTCAAGACTGTGCAGCAGGCACTGCAAGCAGTCTTATAATTCGAACCGTTTTGCACCCGCAGGCTAGACTGGCTTGCGGGTGTTTTGCTGTATAAAAAACGGTGTTCTGCCGCAAACTGTCAGCGAGAATGTTTGCGGAGGGAATGATGTGTATGCGTGACAGGCGTTATCGCTGGGTGCTTGTGCTGACGGCCTGTGTTTTGATCGGAATGCTGATTGTCTCAGTCTTGTCTCGACCGGATTTGCCCGAAACCGTCCCGGTAACACAGGCGGCGAAGGAAGATGTCTACAATACTGTGTCGGTGAAAGGAACGGTGCGAGCCAAACGGGAAAGCCAGGAGTTTGTCTATGCGCCGGCGCGGGTAGAGGTTTGTTATGTATCTCTCGGGGAAACCGTAGAAGCCGGTCAACCACTGATTCAGGTATATTATCCGGAAGTTTCCGAGGAGGTGCAGCAGGCAGCAACCGCCTTTTTCGAGGAGACAGCCAATGCGTCACCTGAACAGGCCGCACAGAACGGAACCATCGTGCGCGCATCGATGGACGGTACGGTCGCCCAACTGCCCAAGGAGGGAGATCTCTTACTGCCTGGTGTGACGGCTGTGCGCATTGGGGATTTTTCCGATTTGAGCGTCGAAGCCAAGGTGCCTGAACTGTATGCGGCTGATTTGGAGGTCGGACAGAGAGCGAATATTACGTCGGTGGCAGATAGTGGGAATACCGTGTCTGCAAGCCTGACCGAAATTGCGCCCTATGCCGTGCAGACTTTTAGTATTACGGGAGGCAATCAGTCAGCGGTTGTGCGATGCAGCTTGCAGATCACCGATACGGATGCCGAGCTCATGCCGGGAACGACGGTGGATGTCAAACTGTTCACCGATACGATAGAGAACGCGGTTACCGTGCCGTATACAGCCATTCGACAGGATGGCACCCAGCAGTATGTGTTCGTGTGCGAGCCAGATGGAACCATTCACAAAAAAGATATCGAGACCGGATACCAGCTCAGCCAGGGCGTACAGGTTACCTCGGGTGTATCTGCCGGAGAATGGATTGTGTGTGATAATCAGACCCCATTGCAGGACGGAGAGAAGGTGTACCCGGATGCGGGGCAGTGATCTCATCCGGCTGGCGTTTGGACAGGTCAAACGAGGCGGCGTGCGCAGCTTGCTGTGTGGCTGCACTGTGGCGATTGGTGTGTGCGCGATCTCGGTCATTGGTGCAGTCGGCGATGTGGCACAGGATGAGATGCACGAGGCCATTCATGCAATCGGCCTGCGTGGTATGACCTGTTATTTAGAGGATGCACAGTCAGGGGAGGTTCTGACACCGGCGTTTGCCGAAGCGGTGATGAAATCGTGCCCTGATGTGCAGACGGCTATGCCGGTCAAATACCAGACCGGACGGTATCAGAACGGCTTTCACAGCGGGGACGCATTGCTGTTTGGCGTGGATGAGAATATGGGGCAGGTGCTGGATGTGGACTTGCTCTCCGGTCGACTGCTGACCGCAGGCGAAGCCAACGGACAGGTGCGTCGGGCGGTCATCAGCCAGACGCTGGCCGAACAGCTTTACGGAAGAGTGGACGTTGCGGGGCGAAACTTGTATCTGACAATCGACGGACAAGAGCAGATTTTTGAGATCGTGGGAGTCATTCGGGATCAGACACAGATGCTGTCCGGTATCGCGGGAGGCTCGGTGCCGACGATTATCTATCTGCCTTATGCGGTGGTAGCCAATGCCGGACAGGGAGCCGATCAGGTGCTGCTATCCTGTACGGGAGGTACACAGACCATCGAGCGCCAACTCAATGCCATTGCCCAAGGGCCGCTGGGACTGCATAGCAAAATTGGAGTGCAGAATCTGAGCGGATATCTGGGAACGGTGGACAAATTGGCAGAGCAGGCTGTCTGGGTGTTCCTGTTGGTGGCTGGAATTTCTATGATCGTTGCCTTGGGCGCTGTCGCGGGTGGAATGCTGTCGGCAGCACATGAAATGCGCGAGGAAATCGGCATTTACCGTGCGATTGGAGCCAGACAGACCGATGTATTTTGGCTGTTTGTGCTGCAAGCGGCATTGATCTGCGCACTGGGTGCAGCCTACGGACTGCTGGCAGCACATGGGCTATGTTTGGCGGCTTCGCATTGGATGGGATATGCGGTCAGCGCATCGCCACAGCTGATGATCGGCTGTTTTGGGGTTGCGGTCGGCTGCGGTGTCCTGTCTGGCATTGCACCGGCACTCCATGCAGCGCATTTAGACCCTGTGCAGACCATGCGCGGATAAAAGAAAGACGAGCGTACCCGTAAGTTGGAATGCGCTCGTCTTTTTGTAATCAATCTTGGTCAGAATCGACGTTTTTAGGCTGTTTGCTGCGCGTCATATGCGCGAGCGGGTTACGCTCAGCAGCTTCTCGCACATGCTGATCGGCAATGTGGGTGTAGATCATGGTGGTATCGACACGGGCATGGCCGAGTACATTCTGCAAGGTACGGATATCTACGCCGTTCTGATACATGAGCGTCGCGGCCGTGTGGCGCAGCTTATGTGCAGAATATTTGGTCGGGTCAAGACCGGCAGCCGTAATGTATTTTTTGACCAGCCACTTGACCGTCTGCACATTGATGCGGTTGCGATTGCGGCTGACGAACAGTGCGTCGCGGTCGGCCTCGTGCGGTATGATACGCTGGGGAAGATATTGAGCGATTGCTTCTTCGCAGGCCTCGTTGAGATAGAGCATACGCTCCTTGTTGCCCTTACCGCGTACACGCAGTGTTCCTTCGCGCACATCGGTCAGGTTGAGTCCGACCAGTTCGGACACACGCAAGCCACAGTTTAAGAACAGCGTGAGAATGCAGTAATCTCGCTCGGCATATTTTCCTTCGATGCTTTGCAGCAGATGGATGGAATCATCGGTTGTGAGATAGCGGGGCAGTTCCTTGGGCTTGGAGGGCAGTTCCAAGCCACCAGCCGGGTTGGAGTCCAGCACGTGAACTTTATCGGTCAGGTAGCGGAAGAACGAGCGCAGAGAAGATACCTTGCGTGCGCGGGAAATCGGGGACAGACCGTAGTCGGTCGCCGGACTGTTGGCCTGAGTCGGACGCTGCTCGCCGATGTAGGTCAGAAAATCGTAAATATCGGTCAAGCGGATGGTTTTCAGCAGCGACTCATCTACATCGAAGATGGAAATTTCTTCAAACGGGGTATCACGCGATACAAGCCCACGGCTGATTTTGATGAAGCGCAAAAAGAGACGCAGATCGAGAAAATATTCAAAGGCAGTCTTGGGTGACTTGCCGCGAATGGTTGTCATGTAGATAAGAAAGTCGCGTAAGAGCGGACAGGCATCGTGCGCATATTCAGAGATGACATATCGCATAAAAAGAACCTCCTGTTGTCTGTCTGTTTCTCATTTTACTACGTTTGCGGGTGTTCGTCAAAGCATGATTGTGCGGATGAAGCAATCGGACAGCCGCGCGTACCTTGTAAAAAAAGAAGGGGTGTGGTAAGATAAGACAGATTTCAACGGGGAAGAGGGAAGACAAATGGAACCGAATGCATATCGTCATTGTACCCTGTGTCCGCGTGGCTGCGGTGTCGATCGTACCAGTGGAGCGCGTGGATTCTGCGGTGCATCTGATGTGGTTTATGTCGGACGTGCGGCGCTGCATGCGTGGGAGGAACCGCCGCTGTCCGGTGAGCGGGGATCTGGAACGGTCTTTTTCACTCACTGTACACTGGGCTGTGTGTTCTGCCAGAACCGGACGATCAGCAGACGGGAAGCACAGGGAAAACCGGTGACGCAGGAGCGTCTGACCGAAATTTTTCTGGAGCTTCAGACGCAGGGCGCACATAACATCAATCTGGTTACCGCGTCTCACTATGCACCTACGGTGCGAGCAGCCTTGCAGCAGGCGCGGGCAAAGGATCTGCATATACCGGTCGTCTATAATTGCGGCGGCTATGAGATGGTGGAGACGCTGCGCATGCTGGATGGCCTGATCGACATTTATTTGCCCGATTTCAAGTATTACAGCAGCTATTACGCCGGAATGTACTCAGGTGCGCCTGATTATCCCGACTTTGCTAAGGAAGCCATTGCCGAGATGGTGCGCCAGACCGGTACCCCACAGTTTGATCAGACAGGTATGATGATACGCGGCACGATTGTCCGTCATTTGATGCTTCCGGGACTGGCAGGAGATACCGCACAGGTGTTGCGCTATCTGGCCGAGCACTTTGGTGATCGGATTTTGGTCAGCCTGATGCGCCAGTACACACCGTTCGGTATGGCAGAGCGTTACCCGGAGCTTGACCGGAAGATTACAGACGAAGAATATGAGCAGGCAGTCACGCTGTTTTCTGAGCTGGGACTTGCCGGATTTTTGCAGGATAAAGAGTCGATCAGTGAGAGCTTTATTCCGTCGTTTGAGGGGCAGGGCGTGTAACCGAAAATCGGTTGACAAACTGGAAAGCGGGTGTTATACTGACCTCATAGTGAAACAGATTCATAGCATAAAGGCGATGAAAAGGAAAGTACAGCGTGACCGAAAGCACAGAGAGCCCCGGTGTGGTGTGACGGGGACTGGAAGCGCGTCTGGAAAATGGCCTTGGAGCCGCGTACCGACCTGCGTGTGATCATCACGCAATAGGATGCGATGGGTGCGCCCATTACAGCGCCTGGATATCGAGCGGCAGTCTGTCCGTTCCGTACCCGCAGAGGTTCGCATCGTGAGGTGCGGATAAAGTGAAGGTGGTAACACGAAGCGATTTCGCTCTCGTCCTTGCACGTAGTCAGGGACGAGGGCTTTTTTTATATCCCGTATCCCACAAACTAATACCATTTGATGGAGAAAGGGAATGTAAGATGGAGATTCAGATTCGTACATGGAAACCGGAAGACGCTGCGGCATTGGCAGAGCAGGCAAACAATGAGAAGGTAACAGAGCACCTGCGCAATGTATTTCCGCATCCGTATACCGAAGAGGACGCACAGTTCTTTATCAACGGCGCATTGCGTACCCACTGTGACCGTGCTTGGGTGCGTGCCATCGAGGTGGACGGTAAGATTGCGGGCGGCATTACGCTGACGTTTGGAGACGATGTGTACAGCAAAAATGGAGAACTGGGTTATTGGCTGGGAGAGTCCTATTGGAATCGCGGCATTGCTACCCGTGCAGTCGCTGACCTGTGCGAGCGGGCGTTCCGTGAAACCGATCTGGTGCGCATTGAGGCCGAAGTGCTGACCAATAACCCGGCATCAATCCGCGTGCTGGAAAAAGATCATTTCCAGCGAGAGGGATACTTCTGCAATCGCGTTTGCAAGAATGACCAACTGATTGACAGTGTCGTCTTTGCGCTGCTCAAGTAAACGAAAAAACGCCCCGACGATATTTGTCGGGGCGTTTTGGTATGCGGTTTAAGATGCGCTGTCCTTTGCCGAATCAATCGGTTCAGGGCAGATGCGTTCAACCAGAATAAACGAGATATAGCGACCGTTGGTCTGTTCAATCGTGAACCTCAGACCGTTGAACACAAAGACCTCCTTGTTATAGATCGAGCTCAGCTGAGACATCAGCCAGCCGTTCACCGTTGTCAGGTCGGTTTCCGGGGTGTCCAGATCAAGCTCGTCGAAGAGCTTGGACAGACGGGTCTCACCGCGTACCCGGTAAGAAGTTTCCGAGAGCTGTTCGATCTCAGGTTCTACCGTATCGTGCTCGTCCCAGATTTCACCGACCAGCTCTTCCAGGATATCTTCCATCGTTACGATGCCGGCCGTGCCGCCGTACTCATCGGTGATGATGGCCAGATGGGTCTGGCTCTGCTGGAAGAGACGGAGCAGATCGGAGATCTGAAGGGAAGGTGCAATGTAGAGCGGGGGCTGAAGGACAGACGAAAGCGGTTTGTGCTCAGCAATCACATGATTGTAGAAATCCTTCTCGTGCAGGATACCGACAATGTGATCGATGTTGTCCTGATAAACTGGCAGACGGGAGAATCCGGTGTCACGGAATACCTCGATGATTTCCTCGGTTGTAGCGGTGTCCTCAATGCCGCAGACCGATACACGGGGCGTAAACACATCGATGACGTCCAGGTCGTTAAACTCGATTGCCGAGCGGATCAGGTCACTTTCCTGCTCGTCGAACGTGCCGTCGTTTGTCGCTTCATCCACGATCGTCAGCAGCTCGTCCTCGGTGATACCAGTTTCTGCTTCGGTGGGGAAAATGTGAGAAAGCAGTTTTTTCCACTGACCGAACAGGAAATTGAGCGGTGCGAGAATAGTGAGGAAAATGCGCAGGATAGGGGCAGAGAACATCGCGAACTTTTCGGGAGATTCCTTAGCCAAGCTTTTCGGAGAAATCTCACCGAAGATCAGAACCAGAACGGTCATGACAACGGTAGAGAGCGTCGGACCGGTGCTCGAGCCGAACCATGCGATGAAAAGAACGGTGGCGATGGAGGTCGAGCAGATGTTTACGATGTTGTTGCCGATCAGAATGGTCGAGAGCAGACGGTCGTATTGATCTGCCATATCCAATGCGAGCTGCGCGCGCTTGTTGCCGTCAGCTGCCATGTTTTTCATGCGGATACGGTTAAGGGATGAGAACGCGGTCTCGGTGGCTGAAAAGTAGGCTGAGCCAACAATGAGAATGACGATGGCTATGATCAGGGGTATGTGACTACTGTCCATGGAAAAAAGAAACCTCCCAAAGATGAAATATAGGGTTAATAAATAGATTTATGGTGATTATACCATGAAAATCAAACAGCGTCTATGAAAACTTTGTAAAAAATTACAGCGGCACATGCAAAATGAAAAAAGAGAAAGATCCGGAGACAGACCCCGGATCTTTGAAACTTTATTTGGTTTAAAAAGAACCGGTTACTGTGCTGCGATAACGTGACTCATGTTGTAGAGTCCGGGTGTCGTCTGCTTTGCCAGAAAAGCGGCAGCGTTGACTGCACCGACAGCGAAGACTTCACGCGAGAGCGCAGAGTGCTTAATTTCGATCACTTCGTCGCGGCCGCAGAACATAACACTGTGCTCACCAACGATGGTGCCGCCGCGGATGGAGTGAATGCCAATCTCGTGCGCTGGACGCTTTTCACGGCGCTCGTGACGATCGTAGACATACTCAGCATCATAGGGCAGTGCCTCGGAAACAGCATCTGCCAGCATCAGCGCGGTACCGCTGGGCGCGTCAAGCTTCTGGTTGTGGTGCGCTTCCACAATCTCGACGTTGTAATCCTCACCGAGAACGGACGCGCACTTTCTCAGCAGATCCATCAGCAGGTTGATGCCAATGGACATATTACCTGAACGGAAGACCGGGATCTGCTCGGAAGCCGCCTGGATCTGGGCAAGCTGCTCGGGCGAGTGACCGGTGGTGCAGATCACGACCGGAACGCGGCGATCCAGGCAGAACGCCAGCAGCTCCTCGGTCAGTGCTGCATTGGAAAAGTCGATGACGACATCACAGTCACCGGTAAACTCTGCCGGATGGGCAAAGACCGGGTAATCGGACAGAGAAACCGCATTGAGATCGAAACCGGCTACAATCTGCATGTCAGGCTTTGCCGCGCAGATATCGGTGATCGCGCGGCCCATACGGCCATTACAGCCGGAAAGAACAATTTTAGGCATGGGATACACCTCAGATCTTGCAGCCCATGCGCTCGAGTTCACGACGCAGCAGCGCTTCGTGTTCCTCGGTTACGCCGACGAGCGGCAGACGCAGGTCGCCAACCTTCCAGCCCAGAATCTCCATGGCCTTCTTGACCGGAATCGGGTTGACTTCGCAGAACAGTGCATTGATGAGGGGCAGATAATCGAGCTGCATGCGGCGAGCCTCTTCATACTTGCCCTCGAGGCACAGCTGGGTGAGCTTGTGGGTCTCAGCCGGTGCGACGTTGGACAGCACCGAGATAACGCCCTTGCCGCCCATTGCCATCAGGGGAACGATCTGATCATCGTTGCCCGACCAGAAGTTCATCTCGTCGCCGCACAGATGCATTGCCTCGGTCAGCAGAGAGAAATTGCCGCTTGCTTCCTTTGCACCGTTGATGTTGGGATGCTTGGACAGTGCAGCGTAAGTTTCAGCTGCGATGCTCAGGCCGGTACGGCTGGGTACGTTGTACAGGATAACCGGGCAGTCGCTGCAATCTGCGATTGCCTCAAAGTGTGCGATCAGACCGCGCTGGGTGGTCTTGTTGTAGTACGGGGTGACCGACAGAACGGCATCTGCACCCGAAGCTGCAGCCTCACGGGTCAGCTCGATGGCAGCCGCGGTGTCGTTGGAGCCGGCACCGGCAACAACCGGAACGCGGCCTGCAATGTAAGAGCAGCCGAAGTCGACGACCTCTGCATGCTCCTTGAGGGTCATGGCAGAGGACTCGCCAGTGGTACCGACAATGACAATTGCATCGGTACCATGCTCGATCTGATGATCGATGATCTTCTTGAATTCGTCATAGTTTACGTCGCCGGAAGCGGTAAACGGGGTGACGATGGCAACAGCGGCACCGGTAAATACAGGCTTTTTCATAGTAAACTTGTTTCCTCCTTGCCGATTAGTCCAGATAACCCTCAGCGCACAGCAGCTCAGCCATCAGAACCGCACCACCTGCTGCGCCGCGCAGGGTATTGTGCGACAGGCTGACAAACTTGTAATCGAATACGGAATCCTCACGCAGACGGCCAACCGAAACGCCCATGCCGCCCTCAAGATCGCGGTCGAGCTTGGTCTGAGGACGATTGTCCTCTTCGAAGTAGGTCAGGAAGTGCTCGGGAGCAGAAGGTAGCTTGAGCTCCTGTGCACGGCCGGAGAATGCACGCCACTTGGCAATGATCTCTTCCTTGGAAGCCTTGTTCTTGAGCTTTACGAAGACAGCAGCCATGTGACCATCGGCAACCGGTACGCGCAGGCACTGTGCGGTGATCTTGGGAGAAACTGCGGGCTCGATGTGGTCGCCCTCGATGTGACCCCAAACCTTCATCGGCTCAACCTCGGACTTTTCTTCTTCGCCGCCGATGTAGGGGATGACGTTGTCGATCATTTCAGGCCAGGTGTCGAAGGTCTTGCCAGCGCCGGAGATTGCCTGGTAGGTGCAGACAGCGACTTCCTCTACGCCCAGATCCCAGATGGCCGACAGTGCGGGGACGTAGCTCTGAATCGAGCAGTTGGACTTAACTGCAATAAAGCCGCGCTTGGTGCCCAGACGCTTTCTCTGTGCCTCGATGATCTTGGCGTGGTCAGCGTTGATCTCGGGGATAATCATGGGAACGTCGGGAGTCAGGCGGTTTGCGCTGTTGTTGGAGATAACCGGGCACTCGAGCTTTGCATAGCGCTCTTCCAGTGCACGGATCTCATCCTTCTTCATATCAACGGCACAGAAGATGAAATCGACCTTGGAAGCGAGAAGCTCTGCGTCCTCGGTTGCATCCAGAAGAACCATATCCTTCATGGATTCGGGGATGGGACGGGTCATCTTCCAGCGACCCTCAACGGCCTCTGCATAGGTCTTGCCCTTGTTGCGGCCGGAAGCTGCGAGAGCTACGACGTGGAACCAGGGATGATTTTCCAAAAGGAGAGAGAAACGCTGACCGACCATGCCGGTTGCGCCCACAATGCCTACCTGATACTGCTTCATGATTACAAGATCCTCCTGTATCTTAACCGTTCACTTGAAATCTCCGACAGATACGAAAAAAACCGGTTGAAAAACCGGTATAGACTCACTATAATGGAAAGACAGGATCATTGTCCTAACTAAACCAAGACAGCACTCCACCGGCACAGCGCGAATCGTTCTATGCAGTGACAGACGACGGGATATTCTCCGCGGCATCCAGGACGACCGTGCCGTAACGCAGGCTGACCTTCGGCGATGGTCCCTTTTTCGTATGGTCACCGGGGTTACGGCCCCTCCCAGACGATACTGATGAACACCGCGCCTCTATCTGAAGGAAATTTCTTTATTTAGGTAAAGTATAATATGCCTTTATTCTATTGCACAGGATGCGGTTTGTCAAGACGAGATTCATGAAAAAAGGAGGCAGTTCGTATGAAACGTCGATTTGCAGCATTTTTGCTTGCGGGCGTGCTGCTGTGCACACCGGCTTCGGCGGCGGTATCCACTGTGCAGAGTCAGACGATTGTACGTGTGGGACTGGCGTATGATACGACAGCGATGTCCGCACCGCAGCTTCAAAATGTTGACGGTACGGGATATGATATAGGCACCATGAACGGTACATCGTTTTCGGCGGCAACCAGCGTGAGCCAGACCCGACTGACGATCAAGCCGCAGGGGACTGGTTTGGCTGTACTGGATACCGATTCCGGACAGGTGCTCTATCAGACGAGCGGGACGACACTTGCCATTTCGCCGCGCGGAACACTGACTTGGTTTAACAAATATAAGTATCGCGGCGACTTTGTATATACCCGAACGGGCAACGCTGTGACAGTGGTGAACTATGTCGGCTTGGAAGACTATATCAAGGGCGTTATTCCGTATGAGATGTCGGCCAGCTGGCCCAAGGAAGCGCTCAAAGCGCAGGCTGTCTGCGCGCGGTCGTATGCCGACGGACAGATGGATCGTCATAAGAGCCAAGGATTTGATGTCTGCAACAGCACCCACTGTCAGGTGTACAAGGGAGCGAACAGTGCAACTGCAAATTCAGACGCGGCAGTTGATGAGACACAGGGAAAGTATATTTATGAGAACGACAAAAAGGTCGTTGGATATTTCTTCTCATCGGACGGCGGTGCGACCGAGTCTTCGATCAACGTCTGGGGTGGCAACTATGCATACTTGACCGGCAAAGTTGACCCGTATGAAAATACGGCTGCGGCATCGAATGGCGTGTGGAGCGTGACCCTGACTGCGGCTGAGGTGCAGTCCAAGCTGCAAAGCGCAGGATATTCGATTGGAACCATACAGTCGGTACAGGTGACAAAGCGTACCGCAGTAGGCAATGTCAATGAACTGACCATCACCGATACGAGCGGGAAGCAGGTCGTGCTGTCCAAGGATAAATGCCGTACCGCGCTGGGACTCAACAGCATTCGCTATACGGTGAACGGTCTGGGCTCTACGCAGGCAGTTGCGAGCAATTCTGCGGCAAGCGGACTGTATATAAATGGCACCCGGGCAAACGATGGCAGCTTGTATGCAGTGTCGGGAAATGGCACAGTGTCTGCGATTGGTTCGGCAAACGGCAAGACTGCACTGACTGGAACGGGTACCCAGACCATTACGACGACCACATCGGGCAGCCAGACAACCATAAATACAGCAGACCCGGCAGCAACCGGAGCAAGCTATACATTCAGCGGAACCGGTTGGGGACATGGTGTTGGTATGAGCCAGTACGGCGCGAAGGCAATGGCTGAACAGGGATATATCTACGATCAGATTTTACAGTTCTACTTTACCGGCGTTACGGTAAAGTAAGGTTTGAGATAGAACGGGAACAAACAGCGAAGGAGGAACCAGGGCGAAACCGCCTGATTTACTATGAAGAAGAGTGATTTTTATTTTGACTTACCCGAGCGATTGATCGCACAGCATCCGATGGAGCAGCGCGATGCATCGCGTATGCTGGTTATGGACCGCAAGACGGGAGAACTGTCGCACAGACATTTTCACGATCTGATTGAATATTTAAAGCCGGGTGATTGCTTGGTTATGAATAACTCGCGCGTCATTCCGGCACGCCTGATGGGACAGGCCGAAGGACGTACCACGCCGATCGAAGTCGTTCTGCTGACCGATCATGGTGATGGTGTGTGGGAATGCCTGACTCGACCGGGCAAGAAGACCCGAGAGGGTGTCAAGCTGTCGTTCGGTGACGGACTGCTGACCGGTGTGGTTGAGTCGGTCAATCCCAAGGATGGCAACCGTATGATTCGCTTCCAGTATGAGGGTGTCTTCCTTGAACTGCTTGAGCAGTTGGGCACTATGCCGCTGCCTCCCTACATTAAGGAAAAGCTGGATGACCCGGAGCGCTACCAGACTGTTTACTCCAAGACACCGGGTTCGGCGGCAGCACCGACTGCGGGACTGCACTTTACCCCTGAGCTGCTGGATGAAATTCGTGCTAAGGGTGTAAAGACCGCGTTTGTGACCTTGCATGTTGGTCTGGGAACCTTCCGTCCGGTTAAGGAAGAAGAGATTATCGACCATATCATGCACTCTGAGTTCTATACCATGGATGAGGAGACTGCACGTATCATTAACGAGACACACGCGCAGGGACATGATGTATTTGCAGTTGGTACAACCGCATGCCGTACGCTGGAGACCATTGCGGCGGAGGATGGCACGGTACGTGCGCAGTCTGGCTGGACGGATATTTTCATCTATCCGGGATATCGCTTTAAGTGCATCGATCATCTGGTGACCAACTTCCATTTGCCCGAGAGTACGCTTATGATGCTGATTTCGGCTTTTGCCGGACGCGAGCGGGTGTTGGATATGTATAAGACTGCGGTAGAACAGGAGTATCGCTTCTTCTCGTTTGGCGATAGCACGCTGTTTTTGTAAGAAAGTTTCAGATCAAGAGGTGACACAATGGAAATTGGAGCATTTGAGTTAAAGAAAACCGAGGGCAAGGCACGACGTGGTGCGTTTCAGACCGCACACGGTCTGGTGCAGACCCCTGTATTTATGAATGTCGGAACGGCTGGTGCGATCAAGGGCGCGGTTGATGCGTTCGACCTGAAAGAACTCGGCTGTCAGGTAGAGCTGTCCAATACCTATCATCTGCACGTGCGTCCGGGCGACGCGATTGTAAAGCAGATGGGTGGTCTGCATAAGTTCATGCGCTGGGACGGTCCCATGCTGACCGACTCGGGCGGATTCCAGGTATTCTCGCTGGCTTCGCTGCGCAAGATTCGAGAGGAAGGCGTGACCTTCAACTCGCACGTAGACGGCAGAAAGATTTTTATGGGTCCGGAAGAGAGCATGCGCATTCAGTCTAACCTGGGTTCGGATATCGCGATGGCATTTGACGAGTGCATTGAGAATCCGGCACCTTATGAGTACGTAAAGGATTCTTGTGTGCGTACCACGCGCTGGCTGGTACGCTGCAAAGAGGAGATGGCACGACTGAATAGTCTGCCGGATACCGTCAATCCCCATCAGCTGCTGTTCGGTATCAACCAGGGCGGCACCTATGATGATCTGCGCATTGCGCATATGGAGGAGATTGCAAAGCTGGATTTACCCGGATATGCAATTGGTGGCTTGGCAGTCGGTGAGAGCACAGACGTGATGTATCATATTCTGGATGTGGTTCTGCCGCATGCACCTGAGTATAAGCCGCGTTACCTGATGGGTGTTGGTACACCGTCTAATATCATCGAGGGCGTTGCACGCGGCATTGACTTCTTCGATTGCGTCATGCCCACCCGTAATGCACGTCACGGCCACCTGTTTACTTGGGACGGTATTATGAATATCCATAATGCAAAGTACCAGACCGATGACCGCCCGATTGAAGAGGGCTGTCAGTGCCCGACCTGCCGCAAGTTCTCGCGTGCTTATGTGCGTCATCTGCTCAAGGCAGGCGAGATGCTGTCCCAGCGCCTTCTGGTACAGCATAACCTGTGGTTCTATAACAATCTTATGGTTAAGATTCGAGAGGCATTGGATCAGGGAACCTTTGCTGAATTCCGCGCACAGTACAGCGAGAAGCTGGCAAAGCGCATCTGATTTCAAATATATGATATCTAAGCGGTGCAGATACCTTTTCTGCATCGCTTTTTGTTTGGTCTTTTTTGGAGCGCAGTCCCGTATACTTGGAACGAGAACAAAGGGGGCGTGTCCATGCGGAAGTGTGATAGTTTCATGGGAAGGCTGTTTTTGCTCTGTGTCTCCAACATTGGCCTTCAGCTTTTGGGATTTGTATATCGTATCTTCCTCAGCCGGTTTGCGGGAGCTGAGGGACTGGGTGTTTATCGTCTGGCGTTTTCTGCGTATATTGTCATTCATGCAGCGACACTTTCGGGTGTTACGATGGCATGTACCCGCCTATCAGCCGAGTGGAGTGCCCAAGGGCGAGCGGGAGCAGTACGACAGCTGGTGTATCGAGCCGCACGTACTTTTTTGTGCTTTTTCCTGTGTGCAGGCACCATCCTGCTCGGGTTCCGGGATTGGATCGGCACCGAGTTGCTTGGCGACGGGCGTACGGTGGATGCCATGCCCATTATGCTGGTATGCATTTTGCTGACCGGTGTTGAGAATATCCTCAAATCCACCATGATCGGCATGAATCGCGTAGATAACGCCGCGGCAAGTGAACTGACCGAACAGATTGTACGCATCGGCGCGACCATTGCGCTGCTGTCTTTTGAACAGACCGCTGATCTGGGACGCATTGCCGTGTTGATTTTCACCGGTATGGCAATCAGTGAGTGCGTCAGCGCTGCGATGATGGTACACATGTACAGGGGACTGCGTTTGCCTGCACATTGTCCACCGCCAATCGGGAAAGACCCATTTTGGAAGATTGTTCTGCCGGTCTCGGCCTCAGCGCTTGTGACCAATGGCATTGCGTCTGCCGGTGCGGTCATCCTGCCGACCCGTCTGGTCGCTTCCGGGCTGTCCCGTACCGAAGCCATTTCTGCACTGGGCATTGTCTCGGGCATCGCGTCACCCATCATGTTTCTGCCCATCGCATTGCTGGCATCCTTGTGCACGGTAGCCATGCCTCAGGCCAGCCGATACGCGTCCAAGCACAATCAAAGCAGATTGCAGCATTTCACCTCACAGAGTTTGTTTGCGACCGGCATCGTGGGCATTCCAGCAACCGCGCTGCTGTTGCCACTTGCACCGGTCATCGCCCGACTGTTTTTTTATCGAGCTGTTCCCACCGGGTATTTTTGGCTCATCGGTCTGTCAGCAATCTTTTGCTATTACCAGATGATTACCGGCTGTCTGCTCAACGGCATCGGACGACAGCAGTTTACGGTCATGAGTGCATTGTCCGGTGAAGCGCTGCAACTGATTTTGGTGTATCTCATGGCAGGACAGCCGCATTTGCGTGTGTATGGCTATCTGATTGCCCAGTGCATCGCGCCGATCTATGTGGTTTTGTGCAATCTGATTCGCTTGGTTTCCTGCGGTGCTCTGGTCATCCGCCTCCAGCGCTTTTTGGGTGCACCGCTGCTATGTGGTTTTGCCGTATGGCTGTGGACGCGAATTTTCTATTCGTTCTTTGTCGGCTGGCTGGGCGGCCAGTGGATGGGACTGTGCTGTGCGGTGGTATGTTCAATCGCGCTGTACCTGTGCTTTCTGCGTCTGTTCGACATCAAGATTGAAAAATATCTGTCCGTTCGCGGGCGTCCGATGCACGATTTGATGCTGTTCTATTGACTTTTTGACAGAAACAAGGTATTATGAGGTCAGAAAAAGTGATTGGCTCCTGTCTCAGGACAGGAGCCTTTCTTTTGCAGAATGCTCGCTGTTTTAGATGTTGAGGTGGAAAGATGAAATTAGAGTTTTGTTGTCCAACGCTGTTCGGATTGGAAGGAATTGTTGCCGATGAGCTGCGTTTCGGTGGTAAGCTGACCGATGTACGCGCGGAAAACGGCCGTGTCCTGTTTACCGGCGATGAAGATACGCTGATCTGGGCAAATATGAATCTGCGCTGCGCCGAGCGCGTGCTGATCCGTCTGGCAGCGTTCCGGGCGGATACGTTTGACCAGCTGTTTGAAGGCGTCAAGGCGATCCCGTGGGAGGATTTTCTGTCGGTAGACGCGGCGTTCCCGGTCAAGGGACATGCACTGGATTCCAAGCTGCACAGTGTACCTGACTGTCAGAAGATCATCAAGAAAGCGATCGTCACCCGACTGGGTGGACATTATGGCGTGAGCTGGTTTGAGGAAAAGGGTGTCCGCTGTCAGGTACAGTTTTCGATCATGCACGATATGGCAGAAATCTATCTGGATACCTCGGGCACGGGACTGCACAAGCGTGGCTATCGTGCCAATGCCAACGCGGCACCGCTGCGTGAGACGCTGGCGGCAGCGATGGTCAAGCTGGCGCGTTGGCGCGGCCGCGATGCGCTGATCGACCCGTTCTGCGGTTCGGGTACGATTGCCATTGAAGCGGCTATGATTGCGCTCAACCGTGCTCCTGGACTCATGCGCACTTACGATGCGGAAAAGTGGTCGTGGGTTGGAGATGCGCGCTGGAAGGCGGCACGTGAACAGGCGATTGCAGCGGTGCGCACCGATCTGACGCTGGACATGTGCGGCAGTGATATTGACCCGGCGTGCGTGGTACTGGCGCAGGAAAATGCCAAGAAGGCAGGCGTTGGGCATTTCATCCGCTTTGAGCAGGCAGACGCAGCCAAGCGGATATATCCGCAGTCTGGTGTCCTGTTTGCCAATCCGCCGTATGGTGAGCGCCTGATGGACCGTGAGAGTGCGCAGGCGATTTACCGCGCGGTTGGCCGTGCGGTCGGAAAGAGTGAACTGCGTCAGTATTACCTGACATCCGACCCGGAATTCGAGCGTTTTTATGGATATCAGGCGGACAAGCGCCGCAAGCTGTATAACGGCATGATTAAATGTGATCTGTATATGTATTTCCGTCCGCAGGAGGCGCGCCGGCCGTTTGGCAGGAGAGACAGCAAAGTGCCAAACTCCGGAAAGCGGGAACGTCGATAAGCATTCATAAATTTTTCACAAATTTTTTGTTAGATTCTTCAAAAAACCACTTGCGTTTCCAGTATACTTGATGTATCATAATAACCGGATTAGCACTCTGGTGTTTTGAGTGCTAAGAGATTTTGTATTCTAATCTTTTAGGAGGAATAGATTATGACTTTGAAGCCCCTTTCTGACCGCGTTGTCATCAAGATGGTTGAAGCAGAAGAGACCACTGCAAGCGGTATTATCCTGACCGGTTCCGCAAAGGAAAAGCCCCAGGTAGCTGAGGTTCTGGCGGTTGGCCCCGGCGGCATCGTTGACGGCAAGGAAGTTGTCATGCAGGTAAAGGTTGGCGATAAGGTAATCACCAGCAAGTACTCCGGCACCGAAGTCAAGATTGACGGCGAAGACCTGATCGTTGTCCGTCAGGGTGACATTCTGGCTGTTGTTGAGTAAGCGTATTCCATTTGATTATTTGTTTGATATTGTAAGGAGTAATTGAGTTATGGCGAAGCAGATTCAGTTTGGCGAAGAAGCACGCAAGTCGCTGATGAATGGTATCGACCAGCTGGCCGACACCGTTAAGGTTACTATGGGTCCCAAGGGCCGCAATGTTGTTCTGGCAAAGAAGTTCGGCGCTCCGCTGATCACCAATGATGGTGTCACCATTGCAAAGGACATCGAGCTGGACGATCCGTTTGAGAACATGGGTGCACAGCTGGTTAAGGAAGTTGCAACCAAGACCAACGACGTTGCAGGCGACGGTACCACCACCGCTACCATGCTGGCACAGGCATTTGTACACGAGGGCCTGAAGAACCTGGCTGCTGGTGCAAATCCGATGGTTATGCGTAAGGGCATGAACAAGGCTGTCGAGACCGCTGTTAAGGCAATCGCTGAGCAGTCCAAGAAGGTAGACGGCGCAGCTGATATCGCACGCGTTGCAGCTGTTTCCTCCGGTAACGACGAGATCGGCAAGCTGATCTCCGAGGCAATGGAGAAGGTTTCCACCGACGGCGTTATCACCGTTGAGGAGTCCAAGACCGCAGAGACCTACTCTGAGGTTGTTGAGGGTATGCAGTTTGACCGCGGTTACGTTACCCCCTACATGGTAACCGATACCGAGAAGATGGAAGCTGTTCTGGACGATGCTCTGGTACTGATCACCGATAAGAAGATTTCGGTTATCGCTGACCTGCTGCCCATCCTGGAGCAGATCGTAAAGATGGGTCGCAAGCTGCTCATCATTGCAGAGGACATCGAGGGCGAGGCTCTGTCCACCCTGATCGTAAACCGTCTGCGCGGCACCTTCACCTGCGTTGCAGTTAAGGCTCCGGGCTTTGGCGATCGCCGCAAGGATATGCTGCAGGATATCGCAATCCTGACTGGCGGTACTGTAATCTCTGAGGACATCGGTATCGAGCTCAAGGATGCAACTCTGGAGATGCTGGGTCAGGCTCGTCAGGTTAAGGTCAACAAGGAGACTACTACCATCGTTGACGGCGCTGGCGATTCTGAGGCAATCAAGGCTCGCGTTGCAACCATCCGCAATGCAATCGAGAAGACCACCTCTGACTTTGACCGTGAGAAGTTGCAGGAGCGTCTGGCTAAGCTGGCTGGCGGCGTAGCAGTTATCAAGGTTGGTGCTGCAACCGAGGTTGAGATGAAGGAAATGAAGCTGCGCATCGAGGACGCACTGAATGCAACCCGTGCAGCAGTTGAGGAAGGCATCGTTGCAGGCGGCGGTACCGCATACGTCAACGCAATCCCGGCAGTTGAGAAGCTGCTGAGCGAGGTTGAGGGCGACGAGAAGACCGGCGTACAGATCATCATGCGTGGCCTGGAAGCACCGGTTAAGCAGATCGCTGCAAACGCTGGTGTAGACGGTGCAGTTGTACTCGATCGCATCAAGAACTCCGGTAAGGTTGGCTTCGGCTTTGACGCTTACAAGGAAGAGTTCTGCGACATGATCCCGTCCGGTATCGTAGACCCGACCAAGGTAAACCGTTCGGCTCTGCAGAACGCAGCATCCATCGCTTCGATGGTTCTGACCACCGAGAGCATCGTTGCAGACAAGAAGGAGCCTGTTGCTCCGGCTGCTCCGGCTCCGGACATGGGCGGCATGTACTAATTCCCAGATAATTTGGTACAAAAGAATACTTTCAGGCGGCTGTTCGTATGGACAGCCGCCTTTTTGGTGACAATCTGGTATCAATATCAGAAAGCATAGACATTTTAACACCGGTGCAGTATAATAGCGATAAACAGCCGGGTAAGATACTTGTGAAAGGATCGACCCAGTTCAAAGGAGGGATACTCGAATGTTTTGGCTGTCAGACAACGCGTGCTGGATTCTTGTCATCGTCGCGGCGTTGATTGTGGAAGCGATTACACTCAGCCTGAATGCAGTTTGGTTTGCGTTGGGTGGAGTCGGAAGCCTGATTGCAGCTTCGCTTGGCGCTTCTGTGCCGGTGCAGTGGGTGGTATTTATCATCGTGTCTGCAATTTTTATGCTTTTGATTCGTCCGTTTGCGCGGCGGGTGCTCAAACCGAAGGGAGCAGCCACCAATGCCGATCGTATTCTGGGTGAGCAGGCAATTGTGACACAGGCGATTGACAACACACAGGCACAGGGTGAAATCAAGATTATGGGACAGTATTGGACGGCACGCTCGGCGGACGGCGCACCGATCGCGCAGGGGAGCGTTGTACGCGTGCGAGAGATTGTCGGCGTGAAAGCAATCGTCGAGTCTGTCCCGACGACTGATAAGGTATGAAGAAGTAAGGAGGTCAAATATGGCTACTATCGCGACTATCGCAGGTTGGATTGTTCTGGCACTGATTGTTTTGGTGATCATCGCAAAGAACATTGTCATCGTGCCGCAGGCACATGCGTATATTATTGAACGTCTGGGCACCTATCAGGGCACCTGGAACACCGGATTGCACGTAAAGATTCCGCTGTTTGAGCGCATTGTCCGCAAGGTAACGCTGAAGGAGCAGGTTGTTGACTTTGAGCCGCAGCCGGTTATCACCAAGGATAATGTTACCATGCAGATCGACACCGTTGTATATTTTCAGATTACCGATCCGAAGCTCTATACTTACGGCATTGAAAATCCCATGGCAGCGATTGAGAACCTGACCGCAACGACGCTGCGTAATATCATCGGTGATCTGGAGCTTGACCAGACGCTGACCAGCCGTGACATCATCAACACCAAGATGCGTGCGATTCTGGACGAAGCGACCGATCCCTGGGGTATCAAGGTGGGACGTGTCGAGCTGAAGAACATCATTCCGCCGACTGCGATTCGTGAGTCGATGGAAAAGCAGATGAAGGCAGAACGTGATCGTCGAGAGGCAATCCTGACCGCAGAAGGTGAGAAGCAGTCCAAGATTCTGGTTGCAGAAGGTGAGAAGGAATCCATGGTTCTGCGTGCAGAAGCAACGCGACTGGCAAAGATCAAGGAAGCGGAAGGCGAGGCAGAAGCACTGCTGACCGTACAGAAGGCGCTGGCAGATTCTATCCAGATGCTGAATGATGCAGCACCGACCGATCCGATCATTCGCCTGAAAGCGCTTGAGGCATTTTCTAAGGCAGCAGACGGCAAGGCAACTAAGATCATCATTCCGTCTGAGATTCAGGGTCTTGCAGGACTGGCAGCTGGACTTAAGGAAGTCATTACGAGCGACCAGATTCAGGAAGATAAGAAAATCAACCGATAAACATAAAAGTGCAGCTGAAATCAGCTGCACTTTTTATATTCCGGCAGTTTTTTCTCTTTATATGAATGATACAAAACGTGGGTTATCTAAAATACAAATTCTCTGAAAATGTCATTAAAAGGACGAAAAACGTCAAAAAGAGTGGAATAGGGGATAAAATAGAAAATATGTTTGAAAAACAGGGAGAGAATCGTGTATAATAGATGTACCGGCTCGGAGAGAGACCGGGTAGAACGGTATGAGGTGAAACTATGGTGAACGAACCTCTGATGTGCTGCGAAGAAAACTGCGTACACTGTGAAGCGGTCAAGCAGGTTGGGTGCCGGATGCCGGACGAGCAGACTGCACGGCTGACTTCGGATTTTTTCAAGGCATTTGCGGATAAAACACGGGTGCGGATTCTGTCCGCACTGGCGATTCACGAACTGTGTGTATGTGACATTGCCGATCTTTTGGGCATGACCCAGTCGGCCATTTCGCATCAGCTCAGCTTTCTCAAACAGGCGCGTCTGGTTGTCGGACGCAAAGAGGGAAAGACGGTGTATTATACCCTGTGCGATGGTCATATTCGCACCATTTTGCGTCAGGGCATCGAACATGTACAGGAAGAAACGAAGGGAGACGTGTAAAGCGTCTCCCTTTGTCATGTAGATGGTCTGCGATTCGTTGAAAAAAGAAATTTCGATACGCACGAAATTTAGCTTAAAGGCACAATCTTTTCCGCGGAAAAAGCATTTTCTAGATTTTGAATTGCGCTTTTTCGGGATTCGTAATATAATAAACTCTGTATATGAAATGGAGGATTGTCATGCTGCATACTGCTCTGGAACAGATTTTGCCCCGTGTACAAAAGCCTGCCCGCTATGTCGGCGGTGAATGGGGATCTGTGACCAAAGATAAAAACAATGTTGATTTACGCTTTGCGTTCTGTTTCCCCGACGTTTATGAAGTCGGTATGTCCCATCTGGGTTCGCGCATTCTGTACGGACTGCTCAACGATCAGAAGAACATCTGGTGTGAGCGTGTCTTTGCGCCCTGGATTGACATGGAAGACGAGATGCGCCGTGCAGGAATTCCGCTGTACGGTCTGGAGAGCGGCGATCCGCTGTCTGATTTTGATATCATCGGATTTACGCTGCAATATGAGCTGTCGTTTACCAATATTCTGAACATGCTGGATCTGGGCGGCGTACCGATTTTGGCCAAAGATCGTCCGGGCCTTGAAAATCTGGTTGTCGCCGGCGGCCCGTGTGCCTATAACCCGGAACCGCTCTGCGATTTTATCGATCTGTTCATGATCGGTGATGGCGAGGAGATCATGCTCGATCTGACCAATCTGTATCAGAGTGCGGTACAGCGTGGTCTGTCCAAGCACGAATTCCTGATCGAAGCGGCCAAGATTCCTGGTATGTACGTTCCGGCACTCTATGAGGTTAGCTATAAGGAAGACGGTACGATTGAGGCAATTACACCTAAGGACGGTGCACCGGCATTCGTACAGAAGCGCATTGTACGCGATCTGGATACCATGTACTATCCGGATTATTTTGTCGTTCCCTCGACCGATATCGTATTTGACCGTGCGATGATCGAGCTGTTCCGCGGGTGCCCGCGTGGCTGCCGTTTCTGTCAGGCAGGTCATACCTACCGCCCGCTGCGCCGCAAATCCAAGGAAACCCTGATGAAGCAGGCCGAGGCCATCCTGAAAAATTCGGGTTATGAGGAGATTTCGCTGTCCTCGCTGTCCACGAGCGATTACGGTGAGCTGAGTGAGCTGACCGAGTGCATGCTCGACTATTGTGAGCCGCGTCATATTAGCCTGTCGCTGCCGTCGCTGCGCGCGGATAGCTTCAGCTCGGAGCTCATGCAGCGCGTCCAGAAGGTGCGCAAGAGCGGTCTGACTTTTGCCTGCGAGGCGGGTACCCAGCGTCTGCGTGATGTCATCAATAAGAATATTACCGAAGATGACGTTCTGCATGCCTGCGAGATCGCATTCAAGGGTGGCTGGAATAATGTCAAGCTGTACTTTATGATTGGTCTGCCGACCGAGACCTCGGAAGATCTCGATGGTATCTCTGAGATTTGTAAGAAGGTCGCTTATTGCTGGCGCATGAACACCGACAACCGTCAGCGCGGCGTCAAGATTACTGCTTCGGCTTCGTGCTTCGTGCCCAAGCCGCAGACCCCGTTCCAGTGGGATGCACAGAACTCGCTCGAGGAGTTCCGCGGCAAGCAAGATTATATGAAGAAGATCATGCGCACCAAGAACGTGACCTATAACTGGCATGATGCTGAGACTTCGGTCATGGAGGGCGTCATTGCACGCGGTGACCGCCGTCAGGGTGCTGCAATCTATACCGCGTGGAAGAATGGCTGTAAGTTTGACGGCTGGGATCAGTGCTTCTCGTATGAAAAGTGGATGGACGCATTTGCATCCTGCGGACTGGACCCCAAGTTCTACGCATACCGTCAGCGCCCGCTCGACGAGCTGTTCCCGTGGGATCATATCGGCTGCGGTACGCTCAAGGATCACTTGAAGCGTGAATGGGAGCGTTCGCGTCAGGCGATTGTCACCCCGGACTGCATGCAGCAGTGTGCTGCCTGCGGCTCCAATCGACTGCTCGAGGGAGGTAAGTGCTGTGTTTAAGGCTAGAATGCGATTTGCCAAGGAAGGCCGTGCGAAATATATTTCTCACCTCGATCTGATGCATACCATGCAGCGTGCAATGGCGCGCTGCCAAATGCCGCTCTGGTTTACCGAGGGCTTTAACCAGCACGCTTACGTGTCGGTTGCCCTTCCGCTCTCGACTGGGTACTCGGGCGAGTATGAATTTTTGGACTTTAACCTGTTGTCCGAGAATGTGCCGATCAACGCTGTGGAAGCACTCAATGCCGTGTTCCCGGAAGGCCTGCGTGCCATTGAGATTTATCCGCTTGCAGACGGCGGTATGCCGCTGCGCGATATCGCATGGTCGAAGTATCGAATCACCTGGTCGTTTGCGGACGGTATGCCCGCAGATTTTGCAGAGAACGTTAACAAGCTATTTGCACAGCCGACGGTAGAGATCGTCAAGCGCTCCAAGCGTGGTGAAAAAACCGTCAACATGCGCGAGCTGATGAACGGTTTTGCACTCACCGAGCAGGCCGGACAGGTGATCGCTGAGGTCGTGACCGCTGCGGGCAATAACAATATGAGCCCGGAGTATCTGACACGTGCGATTGCGCAGTATTTACCGCAGTATGAAATTTCGTGTGCGGCCTATCACCGCCTGTGCGTCTATAACGATAAGATGCAGGCATTCCGATAATTGAATTCGTTCGGCAGAAAGGAAATTACATGCCAAATAACAAGACAGTTGTCTCGCAAGAACAGATTGCACATCAGTATGAATATATGCAGTTCATCGCCCGTATGAACGAGGACAAGGCACAGGTGCGCGGACAGCGCCCGAAGGCCTTCACCCAGACTTTTGGCTGCCAGCAGAACGAGGCAGATACCCAGCGTATCGCCGGCATGCTGGACGAAATGGGCTATGAAAAGACCGACCGCACCGAAGATGCCGATGTCATTGTCATCAATACCTGTGCGGTGCGTGCGCATGCAGAGAGCCGTGCGCTGGGCAATGTCGGCGCACTGTCTCATCTGAAGAAGGCACGTCCTGAGGTTACCATCTGCCTGTGTGGCTGTATGGTCCAGCAGGAGCACATGCCGGACAAAATCAAGAAGAGCTATCCGCAGGTTGATCTGGTATTCGGTACCCATGCGCTCTGGCGTTTTCCCGAGCTGCTGTATCGTCGCTTGACCGGAGATAAGCGCGTCTTTGATATCAGTGGAGACGCAGCGGGCTATATCGCAGAAGGCCTGCCGGTACTGCGCGACGGTGGTACCAAGGCATGGCTGTCCATCATGTACGGCTGCAACAATTTCTGTACCTATTGTATTGTACCCTATGTCCGCGGCCGCGAGCGCAGCCGCGCACCGGAGGAGATCGTACACGAGTTAGAGCAGTTGGTCGCAGACGGCTATAAAGATATCACGCTGCTGGGGCAGAATGTAAACTCCTATGGTAAGGATCTGGACGAGCAGATTGATTTTTCCGATCTGCTCATGCGCCTGAACGAAGTGCCGGGAGATTTCCTGCTACGCTTTATGACTAGTCATCCTAAGGACGCTTCGCATAAGCTGTTTGATACCATGGCTGCCTGTGATAAGGTGGCAAAGCAGCTGCATCTGCCGTTCCAGTCGGGCAGTGATACCGTGCTCAAGCGCATGAATCGCGGCTATACGGCTGAGCATTATCGTGAGCTGATCGCGTATGCGCGCAGCAAGATGCCGGACATCTCCCTGTCGAGTGATATCATCGTTGGATTCCCGGGAGAAACCGAGGAAGACTTTGAGAAGACGCGCACGCTGGTTGCAGAAGTCGGTTTTGACATGCTGTACACCTTCCTGTACTCCAAGCGCAGCGGTACACCTGCGGCAGAAATGCCAGATGACACCACGCACGCGGTTAAGCAGGCACGCTTTGAGCGCCTGCTCAAGACGCAGGACGAGACGGTACAGGCAAGACAGGACGCCTATCAGGGCAAGCGACTGCGCGTTCTGGTAGATGGTACGAGCAAGGGAACCGAGTATCCGCTGACCGCACGCACCGAGGGCGGTCTGCTGGTCTGCTGCGCGGGTGATGACTTGAAGATCGGTGAGTTTGCCGATGTTGAGATTGAAAAAACTTCCCTGCGCTGCCTGTTTGGCCGAAGCGTATGAGACCGAGAAAAGAAGGAAAAAACATGGCAGAGCTAACCCCAATGATGAAGCAGTACTTCGAGATCAAGGAGAAGTGCCGCGATTATATTTTGTTTTATCGTCTGGGCGACTTTTATGAAATGTTCTTTGACGATGCCATTTTGGTCTCGCGCGAACTGGAACTGACGCTGACCGGCCGCGACTGCGGACAGGAAGAGCGTGCACCCATGTGCGGCGTGCCCTATCACGCGAGCGAAAGCTATATTGGTCGTCTGGTGCGAAAGGGTTATAAGGTAGCGATTTGTGAGCAAGTGGAAGACCCCAAGACCACCAAGGGACTGGTCAAGCGCGATATCGTGCGCATGGTCACACCGGGTACGGTGATCGAAGCTTCCATGCTGGATGAACGCCGGAATAACTTCCTGTGCTGTCTGTTTACCGAGGGCGCTGCGGGCGGCGTATGCTTTGCCGATATTTCCACGGGTGAAGTGTACGCAACGTCGACAACAACTGCTGGGGAACTGCTCAGCGAAGTGGGACGTTTTCTGCCCAGCGAGACTCTGCTCGGCGGTGACGCTGTGACCGACGCTTCACTGCAAGGCTTTTTGAAAGAACGCGTAGATTCTATTTTCTCGCCGCTCGATGCACAGGCATTTGACGCAGATCAGGCGTATGCACTGGTTGAAACCCATTTCGGTGCACAGGCAATCGAAGCCAACGGACTAGGAGAAAATGGCATTGTCGTGCGCGTACTGGGCGGTCTGCTGCACTATCTGGAGGAAACGCAGAAAGCCAGCTTGGGCGGATTGAATACGCTTAATGTTTATCAGCAGGGTCAGTACATGGAACTTGACCTGACTGCACGACGCAATTTGGAGCTGTGCGAGACCATGCGAACCAAGGAAAAGAAGGGTTCGCTGCTCTGGGTCATCGACCGTACCAAGACGGCAATGGGCTCGCGTATGATTCGTCAGTGGCTGGAAAAACCGCTGCTGAATCCCTTGCATATTCGCAAGCGCCAGCAGGCGATCGGTGCACTGTGTGACGACCCGGTATTGCATTCTAATTTGACCGATGAGCTCGATCAGCTTTTTGACATTGAGCGTCTGATTGGACGTGTGGTCTATGGCACGGCAAACTGCCGTGACCTGCGTGCCATGCAGACATCGCTCGAGCGCTTGCCGCTCATCAAGCAGCTGCTGTCTGAGCTGGATAAGATCCCGCTCGTGCGTGAACTGAACGAGCGCATTGATCCGCTGACCGATATCTGTGAGCTGATCGGCGGCGCCATTGTGGACGAGCCGCCGGTTTCGGTGCGTGAAGGCGGGCTGATTCGACCGGGCTTCCGACCGGAAGTTGACGACCTGCGTGGTCTGGCATCGGGCGGTAAGGGCAAGATTGCCGAGAACGAGCAGCGGGAGCGCGAGGCGACCGGCATTAAGGGACTCAAGATCGGATACAATCGCGTATTCGGTTATTATCTGGAAGTCACCAAGACCAATCTGGATGCAGTCCCGGAGCATTACATCCGCAAGCAAACGCTTGCTAACTGTGAGCGCTACATTACCGAGGAGCTCAAACAGCTGGAAGGTCAGGTGCTCGGTGCACAGGAACGTCTGACCGCATTGGAGTACGAACTGTTCTGTGAGGTGCGTGAGCACGTTGCAGCGCAGGTGCACCGCATTCAGCGCACGGCACATGCACTGTCCAATATCGACGTGCTGGCAGCGCTGAGCAATCTGGCAGCCAATGAGCATTATGTATGCCCGGAGGTGGATTTCTCCGGCCGGATTGATATTAAGGATGGCCGCCATCCGGTTGTCGAGAAGATGCTGCGCGGCGGCTTGTTCATTCCGAACGATACGCTGCTCGATCAGGATGACAACCGTGTTGCTGTCATTACCGGCCCGAATATGGCAGGTAAATCCACCTATATGCGTCAGGTTGCCCTGATTACCATTTTGGCCCAGATGGGTTCGTTTGTACCGGCGGCTTCGGCACGTATCGGTATTGTGGATCGTATTTTCACCCGCGTCGGTGCATCGGATGACCTTGCAAGCGGTCAGTCAACGTTTATGGTTGAGATGAGCGAAGTCGCGGACATCCTGCGTGGTGCAACGCGCAATAGTCTGCTCATTCTGGACGAAATCGGACGTGGTACGTCCACCTATGACGGTATGTCCATCGCGCGTGCTGTTGTCGAGTATGTCGCCGATAAAAAACGCATCGGCGCACGCGCTCTGTTTGCCACCCACTACCACGAACTGACAGCACTGGAAGATCTGGTGGATGGCATTAAGAATTACAATATTGCCGTTAAGAAACGTGGCGATAACATTACATTTTTGCGTAAGATTGTGCGCGGCGGCGCAGATGACAGCTACGGTATTGAGGTTGCTGGTTTAGCCGGTGTGCCCAATCCGGTCATCAAGCGTGCCAAGCGTATTTTAGCCGATCTTGAGAGCAATACGCCCAAGGTTGAAGTGCATGCAGTTGCAGATAGTGAACCTGCGCAGGTATCGCTGATGGATTTGGGAACCAATGCGGTTGCCGACCGGCTGCGCAGTATGCAGATTGAGACCATGACGCCGATTGAGGCGATGACCGCACTATATGAGCTCAAACAGATGCTCAGTTAAAGAGGAAGGAGGCTGTAACCCATGCCGATCATTCATGAATTGTCCGACCATCTGGCCGACCTGATTGCGGCTGGTGAAGTTGTAGAGCGTCCAGCCTCCGTTGCCAAGGAGCTGGTCGAGAACGCAATCGACGCACACGCAACACAAATTACGGTAGAGATTGAGAACGGCGGCATTTCTTACCTGCGTATCGCAGACAATGGCTGTGGTATGTCACCAGAGGACGCACCCATTGCGTTTCGCCGCCATGCGACCAGTAAGCTGAGAACCGAGGATGATCTGTCCGCGATTGGAACGCTGGGATTTCGCGGTGAGGCGCTGGCAGCTATCGCGTCGGTTTCTCGCATCGACCTGTTTACCAAGCAGGCGGATACCCTTGCAGGTGTGCATCTGCACTTGGAAGCGGGTGAGATTCTGGAAAATGAGGAAGCTGGCTGCCCGAACGGTACGACCATCATTGTGCGGGATATTTTTTACAATACCCCGGCACGTATGAAGTTTTTGCGCAAGGATTTCACCGAAGCAGGATATGTCGTCGGTGTGGTTCAGCATGCAGCACTGTCCCATCCCGAAATTGCGTTTACCATGATTCGAGACGGTAGACAGGTCTTTGCAACGCCGGGTAATGGCAAACTGATTGCACCGGTGTTCTCCGTGTTCGGCAAAGAAATGACAGCAAACCTTATTGAGGTACCCGCGTTTTCTCGCGGAAGCTTCTCGGCTTGGGGCTATATCACCAAAGCACATGCCGGACGGCCCAATCGCTCCATGCAGCACTTTTTCGTCAATGGGCGCTATGTTAAGTCGCGCGTCATGCAGGCTGCGATGGAAGAAGCCTATCGCAATAAGCTGATTACCGGCAAATATCCGTCGGGCGTTATGTTCCTGACACTGCCGCTGCACATGGTCGATGTCAACGTACATCCGGCGAAAACCGAGGTTAAGTTTGCCGAGGAAAAGGCCGTCTTTGACGTGGTCTATGTGGCGTGTAAGAATGCACTCGAGCAGGATGACAACGTCCCCGAGATCAAGGTGCATGCGGAAAAGAAACCGGCTCGTGAAGACCATTTGACGCAAGAACAGCAGCGCATGACCATGCCGCAGGCGACAGTTGCCAAGCCGGTCGAGGAAAAAACAGTTTCCGCTCCGGTTATGCCGCCTGTGCAGGTACAGGAGCAGCCTAAGGTTGAGGTCAAAGCGGAGCCTGTCATCCCGGCTGCTGCACCGATGCCCGAGCGCACGGTGTCTGCACCGGCTGAAAGGACCGAACCGCAGCCCAAGCCGAGCAAACCGGAAAAGTATCCCATTACCGATTCGTATTCTCTGATGGGACACACGGTAAAGGTGCATTCTCTTTACGCATCCAAGGCAGCAGAGCTGGGTACTGGAAAGTTCCCGCTGCATCAGAACAAGATCAAGCAGCCGTATGTCAATGCAGACGATGAGGACGGTTTAGACTGGGATTACCTGCCGCAGCTGGTGATTCCCGGAGATGATCGAGATCGCTCGCCGGCCGCTGAAACCGCATCGGTACAGCCTGAACCACAGCCCGAAACCGAGGCGCAGCCGGTCATTCCGGAACATAGCGCACGTGTACTTGGCGAGGCGTTTCAGACTTATATTGTGGCAGAAGACGACAAGGGATTGCTCCTGATTGATAAGCATGCAGCACATGAACGCATGATCTTTAATCGTCTGCGCGCAAGCGTGGATATTCCGCGACAGGAACTTCTGACACCTGTGATTGCCGAAGTGACCGCGCCTGAATACGCGGCGCTCAGCGAGCAGCTGGAGCGCATTCGGGAGATTGGCTTTGATATCGAGCCCTTTGGACAGAATAGCTTTGCCATCCGTGCCATTCCAGCTTATCTGGACAGCGGTGCAGTACAGGAGACGGTCACCGAAATGGCGGATAAGCTAATGAACAATCGGACGCCGGTGCCCGATCGTCTGGATGATGTCATCCATACCGTGTCGTGCAAGGCGGCAATCAAGGCGGGCATGACGACATCGTTGGCTGAACTGCAAGACTTCTGCAATCGTGTACTGGAAGATTCGGACGTTGTCTGTTGTCCGCATGGCCGACCGGTCACGGTGCGTTTAACCAAGTATGAGCTTGACAAGATGTTCAAGCGCGTCAATCAGTGAGGAGACCGATATGCAAAATAGGCTGATTTGTATTACGGGGCCAACGGCAAGTGGAAAGACCGCGCTGTCGATTGCGCTCGCACAGCGTCTGCAAACTGAAATCATCTCCTCGGATTCCATGCAAATCTATCGAGAGATGGACATTGGAACAGCCAAGCCGACAGCGGCTGAGCAGGCAGCAGTACCGCATCACATGATTGATATTGTCGACCCGGGTGAACCGTTCTCAGTCGCTCGGTATGTCGAACTGGCCGACCAGTGCGCACAGACGCTGCTGCAAGCGGGCAAAATCCCGCTCGTAGTCGGCGGTACAGGGTTATACCTGGACGCGCTGATTGAAGGCAGCGCATTTCCGGGAGATGAAACCGACCACTCAATCCGTGAGAAGTACGAGCGTATGGCACGGGAGCAGGGAAACGAAGCGGTACATGCTTGTTTGCAGCAGGTTGATCCTGTGGCAGCTGAGCGCCTGCATCCGAACAACCTCAAGCGTGTCATTCGCGCGTTGGAAGTATTTGAGCAGACAGGATTGACGCTTGACGCATTCAATCAGCAAAACAAGCGACCGGAACCCAAGTATCAGGCAATTAAAATTGGCCTGTGTCCATCCGATCGAGAGATTTTGTATGCACGCATCAACCAGCGGGTCGATCAGATGCTCGAGGAAGGGTTACTGGAAGAAGCCGAGCGCCTGTTCCGGGAAGGAAAACTGACCGGCACAGCGGCGCAGGCGATTGGCTACAAAGAACTAGCCGATTACTTTTCCGGAAATGGTTCGCTGGAGGAGTGCGTTGAGATTCTCAAACGGCGCACGCGCAACTATGCCAAGCGGCAGCTGACCTGGATCAAACGCGATCCTACGGTCTTCTGGCTGACTTATGATGCGGGTGCGGATTTTGAACAGGTGTTTCAGCGTTCGACAGATTATCTTGCGCAGCAGGGTATACAATGATTCCATAATTTTATACAATTATGGAGGGAATATCTTGTGAAAAACGATATCAATTTGCAGGACGCTTTTTTGAATGTCGTCCGCCAGCAGGGCCAAGTGATTACGGTGATTTTGATGAACGGTTATCAGATGCGCGGTATTATTCGCGGTTTTGACAGCTTCATTGTAATCCTGGAGAGCGACGGCCGGCAGCAGATGGTTTATAAACACGCGATTTCGACGATGATTCCCGGTCAGCGAGTCGAATTTTATACTCGCCGGGAGGAGCGTGCGTCGAACTAGACAAGGAGACTCTGGTTGTGGGAAAACAATCTATCTGGAAACGGATTAAGCCCGCGAATGTGATGGTCGCAGTATTGACCGTGGTTGCTGTGGCTTATTTGATCGTGCAGTGCGTAAATTCCATGCAATCTAACATTGAGACGACGCCTGCGGTCTATGTGACGATGGATGAATCGATCTCGGCAGAGGGATGGTTTGTGCGCGATGAGACGGTGGCCGAAGGTACGTCAAGCAACTCGGTCAAGCACATCGTTTCAAACGGCGAAAAGGTACAGGATGCGGCAGCGCTTGCGATTGTGTATGAAGATGAGAGCATCATGGAAGCCAGCCGACGGATGGAAGAAATCGACAATGAGCTGAGCTTGCTCAATTCGGCGGTACAGTCGGTAGATAACTACACCAATGACAATACCAAGCTCGATCAGCAGATTACGCGAGAGATGCAGCAACTAGCAGTCCGGGGGGACGACGGCATGTTGTCCGACGCTTATGAGACTGCAACCGAGTTGCGCAAGCTGGCGCTGCGCAGAAATGCATCTTCTCTGGATGTGGCATCCATCAAGTCGCAAATTGTTGCGCTGGAGAATGAGAAGAAGCAGTTAACCGGACAAGCCTCCGGCCGCAGCAATACCATCAGCGCGCCAGCTTCGGGATATTTCTCCGAGGTGGTGGACGGCTATGAGGAAATTCTGACCCCGGAAAAGGTCAGAACCATGCAGCCGGAAACCTTCAAGCAGCTGACCGAGCAGAAGGTCACGGCACCGACCGGAAAGCTGGGTAAGGTAGTCAGTGGATTTACCTGGGACTTTGCGACCGTCCTGAGCGAAGAGAATGCCGCACGCCTGTCGGTTGGACAAAAGGTAACGCTCAAATTTTCGCAGATCTCAGCAAATGCCGATGCCGAAGTGGTAGCGATCAATTCCAGCAAAGAGAGCGGGGAAGCGCTCGTTGTTTTCCAAAGCCAGATCATGAACGGAGAACTGGTCTCCATTCGACAGCAGAAGGTCGATATTGTGGTGGCCACACATTCGGGACTGCGTGTTCCGATTTCTGCGATCACGATGAATGACAAGGGCGAGACGGGTGTATTGATCCTGACCGGAAATACGGCTCGTTTTAAGTACATTGATGAAAAGAATTCGTACAAGGGTGAACAGTATTACATCGTTCCCAAGGGAACAACATACAAATACCTGCTTATGAATGACGAGATTGTCATTCATCCGAGCGGTTCGAATAATTTGAAGGTGATTTCATCATGATGACAGAGACAGAACGCAGCACATTGGAAGAACGCCTGCATGATGTACAGCAGCGGATTGCACAGGCAGCCCGTGCGGCTGGACGAGATCCGAAGGAGGTACTTCTGGTTGCGGCGACCAAAATGAACGACGCAGAGCGCTTGCAGGCCGCAATTCAGGCAGGACTTACGGCCTGCGGCGAAAACCGCGTGCAGGAGCTGTTAGAAAAATATGAGCAGGGGGCGTATCAAGGTGCAGACTTGCAGTTTATCGGCACCCTGCAAAGCAATAAGGTAAAATATTTGCTTGGCAAGGTCTCGCTCATTCAGTCGGTTAGTTCGTTGAAACTGGCAGAATGTATTGCAAAAGAGGCAAAAAAGCGTAATATGTGCCAAGATATTTTGCTGGAAGTCAATATTGGACGGGAAGAGGCGAAAAGCGGATTTCTGGTAGAGACACTGGATTCTTCGCTGGAAGCGCTTTCCAAATTCCCTGAAATTCACATCCGCGGATTGATGGCCATTCCACCAATTCCAACAGGCACAGACAAAAATTCGCGTTATTTTGCAGAAATGCGACAACTCTTTGTTGACATATCGGCAAAAAAATACGATAATGTATCTATGGACTATTTGTCTATGGGTATGACTGCTGACTTTGAAGAGGCGATTCGGTTCGGCGCAAATATCGTGCGCGTCGGTACGGCGATCTTTGGACGGCGGCCTTATCCGGTAGGCACCGGTCTGTCAAGGGAGATCCAATAAAAAAGATTTAAAGTTATCCACAAAGGAGTTTTGGAATATGGCATCGATCAAGGGTTTTCTCGATTGGGTAAAGGGCGAGGACATGGAAGAGAATTTCGATGATTTCGCCCCCGTACAGCGTGAGGAAACGCTGGAGGACGATCAGCCCGCTGAGGAGTCCTCTTACAATAGCGCATCCACTTCGTCGGCTGCAGGCCGCCGCAACAATGTTGTAAACATCAACACCACGGCTCAGCTGGCAGTTGTTCTGGTTAAGCCCGATCGCTTCGAGAATGCTGCGGAGATCGCAGACCATCTCAAGGAGAAGCGTACGGTTGTACTCAATCTCGAGCAGACCAATAAGGATGTTGCCCGCCGCCTGGTAGACTTTTTGAGCGGTGTTGCATACGCACAGGAAGGTAAGATTAAGAAGGTCGCAAACAGCACGTTCATCATCACCCCCTATAATGTAGATATTCTGGGTGATCTGATTGATGAACTGGAGAACAACGGACTTTACATCTGATTGAAGGAATAGCGTGTTTAACTATTTTGTCATTTTGGTAATACAGCTCATCAGAATCTTTGAGTTTTTGATGTTTGCTCGGGCGATCTTTTCCTGGTTCCCACAAGTGCGCGGCAGTAAGATCAGTGAGTTGCTGTATCTGGCAACCGAGCCGATCATTATGCCGTTTCGTTCGCTTTTGGATCGCGTGGATGCGTTCCGCGGCATGATGTTTGACATCCCGTTTCTTTGCGGGTTCATGTCGCTGATGATCGTGGAGCGTATCCTATACAGTCTGGTCATATAACAAAGTGAGGTGGCTGGGGGCACTCCGGCCATTTTGCCTTGCAGGAAACAGATTCACTTCATGTATTTCGGAGGATAAAAACTATGCTGACGGTTCAGGAAATTCAGGCATTGACTTTTGAAAAAGCAATGTTCAACGGATATGACCCGAAATCTGTTGACGAGGTGATCGAGCAGATCACCGAAGACTATGCAGCAATGCAGAAGGAGAATGCCGCGCTCAAGGCCAAGATGAAGGTGCTGGTCGACAAGATCGATGAGTATCGTTCGGTTGAGGACGGTATGCGCCGTGCCCTGGTTTCGGCACAGGGTATCGCACAGGAGACCCTGGATAAGGCCAAGCTGGAGGCGCAGCAGATCATTGACGAGGCGAAAGAAAAGTACGAAGTACGCGTCAAGGAGCTCAAGGCTGAGATCGTAGCCGAGGAGCAGCGTCTGGAAATCGCCAAGAAGAATAACGCTGATTTTCTCAGCAAGATGACGGCTGTTTACGAGGCGCAGAAGAAGATTCTGGTTAAGCTCGCTGCCGCCCCCGAGCTGCAGCCGGCAGAGCCGACTGCGGAGAGCGCAGAGGCTGCAATGCCGGTCGCTGAGGACGCAGCAGAGCCGGCTGTGACCGAGAATGCACCGCAGGCTGTTGAGGAAGCAGCTGCTCCGGCTGCTGCCCCTGAGCAGGTTAAGGTTCCGCGTAATGAGGAGCTGCCTGAAGAGGTTAAGCAGTACGTCGAGCTTCAGAAGGAAAAGAAGTTTACGATTTCTGAAGTGAACCTTGCGTCGAGCAGACAGCATGGCGTCAACTCGGATACCCAGCGTCTGCATGAGCAGGCAACTGCACGATTCGATTTCGGCGAGCTGAAGTTCGGTGCGGACTACAAGCCCGAGAACGATTAAGAGAGAAACAAACGAAAGGACGGACACGGTACAATGCCGCAGGATTATAACGAGACAATCAATCTGCCCAAGACCGACTTTCCCATGCGGGCAAATCTGCCCAAGAGAGAGCCCGGCTTCCTGGCAGGTTGGGAGCAGGACAACAACGCGCTTTATCATGCGCTGATGAAGAAGAACGAGGGTAAGCCGCTTTTCGTGCTGCACGACGGCCCTCCGTATGCGAATGGTAATCTGCATATGGGTCATGCCCTCAATAAGGTACTCAAGGACTTCATCGTCCGATACAAGAATATGGCAGGTTTCTATGCCCCCTACGTACCCGGCTGGGATACGCACGGTCTGCCGATCGAGCGTCAGGCAATTCAGGCGTATGGCATGGATCGCGATAAGGTATCTGTATCGGAGTTCCGTCAGAAGTGTGAGGAGTTCGCTCGCAAGCACGTTAACACGCAGCGTGAGCAGTTTAAGCGTCTGGGCGTTATCGGCGATTGGGAGCATCCGTACCTGACCCTGACCCATGACTTCGAGGCCAAGCAGATCGAAATCTTCGGCGAGATGGCCAAGAAGGGTTATATTTATAAGGGTCTGAAGCCGGTTTACTGGTGCCCGCATGACGAGACCGCACTGGCTGAGGCTGAGATTGAGTATCAGGACGAGCCCTGCTCTTCGATCTATGTTAAGTTCGCGGTAACCGATGATAAGGGTGTTATTGAAAAGGCAATCGGCACCAAGGAGAACGTCTACTTCGTAATTTGGACGACCACTACCTGGACTCTGCCTGGCAACCTTGCAATTTCGGTCAATCCGTTCTTTGAGTATGATCTGGTTAAGGTACCCAATGGCGAGATTTACGTTCTGGCGAAGGAACTAGTCAACAGTGTCATGCAGGCTGCTGGCATTGAGTCTTGGGAAGTTCTGGCGACTCTGCTGGGCTCTGACCTGGAAATGATGAAGACCCAGCATCCGATCATGGATCGTGAGTCTGTAATCATTACCGGCGAGCACGTTACGCTGGATGCTGGTACCGGCTGTGTTCATACCGCACCTGGCTTCGGTGCAGACGACTTTATTGTCTGCCAGAAGTATAATATTCCGATCATCGTTCCGGTTGATGGCAAGGGATATGCAACTGAAGATGCTGGCAAGTATGCTGGTATGTATTATGAGAAGACCACCCCGATCATTCTGGATGATCTGCGTGCATGCAATGCACTGCTCGCAATCGAGGATATCGTTCATAGCTATCCGCATTGCTGGCGCTGCAAGAACCCGATCATCTTCCGTGCAACTGAGCAGTGGTTCTGCTCTGTCGATGCACTCAAGGATGACGCGGTTAAGGCTTGCCATGAGATCACTTGGCTGCCTGGCTGGGGTGAGGAGCGCATGACCTCCATGATCATGGAGCGTTCTGACTGGTGTATTTCCCGTCAGCGTATCTGGGGCGTTCCGATCCCGATCTTCTTCTGCAAGAAGTGCGGCAAGCCGCTGGTCAATGAGCAGACCATCAAGCTGGTATCCGATCTGTTCCGTGAGAAGGGCTCGAATGCTTGGTTTGAGATGGATGCAAGCGAGATCCTGCCCTCTGACATCCATTGTGAGTGCGGCTGCGGCGAGTTCGATAAGGAAACTGATACCATGGACGTATGGTTCGACTCCGGTTCGAGCTGGGCAGCAGTTATCGAGCAGCGTGAAGGCCAGCCCATCCCGGTTGATGTATACCTTGAGGGTAACGACCAGTACCGCGGTTGGTTCCAGTCTTCTATGCTGACCGCGATTGCAACCAAGGGTATTGCACCGTATAAGACGGTCATCACCCATGGTATGATCGTTGACGAGGAACGTCAGAAGATGTCCAAGTCTCTTGGCAACGGCATCAGCCCGCAGGAGATTCTGGATCAGTATGGCGCAGATATTCTGCGTCTGTGGGTATCCTCGGCAGATTACCGTCAGGACATGCGCATTTCCAAGGAAATGTTCAAGCATCTGGCACAGAACTACCTCAAGATTCGTAACACCGCTCGTTACATTCTGGGTAACCTGGAAGGCTTCGATCCTAAGACCGATATGGTTGCATACAATGATCTGTGCGAGCTCGATCGTTGGGCACTGATGAAGCTGAACGATCTGGTTGCAAAGGTCATCAAGGGCTATGACGACTATGAGTTCCATGTCGTTCTCCATGCAATCCATAACTTCTGTGTCGTTGATATGTCCAACTTCTACCTGGATGTTATCAAGGATCGCCTGTACTGTGAGGAGAAGAATGGCGTACTGCGTCGTTCGGCTCAGACCGCAATGTACGAGATTCTGGATGCGCTGGTACGCATGATTGCACCGATTCTGTGCTTCACCGCTGACGAGATCTGGCAGGCAATGCCGCATCGTGACGGCGATGACGCTGCAAACATTGTTCTCAATGCAATGCCCAAGGTAAATCCGGCATGGGCATTTGCAGAGGAAGCTTCCAGCAAGTGGGACAAGCTGATCGCACTGCGTGACGATGTCAACAAGGCACTGGAAGAGGCTCGTAAGAACAAGGTAATCGGTAAGCCGCTGGAGGCATGGGTTACTGTCTATGCCGACGATGAGACGGCAGCTCTGCTGGAGACCGTGCCGGCCGATGAGCTGGCTGCACTGTGCATCGTTTCCAAGCTGCGTGTCATCCGTGGAAACGGCGATGGCATGCAGGGTGAGAACCTGCCGGTTCAGATTGCAATCGAGCGCGCTTCGGGCGATAAGTGCGAGCGCTGCTGGATGTATGTCGATTCGATCGGCCAGGATTCCAAGCATCCGACGCTGTGTGCACGCTGCGCCGCGGTTGTAGGCGAATAAAATATTGAAAATAAAAGGACAGGCAGCAATGTCTGTCCTTTTTTAAGGAGTTTTGTTATGATCATTGCGATCGTGATTATTTTAATGGTTTTGCTCGATCAGCTGGTGAAATACTGGGCACTGGTAAAATTGTCTGCAATCGGAACAATTCCGCTGATTGACGGTGTATTTCACCTGACCTATGTCGAAAATCGAGGTGCAGCATTTGGTATTCTGCAAGATCAGCGCTGGCTGTTTCTGGTGATGACCCCGATCATTCTGGCTGTACTGGCTTATGTGCTGCATAAGAAGTACATTCGCACCAAGCTTGGTCGGGTATCAGTTTATCTCATCGCAGCTGGTGCGGTAGGTAATCTGATTGACCGTGCATGGCATGGATTCGTGGTCGACCTGTTTGACTTCCGTCTGATTCATTTTCCCGTGTTTAATGTGGCCGATATCTATGTCGTCATTGGCGTAGCGCTGTTTTTCTATTATTACCTGATTCAGCACGATAAGGCGGTGCCGCATGAATGAGCAGATTTTTGCCGTTTTGCCCGAACAGGAAGGCAAGCGTATCGACGCACTTGTCTGCGAGCAGCTTGACGGCATTACGCGCAGTATGGTACAGAACTGGATCGAACAGGGACACGTAACGCTGGCTTCCGGAAAGACTGTCAAGAAAAATTATAAGGTCAGTGCAGGCGATGAAGTGATCGTACAGATGCCAGAGCCGCAGTCTGTGGAGATTGAACCGGAAAACATCCCGATTGATATTGTTTACGAAGATGAAGATATCATTGTTGTCAATAAAGCACGCGGTATGGTGGTTCATCCGGCTGTGGGAAATTGGAACGGTACGTTGGTCAATGCACTGATGTATCACTGCGGTGACCGACTTTCGGGGATTAACGGTGAAATCCGTCCGGGCATTGTGCATCGTATCGATAAGGACACCAGCGGCCTGCTTGTAGTGGCAAAAAATGATTTGGCGCATCAGTCGTTAGCTGAGCAGATTGCCTACCATTCTGCCGCCCGAGAGTACCAGGCGATTGTGGTAGGCGCACCGCGCGAGGATCAGGGAACAATTGACCAGCCAATTGGCCGACATAAGGTTGACCGTAAGAAAATGGCCATTGTACCGGACGGACGACACGCGGTGACGCATTATCAGGTTCTGAAGCGTTTTCGGGGATATAGTCTGTTGGCATTTCAGCTAGAAACCGGACGTACACATCAGATTCGTGTGCACATGGCATCCATCGGTCATCCGATTATTGGAGATCCGCTGTATGGCTTGAAAAAGGATCGGTTCAGTAACTTGGACGGACAATGTCTGCATGCTTGGCGCTTGTCTCTCGATCATCCGAGAACAGGGGAACGTATGGTGTTCGAAGCGCCCCTGCCGGAGTATTTTACAGCAATTTTGAATAAAATGGTGCAGGAAAATGGGTAAATTTGACGGAATTGTATTGTTAAGTGATATGGACGGAACGCTTTTGGACGATCAAAAGCAGATTTCTGAAGAAAATCAGCGCGCAATTGATCGATTTGAGCGTGAAGGCGGCTGTTTTTGCATTGCAACAGGGCGTCCGCCGATGACAACAGTCGATTTTGAGGAGCTTCTTCCGGCGGATGCGCCTAGAGTATACTTAAATGGTGCATTTGTTCGAGATGGAGCGGGGAAGACGTTGGCGTCGCTGCCGTTAAATGATGAGATTTGGACGTTAATTGACCGTATTGCGCAGGAATTTCCGAGGGTGGGCTGTGAATTGTTCGCATCTGAGCAGATTTATCTGCATCGTTTCAGCCCGGAGTCGATGCGGCACCAGCAGATGGCAAGCTGTGAATTTACAGATTTTGCGCAGTATCGTCCTGGAGAACCGCTGTATAAGGCGAATTTCACCGGACCGCCTGAGATTTTAGCACAGGTACGTGAGTCTTGTGCAGATTTGCTGGCACAGTACGAGGCAACATCGTCGACGCCGATTTTTCTGGAAGTGACAGAAAAGCGTGCAAGTAAGGGTGAAGCATTGCGCACGATCAAACAAGAGCTGAATGCAAAACGAGCGTATGCAATTGGCGACAGCGGAAATGATTTGTCAATGCTGTTGGCAGCAGATTTTAGCTTTGCGCCGGAAAATGCAGATGCAGATATTTTAGAGATCGCGTCGCAAGTTGTGCGTAGAAATACACAGCACGCAATTGCACATGCAATTGAAGTGATTGAACAGCAGTTATAACGTGTAGCACATAAAAAATCAGCACCGGAGATTGGGAGGTGCTGATTTTTTGAGATATTATTAACTATACAAAATAAAGATTTTGTATAGTTAAGAGTAGGGACTTCTCCGCAATTCTGGAAATTTCTCAGTTTTCTGCGATTTTATGAAATCCAAAATATTGCACTTATACAGCATGTACATGCATGTTTTTTATTTCTCCAGTGATCGATACCATGATTTTTATATTTTCTTTGTAAGTTTAATTGTTTGAGATTGCTGATTAGATTGTTTTAGATATTTTGTTCGTTCCAATCCAATTCATATTTCAAAAACAAAATCTTGATTGATTTTAAATGTGTATTTTGCCAATCTATTGCATTTACATATATTTATCCATTTACCTTGTTCTTACGAGCCTCTTCCAGTGCCTTGTTGACATCGTCACGCAGTGCGATCAGCTTGTCCCACTTGCTAGAAGCTTCCTCTGATTTCAGCTTGATTTTGAGAGTTTTCTGCATAAACACATATAAAAAGCCGCCTGCACTTTGCAAGCGGCTTTTTGGGTATAAATTTGAACAATGACTTAATTAGTGGTTGCCGGATGATGTGCGCTCAGACGCTTTTCCTTAATAAATACGCTCAGACGCTTGTAAACCAGCATGGTAATGGTGGTCAGGATGATGCCCTTGATCATGGTGAACGGGAAAACACCCAGGAACAAGTATGCGTTCATGCCATCAATGGCCGGGTTTACACTCTTGCACAGATCAAAGATCATATCCAGGTTCCAGCCCATACCCTTTACGTAGAACGGCAGAATGATCAGCTTGTTGGTAATCATTGCAACGATCGACATAACAACGGTACCAACTGCACAGCCAACAAATGCACCCTTGCGAGAGGTATGGAGACGATAGAACGTAACAGCGATGATAATCAGCGTACAAGTCAGCAGAAAATCCTGCAGCTCACCAGTACCGGCCGTCTGGGTCTGCGTTACATGAATGAGATCCTTAATCGCAGCCATCGCGATGCCGGGGCCAACGCCAAAAATAAAAGCACCAATCAAAATCACTGCACCGCTCAAATCAATTTTGAGGAACGGCGGCATAAACGGTAATGGAAATTCGAAATACATTAGAACCGTTGCGATTGCTGCAAACACGGCCGTGTACGTGATTTTCATGGTTTTTGTCATTTTGGTTGACATAAGAATACAGCTCCTTCTTTCCTACCGTCCTGTTGAGGAAATAAAACAACCCCGAGGAAACAAATCAAATTGCTCCAAGGGGCTTAAAAAGTAGGCATAGAAAAGCAAGTAGCTTTGTGCTATGTCACCTGTTTCTTTCATCCGGACTTTAACCGTCGGTTGGGATTCTCACCCATCATGCCCTAAGGCTCGCAGACTTACAGTACATAGACTGATTCACTGCCGGTGGAGACTTTCACTCCGCCCTGAAACAGAACGATCTTTAATTTCTGATATCATTATACTATATCGAGATAGATTGTCAAGCGTTTAGCCTTACTTTTTTCTGATTTCTTCGACAAGTGCAGCCAGTTCATCGCGATTGGAAATCACATTAAGAAATTCGATCAGCGCGTTGGCAGAAAGTGTAGTAGGAAGCCCAAGTTCACGCAGGACTTGTGCGCGCAGCTTCTCGCTGCCCGGTTGACCGGATAATCCAAGTGCATAGAGATCGGCTTTCTTGATTGGAGAGTTCATAGGCTGAGCATGCTCAGTGCACTTCCCTGTCTCTTCCCCACTTGTATCATCTAGGATCGTGGCACCTGCACGTCGCAGTGCTTCGTGCAGTACATGGGGCTTCATACCCTCAACGCCGAGCTTCCCTTCTTTGGATGCTGTGCGCTTGCGCGGTTCCTTACCAAAAATCTCCGGGATGTAAGCATGCTTAACCTGAGATGCTGGAATGGAACCTTTCAGATAGTTTCGGATGACTAAACCGGCGCCATCACTGTCGGTCAGAATGAGCAGCCCGCGTTTCTTGGCCAGTTGACGGAACATCGATAGACGCTCTTTGTCGGAAAAAATGCGAAAGCCACCGGTTTCAAGCACGATGGTATCGACCAACTGCTTGACCGTGTTTACATCATATCGACCTTCTACAATAATTGCTTCTTTGATGCGAATCATGAGCGCTCCAATCCGGCTGCCATTTCCAATAAGGCAAGCTCAATCAGTTTTTGTTTGTCTGCCGCACTGCTTTTGAGAGCAGCATCGGTCTGACCACACAGTAAGACCGATTGCCGCAGCCAACTTTCGGGCAGCTTGTGCGCAGCGGAACGAATGCGCTTTGCATAGTACGGAGAGGCAGAGCCTAAAAGGCCGAGCAGTTCCTTATCACTTCCCCGCGCAGATTCGTTCAGTTTGGCGGCGTATAGACGCTGCATGTGACGTGCAATCGTGGAAAAAATGACGACCTCAGGATTTTTCTGTGCAAGTAAGTCATTGACCAGAGCGATTGCCTTGTCAAAGCGACGCTCTGTGATTGCATCGCTCAGGTCGAATACAACTGCATCGAGCACCTTGGTGCATACTGTGTCAATGTGATATCGTTTGATCGTACCTGTGGTGCAAAATGCCGCGGCCTTTTCGATTTCCGTGATCAAATTGGTCATGGAAGTGCCGCACAGGAAAATGAGATATCGTGCGGTATCGTCATCAATGCCGCGATTGAGCGCACGGAAGCGTCTGCGAATCCAGTCTACCAGCTGTCGTTCATCCAAGTGCTCAAAAGATACGAACGTACCTGCTTTGGATAGTACCTGATGGATTTTCAGGCGTTTATCCGGCTTACATTCGATGACATCATAGTGGAAGATCAGACAAATGTATTCGGGCAGATCGGCGAGCAGAGCGGGCAGAAATTCACTGAAGGCCGCAGGTATTTTGTAGAGATCAAAGTCATGGACGATAACCAATTTGCGTTCGGCCATAGCAGGATAGCTCTCGATCGCATCGCGCAGCTGATCGGGAGACATCGATTTTCCGTCAAATTCAAACAGATTAAACTCTGCAAACGGACTGTCTCCGATGATTGCCTTTTTGCACTCACCCAGATAATGCATACGCAGATAACTCTCCTCACCGGAGAAAATATACAGTCTGCCAAGCTCACCTGTCTTTAATGATTGCTTGAGTGCAGAAAATCCATTTTCTTCTTGCTTTTTCGCCATAATATTTCTCCTTAGAGATGAGGAATTTTCCAGGTCAGATCTCCGACCAGATTGGTAGAACGGACAGGAATGTCGAATAGAGTGTCAGATGCACCGTATCCGGTTGAGAGAATGATTTCGTTGGGCTGAAGCTGCTCCAGCGCACGCTGTAAATAGTCTTGCTTTTCGAACGAATTGTCCAAGACAACCCGGTCACTTTGCAGAGGCGTGGATGTTAACAGTGCATCGAGCATATTTTGCGTCATGCTATGCAGCGTCAGCAGTTCAAAATCTCCGTCTGCAAGACGAACGCCGAGCTTTCGATCTATACCACCGATCAAAGTCGTCTGTGCAATTCCAGAAAGCGGGTATGCACTCTCCCCTGCTTTTTCCCAGACCGTTAAGGTAATGCCAGTCTGTTCAGCGGCTTGCGTGAGTGCAGTCAGCGTCTCACTTTCCTTCACATGATCGGGGAGGATGCAATGTGCAACCGGAATTTCGGTCAGAACCTGTGCGATGTTGCGTGCATGGGCTTTGTCCACGGCAGTTAGAATGACTGAGTCTAGTTCAGAGAAGCCATACCAGTTCATAGTCTCACGCAATATTGCCATACCATCCTGATTGGAAGCACAGCCACAGTCGATTAGAGACATCGAGTCGAATCCGTCGATCACCGAAATCATCTGTCCGTCTCCAACTGCATGCAACGTCACACGTGTGGTGTTGCTGTGGAGATAATAAGCATATCCGGTCGTTGCGATGAGAAAGCAGCAGCAAAGCGGAATGCTGATTTTGGGATAGACATAGCGATGCGCAAGAATCAGTACAATGAGCAGTAGGATGGAAAGAACGGCGAGTCGACCGCTGGTTTCCTCCCAGTACAGAATGCCCCAGTGCTGCGTGCCAAGTGTCTGTGCACACCAAAAGACATAGTCAATCAGGGGCACTAAAACATGCACCAGCACACCGGTTAAAAATGGGAAGAGACAGAAAAATACGCCCAAGCCGAAAATGATACTGATGACACCTAAAATCATCAGGTTTGTCGGAATGGATAACAGCGTGATGTATCCAAATGCGCTAACCAGAATGGGTGTCGTAAATAACATTGCACACAGCGAGCAGCTGACCGCAGCGCCAAAGGCGTGTGCAAACTTCTTGCCGATATGACCGGGAATAAGAACATAAAGCTTTCCAAACAGGGTATGCTCCAGACGACCGGCATAACGTAGGATACCAAAAGTAGACAAAAAGGACAATTCCAGACTGAGGCTGAATAGTGCGTAGGGATTGATACAGAGTAAAACCAGAAGAGCTGCACCCAATGAAGTCTGTCCATCACTTTCTCGTCCAAAGAGAAAGGCGATACCGGAAAGTGTTGCCATGATGCCTGCGCGAATGATGGAGGGCGAAGCACCCGCCATAGGGATGAAAAACAGGATGGCGATAAAGGAAACCAGAACGCCGATCTTGCGACTGAAGAGCTGATAGATCAATCCCACCAGAAACATCAGATGTAGACCGGATACAGCGATGATGTGGCTGAGACCTACCTTCTGCAAATTCTGTTGATCTAAAGGATCTAAATAGTTGCGATTACCTAGTAAAAGCGCATAGAGAAAACCGCCTTCGCGTTCGGGTAAATGCTCCATGATATAGCTGCCAAACTGTCGCGCAAGAGCTTGCGGACGATAAAAAAGCGGCGTTTCCTGGGCTTTTTCCACTTCAAAGAGTGCGGCTTCTTTTGTTTCTTTATCCTTCAAATAGGAAAAGGAAAGAAAATTACCGTTTGCCATCTGATAGCGCTGTCGGTCAAATCCCTGGAGGACGGTCGGCTGGTAAAAGGTCACCAGGACCTGTACTTGATCACCGGGTGAAAGAGGCTGTTCGGTCAAAGGCAGATAACCGATGGCGGAAAACGATTGTCCGGGATAGGAAGAAAGTCCAACCGAATCACAGGATACCTTTACCTCAACACGCTGATTCTGGTCGTAAATATCAGGATCGGCGCGTACTTCGGCTTGCATCACCATTGTGCGCTCACATAACGCATCCAGCGGTGCGACCATAACCGTATGATACGCTGCGGTATAAATCCCTCCTGCTGCAAGACCAGCCAGAATGCAGATGATCAGGGGCTTGCCGAAATACCGTGTCAGATAAATGCCATAAACAGCCAACAAAAGAATCAGCGGACTGTGTTTTACCAGCACAGGTGCATATTCGGTGAATTGCAGTACCAGAAAGAGCGCGGCAGCAAATGCCAGGGCGAAATAAAATAGATAGCGACGCATATCCCCCATCCTCCCTGCGTGCATAGGAAAAGAAGTGGCGGCATTGCTGCACGCCACTTCAACATTCCATTTCTAACAGCCGGAATTAGCCCGGAGGCCAGGTCATATCACGGCCGGAGAGCACATGAAAGTGCAGATGGAAGACCGATTGTCCCGCCTGCTCGCCGATATTCGACACGACGCGGTAGCTTTCCAGACCCAGCTTCTTGGTAATCTGCGCGATTACAGAAAAGATGTGACCGACGACCGCTTGATTTTCCGGGGTAACCTCAGAAACCGAAGCGATATGCGCCTTGGGAATTACGAGAAAATGGGTCGGAGCTTGGGGATCGATGTCATAGAATGCGTAGCACAGGTCATCTTCGTAGACCTTTTTGGACGGGATCTCCCCTGCTGCGATTTTACAGAACAGACAATCCATAAGAACCCTCCTTTTTAAAGATATGGAACAGACTGTATTAGGACAGCTGTGCCTCTACAATGTTGTTGACAGCTTCCAGAGCTTCTTCTAGCTTGGAAGCATCCTTACCGCCAGCAGTTGCGTTGTCGGGACGACCGCCGCCGCCGCCATTACACATCTTAGCGACTTCCTTGATGATCTTGCCAGCGTGTGCACCAGCCTTGACAGCCTCTGCGCCGCAGACACATACGAAGTTGATCTTACCGCCGTCTACAACGGTCGACAGGACAGCAACCATCTTCGGAGCCTTCTCCTTGATCTGGTCGCCCATAACACGCAGCATATCCGGGGTTACGTCCTCGAGCTTAGCAGCGATGACGTTGACACTCTTGACATCACGGGACAGGTTAAACAGATCGATCATCTGCATGTTCGCAACCTTTGCGCTCAGCTTTTCGACCTTCTTGTTGGTGTCACGGATTTCCTCGAGCAGCTGCTCAACCTTGCCCAGAAGATCGTGCGGGGTGGTCTTCAGAGCCTTGGCAGTATCCAGAATCAAGGTCTGCTTTTCCTGCAGGAAGTTCAGAACACCCTTACCGGTCAGTGCTTCGATACGGCGAACGCCGGCTGCAACCGAGCTTTCCGAGATGATCTTGAACATACCAGCCTGAGCGGTGTTGGTCAGATGGGTACCACCGCACAGCTCGATGGAGAAGTCACCAGCCTGTACAACGCGAACGGTAGAGCCGTACTTCTCGCCAAACAGTGCCATTGCACCGCGCTTCTTGGCCTCATCGATGGGCATTTCCTCGGTGATAACCGGATAAGCGGCAAAGATTGCATCGTTGACGATATCCTCGATCTTGACCAGCTCTTCCTGCGTAACAGCTGCAAAGTGGGTGAAGTCGAAGCGAACGTGGTCGGCATCGGTGTAAGAGCCAGCCTGCTCAACATGCGTACCCAGTACCATACGCAGAGCCTTCTGCAGCAGATGGGTTGCAGTGTGAGAACGCGCGATTGCCTGACGGCGTGCGGTATCGATGGCAGCGTCTACCAGATCGTCAACGGCAATGACACCGGACTCTACGACGCCGATGTGCATGAACTTGCCGTCCTTGGTCTTCTGTACATCAGAGATGCGAACAACCAGACCCTTGTCATTGGTCAGCAGGCCGTGGTCGGCAACCTGACCGCCCATTTCAGCGTAGAACGGGGTGTGGTCGAGTACGACAGTAACCTGATCGCCGGTTGCAGCCGAGCCGGAAACCTCACCGTTGGCAACGATTGCCAGAACAGTTGCCTGCTCGTTCATGATGGTGTAGCCGTCGAAACGGGTCTTGATGGACTTGTCCAGACCCAGATTCTCCGAAGCCCAGCCAAGGTCGCCCATCTTCTTACGGTCTTCACGTGCACGCTCGCGCTGCTCGTTCATCAGTGCGTCAAAGCCTGCGCGGTCGGTGGTCATGCCCTGCTCTTCCAGAATTTCCAGCGTCAGGTCGATCGGGAAGCCGTAGGTGTCGTACAGCTTGAAGGCATCTGAAGCCGGCAGCTCGGTCTTGCCCTCTGCCTTGACTGCGGTTACCATATCGCCCAGAATGGACAGACCGCTGTCGATGGTTGCATCAAAGCGAGCCTCTTCCATCTCGATAACCTTGTGAATGTAGTCGCTCTTCTGTGCGAGTTCGGGATAGTGACCTTCGTTCTCTGCAATGACCGTATCCAGAACCTCAGACAGGAAGGGACGGTTGATGCCCAGCAGCTTGCCATGACGCGCTGCACGGCGCAGTAGACGGCGCAGGACGTAGCCACGACCTTCGTTCGAAGGAATGACACCGTCGCAGACCATCATAGCGGTCGAACGGATGTGGTCGGTAATAACGCGCAGCGAGATGTCGATCTTCTCATCCTTGTGATACTCGACGCCAGCAATGCGCTCGATGTGCTTCATGATATTGCGGACGGTATCAACCTCGAACAGCGAGCCAACGCCCTGTACAACACAAGCCAGACGCTCCAGACCCATACCGGTATCGATGTTCTTCTGCTTGAGCTCGGTGTAGTTGCCGTGGCCGTCGTTGTTGAACTGGGAGAATACGTTGTTCCAGACTTCCATGTAGCGGTCGCAGTCACAGCCAACCGTGCAGTCAGGCTTATGGCAGCCATACTCTTCGCCGCGATCGTAGTAGATCTCAGAGCACGGGCCGCACGGACCAGAGCCATGCTCCCAGAAGTTGTCGGCCTTGCCAAAGCGGAAGATGCGCTCAGCGGGGATGCCGATTTCCTTGTTCCAGATCTCAAATGCCTCATCGTCATCGACATAGATGGACGGATAGAGACGATCGGGGTCGATGCCAACCCACTCGGGAGAGGTCAGGAATTCCCAGCTCCAGTGAATGGCTTCACGCTTGAAGTAGTCACCGAAGGAGAAGTTACCCAGCATCTCGAAGTAGGTGCCGTGACGTGCGGTCTTGCCGACGTTCTCGATGTCGCCGGTACGAATGCACTTCTGGCAGGTGGTGACGCGATGGCGCGGGGGCTCCTGCTCACCGGTGAAGAAGGGCTTCATCGGTGCCATACCGGAGTTGATGAGCAGAAGGGACGCATCGTTCTGCGGAATCAGCGAAAAGCTGGGCAGACGCAGATGACCCTTGCTCTCGAAGAATGAGAGATACATCTCACGAAGCTCGTTTAAGCCTCTGTACTGCATGTTTGGTTTCCTCCAATGTAAAATTAAAATAAGCGAAATGGATTTTTGCGGATACAGCGGAAAAAGAAACAGCTTCCGCCCCGGTTTAGGGGCGAAAGCTGTAAAACTTCCACGGTACCACCCTAATTGCCATAATCATGGCGTCTCAGGCTTCCCTTAACGCGGGAATTACGTTCCGGTCATCCCGGAAAGCTCCGAACTGGCTGTCAAAACTGCTGGCCGAAGGGCTTCCACCGTCCCCTTCTCTCTAAAGACTGCGTGTTTGATTGGGTTCATCATCGCATACAGACGATATTACATAACTATTTTAACACATTCTGCCCGATTGTCAATCAATTCTTGCGCTCGTGACGCAAGATTGCAAACGGTTCGACGGTGAACGGGAACTTCAGATGGAAGCACATTTCGGGATGGTGTACGACTTCGAGTGCATTGCCCTCATCATCGGTTACCTGATCGACAGTAAAGACATAGGGTTCCTTACCCGGTTGAATCAGTTCCAGTGTATCACCGGGATAGAAACGGTTTTTGAGCGTAAAGACCGCTTCCCCGTTGTCTTTCACCTCAGCTAAAAGGCCGGTGACTTCCCAGTCGCGGATGTACTGACTGTCCTCGTAGTACTGGCCATTTTCCTCGCTGCCAAAGTAGAAACCGGTGTAATAGTTGCGGTGGCTGACCTTACCGATCTCCTCATGGATATCACGCGGCAGGATAAAACCATCCGGATTTGCACAGTAAGCATCTACTGCACGTCGATATGCCGAGGTGATGCCAGCGGCATAGTATGCGGTCTTGTTGCGTCCTTCGATCTTGAAGGAATCCACGCCAGCCTGTACCAGCTCGGGAATGTGCTCAATCATGCACAGGTCTTTGGAGTTGTACAGATAGGTACCACGATCGTCCTCAACAACCGGGAAATATTCACCAGGACGCTTTTCTTCGACCAGAGAGTACTTCCAGCGGCAGGGCTGCGCACATGCGCCGTGGTTTGCGTCGCGGCCGGTCATGTACTGAGAAATCAGGCAGCGACCGGAGTACGAAATGCACATTGCACCGTGTACAAAAGCTTCGATCTCGAGCTCCTTGGGGGTCTTGGCACGAATTTCTGCGATTTCCGGGAGCGAAAGCTCACGTGCAAGAACGATGCGTTCAGCACCCTGGTCAGCCCAGAAGCTCGCAGCTTCATAGTTTAAAATACTGGTCTGGGTGCTGATATGCAGTGGAAGCTTGGGGGCATACTTTTTCGCCAGCGATACGACACTGACGTCAGCTGCGATGATCGCATCCGCGCCGCAGTCCTGCAGCAGTGCCAGATAATCAGGCAGCGCTGCAAGATCGTCATTGGACGGGATGATGTTTACGGTGATATAGCACTTAACGCCGTGCGCATGCGCATAGGCAATACCAGTGCGCAGCTCGTCGGCACTGAAGTTTGCCGCAGCTGCACGCATACCGAAGGACTGACCTGCCATATAAACCGCGTCCGCACCGTATGCGATGGCATATTTCATTTTTTCAAAGTCACCAGCGGGTGACAGAATTTCAGGTTTTTTCAAGATATTGTCTCCATAGATGTTTTATTCATTGTTTGCTTCGGCCCAAGCTTCTTCAGCGCGCTCGCGGTTGCGATTGTGCTCGCTGTTGGTCTCGGCGAAGAGATGGGTACCATCGGGCATCGCGACATAGTAATAATAGTCGTGGTCGTCCGGATGAGTTGCAGCATACAGCGCATTATAGCCAGGATTACAGATTGGTCCGGGCGGCAGACCCTTGTTGGTATACAGGTTGTAGGGGCTGTCCAGTTTGAGGTCTTCTTCGGTCAGCGGATTGTTGTGACCGACGGCATATTGCAGCGACGCGTCAATCTGTAAATAGGGATATTCTTCGTTGTTGTTGAGTCGGTTGTGAATGACGCCGGAAATTTTGGAAAATTCATCCGCTTCCTTGGCTTCTCGCTCGATCAGAGATGCAGTGACGACAACCTCATGCGTGGTCAGACCGAGTTCTTTCGCGCCTTCTTCGATCTGCTCGTCATACTTCGTATCGAAGTTGTTGAGCATGACGTTCAGCACTTCGTAGATGGGCTGTTTGCTGTCCTGTACGAACTCGTAGGTGTCCGGGAACAGATATCCTTCCAGCCAGTTTTCCTTGGGCGGCTGCTCGTCCTTGAGAAAATCGTGCTTAAAGGCATAATTGTTCAGCGCATCGTCCAAAAGAGCCTCAGAGGTAACGTTGTTGTCAAGCAACGTCTGACGAATTTGAGCGATGGTGTAGCCCTCGGGGATGGTGACCTTTACTGTGGTGGTAGACGTGGTTTCGGTCAGAGCGCTGACGATCTGATCGTAGTCCATCGTCGGGTTGAGCGTATACACACCAGCAGAAATGATGACATCTCCATCACCCTGAAGCGAATTGAATAGACGGAAGAACGTGCCGTAATTGACAACACCGCTTTGGTCAAGCTGCTGGCTGATACCGCTGACGGTGGTATCTTCCGCAACGACAAAGGAGATATCCTGATCGTCTTTGACCAGGGCAAGCGCATCGTTTGCGGCGAAGATCAGCACCACAGACAGACAAACCGATATGCCGAAAATCACAATAAAGTAGAGCGAAGCCAGCGCACAGCCAGTTTTTGATTTTTTGCGACGCGGTGTGCGGTATGAGTGCGTCTCATTTTCAAATAGACCGTCTGCCTGCGAGCGGGAGCTGCGGCGCGTCGAGCGGGATTCTGTATTCAGGCTGCGCCGCATACTGTTGTGCGTCGGCACCTGATCGGAAAACAGGTCGGCATCTTTTCTGCGGTAAGGTTTGCGTGCAGAATCCGCAGTATCACGCGTACGGCGGGAAGCATTGCTGGTAGCCCTGGAGCGCGGCTTGTTTTCCGAATGCTTGGGGGTATAGCGATGATTTTCCATGATAATACCTCGTTTATATAATACCGATCACGGCTTTTGCGATGAATACGAACAGAAATGCAAGTGCTGCCGCATTGCTTGCAAATTTAGTGAACGAATAATCGCTGTGCTGCACGTAGTGCAGTTTTCTGAAAGCTTGACGCAAGGTAAGACGTTCGGCGAGACGCAGCGCAATGTAGAAGAACAGCAGTGCGAAGATGATGCAAAGCGCAGGAAGAAAGCGCAGAATGCCGTATACCATAAACTTACCGAGCAGCCAGTTCAGGAAAAGGAACAAAGCCGATGATACCGCATGTGCAATGACCGCATACCAGAACGATCCAAATATAAAGGTGAGCCAGCTCATGCCGAAAGCAAAGATAATACCACCCGGCAGTGCGGGCAGAGAGCCGTACAGCATTGCACTGATACAGGTAATCAGTCCGATGACCTGACGGGTGCTCATGTACTCACTCAGGAAGGTCTGGATATACCCGCGCAGATAAAATTCTTCGATCAGGGCGGGTACCAGAATGGCAGCCGGAATCGCGAAGAACGAAACCGAGTTGCCAAACGGGATGGTCAGCAGTGAAAATGAGAGATTGATCTCACTGGCACCGGTGATGCGATAGACCAGATATTCAATATCAAAACGAATAAAGGATAATCCCAAAGCCATGCACAAGGTAAAACCAAGCATTTCGGCTGAGATATGGGAGGGCTTCAACTTTGGCCGGAAGTTCTCTTTGCGCGGCATAAGAACATGCAGCAGAACAATGGGAATGAACATAGCGGCAAAGTCAAGCAAAATACCGAACCATTCAGGATAGAGGGTTAAAATATTCGGTAAAAAGGATTGCGCGCCGATGAGCAGCGCAAAACAGATGAAGAGCGACAGGCAGAGCCGCAATGCGGATTTACTTTTCACTATGTACCTGCCTTTCCGTTATAATACAGTCACAAGGGATATCGGTAGCTTCTCGGGGCAGCGGTGTGCGCAGCAGTCGGGAAAAATCGCATAATACTGCCGTGAAAGCTGAGGTTTGACACAAAAAGCGATCGTAATATCCACCGCCGTAGCCAAGTCGAAATCCTTGTAGATCAGCACACAGACAGGGCACGATGCAAAAATCGATTTCTTCCGGTGAGATGATGGGGCGATCAGCTTGCGGTTCGCGGATTCCAAATTTCCCGGGAATAAGCGCATGCAGAGATTGAATTTCCCTAGCCGTCATTTCTCCGGGACGCTCGCAGCGTGGGACACATACTCGCTTTCCGTGCGTCAGCGCATCGGAAATAATCGCGTCAGTTGCGATTTCCTCCTCTGTCGCGCAGTAGCAGAAAATCGTGTGCGCCGATTGGTATGCGTCCAGTCCGCACACAGCCTCGGTAATAGCACGATCCCGAAGGCGACGTGCCTCCGGGGTCTCTGCTGCCCGCAGTGCAAGCATTTTTTTGCGTAATAGAGCTTTTTCAGCGTGCATAGCAGACCGCAGCGGCAATCTTATCCGCGGTTTCCCGACCGCACAGTGCCTCGCAGAGTGTCAGTGCAAAGTCAAACGCCGCGCCTGCGCCGCGACCGGTGATAATCTTACCGTCCCAGACACAGGGAACAGCCTGCGCAATGGCGCCGACCATACCGTCTTCCATACCCGGATAGCAGGTTGCACGCTTGCCTTTGAGAATACCCATGCCGCCCAGAACGATGGACGGTGCAGCACAAATCGCGCTGACATAGTGGCCGTCAGCCAGAACCTTCTCAACTGCATTGCGAACAAAGTCCGATGCATAGAGGTTCTTGGTACCAGGCATACCACCCGGCAGGAAAATCAGGTCAGCCGATGCCAGATCGGTCTCTTCAGGGAGTAAATCGGCAATCATCGGTACACCGTGGGAACCGGTCACCGTCTTTCCAGTCACACCAACCGTGCGGACATCGACACCGGCGCGGCGGAGGACATCAATCGGGGTCAATGCTTCGACTTCTTCAAAACCGTCAGCTAAAAATACATAAACCATGATTGTTCTCTCCTTTTCAGTTGAGCATAAGATTCATATAGCCGTGCATGGACGGCTGAGACGTATAAAATTTAATGCATCCCAAAGAATGAGCGGGCTCGTCGGCCGGGCCAGAAATGCGTACCGAGGTGCAGCCTGTTTGATGTGCCAAAGCGGACAGGAAAGCTTCTTGATTGGCACTGTCTGCACAGATACATTCCTGCGCCCAGATGCCAGATTCTTCCTGCCAGACGAAAGCGTAGCCTGCCAGTTTACCATTCTGTTCCCAGCCATAAGCACCAGCACCCAAAGTTTGAAAGAGGGCGAGCTGCTGCTGCCATTGTGTAGCCGAGCGGATGACTGCCATATCATATTGCGCAGTTTGCGCATCATAGAGTGCCTGACACGCATTGAGATCGTCTGCGGTCAAGGGACGCAGACAAGTATTTGAAACGGGTACAATCTGCTTGGTAATCGTTTGGATAGAAAACTGAGGCAGATAGCCGAATGGCCGATAGAAATCAAATAACCATGCTTCTTGCGGGATGAGCATAGAAGCAATACGGCCGTGCTGCTGATCCCAATCGAAGGAAGCGGACAGCAGCTGGCTCATCAGATGCTGACGCCGGAAGTCAGGATGGGTACATGCACCGTAGATATAAGTGACCGGAAAGTCCTGATCGTGCACACGAAGTGTATAGGGCAGCATCTGCACCATCGCAGCGATACAACCGTCAAGTTCACATACAAGGGTGTCATTCAGGGAAAACAGATGATCAAAGTAATAGGGGTTAAACCCGGTATCATCCGGAAAACAGATTTCCCAGAGATCACGAATCGCCGAAAAATCACCCGGCTGAGCGAAGCGGATCATTGTGCTTCCCCTTTCGGGATGGCGACATATTTTTTGGACAAAAATGCCGGATAGTAAGACTGCTTTGCCTTGCGCAGACCTTCCAGACCGAGATCTTCCTCGCGATTGACGTACATGACATCGGTGCAGTTGCGTTTGACGAACTGCTGGTTGATCATCTGATAGGCACCGGGAATATTATGGTCAGCCTTTTCGATCTGAACGACGTACATGTCGTCGGTTGCACGACAGCCGAACGTGAATGCGATCACTTCCCCGTCCAGACGCAGCAGACCGCCGCGCAGACCGAGGGCATCCCAGTTGTTCAGGCCGATACCGACCGCACAGGTTTCCCCAAAGAAGGCGTGGTCACGCATGCAGCCATTCATCTCACACCACTTGAAGTGAAATTTGAGCGCTTCGCGTACGTTATCCGGGGTAATATCCTCGTAACTCCAGCGACCTTCGTAGTTGGCCAGGAAGCGGTTGACCAGATTGCGCTTGGACTGTAATTTCTTGCCCGATAAGGTCTGTAATTTTTCGCTCAGATAGACATAGTCGGCTGCACCTTCGTTATAGGAGTAGTCGAACTGACCCGGACAGCAGGTTTCCATGCGCTCAATCATGTCCTCGGCAACCGAGACCATGATAAACGGATTGCCGCGCTCAGCGGCATCCTCACGCAGTGCTGCGACCGGCTGACACAGACTTCCCTCTCCGATCGGCGCCAGATACATTTCCTTTCCGGAATCTGCATCCCGCATTTTAACCAGTAAGAAGTCACCTAGAAAACAGATTTTGGTATCATAGTGATCGCGCCAGATATACAGATCAACAAAGCAGTGCTCGCACAGATGGTAGTTGTGCGCTCTGGCACAGGCTTCAACGCGCTCTTTATCTTCCAGCGTGATTTCTCGAAAATCTAACATAAAATCCTTTCTCTCTCGTGTAGATCGCTCTTATTTGGATGATTTGCAGCCGAAAACGAATTATTCAGCGTTCTGCAGTTCCAAATAATGGGCGCGAACCTGACTTGCCTGACCGCAGGTCATTTTGCCTTCCGTGCAGGGACCGGACACGCACGGCGGGCCGGCATGACGGAACAGCGTGGGCGCTACGGCATAGACAAGCTTGTACATTTCTTCTGCCAGTGCACGAATCTCCCACTGTGCACGGTTGCAGCAGCGCAGGCGGAAGAAGTTTTGCAGAGAACGTGCATTGGCGGTCATGACGATGCGGGTCGTGCAGGCGTTGGGCAGGACATAACGCGCATCCTCAATGGCTTTTTTCTCCGCCTTGGATCGAGCAGCCTTTTCGCTCATACCCGCAGCCAGATTTTCGGCCAGATAACCTTCCATAAGCGTTGCGGTCAGCGCCTCGTAAGTACGCTGATCGTCTTCCATGGCCTGGATGAACTGTGCCTTGGCTGCCGGGATTTTCTCAATCTCGGGCGGGACAACGTACTCGAAGCCCTTCTCGCGCACATAGCGCTGGGACTGGACGCTGTAAGAAGCCATACGGTGGCGGGTAATCTGTGCCAGCAGCGAGCGGGACACGCCTTCGATTGCAAAGGTGAACGAAACGTGTTCAATCGGGCTTTCGTGACCAATTTCGGTCAGCATCTGTAAGAAGGACTGTGTTTTTTCCTCGGTCAGTCCATCCAGAATACCGTCAACGTCGACGGACGAGTAGCAGTTTTTAGCCGCGGCGGCGATCAAACGCTCAGGGTCGGGCGTGTGTGCCAGCAAACGGACTTTCATCATGATTGTTTTCCTCCAAACAGTCTGGTCTTGATGGTGATCAGCAGAAACAGCGGCAGTTTCATCATGCGTCCGAAGCGGCTGGGCTGCTTGAGCAGACGGTGAAGCCATTCCAGATTCAGACGGCGGAAAAGCTCGGGCGCACGCTGTACGGTTCCGGCGAATACATCCAGCGAACCACCCAGACCACAAGACAGCGTAACCGGGAGCTCGTCCATGTGACCAGCCATAAAGCGCTCCTGCTTGGGTGCACCGAGGCAGGTAAACATGACATCGGCTCCGCCTGCGGCCTTGACTGCATCGATTGCCTGCTGGTCGTCCTTGAAGTAGCCGTCCTGTGTACCGGCGATGACCAGTCCGGGATATTTCTTTTTGATGTTCTCAGCAGCCTTTTCAGCGACACCCGGCTTGGCACCGAGCAGGAACAGACGCATTCCTTCCTGCGACATGCGATACATGAGTGCGTCTGCAAAGTCGATACCGGGCACCTTACCGGCAAGCGGAACGCCCAAAATACGGGCAGCATAAATGACGCCGATGCCGTCAGGCAGAACAAGAGAGGCACGGTTAACGATATCGCGGAAGACCGGATCCTCGAACGTTGCATATACGATTTCCGGGTTGGGGGTTACGACATAACCCTTTTTTCCGGCGCGGATCTGATCCATTGCCGCGTCGACCGCGTCTTTGAGTGTGACATTATGAAAAGTGACACCTAAAATATTTGCAGTTTTCACAGCTGATTCTCCATCTATATATATTTTATATCTATTCTATTCTAGCGCATTTCCCGATAAACCACAAGCCTAATTTGTTCGGGATATCTGTAAAGGTACACAAAAACAGCCGACACAAATCGGTGCCGGCTGTTGAAATTTCAGATATTTTAGATCAAATCGCGGATGACCTGACCCATCTCGCTGGTGGACAGAGCGGTCTGACCGGGTGCTGCGATATCGGCAGTGCGGCAGCCGTTATCGAGTGCCTTGCCGACAGCCTGCTCGATGGCATCGGCTTCTGCCGACAGACCGAACGAGTAGCGCAGCATCATGGCGCAGGACAGAATGGTTGCAATCGGGTTTGCAATGCCCTTGCCTGCAATATCGGGTGCAGAACCGTGAATCGGTTCGTACATGCCGCGGCCGGTCTCGCCGATCGAAGCGGACGGCAGCATACCGATCGAGCCGGTAATCATGGAAGCCTCGTCGGACAGAATGTCGCCGAACAGGTTACCGGTCAGAAGAACGTCAAACTGACCCGGGTTATGTACCAGCTGCATGGCAGCGTTGTCAACATACATGTGCTGCAGTTCAACGTCGGGATACTCGGCAGCAATGCGGGTTACGGTCTCGCGCCAGACGCGGGAGGTTTCGAGCACATTGGCCTTATCTACGCTGGTGACCTTCTTGGAGCGGACACGCGCCATCTCAAACGCACGGCGGGCGATACGCTCTACTTCGTAGACCGAGTAGTTCATATCGTCACAGCCCATTTCGCCCCAACCGCAGTCACTTTCCTTGCGGTAGTGCTTGCCGAAGTAGACGTCACCAGTCAGCTCACGGCAAACAACGATGTCGAAACCGTCGCCGATGATTTCTTTCTTAATCGGGCAGGCGTCAGCCAGTGCTTTGTACATCATCGCAGGGCGAATGTTTGCGAACAGACCGAGTGCTGCGCGCAGACCGAGCAGAGCCTTTTCCGGGCGCTTTGCAGACGGCACATTGTCCCACTTAGGGCCGCCGACGGCACCGAGCAGAACCGAATCTGCATTTTTGCAGATTTCAACCGTCTCATCGGTCAGCGGAATGCCATTTGCATCGATGGAACAGCCGCCAGCCAGAACTTCCTGAAAGTTAAAAGTGTGACCAAACTTTTCGCCGATCTTTTCCAGAACCAGCATAGCCTCGGAAACAATTTCCGGACCGATACCGTCACCCTTGATGACTGCAATATTATAATTCATGGGACTCACTCTCCTCTTTCCTTCAGCGACTTGAGCAGACCGCCGGCATGGATAATGGACTGAATAAACGGCGGGAATGCAGCTGCCTGATAGGTCTCGCCCTTGGTGACGTTGGTGATGACGCCGGTGTCGAAGTCAACCGATACCTCATCTCCTGCCTCAATACCGTTTGCAGCGGCTTCGCATTCCAGAATGGGAAGGCCGATGTTGATAGCATTGCGGTAGAAAATACGTGCAAAGGAAGCTGCGATGACGCAGGAAACCTTGTTTTCCTTCAGCACAAGCGGCGCATGCTCACGCGAGGAGCCGCAGCCAAAGTTGCGGTTTGCCACGATGATGTCGCCGGGCTGAACCTTCTTGACAAATTCGGTATCGATATCCTCCATCGCATGGGTAGCCAGCTCAGCCGGGTCGGCGATATTCAGATAACGTGCAGGGATGATAACATCGGTGTCGACGTTATCCCCGTATTTGAAAACAGAACCTTTTACGATCATGGTAGACTTCCTTCCCTGTTACTTGACATCTTCGGGGGCACAGATGTAGCCCATAACGGCGGATGCGGCAGCGACTGCTGGGCTTGCCAGATAAATTTCGCTCGTGATATGACCCATACGGCCAACAAAGTTGCGGTTTGTGGTCGAGATCGAGCGCTCGTTCTGCGCCAGAATACCCATGTGACCGCCGAGGCACGGGCCGCAGGTCGGCGTGGAGACAATGGCACCAGCTTGGATGAAGATTTTCGCCAGACCTTCCTCGATGCACCGGAGATAAACTTCCTGCGTCGCTGGAATGACGATGGTACGCACACCGGGAGCAACATGACGGCCCTTGAGGATGGAAGCTGCAATGCGCATGTCTTCAATGCGGCCGTTGGTGCACGAACCGATCACCGACTGCTGAATCTCGATGTGGTCGAGCTCATCAATGGTCTTGGTGTTCTCGGGCAGATGCGGGCATGCAACAGTCGGACGCAACGTAGACAGATCAATCTCGTAGGTTTCATCGTAAACCGCGTCTGCGTCGGCCTCGAATACCGTGACTTCGCGGTGTACACGATCCTTAATGTATTCCATGGTCTTGTCGTCAACCGGGAAGATACCATTCTTAGCGCCTGCCTCGATGGCCATGTTGCAGATAGTGAAGCGGTCGTCCATGGACAGTTCTGCAACACCCTCGCCGGTAAACTCCATCGACTTGTACAATGCACCGTCTACACCAATCTTGCCGATGATGTGCAAGATGACGTCCTTACCGGAAATCCAAGGAGCCTTCTTGCCCTTCAGAACAAACTTGATGGCCGAGGGAACCTTAAACCATGCCTTACCGGTTGCCATACCGGCAGCCAGATCGGTCGAGCCAACGCCGGTGGAGAACGCACCCAGAGCACCGTAGGTGCAGGTGTGGGAGTCTGCGCCGATGATGAGCTCACCCGGAGCGGTCAGGCCTTTTTCGGGCAGCAGTGCGTGCTCGACACCCATCTCGCCGACATCGTAAAAGTTTACGATGTCGTACTTCTTAGCAAACTCGCGGCACTCCAAGCACTGCTGAGCAGACTTGATGTCCTTATTCGGTGCAAAGTGGTCCATAACAAGCGCGATCTTGGTGCGGTCAAAGACCTTGTCAAAACCTGCCTTTTCCATCTCACGGATGGCGACCGGGCCGGTGATGTCGTTGGCCAGGGTCAGGTCGACCTGTGCCTCGATGAGCTGTCCGGCGGTCACCGCGTCAAGTCCCGCATGTTTTGCGAGGATCTTCTGAGTCATTGTCATTGCCATAGTTGTAATCCCTCTTGCTTATTCCATAAAGAACTTATTGATACCGTTGATATATGCCTTGATCGAAGCCTCAATGACGTCGACTGCAACGCCGCGACCGGTGACAAGCTCGCTGCCGTCTACCGAAATCTTGACGATTGCTTCGCCCTGTGCGTCCTCGCCTTCGGTCATTGCCTTCAAGGAGTAATCCTCCAGAACAACTTCGCGGCCGACGATCTTGTTGATGGCACGGAATGCGGCATTGATCGGGCCGTCCGATGCTGCAACGCGCTCGATGGTGTCATCACCGTGCTTGACGCGGATGACTGCGGTCGAGGTGATGGAGTTACCAGAGTTGATAACGAAGTTGACCAGCGTGTAACGCTCGCTGCCGGAAACCGGAACTGCACCGACCAGAGCTTCGAGGTCGCGATCCTTGATGATCTTCTTCTTGTCTGCGAGGAGCTTGAACTTTGCAAATGCCTTGTCGAGCTTTTCGGCATCGAGCTGATAGCCGAGCGTGCGCAGACGATCTTCGAATGCGTGACGGCCGGAGTGCTTGCCGAGAACGATGGCATTCTGCGGAATACCGACGGATTCGGGAGTCATGATCTCGTAAGTTTCTTTGTTTGCCATGACGCCGTGCTGATGGATACCGGACTCGTGTGCGAATGCGTTTGCACCGATAATCGGCTTGGTCGGAGCGACCGGAACACCGGTGATGGTCTGAATCATGCGGCTTGCACGATAGATCTGGGTGGTATCGATGTTGGATTCTGCCTGATAGTAGTCGCGGCGGACATGGAGTGCCATGACGCACTCTTCCATGGAAGCGTTGCCGGCGCGCTCACCGATGCCGTTGATCGTACATTCGATCTGATTGATACCAGCCTCAACGCCAGCCAGCGAGTTGGCAACCGCCATGCCGAGGTCGTTGTGGCAGTGGCAGGACAGAGTGACGTTTTCAATGCCGGGGGTGTGCTCACGCAGATAGCGAACGAGTGCAGCGTACTCATCGGGAGCCATATAACCGACCGTGTCGGGAATGTTGAGCGTCGTTGCACCAGCCTTGATGGCAGCTTCAAAGGTCTTAGCCAGGAACTCGGGCTCAGTGCGGCAAGCATCCTCGGCAGAGAACTCAATATCGCTCAAATACTTCTTGGCGTAAGCAACATTGTGCGCGATTGCTTCCAAAACTTCGTCTTGAGACATTTTCAGCTTATACTGTCTGTGGAGCGGAGACGTTGCAAGGAATACATGAATACGAGCGGAGTTTGCACGCTTAATTGCGCTGTATGCCGCATCAATATCCTTTTCTACACAGCGAGCCAGCGAGCAGACCGTCGAGTTATGAACGTTGTCTGCAATGGCTGCGATCGCTGCCGCATCACCCGGGGAAGCAATGGCAAAACCGGCCTCGATGATGTCGACCTTCATGGATTCCAGCTGACGTGCAACCTCGATTTTTTCATTCAGGTTCATGCTGCAGCCGGGAGACTGCTCGCCATCACGTAAGGTTGTGTCGAAAATCTGAATCGTTCTTCCCATGATCAAAATCCTCCTGATAGACAAAGTTTGGGATCTGCGGGACAAAACAAAAAGCTTCGTCCCTTAAAATACTTTAAGAGACGAAGCTAGAAACTCCGCGTTACCACTCTCATTGCCGTCCGTAGACGACCACTCAGTGCATATCAAACAATATGCCTTCCCTATAACGGGGGACAACCGGTAGAACCTACTGGAAAATTTCAGTCCACAGCTCCCGGGCGAGTCTCACCGGTCACAGATACTGTTTTGCACCAACCAACAGCTCTCTGAAATCTGGGGAACGATTACTTTACCCGTTCATTGCTTTTACTAATTTAGCTTGTGAAAGAATATAGGTATATGATAGACCATTTGTGCAAAGCTGTCAAGAGAAAATTTGGGATTTTTTGAGACAAATTTTAAGACAATACAAAAAGTCAATTTCTTCGCTTGCAACTTCCGACCGGATTCTATACAATAAATAAAATGAATAGGAGGAGTTTGGCATAGATGGAATGGATACAGGGATTAGATCATGATATATTGCTGTATATTGCCCAGCATGTGCGGCAGGACTGGCTGACACCCATTGTGACACTGATCACTTCACTGGGAAATGCAGGAGCGATTTGGCTGGTGATTGCGCTTGTGCTGGTGATTCGTCCGCGTACACGGCGGTGTGGTATTGCGATGCTGCTGGCATTGCTGCTCGGATTGTTGATTGGAAATCTGGCCATTAAGAACATTGTTGCGCGTCCTCGGCCGTTCCATACTTATACTGCTATAATACCGCTTGTCTCGCCGGGAGATTTGTATTCCTTCCCTTCTGGACATACATTGTCTTCTTTCTGCGCGGCGACGGCGTGCTTTGGTTTTTACAAAAAACCGGGAATCGCATGCGGGGTACTTGCGGTATTGATCGGACTTTCTCGCCTCTATGTCGGCGTTCATTATCCGACCGACGTGCTGTGCGGTGCACTGTTGGGCATTGTGCTGGGCTGGATTTCGGTCTGGATTGTCAATCGAGTCGGTGACCAAATGCATTTCCACCGCATGAAATATTGATCTTCAGGGATATGCACAAAAGCATATCCCTTGTTTTTTCTACGAAAATCGTGTATGATAGGCTACAAGGAAAAATGACATGGAATATGTCAGAAAGAAAGTAGGTTTCACTATGAAAAAAGGAAATCCGTGGGCGCTGCTCCCGATTGCGGTCTTCTTGGTGCTTTTCATCGCGGTTGGCATCATAGATAATCGCATGGGCGGCATGTTCGGAGATTCCCTGCCAGCGATTGTTGGCTTTTTGATTGCGCTGATCGTTGCATTTTTGCAGAATCCCAAAGGAACCAAGCTGACCTTTGAGGAAAAGCTGAATACGATGGCGCGCGGTGCTGGTGAGGAGAACATTATGATCATGTGTCTGGTGTTCATTCTTGCAGGTGCATTTTCCGCTTCGGTAAAAGCGGCAGGCGGCGCAGACGCGACGGTCAATTTCGGTCTGTCGATTCTGCCGGGTAATGTCGCAGTTGTTGGCGTGTTCATCATCGGCTGCTTTATCTCGACCTCGATGGGTACTTCGGTTGGTACGATCGTTGCGCTGGCGCCGATTGCAATTGGCATCAGTGAGAAGACCGGCATTTCCATGGCACTGTGCATTGGTGCGGCGGTCTGTGGTGCAATGTTTGGCGATAACCTGTCCATGATTTCGGATACGACCATCGCGGCAACGCGCACGCAGGGCTGTGCGATGAAGGATAAGTTCCGCGAAAACTTTAAGATTGCACTGCCTGCTGCGATTGTCACAGCGATTATCTTCTTTGTCAGCACGATGGGCACAAATTATGTGCCTGCCGAGGAACTGACATATAATGTGGTTCGCATTATCCCCTATCTGGTTGTCCTGATTGGTGCACTGGTTGGCTTGAATGTATTTCTGCTTCTGGTTGGCGGCACGGTACTTTCTCTGGCCATCGGCATTGCCTACGGAGACTTTGGTCTGTTGGATACCTTTAAGATCATGGGCGACGGCATTATGAGTATGTACGACATCACCGTTATCTCGATCCTGGTAGCCGGCGTTGTTTCTCTGGTTCGCCAGAACGGTGGTATCGATTGGATTTTGTACGTGATTCGTCGCTGCATTCACGGTAAGAAGGGTGCGGAAATTGGTATTGCAGCATTGTCTTCGGTTGTAGACTGCTCGACTGCAAACAATACGGTTGCGATTGTCATTGCAGGCCCGATTGCAAAGGAGATTGCAGAGGATTACGATATCAGCCCCAAGCGTACCGCTTCTCTGCTGGATATCTTCACCTCGACCTTCCAGGGCATCATCCCTTACGGTGCACAGCTGCTGTACGCGGCGGCAGCGACCGAGATGGCAACACAGAAAATCTCGTCGGTGCAGATTGTCCCCTATTGCTACTATCCGATTCTGCTCGGTGTGAGCGCATTGCTCTTCATCATTTTTGGAAAAGAGACTGCGAAAAAGTAAGACATAAGAAAAGAGCTGTCCAAATGGACAGCTCTTTTTTATTGCACAGAAATCAGAGTGAGAAGTCAATGTGTTGCTCTTGGATATTGTGCTTTTCCGCGTAGCCGGTGAGCATCAGGGTGAGCGCACCGTCGCCGGTAACGTTACAAGCAGTACCGAAGGAATCCTGCAATGCGAAGATGGTGAGCATGAGCGCCGTGCCGGCATCGTCGAAACGAAGAACACCGGTGATGAGGCCCAGAGAAGCCATAACCGTACCGCCAGGAACGCCGGGTGCACCGATCGCGAAGATACCGAGCAGCGCGCAGAACAGAACCATGGTGCCAAAGCTGGGCAGAGAGCCATACAGGATCTTGGAAACGACCATGACGAAGAATACCTCGGTCAGAACCGAACCGCACAGATGGATATTCGCAAAGAGCGGAATACCAAAGTCGATCATGTCGTGACGCAGAACCTTGGACTTCTTTGCGCAGCGCAGTGCGACAGCCAGCGTAGCAGCCGAAGACATGGTGCCGACAGCAGTGATGTAAGCGGGACCATAGTTGCGCAAAACATCCCAGGGGTTTTTACCCGAGTATGCACCAGCCAGACCATACAGAACACCCAGCCAGATGTAATGGCCGATCATAACGATGATGACGACAATCAGGAAGACAGGCAGCTGCTTGGTGATCGTGCCCTCGTATGCCAGCGTGCAGAAGGTGGTGCTGATGAATACGGGCAGGATGGGGATGATGACACAGGTAACGATCAGAAGAACGATGCGCTGGAACTCGTCAAGCGCCTGAGAGATTACCTTCGCGTTGCTGACCGTTGCAGCCAGACCGACCATAACTGAGATGACCAGTGCGCTCATAACGGACATGATCTGCGGAATGTCCAGCTTGAAGACTGCTTCCGGGGTGTCGCGCAGACCGTCAACTGCACTGGCGATATTCAGGTGCGGAATGATGGTAAAACCGGCACCGGTGGACATGAGTGCAGCGCACAGCGACGATACATACGCCAGAATCAAGGCCACGCCCAGCATACGCGATGCGTTCGAACCCAGCTTGGTGATCGAGGGTGCGATAAAGCCGATGATAATGAGCGGCACACAGAAGTTGATCAGCTGATTTAAGATATACTTTGCCGTCACGATGACCTGAAGGATACCGGTGTTAATCGAAGCAGGCAGCAGATCCTCTGCGAGGAACAGGCCGACGGCCATACCGATGATAACACCGAGAACCAGCTTCGCGGGCAGGCTCTTCAAAATTTTCATAATGTAGATTACCCCTTCCAATAAAATGACTTAGAGACCGGTCATAATGCGGATAATTTCCTTGTCGGTCTCCCGCATACCGTCGTGCCCCAGACGACCGATATTGCGGATGGTGTTCTCGACACCCTTGGTGACAATGCCGTCACCGCCATAGAACTGCTGGCCGTCACAGTACATCTGATGACCCAGAATACCGGCGTCAACGGCTGCCGCAATCTTAGCTGCACAGGAGGGCTTGGCACCGTCACAGATAACACCGGATACCGTTGCCAGAGAGTTGACCAGAGTGTGTGCGATATCCACGTATCCTCCACCCTGCAGCCATGCAATCGCAGAGCCAGCCGCACAGCCGGCGCTGACAGCGCCGCAGTATGCGGACAGGCGACCGATACCTGTTTTGAGGTGGATGGTCAGAAGGTCGGATAAAGTGACCGCCTGAATCAGTTTGTCATGAGACACTTGCAGTTCCTTGGCATATTCAATGACAGGAACCGATGCGGTAATGCCTTGATTACCGCTGCCGGAAACAATGATAACCGGCAATTCACAGCCGCTCATACGAGCATCGGAACCAGCTGCTGCCATAGCACGTGCGCGAATCTTGACATCGTTGCCGTAGTGATGCAGTAAAACTGAGCCGATATTCGCACCCCAGTTGCCGTCGATGCCGGCCTGTGCGATGGCAGAGTTATACTCGATCTGTCGTTCCACCATTTCGCGAACATCGTCAATGCACATGGTCTCGACAAAATCCAGAATGCCCTCGACAGACAGACTGCTGCGGTCGGTGAGCGTAGAAGCCTGTACATTTTCTGCGGTGTGTCCAGCTTCCAAGAGCAGAACGCCGTCCTTTTCTACGTGGACGATGTTGGTGTGATAGTCTGCAATGCGCAGCTTCACGTAGGAATCACCGGAACGCAGCGTCAGGATGATATCAAAAATAACATCTCCTTCGGCGGGACGGACGGTGATTTCGTGTTCGTCCAAATAAGTGCGGATGGCTTGCTTTTCGGCATCAGATACCGATGCAATGACTTCCAGAATCTGATCGGCGTGCCCTGCGACGATACCCGCTGCTGCAGCTGCTTCAATACCCTTCAGCCCATCGGTGTTCGGCACGACAACACTCTTGACATTTTTGATGATGTTGCCGCTGGCTTCAACCAGAACGGTCTCGGGTAAACATCCGAGGATTTCCCGTGCCTTAGCTGCACCGTATGCAATCGCAATCGGTTCTGTACAGCCCATAGCCGGAACAAGTTCCTCTTTCAGAATCTGAATATAGTTCTGATAACGGATGTCAGTCGGCTGCATGTGAGTTCCCCCTTTCCTGATAAAGCAGATAGAAATAATGCGAGGCCAAAGCCCTCTAACATTGTAGCATCAAAGGACAAAATATACAAGGAAATTCCACCAGAGGTTGTGTCTATTTTGGCATGGCGCACAAAAGACGCTTAATAAAATGTAACAACTTATAGAAAAACGTAAAAATATGCAAAAATATGAAACCATGATTTGGAAAATAAAAAGCAGTCCTCATTTGAGAACTGCTTTTCAGTGGTGGACACTAAGGGGCTCGAACCCATGACCTTCCGCACGTCAAGCGGATGCTCTACCAGCTGAGCTAAATGTCCATATCAACGTTGGAGTGAACCAACGTTGAATATTATATCAGACTTCTTCTTCGTTGTCAAGCTCTGAAAGATCAAATTCTAATTCTTCTCCGCAGGCATTGCAAACGATAGAACCGGCGCCCAACATATCCTGATCCAGGTAAATAATCTCGCCGCAGGTCGGACAAACAACCTGATAGAGATCCTGATCGGGATCGGGGGCAATTTCATCCTCAGTGTCGTCATCGTCGAGGAGAAAATCCTCGGTAATTGCCGACAGCTCTTCGTAAACGTCGTCGAGCTCATCAAGCAATTCCTCGTTCTGCTGCTTGAGGGTTGTTACAGCCTCAGCCAGCTCGTCGAGAGCGGACAGCATACCACTGAGTAATTTGCCTTCCTTTTTCTCGGTATCGATTTCAAGACCTTCAAACAGTCCTTTCAAGTAGGCAACACGTTCTGTGACAGTCATTTAACATCCTCCTCCGTGAAAAGTGAAGACAGAATATGAAATTGGGACTTAGCCCTTTGCGCGCTCGAGGTACTCGCCGGTACGGGTGTCGATCTTGATGCGGTCACCGATCTCGATGAAGAGCGGAACCTGGACGGTAGCGCCGGTCTCGAGAACAGCGGGCTTCAGAGTGTTGGTAGCGGTGTTGCCCTTGAAGCCGGGATCAGTCTCGGTGATCTCGAGCTCAACGAAGAGCGGGGGCTCAACTGCGAATACGCTGCCCTTGTAGGACAGAACCTTAACGTTGGTATTCTCCTTGACGAAACGGAAGTCGTCGCCCAGAGTGGACTTGTTGATCGGCAGCTGATCGTAAGTCTCGGTATCCATGAAGTAGTAGAGATCGCCGTCAGCGTACAGGTACTGCATTTCCTTGCGCTCAACGTAAGCGGGCTCGTACTTATCGGTGGGGTTGAAGCTGCGCTCGGTTACAGCGCCGGTGATGACATTCTTCATCTTAACGCGAACGAAAGCAGCGCCCTTACCCGGCTTTACATGCTGGAACTCAACGACCTGAAGAACCTGGCCGTCCATCTCAAAAGTAACACCGTTTCTGAATTCACCTGCAGAAATCATAATTTTGAATCCTCCAAATCATTAAACACCAGTGTGTTCTAATAAATTCTAAATGAATGCTCATATATTCTACCCTATTTTGAGCTATTTGACAAGTCCCTTTTTCACGTTTTCGTGGAAATGCGCAGAATTCGTCGGGAATTCTATGCATTTTTTACGGGCAGGAAAAAAGCGCGGAGAGAGTTCTCCGCGCTTTTTTGTGGGACAGGATCGATTAACGGCAGCCGTTGCAGCCGCAGTCAAGAGCGGGCGTGTTGCAGCAGCAGGTATCCTGCGTGTTGTTTCCGCAGCAGATCCAGAGCAGAATGATTGCAAACAGGATGATGATCCACCAAGAATCGTTGCCCCAGCAAGAAGAATTGAGATACATAATGTTTTCCTCCTTTTGTGGATTACATCTTATCCTATGACATCAGGAGGAAATTGGTTCTTGATTTACAAGCCTTTTTTCTGGACGGTATCCAGCTGGCTCTGAGAGAAGACACCGGCAGCGACGAGATCATCACATAGCCTGCTGCCGCGCTTGGTCTTGACGAAGAGCGCACGATAAGAGGTGTAAGCGACGTGATCGCGCAGGAATTTGCCGCTTTGCAGAATGGCCTGCCGCTCCCCTGCCGTTTGAATGCCCAGATCAACCGCGCTCTGATTAGCAGTTGACCAACTGAAATCGCCGCCCGTATCGGAGTAGCCGAGAGCACGGAGCAAAAAGGTCATGTAATCCAGATAGCGCAGGTTCATGGTTGAGCCAAACGTCGTGGCATCAATTCCGCTGGTGTAGCCTTGCTGATAGGCGTAAGCAACGTAGCGAGTCGCCCATGCGGGAACATCGGTGAAGGGATGCGAACCTGTATAGGATAGCGCAGCCTGTTCTTTTCCCAGCAGACGAATGAGCATGACAATGCCTTCCAGCCGGGTTGCAGGACGTTCCAGTTCATAGCCTTTGCTGGTGCCCTGAAACAGTCCCAACGATTGCAGCGCATCGGCGTATGCCGTGTATTGCACGGTGACATTTGAACCGGAGGAAGAAGTTCCGGTTGTATATTGCCCGGAAATTAGAATCGAACTGCTGCTTTGCAGTTTGACCGATACATTATCATCTGCGGCCAAATACACCTGGTTGATTTGCAGCGCAGAACCAGTAGACACGGCATTTCCGGTCGTCAAATTGATCCAGGTTCCCTGGGAGACAACGGCGCTGCCCGATTGCAGCGTGATTTCGGTACCGGCCTGTGCGGTGATGACTGTGTTTGCTGCCAGCGAGGACGAAGTTTTGTCGCCCAGTGCAGCCATGATTTCACTTTCCAAGCGGGTCGTAATGGTTTCGGTGTCGTATTGGCTTTCCAATGCGGTTAATTTGGTGGTAACCGAGGTATCTAAGATGGATTTCGCCTTTGCGGATGCCTGCCCTGCAACAGATTCGAGGTATGTACCGAGTGCATAAGATTGACTGATTAAAGAGTCGTTTGCCGAACCCGGAAGGCTGAGCGCTCCGGCAACCGTTCCGCCTACAAAGAGCGCAATTGCAATCCAAACGATGGGCTGACGCTTCATAATGTGCACCGCTCTCCTTTTTGTGAATGTACTGTTTTTCAGTATAATCGCTGCTGAAAGTTTTGTCAAAGACAGATCTTTCCGGACAATCCACTTTCGGTTAGACCGGTGATTTGCACAGGAAGCTGCTTGTTTTTGGAGATTGCCGGGTGCGCAGCCTGTACAGAAAAGCAGAATTCACTGTGTCCACTCCACACGTCAGAACCGTTCACCGGGTGTTCAAATAATACGTTCATGGTGCGGCCAATAAATCGCCTGCGGGAGTCTGCGCTCATCTGGGCGGCAATTGATTTTGCCTTTGTCGCACGTGCAGATTTTTCTGCATTGGGAATCTGTATGGGCATGGATGCTGCTGGGGTACCCGGACGAACGGAGTATGGGAATACATGCATGTCAGAAAACTGACATTGCTGGATAAATTGCAGGGTCTGCTCGAATTCTGCATCGGTTTCCCCGGGGAATCCCACGATCAGATCGGTCGTGATCGAGCAGTCCGGGAAGTATGTGCGTAATTGTTCGCAGCGCTCGGCAAAGAATGCAGCTGTATAGCGGCGTTTCATGCGTGTCAGCGTGCTGTCGCAGCCGCTTTGCAAAGACAGGTGAAAATGGGGACGTAAATTTTGATATACAGCGAGCGATTGACAGAAATGTTCATCGATCGTGCGCGGTTCTAAAGAACCCAAACGAATATACGTGTGCGGAACGGCCTGACACAGCTGTACGATCAAATCCAGCAAAGAGGGCTGTCCGGGAAGATCACGCCCATAAGAAGAGATTTCGATGCCAGTCACAACAATTTCCTGTACACCCGCCTCAGATAAACGGATCGCTTCGGATACCGCGGTATCCATGGGCATCGAGCGAACGTGTCCGCGTGCATACGGGATAATGCAGTAAGTACAGTAGTTGTCACATCCATCCTCTACCTTGAGCAGCGCGCGTGTGCGGCCGGCAGGTACACCAGCGGGCAATACCTCGTAGCTGCGTCCAGGACAGCGGAACTTGTCCAGATCGTGCGGAAATCTTCCCTGCACGGCTTCTTCGCACAGTGCGATGACTTCAGCGCGCGCGGCGGTACCGCAGATGAGATCGATCTCTCCGCTGGCTTGCAGTTTGTCGGGCTCGGTTTGGGCAAAACAGCCGCAGGCAGCAATGATTGCATGCGGATTTTCCCGACGAATTTTATGGAATGCGCGCAGGTTTTTGTGATCGCTGATAGCGGTGACACTGCAAGTATTGATGATGAAAGCGTCGGCATCGTGCGTGCAGATTTCATGTCCGCGCGCCTGTGCCTGCTGCATCAGTGCCTGCGTTTCGAACAGGTTGACTTTACAGCCTAAAGTGTAAAAACCGAATTTCATGGATAGAACTCATTTCTTGTAAGATTGCCTTATATTATACGCGAAAGTGCGCAAGAACACAATAAGAACGGTCGGATTTCGCCTGTTTAGTAAATTTTAGTTTGACAATCACAACTTATTGTGATATTATATACATGTATTGTAATTCGCGCTTGTAACCAAAATGTAATTTACAACATCGTTTTGTAATATTAGAGAAGGAGATTTTGTATGGCATCTATCGTCAAAGACGGAGAGCTCCTGATGTACAAGGGCCATCCTCTGATGCGAAAAGAGAACATTATTTATTACGGCAGCATGGAAGATCGCTACATCATTATGATGCAGATTCTCGAGACCAAGAAAGAGGGAGACCTCGAGGTTGCGACTAAGGTTGCGGTTCAGCTTCAGCAGACCAGCCAGACCGTTCGTATGAAGGATCGCATCGTTAAGAAGAGCGAAAAGAGCAGCCTGTGGAGCGCGATGGATATTGCTTCCATTTGGCTGAGCCGTGCGTTGTCGGTGAAGTAAGACAGAAACCCACGTTTGAATCGCCGATCCGCATGGTTCGGCGAAGAGAAGGAGTATTCATATGAAGATGAAGCACGTAAAGGTGGTGCTGACGACCGCACTTTCAGCAGCGATGGTCATCGGAAATGCATCCGCCCTTTATGCGGGTGTTAATACCGCTTCTACCAACTTGAATTTCCGTGAATCCGCAGGAGGCACTGTAATCGGTGCAATTCCGAGCGGCGCGAGAGTAGCAGTCATCGACAATACCAGTGAATGGTATCGCGTTGCGTATAATGGCGCAATTGGTTATGTCAGCGCAGACTATATTCAGTACAGCGAAGACGGAGACGTAGATCTGGGAACGGGTATCGTAAACGAGGATTCAGTTAACATCCGTACCGAGCCCAACACCGATTCCGAGGTTATGCTCCAGCTGAATACCGATGACTGTGTTGACGTCAATGGCGTTGTCGATGGCTGGTACCGCGTTGCGATTGATGATACGGCAGGTTATATCTATGCTGATTATCTGACTTTCGAGCATACCATGACCGATACCCCGGCACAGCATCATGAAGCTGCTGCTACGCAGGAACAGTCCAGCGCAGAAGCGGACAAGCTGCTCAGCTATGCAGAGAAGTTCCTGGGTACCCCGTATGTTTACGGTGGCAGCACGCCGAGTGGTTTTGATTGCTCTGGTTTTACTACATACGTATTCCGTAATGCACTGGGTATTTCCCTGCCCCGTACTTCTTCGGAGCAGAGCCAGACTTACACCCGTATCAATTCGATCTCTGAGCTCAAGCCCGGCGATCTGGTATTCTTCGGCAATGGTTCCAAGGTGAACCATGTTGGCATTTATGTTGGTGAGGGCGAGTTTATTCACTCTCCGCATACCGGTTCGTATGTCAAGTATGATACCCTGAACTCTGGCAACTACTACAAGAACTTCATGTGGGGCGGCCGCGTCCTGTAATGAGCAAACGACAAGACCTGAAACCAAATTGGTTTCAGGTCTTTTTTTATCAATCTAAGTTGATGTATAGGATTTCATTTTCAATCGAGAGCGATTGCAGCGAAATGCCCTGTGCACGCAGTCCGGCGGTTGCAGCCTCAGCAAGCGTATCACAGACTGGTTTCAGTAAGCTGTGCGGCAGTGTAAGTCCTCCGATTTCGAGCGTCTGCGGATGCAGGATGATGGAACCTTCCTGATATCCGATTGAGACAACTGTGGTGAGCTTGCATGTATTGGGCAACAGGATCGAGGCAGCGCGCGGTAGTTCTAGTGCGCTGGGGTCGATGTCTGCGGTAAAACATGCACTTCCCTGCTCGGTCAATTGAATGTTCAAATTGGTCAGCGGGAAATCAAACGGAAGCTGCCGGGAAATCAGAGTAGTCAGCGCACCGCCATCGAGTGTGATTTGCCTGGTATCCTGATCAGCGTCACGTTCGGAAACCCGCTGAACGGTTGTGCGCGGCATGTGCAGCGGTATGTTACTGTGCAAGACGACTCGCCCGATTAGAAGTACACAGAGCAGCAGACAAACGAACATGCAGACAGAGGGCAAATATTTACGCAGCATGATAGGACGCCTCACTTCCCGACTCTTTTGATAAAAGATATGTCGGTGAGCGCATGGTTATGTTTTCCGAGCATAGAAAAAAGCATCCCGGTTTGGGATGCTTTCTTGTACGCAAAGCGATCAATTACTGATTCTCTTCGATGTACTTGCAGATATCACCGATGGTGGACATCTTCATAGCTTCCTCGTCGGAAATGGAGATACCGAAGTTCTCCTCCAGATCCATCATCAGCTCAACGATGTCGAGGGAGTCAGCGTTCAGATCTTCCTTGATCTTGGTGTCCATGGTCATGGACGCTGCGTCTGCGTCGAACTTCTCAGCCAGCAGCTCACAAATCTTTTCAAACATAGTGTGTCTCCTTTTTGATAAAGAGTTTTTATTCTGCGAAAATTCCGATTTTGCGGAATTTCTCGTAGCGTTTTTCAAGCAGTTGGTCAATCTGCGATACATTCATCAGCTCTCGCAGCTGTTCACCAATTGCTTTCTTGACATTGCGCATCAGGGAACCACTTTCCGGAATGATGCCTTCAATCATGCCGAATGCATACAGATCATCCGCAGTGATTTTCAGACGCTCTGCAGCTTCAAATTCACGGCTGGCATCTTTCCACAGAATGGACGCACATCCGCGCGGTGAGATCACCGAATAAATGGCATTTTCCAGCATCAGAACGCGGTCGGCTACGGCCAGTGCAAGCGCACCACCCGAACCGCCTTCGCCGGTTACAATGCTGATGACCGGGGTGCGCAGCGCCATGAAATCACTCAGGCAGCGAGCAATCGCCTCACCCTGTCCGCGCTCCTCAGCGCCGACACCGCAGAATGCACCGGCGGTATCAACAAAGCAGATGACCGGACGATGGAACTTCTCAGCCTGCTTTGCCAGACGCAACGCCTTGCGGTATCCCTCAGGATGCGCCATTGCAAAGTTTGCCTTGATGTTTTCCTCGGTATTCTTACCCTTGTGGTGGCCGATTACTGTAACCGGAATGCCCTGGAAGGTAGCGACACCGGCACAGATGGCATAGTCGTCCGCATAACCGCGATCACCATGCAGTTCGATGAAATCATCGAAGATGGTGCGGGTGTAATCGTCGATGGTGGGACGTTTGCTGTCGTGAATGATACGCATTTTCTCGCGTACAGGGAGCTTTTCTTTTGTACTCATACCGAATCCCCCTGTCTCTGATGCATCCGCAGGAGCGTTTCCAGCGTGTGCTTCATTTGATTACGCGCTACAATTTTATCACAAAATCCGTGCGCAAGCAAGAACTCTGCGGACTGAAAATCGTCCGGAAGTTTTTCGCCGATGGTACCCTCGATGACGCGTCGGCCAGCAAAGCCGATTGTTGCACGAGGTTCGGCCAAAATAATGTCTCCGAGCGAAGCAAAACTTGCCGTTACACCGCCGGTCGTCGGGTCGGTCAGAACGGTGATGTAGAGCAGACCAGCGTCCGAGTGACGGCGTACCGCACCGGATACCTTAGCCATCTGCAGCAGAGAGAACATACCTTCCTGCATGCGTGCGCCGCCGGAAGCCGTGAACAGAATTACAGGCAGCTTGTGGCGGGTTGCATATTCAAACAGTCGGGTCAGCTTTTCACCGACCACGCTGCCCATAGAAGCCATCAGGAAATGGCTATCCATGACACCGAGGCAGGTCTCAAGACCGCCGATGGTGCACACACCAGTAATCACGGCATCTTTCATGCCGGTCTTTTCCTGAAGGGTTTCCAGCTTCTCGCTGTATCCCTCAAAATCCAGCGGATTGCAGGGACGGATATTGGAAAACAGCTCGGAGAAAGAATCCTTGTCCGCGGTAATGCGGATACGCGTGCGAGCAAGCAGACGCGCATAGTGTCCGCAAGACGGGCAGACGTAAAGGTTGCGGCCATAATTGCGTGCCTGTAAGTGTGTACCGCAGGCTTTGCATACAATCTGCGGCTTTTCCTCAGGCAGTGTCGATGCAGATTTCATCTGCATGGAGGTTGTTCTTGTTTTCTGAAAAAGATCGATCAGCATATAGAAAACCTCCTTTCTTAGCGGTCAAAATCGCCGTTGGAGATGGAATTTGTGTGGAAATTACCCGAAATAAATGCATCCGATGCCAGCAGATGTAAGTGGAAATCGGTGCTGGTGGTAACGCCGTCGAACAAGGTCTCAGCGAGTGCACGACGCATGCGGGCGATTGCCTGCGTGCGGTCTTCGCCGCTGACGATCAGCTTGCCGATCATGCTGTCATAGAACGGCGGGATCATGTAACCCTGATAGGCAGCGGTATCCATGCGGACACCCGGACCACCGGGCAGATGCATTGCGTTGATTCGTCCCGGACAGGGTGCGAAATCACGTGCGGGATCTTCTGCGTTGATGCGGCATTCAATGGCGTGGCCGCGCAGATGCAGGTCTTCCTGTGTAAACGACAACGGCTCTCCTGCTGCAATACGAATCTGCTCGCAGACCAGATCAACACCGGTAACCTGCTCGGTGACTGGATGCTCTACCTGAATGCGGGTGTTCATCTCACAGAAGAAGAAATTCTTGTCGTTATCGACCAAAAATTCTACCGTACCGGCATTGATGTAGCCAACCTTTTTGGCAAGATCACGCGCAGCACAGCACATTTTTTCGCGGGTTTCCGGATCGAGGAAGAACGAAGGTGCTTCCTCCAGCAGCTTCTGATGACGGCGCTGGATGGAGCATTCGCGTTCAAAGAGATGTACGACGTTGCCTTGCGTATCACCCAGAATCTGCACCTCGATGTGGCGCGGATTCTCGACGTATCGCTCGATATACAGACGACCGTCACCGAAGTTTGCCTGTGCCTCGCTCGATGCAGTGTCGTAGGCGCTCTTGAGCTCTTCCGGGGTCTTTGCGACACGGATACCCTTGCCGCCGCCACCGGCGGAAGCCTTCAGCATAACCGGATAGCCGATCTTTTTTGCCCAAGCCTCAGCCTCAGCGTAATCAGCGACTGCGCCGTCCGAACCCAGAGCAACCGGTACACCGGCTGCGATGGCGGTACGCTTTGCCTCGGACTTATCACCCAGCAAATGAATGGTCTGCGGCTTGGGGCCGATGAAGGCAATGCCATTTTCAATGGCCATCTGTGCAAATTCAGCGTTCTCAGACAGGAAACCGAAGCCGGGATGGATTGCCTGCGCACCCGATGCCAGTGCTGCCGAGATCAGGTTCTGCATATTGAGATAGCTTTCACGCGGATTGGCAGGGCCGATGCAAATTGCTTCGTCAGCAATCTGTGCATGCAGTGCCTCGCGATCGGCTTCTGAATACACAGCAACCGAGATGATGCCAAGATCACGGCAGGCGCGGATGATGCGCACCGCGATTTCGCCGCGATTGGCAATTAGGATTTTTTGAAACATAATACAATCACCCGAATCACTTGCCGATGAAGCACTTAATTTCTGCTTCGGAAGCCAGTTCTCCGTTTACGAAAGTCTTGCCCTGTGCAATCGCAAGCGGGCCGCGCTGCTTGACCAGCTCGATCTCCATGCACAGCGTCTCGCCCGGATGAACCATGCGGCGGAACTTGGCCTTGTCGATGCTGGTGTAGAAAGCGGTCTTGCCGCGGTTCTGCTCCTGAGAGAGCAGTGCGACTGCGCCGACCTGAGCCAGTGCTTCCAGCTGGAAGACAGCGGGCATGATCGGTGCGCCGGGGAAATGGCCCTGGAAGAAGAATTCTTCGCCGGACAGGTGCAGTTCACCCTTTGCGCCATTGTCAGACTGTTCGGTAATGGTATCAACCAGCAGCATCGGCGGACGATGCGGGATGATCTCCATGATTTGTTCTTTGGTTAGCATGTGATTGCCCTCCTTACTCGATGACGACAAGTACCTGCTTATATTCGACCATGTCGCCGTTCTGAGCGAGAATGCGGCTGACTGTGCCGTCACAGGGGGCGGTAATTTCGTTCATGGTCTTCATTGCTTCGATGATAAACAGCGTGTCTCCCTTCTTGACCTGCTGGCCGACCTCGATAAACGGCGGCTCTTCGGGAGCGGGAGCGCTGTAAAAGATACCGACCAGAGGTGCCTCAACCGGCGTGCCGGAGAAGGATTCCTCGACCGGAGAAGCGGCTGCGGGCTGTGCCTGCGGTGCTGTAGCAGCTGCCGGAGCAGCGACTGCAACAGCGGGAGCAGCTACAGCAACCGGAGCGGCCTGCTGTGCTTCGATGCGAATCTGAAAATCCTCACACTTGAGCGAGAACGCGGAGAGATTGCGCTGACGGACGGCATCCATCAGGTCAATCGAGAGTGCCTTTAATTCTTTTGCGTCCATTTAGTCCTCCATTTTCCGGAACAGCAGAGCTGCATTGTGACCGCCAAAGCCCAGAGAGTTGCTCAGTGCGATATTGACGGGTGCTTCTACTGCATGGTTGGGTGTGATGTCCAAATCACAATCCGGATCGGGTTCCTTGTAGCCGATGGTAGGCGGAATGATACCGTTCTGGATTACCATGACACAGGCAATCGCCTCGACCGCACCTGCTGCGCCGAGCAGATGGCCGGTCATCGACTTGGTAGAAGAAATGTGCACCTTATATGCACTCTCGCCCATTGCCTTCTTGATTGCCATGGTCTCGATCTTCTCATTGATCGGAGTCGAGGTGCCGTGTGCGTTGATATAATCAACCTGATCGGGGGTGATGCCAGCGTCAGCCATTGCAACCATCATAGCGCGTGCGCCGCCCTCACCTTCCGGATCGGGAGCCGTGATGTGGTATGCGTCCGAGGTTGCACCGTAGCCGATGACCTCAGCCAGAATTTTCGCACCGCGTGCCTTTGCATGGCTCAGGCTCTCGAGTACCAGTGCACCAGCGCCCTCACCCATGACAAAACCGCTGCGGCGTGCATCGAACGGAACCGAAGCTGCCTCCGGGTCTTCGCCGGTATGCAGTGCCTTCATGTTCTGGAAGCCAGCAGTTGCAATGCGGATGATGCATGCCTCTGCGCCGCCTGCGATCATAACGTCCTGATAGCCATGCTTGATGGCGCGGTATGCCTCGCCGATTGCATGGTTGCCGGTTGCACAAGCGGTAACCGGGCAGATGGACTCGCCCTTGAAGCCAAGCAGCATGGAGATATGCGCTGCGCCCATGTTGGCGATCATCTCGGGAATGCAGAGCGGAGACACACGGCCGGGGCCCTTTTCGATCATCTTGGGAAATTCATCCTCAAATACCTTCAGACCGCCAACACCGGAGCCGAAGAACACGCCCGAACGATAGGGATCGAAGGAACCTTCGACCAGTCCGGCCTGATCTGCGGCCTGCTTGGCTGCTGCGACTGCAAAATGGCAGTAGCTGTCCATGCGCTTGGCCTCGCGCTTATCAACGTACAAAGTCGGGTCGAAATCCTTGACTTCAGCCGCAAGTTTTGCTTTAAAGTTGGTAGTATCAAAATGGGTAATCGGTCCAATACCGTTCTTGCCGGTCTTCAGACCCTCCCAGAAGGTCGGGACATCATTACCGATCGGGGTAACTGCACCCATACCTGTGATAACGACTCTTTCCATGTATGATCCTCCTTAGATGCCCATGCCGCCGTCTGCGATGATAACCTGACCGGTTACGTAAGATGCGGCATCGGATGCGAGAAACGCAACGACATTTGCGATCTCTTCCGGCTGGCCAAAACGGCCGAGAGCAATTTGCTTTTTTGCGCCTTCCTTGACAGCGTCCGGAAGGTTTTGGGTCATATCAGTATCAATAAAACCGGGAGCGACAGCATTTACGGTGATGCCGCGCGCACCGAGTTCCTTTGCTGCGGATTTGGTCATACCAATCAGACCGGCCTTTGCAGCCGAGTAGTTGACCTGACCAGCGTTTCCGGCGACACCGGAAACCGAGCTGATGTTGACGATGCGGCCAGCCTTGGCACGCAGCATCATCGCACCACACAGACGGAGCATGTTGAATGCGCCCTTGAGGTTGGTGTTGATGACCTCGTCAAACTGAGCCTCGCTCATGCGTACGAGCAGACCATCGCGGGTGATACCGGCGTTATTGACCAGAATACCCGGCACGCCAAGTTCTTCCTTGATTTCTTTGAGCGCTGCGTCACACGCTGCAAAGTCAGCGACGTTCCAAGCCTTTGCAACGGCACGAACACCATGTGCACGGCACTTTTCTGCAACTGCTTCCGCCTTTTCTACCGAAGAAGAGCAGTTGATGACAACGTCGTGACCCTGCTCGGCCAGTTTTTCAGCGATTGCGGCGCCAATACCGCGGGAACCACCAGTAATGATTGCTAATGCCATGCGTTAGCCTTCCTTTCCAACAAAACGTGCGGCGCGAGCGGCCAGTACTTCCTCAGCTCCGCCGATGAGCTTGTCCATGATTGCCTTACAGGTGGTGGGCTCGTTGAGCAGACCGGCAATCTGACCGGACATGAAAGTACCTTCCTCAAAGTTGCCGTCCTGAACAGCCTTGCGCAGCGAACCTGCGGTCATGGCCTCGATTTCCTCAAGCGAACGGTCGTCGCCAGTCTTTTCCAGCTGTGCACACTTACGTACCAGCGGAGACTTGATCGAGCGAACCGGATGACCGTTTGCACGGCCGGTAACCATGGTCGAAATATCGCTTGCCTTGAGAACGAGTTCCTTGTACTTGTCCGAGATCTCGCACTCTTCTGCGGTCAGGAAGATGGTGCCGCACTGTACGCCTTCTGCGCCCAGCGCCAGCATCGCAGCAACACCGCGGCCATCGCCTGCACCGCCTGCACCGATTACCGGAATGCTGACTGCGTCGACAACCTGCGGCAGCAGAGCCATCGTAGTGGTCTCACCAATGTGACCGCCAGACTCCATGCCTTCAGCGATCACGGCGTCTGCACCAGCGCGCTCCATGCGCTTTGCCAGTGCAACCGATGCAACGACCGGAATGACCTTGATGTTAGCAGCCTTCCAGTCTGCCAGATACTTGCCGGGGTTGCCTGCACCGGTGGTGATGACCTCGATCTTTTCTTCTACGGCCAGCTTTGCCAGATCATCTGCGTTGGGGCTGAGCAGCATGATGTTTAAGCCCAGCGGCTTTTTGGTCAGAGCACGTGCGGTGTGGATCTCCTGACGGATGACTTCAACCGGAGCGGCACCGCCGGCGATGATACCAAGGCCGCCAGCCTCGCTGACAGCAGCTGCCAGATGACCGTTTGCGATCCAAGCCATAGCACCCTGGAAAACAGGGTATTCAATTCCGAGAAGCTCTGTAATTCTGGTTTTCATGATATCCTCCTCAAATCCGAATCAGTGCAGCGCCATAAGTCAGGCCGCCGCCGAATCCGCTAATAACGATGTGCTGGCCGGCCTTGAGCTGACCATTCTTGCGCATTTCATCCAAACAAAGTGCAACACTGACACCAGAGGTGTTGCCGTAACGATCAATGTTGACGTAAACCTTTTTGGGGTCCAGACCATAGCGTGTGGTGACCATTTGCAGGATACGTACATTTGCCTGATGCAGAACAAACCAATCAATCTGATCGGCAGTCATGTTTGCCTGATGCAGTACCGCATCAATGGCCTCGGGTACAGCGGATGCGGTGAAACGGAATACATCGCTGCCAGCCATTTTCAGGAAACGATGGTCGCATACAGCGCGGGGACCCTGTGCCAGCGGATCTTCTACCGGCAGGCACTGCGCCTTGAGGCACTCACCCAGCGTACCGTTTGCACGCATGTAAGTCGTCAGGACACCTTCCTGCTCAGAAGCCTGGAATACAGCGGCTGCTGCGCCATCACCGAAGATGACACAGGTAGAGCGGTCGGTGTAGTCAATGATGCGGCTGAGCGTCTCTGCGCAGATGACCAGAACATTCTTGGCCTTCCCTGCACGGATGAAGCTATCTGCAACATCTACACTGTACACAAAACCCGAGCAGGCCGCAGACAGATCAAAAGCCATTGCCTTGGATGCGCCCAGCTTGCCCTGCACCATACAGGAAACCGAGGGCGTGAAGAAGTCCGGGGTTGCGGTGCCGACGATGATGAGGTCGAGCTCGGATGCATCCAGAGCAGCATCCTCCAGTGCACGTCGACCAGCCTCGAGAGCCAGCTCCCAAGTCGCGGTATTTTGTGCAATACGGCGCTCGCGGATACCCGTGCGCTTTACGATCCATTCGTCGTTGGTATCTACCATGCTTTCCAGCATTTCGTTCGTCAATTTCAGGTCCGGCATGTAACTGCCAGTACCAATCAGTCTCGTACCGATATTGTTCACGCTCCTCGCGTTTTATAATATAAATCCGGTGTTAAATCCTGCCAGATTTGCAGCGGAAAAAAATTTACTTTATCAATCGCCGGAAACCACCAAATCGACAAAAGATTTAGAATTTGGCGATAGTTTGATTGACAAAGTAATCTTATAATATTATAATAAGACCCGATTGTGATGTCAACCTTTTCTTGATAGAAAAAACGGAAAAGATGGAAAAATACGTGGTTTTGAAAACCATGAACAATGGAGGAGAAGGTAATGGAATACGGATTTGCATTTTTCCCTGGACAGGGCGCACAGCACACACAGATGGGTCAGGCGCTGTATGAGAGCAGCGAGGCGGCACGCCGCGTATTTGATCGTGCATCGTCTGTTGCAGACCTGGACGTTGCAAAACTGTGCTTTGAGAGCAGCCAGGAAGAGCTGAATCGTACGGTCAATTCGCAGATTGCGATTTTCACCCATTCGCTGGCTTGCTATGAGGCACTCAAGGATGTCGGTGTTACTTTCAAGGCATGCGCAGGTTTTTCGCTCGGTGAATATACCGCGCTGGTAGCCGCTGGTATTCTGTCTGTTGAGGATGGTATTCGTCTGGTACGCCGCCGTGGACAGCTCATGCAGCAGGCAGCAGATTCCATGGATGGCTGCATGGCAGCGATTCTGGGACTGGAAGACGAGCAGGTTGAGCAGGCATGCGCATCGGTCGACGGCATTGTGTTCCCGGTAAACTATAACTGCCCGGGTCAGCTGGTTATCGCTGGTGAGCGTCCGGCGGTTGAGAAGGCAATTGTAGCTTGCAAGGAGGCTGGCGCACGCCGTGCCCTTCCACTCGCAGTCAGCGGTGCATTCCATACCAGCCTGATGGCTGAAGCAGCAAAGGAACTGCGTGCATTCGCGCAGGATCTGACCGTACACGAAGCAGTGATGCCGATTTACACCAATGTAACGGGCGAGAAGCTGGAAGTTACCGATCTGCCCGCACATCTGGAGCGTCATATGTGCTCTCCGGTACGCTGGAAGAGCTTGGTTGCAAACGGCATGGCAGACGGCCTGACCACTGGTGTTGAGATCGGCCCCGGCAAGACTCTGGCTGGCTTTGCCAAGAAGATCAGCAAGGAACTGACCGTACGTACGGCAGAAACACCGGAAGATGTTGCAGCAGTTGCTGGCGCATAATTCAGAAAAAGAAAAGCGCAATAAAATGAAAAGAACCTGACATTTGTCAGGTTCTTTTTGGTTATAGAATGGAATCGCGGGCGTAATCGGTTAACCCATCGGGTAACTTCTCAAGCAGCGCAGAGACCGTTGTTTTGCCGTCCACAAGGGCTTTCAGCTCGACATCGGTTGCACCAACCAGCTGCACAAACTGTACTTTGCCGTTCGGTGTATCCATAGTACCTAGCTTATCTTCCATAGTTAAAAATCCGGTGATTTGCGAGCTCCCGTCCGCATCAATACCGGTGGTCTGGCCGGTATAAATATACTCTTCGGGAGAGAAAATATCGCCGTCTTCAAAGGACATGCGTGCGAGCGTCTGCAAAATGCCGCAGATGTTTTTGTATTCCTTGTCGCGCTTGCGGATACCATCTTTTTTGAGCTTTAACGTCAGTTCAAAGCCCAGACCGCTGTATGCAGCATGCTGAGATTCCTTTTCGTAGAGCTCGGAAAATCCATAGGTGACAAAGTGGTAGTACGAACCACCGTCGTAAATACTGATGCCGTCGAGCGGGTCGTTGCCGCCCATACGATAGCTCAGAACTGGTGCATAGTGGATTGGATCGGTTTGGTCAGGGTATAAGGTGAGCATGGCCTGCGTAATGGCGTCCCAACCGCTGGTTTCGGGCATATCCATGATTATATCATCTCCTTTTATCACGAAAAAGCGGCCAAAAACAGGCCGCTTTTGCTTACTTCTTGTTTTGCAGCAGAGAATTGAGCTCTTCCAGGAAGGTATTGATGTCCTTGAACTGACGATAGACCGACGCGAAGCGTACATAGGCAACTTCGTCGACGTTTTTCAACTCCTGCATGACCATTTCACCGATTTTCTGGGAAGAAATTTCGGTTTCCAGTGTACCGAACAATTTTTGTTCGACGGTATCTACCAGTTGCTCCAAGCGTGCCTGAGGTACCGGACGCTTTTCGCATGCTTTCATCACACCGCTGAGCAGTTTATTACGATCATAAGGCTCACGGGTGCCATCACGTTTGACCAGCATAAGGGGCAGGCGCTCAATCGTCTCGTAGGTTGTGAAACGCTTGAGGCAGTGAAGGCATTCGCGTCTGCGGCGGATGCTGGTTCCCTCGTCTGTCGGTCGAGAATCTACGACCTTGCTGTCGGGGTAATTACAGAACGGGCACTTCATAAGATCACTCACTTATCTTCACATAGGTTCATGCATATATTTTACCATAGAACTAATCTGCGGCAAAGAGGTTTTTGCAAAAATCGAAAAAATCTTTGAGGGCTCAATATAATTTTGCGCGAAGCAAATCGCCTGCATATTGTACTTGAGAATCGTCAGAAAAGTTTGCAGAATAGACCTCAATGAGCATTTGATGGTCGTATTGATACCGTTTCAGCGACTGCATAAGCAGGTCATAATCCATACTTCCCTCCCCTGGAAGCAGACAGCTGTGAGTGGTATCGTAGTCGTTAATATGGATATTGTGCAGACGATTTCTCATCACATCCAGGTAGGCCGACCAATGCTGGCCGGCACGGTTGGCCTGCTTGATATCCAGCGTGTAGCGCAGTTCGGGGACATGTTCGGTCAGCAGCCGCAGATATTCTGGGTCACGGGATTTACACCATGCGACGTTCTCCTGCGTCAGCGTAATCCCCTCCTGCTGCGCCATATCGCATAACGTGTGATAGACCTCATAGGTGCGGTCCATGTGTTCGAACAGAGTCTCCTGTGCCATGAAACGCTCTCCGTGAAAGGTCAGATATTGAGCGCCCAATCGTGCTGCGGCACGCATATACTTGCGGTATTGCGTCAGTCCATCTTCTGTTCGGCGTGCGTAGTTTGAGAACAAAAGCATACCTTCCATCAAAGACGTGTAAGGATGAATGGAAATGATTTCGATGCCGTTGCGATCGGTTAATCGCTTCAGCGTATCCAGAAAAGCCAGATCATATTCACTTTCGGTATTGAAGAAAATCTCGATGACCGAGAAGCCGAGGGATGCAATCCGGTCAATGGTTTCTTCGAGCGGCTGTGGATAAAAACAAGCGGTGGAGATGCCGAGGCGCATGGACGCCCTCCTTTCGTGAAAGAAAAGAAGGACACCAAAACGGTATCCTTCTTTGTGGTTGTTATACGCGGTGCTTCTTGAAGCGCTTTCTGAAGAAAGCCCACAGAGAGCTGGACAGGAAGATAGACGAGTAAGCACCAGATACAATACCGATCAGAAGCGGCAGCGTGAAGTTGCGCAGCGACGGCACACCCAGAATGAACACCATACCGATGGTGAACAGCGTAGTGAGCGTGGTATTGATGGTACGACCCATGGTCTGCCAGATCGAACGATCGGCAATCGACTCGAAGCTTTCCTTGCGTGCGGTGCGCAAGTTTTCACGAATACGGTCGAATACGATAATAGACGCATTGATCGAGTAACCGAGAATGGTCAGCGCGCACGCGATAAAGTTCTGGTTGAACGGCAGCTGGAAGATGACGTAAACCGACAGCATGACCAGAAGGTCATGGATCAGGCAGATGACAGCAGCCAGACCAGAGGTAAACTCAAAGCGGAACGAGATGTAGACGAGCATCAGAACGACGGCAACGATTGCAGACAGGAAGGCTGCTTTCTTCAGGTCGTCACCGACCGTCTTGCCGACATCTTCGTTGGAGATCAGATCGTCATCGGTCAGACCATACTTTTCCTGCATCGCAGTGATCACGTCTGCACGCTGCTCACTGGTGAGGCTGGTCGAACGAATGATGACCTCGTTGTTCTCATCGCCCGTAATCTGCGGTGCGTTGGGCTCTACACCGGTGGTGTCCTTCACCAGAGCCTGAATCTCATTGAGGACGTCTGCGTTGAGCTCGGTGTTTTCCATGCGGAATTCCATCTGCGTGCCACCGGCAAAGTCGATGTCAAAGTTATAAAGGTTCACACCGAACGGAAGTGCCAGCAAGCTGACCAGACCGGTGATGCAGAGCAGGACGGAAATAACAGCAAAAATCTTAAAATGCTTTACGATTGAAAAATGGTTCTTCATTTTGGCTCCTCCCCTCCTTACGCACCGTAGACCTTAGGACTGCGAATCTTAAAGTCGACCATGCGATTGAGCAGGAAGTGCGTGAGGGTCAGCGCAGTGAACATGGAGATGATAACACCCAGTCCAAGCGTTGTAGCAAAGCCGACGATCGTACCGGTACCCAAGAAATACAGGACGCCGGCTGCGATCAGGGTCGTAACGTTAGAGTCCAAAATTGCAGTGAATGCACGCTTAAAGCCCGAATCAATCGCGGATTTAACCGTCTTGCCTGCACGTAGCTCTTCCTTGACGCGCTCGAAGATAATGACGTTTGCGTCAACGGCCATACCGATCGACAGGATGATACCGGCGATACCGGGCAGAGAAAGGTTAACATGCAGCAGACCCAGAATGATCAGCTCGAGAGTGCAGTAGAAGGCCAGCGCGATGCAGGCGATGAAGCCAGGCAGACGATAGACCAGAATCATAAAGATGCAGACAAGAGCAATACCGATGGCTGCGGCGTAAACGCTGGTTTTGAGTGCATCAGCGCCCAGCTGCGGGCCAACCGAACGCAGCTCAACCTGCTGCAGCGAGAACGGCAGCTGACCGACGTTGATCAGGTTTGCAAGCTCACGCGCAGAATCCTCGGTGAAGTTACCGTTGATCGAGCAGGTAGAGCTGTTGATTGCCTGACTGACGGCCGGAGCGGAAACGATCTGATCGTCCAGAACAATGGCGAGCAGGTTCTGACCGCTGGCTGCATCCATCTGAGAGATTGCAGAAGTGGCTTCGTAGAACTTCTGAACGGCATCGGAGTTAAACTCCAGTGCAACATACCATTCATCGACAACCGAGCTTGCGGACGGCTTGCCGTAGACAGCAGTTGCCTGCTTGATGTCCGAACCGGTCAGCCATTCCTTGCCGGTCATATCCATAAAGGACAGCTTTGCCGTAGCACCCAGCATCTGTACCGCGTCTTCGGGATTCTTGATGTTGGGGATCTCGACCAGCAGACGATTGTCACCCTGGATGGAAACGTTGGCTTCGGTGTAGCCTTCGGCAGTCAGACGGCTGCGCAGCAGGCTCTGTGCGGTAACCATGTCATTTGCCAGGTTACCATTGTCGTAATCCTCGGGCAGAATGGCCTCAAAGGTGATAGACGAACCGCCTACCAGATCCAGACCCCGACGGATACCATTGGTAGCATCGTGAATGCTGGGGATGATGACCGTGGCGTTTTCGGCATCTTCGGCCGACATGTTGACCGGGGTGACGAATCCGCCAGGGATGGTGAGTCCCTTAATTGTCGCGACGGTCATCACACCGATGAGCAGGATCACAGCAATAAAAGAGAAAATACTCTTTTTCACGTTTTAAACCTCCTAAATAAAATACACATAACGTGTATTATAGCCCCATTCGACAGGGTTGTCAAATCGGTCGATTACAGATTGATTTCGACCGTAATATCTGCGTCTGTGAGGTAGGGCTTGATACGAGGCTCAACTTCGTTGTGCAGGAAATCGTCGACCTGTGCCGGGCAGCGTCCGATGTAGCGAGCGGGATCGAGCTCAGCCATGATTTCTTCATGGGTCAGACCGAACATCGGGTCAGCAGCAATGCGATCGATCAGATCATTTTCCAGACCTTCCTCCTTGATGCGCTTGCCGGCTGCCATGGAGTGCATACGAATCTGCTCATGCAGCTCCTGACGGTTGCCGCCGCGCTTTACAGCACTCATCATGATGTTTTCGGTTGCCATAAAGGGTAGTTCGTTCATGACGCGCTGATGAATAACCTTGGGATATACAACCAGACCGGAAACGACATTGATCATGATGTTCAGGATGGCGTCGACAGCCAGGAAGCCTTCCGGAATGGAGATACGCTTGTTGGCGGAGTCGTCCAGCGTGCGCTCGAACCACTGATTGTACGCAGTAAAGGCAGGGTTCAGGCTGTCGCAGATGACATAGCGAGCCAGAGCACAGATACGCTCGGAACGCATGGGGTTGCGCTTGTAGGGCATTGCAGACGAACCGATCTGATGTGCTTCGAAGGGCTCTTCGATCTCCTTAAGGTGCTGGAGCAGGCGCAGGTCGGTTGCAAACTTACCGGCAGACTGTGCGATACCGGACAGCGTAGCGAGTACCTGAGCGTCGATCTTACGGGAGTAGGTCTGACCGGAAACCGGAACAACACCAGCAAAGCCAAAATCGTCAGCGATCATCTGCTCCATCTTCTTGATCTTCTCATCATCGCCGTCGAACAGTTCCATAAAGGAAGCCTGCGTACCGGTGGTGCCCTTAGAGCCCAGCATGCGCAGATTCTCGATACGATAGTTGATCTCGTCGAGATCCATGAGCAGCTCGTTCATCCAAAGAGTTGCACGCTTGCCGACGGTGGTCAGCTGTGCGGGCTGGAAATGGGTGAAACCGAGGGTGGGCTGCGCCTTGTGCTCTTCTGCGAAGACAGACAGCTTTTCCAGAACAGCAACCAGCTTTTTACGTACCAGCTTGAGGCCTTCACGCAGCTGAATGATGTCGGTATTATCGCCTACATAAGCGCTGGTCGCTCCCAGATGAATAATGCCGGCAGCCTTGGGGGCAACCTTACCGAAAGCATAGACATGACTCATAACGTCATGACGGACTTCCTTCTCACGTGCACGGGCGACCTCGTAGTCGATGTTGTCCTTGTTGGCCTCCATCTCATCGATCTGCTCCTGGGTGATGTTGAGACCCAGAGCCTTCTCTGCCTTAGCCAGAGAGATCCACAGACGACGCCAGGTGGAGAACTTCATGTCAGGAGAAAAGACATACAGCATCTCCTTGGAAGCATAACGTGCCGAGAACGGACTTTCATAAACAGCGCTCAATGTTAGACATCCTTTCGCATACAAAATTGGTCAAATGAACAAAAAAGACGGACGAAAACGTCCGTCTTTATTTTAGCAGTTTTCGCAGGCGCCTGCAAGAAAAAATGCAGACCGCCAGTGATTTTAGGCGTTTTTAATAAACTCTTCCAGTCGGTCGAGGCCCTTATCGATTTCTTGCATAGACGTTGCATAGCTCCAGCGGATAAAGCCGGGGGCTGCGAACGCAGTACAAGGTACGGTTGCAACCAGACCCTTTTCCAGGAACAGCTTGGCAAAGTCGTTGTCATCGTTGATTTTCTGGCCGTACATTTCCTTGCCGATAAAGGAATGCATGTCCATCATGACGTAGAATGCACCCTGCGGCTTAATGCAGGAAACGCCTTCGATTTTATTCATGCGTTCAACCAGGTGGTCACGACGTGCCTGGAATGCCTTGCGCATGTACTCAATATCTTCCTGCGGGCCGTTCAGTGCTTCGATGGCAGCATACTGAGAAATGGTGCTGGGCGCGGAGGTCGAGTGGCTGACATAGTTGCTCATTGCACGCGCGATTTCGGGGGACGCTGCGGCATAACCGATACGCCAACCGGTCATAGCATAGGACTTGGATACACCGTTGATGACGATGCAGCGGCGGTTGATCTCTTCGCCCAAGGACGCGATCGAGCAGTACTCCAGATCATCATAAACCAGATTGCTGTAAATATCGTCAGCGATTACATACAGGTTGTGCTTGATGCAGACGTCAGCGATCGCCTGCAGCTCTTCCTTGGTGTAAACCATACCGGTCGGGTTGGAGGGAGAGTTGAGCATGAACGCCTTGGTCTTGGGCGTAATGGCAGCTTCGAGCTGATCGGCAGTGATTTTGAAGTGCTGATCCTGACCTGCTGCAACGATGACCGGAATTGCGCCTGCCTGCTGAACCATTTCACTGTAAGAAACCCAGTACGGCGCTGCGATTACGACCTCATCACCCGGATCACAGAGAACCATGAGCGAAAGGAAAACGACGTGCTTTGCGCCGGAAGCGACAACGATCTGCTCGGGACGATACTCCAGACCGTAATCTTCACGCATACGGTAGCAAGCAGCCTTTTTCAGCTCAAGCAGACCGGATGCCGGTGTATATTTGGTTTTATTGTTTTCAATTGCGAGAATACCAGCCTGCTTGATGTGCTCGGGCGTGGGAAAATCGGGCTCGCCGGCGCCAAAACCGACAACATCGATACCGTTGGCCTTCATATCTTTGAACATCGAGTCAATCACCAATGTGGTGGATGCCTGTACACGGGATGCAATTTTTGAAATGGGCTTAAGATCCTGATGCATTTATAGTGACCCCCTTGGTTTAGTAATTCTATTATACGGCAATTGATCGATTTTTGCAAGATGAGAGCGAAAAAGCTGCAAGGCATAGAAAACAAAAAAATCGCTCTGACTCCAGAAGAATCAGAGCGATTGTGACAAAGTGCGAAGATCAGCGGGCGCGATCACGGGAACGAATGATAAACGCTCTTCCCTGTTTGATCGCAATGTGCGCGTGCGATGCGGTCACTTCGTTTGAGATCGTGTACATCGTGCTGCGCGTGACCGATGCATCAGATAACGGATATTTTGCACCTGTGATGGATACACCATGCAGTGTGTAGTCCAGCGGAATGATGGAAAAATACTTGTATGCATCATCCCGTGCAAGTTCAACGGTGCCGGAATCGACAAAGAACAGTTCGTTCTGCGCATCTAGGATACGGCAGGTGCAGCCGCGCTCCCAAGCATATTCACATAGGGAGAGATTGGACAGCAGATGATCGAGCCGTCCACCGGTTGCACAGGCAATCCAAACTGAGGTGCACCCACGATCGATGACAACCTGCAAGGCGTGCATGGTGTCTGTGTCATCTTTTTCGGGTACCAGCTGAATGCGCTCGCAGTCGATATCCGGACAGACACTGGAATCAAAGTCTCCGACGATCAGGTCGGGATGACAATGCAGCTTGGCAAGATGGCGTGTACCGGAGTCGGCACAGACGACTTTAACAGACGGATGCGCCTGCAAAAAGTTTGCAACATAACCGACTTCCTGCTCCGGCGAACCGGATAAAATCAGCGCTTCTGTTCCTTGCCAAGTTTCCATTCTTTCAGATCCTTTACACTTTCGTACAGTTTGACATAGCTGTCATAGCGTGACTGCGCGATTTCACCCGCCTCCACGGCTGCTCGGATGGCACATCCCTTTTCTTTGACATGTGCACAGCCGGTAAACTGGCACTGCATCAAGTAGGGTTCGAACTCACGGAATGCATATTGCAGATCTTCTCGCAGGACAAGATCCATCTGCTCGGTGTCGAACGAGGAAAAGCCCGGCGTGTCGGCAATATATCCACCATCATAAGGAACAAGTTCAACGTGACGGGTTGTGTGACGGCCACGGCCGATACGATCGGAGATTGTACCGGTTTCGGCAGCGAAGTCCGGAATCAATCGGTTGAGCAAGCTGGACTTGCCGACGCCGGAATTACCGGCGAAGGCAGCCGCCTTGCCGCGCAGGAAGGTGCGCAGTTCCTCTACGCCCTCCCCAGTCGCTGCACTCAAACGGAATACTTCGATTCCGACACTCTTGTAAATTTCATAGAGTTCCTGACTATCGTTGAGATCGCATTTATTCAGCACGACACAGGAGTCGATGCCCTTGTTTTCTGCAATCGCGATGACCTTATCAATCAGAAACGGTTCGGTTTTGGGCTGTGCTTCGGTCGCAACGATGACAACCAGATCAAGGTTTGCGACAGCCGGACGGATAAGGCTGTTTTTACGAGATTTGATCTCAAGCAGATATCCCGTTCCGTCCGCCTGCACTTCCAGTTCTACCAAATCACCGACAATCGGTTTGCCGATGGTCTTACGGAATTTGCCGCGTGCTTTGCACTCAACGACACCTTCCTTGGTATCGACGTAGTAAAAACCACCGATACCCTTTAAAATACGTCCTTCCATGTACATTGCGGTTTACCTGTACATAAACGTGAACGAATTCGCGTTGCCATTGATGTAGTATTTTACGGTTTCCGACTGGCCAACAGGACCGTGCACGGTGTAGGTAAATGCACCGTTAGACGGATCGTAAGGACCGGAATGCAGGACCGTACCGTCACCCAGTTCAACCGAGAGCGTTACTGTGTTCTGTGCATTGATCGGAATGCTGATCTCGTAGGAACCGTCACCCGTACCGGTACTGCCACCGGAAGAGCCGCTCTGCTCGGGATCGTCGTTACCGCTCTGCTCGGGATCGCTACTCTGGTTGGAATCAGAGTTGTTATTCTCCTGATTATCCGAATCATTGTTATTGTTTTCCGGACCCTTGGAGATGTAGAGCGTGATCGAGGTGTCCGGCATAATCTTTTCACCGGAATCCGGGCTCTGACGGAAGACCTGACCAGCCGGTGCATCGTTGTACTCCTCGCTGGTGTTGATCGAGGTAAAGTTGAGCGCATTCAGCTCAGCGCGAGCAGCCGAGATATCCTTACCGACTACATTCGGTAATTCAACAGCCTCCGGACCATCGCTGACATACAGATAAATGGTGTCACCCTTCTTGACTTCACGGCCAAGCTCGGGGCTGATGCTGATGACCTTATCCTTTTCGACGGTCTGATCGTTCTTGTGCTCAATCTGAACCTCAAGACCCAGACCGGTCAGCTTGTTTTCAACGGCCTGATAGTCTTCGCCGAGGATACCACCGATGATACTTTCATCCAGAACGATGACATCTTCATCCTTGGTGTCCTCTTCTTCGTTATCGCATACAACAACGGTAATCTGACTATTCTTGTCAACCTTGCCGCTTGCGGGATCCTGCTCGAGGATTTCGCCATCCTCGGCATTTTTATCTGCACGGCTCTCGCCCTCAACGATAATAAAATCATTGCTGTACTGGGACTGAGCATCTTGCAGCTGCATACCGACCAGATTGGGTACATCGACCTTGCCCGAACTGCTGAACAGGTTTCCGGCCTGCATCATAAAGACTGCAACACCGGCTGCAATCATTACAAAGACAGCGACTGCGATACCAGCCATTGCAGCGGGAGAATCGCTGAGCGAGCGTTTCTTCTTTTTGCGCTTGGAAGAACGACGATCGTCCTCATCCTCTGCCTCATAACGATCACGAGGGTCGCGGTCAGCGGGAGTTGAGCGCGACTGCGAGGGTTTCTGACTGGGACGATAAACCTGATCCTGCGGCTGCGGATCGTCAAACGAACGGCTGTGCGCAGTTGCTGCAGCAGCCTGCTGGCGATTCATACGCGGCAGTGCGATGGTTTCGTCAGTAGCAGCACGACCGCCGCCGGGCATACGCGCCTCGGCACCAGCCGAGGTAAAGCGCAGATTCGGGTTGTTCTTGAGACGCTCCAAATCATTGTAGATATCGTCAGCCGATGCATAACGCTGAGACAGAACCGGGCACATTGCGCGCATGACGATGTCATCCATGCCGCGCGGAATACCGGGAACCAGTTCGCTCGGAAGCGGCGCCTGTGCATTGATATGCTGCATGACAATTGCGATCGGGGTATCGCCGTCAAACGGTACACGGCCGGTCAGCATTTCGTACATGACAACGCCGAGCGAGTACAGGTCTGCGCGGTGATCAATGCGGGAACCCTTGGCCTGTTCGGGAGAAATGTAGTGAACCGAACCGATGGCCTCCTGAATGACGCGCGTCTCCTGATTCTTTTCAAAACGAGCGATGCCGAAGTCGGTTACCTTGACCGTGCCATCACGCAGCAAGATGATGTTGTGCGGCTTGATATCCTGATGGATGATGCCGCGGCTGTGCGCATGAGAGAGCGCCTTGGAGATCTGCTGTGCAAAAAACAGCGTTTCCTGCCAGGACAGACTTCCCTTGCGCTGCAAGTAGTTCTTGAGTGTGATACCCTCGATCAGTTCCATAACAATGTACTGAACCGGGCTGTTGGAGGGCGAGACGTCGAAGATCGAGACGATATTGTTATGGGACAGCTTGGCAACCGCCTGTGATTCATTGCGGAAGCGGCGGTGGAATTCCTCGTCGTTTGAGAATTCCTCCTTCATGATTTTGATGGCTACGAAGCGATCTAAAACACGGTCACGCGCTTTATAGACCACAGCCATGCCGCCGACACCAAGAATCTCCAACATTTCATAGCGGTTGTCGAGCAGCTTTCCTATGTATTTATCCATTTTCAGCTTCTCCTTGTTTTGAAATCCCTGCGCCTGTAAACAGGATTGCGGTAATGTTATCAGAACCGCCATTGTCGCAGGCGGCGGCGATCAGATGTTCAACCGCTTCATCAAGAGAGCGGGAAGCGTTGACGAGAGAGACGATTTCAGCATCTTCCAGCATACCGGTCAAACCGTCGGAACACAAGAGCAAAAGATCGGTCGGGGCGAGCTCACCCTCAAAAATATCGGCTTCTACGAATTCATCCACACCGACAGCGCGGGTAATCAGGTTGCGATTGGGATGATGACGTGCCTCCTCAGCGGTGAGCTTGCCCTTGCGGTAGAGCTCCTGCACGTAGGAGTGGTCGAGCGTAAGCTGCGTGATGTCATCCCCGCGGATGCGGTAGGCACGGCTGTCACCGATATTGATGAGCGTTGCATGGCGACCATCAATGACAGCGGCAACCAGCGTTGTTCCCATACCTTCCAGATCGGGATCGCTGATAGACTCCCGGAACACAGCCTCGTTTGCGCGGTCTACGGCAATGCGCAGTGCGCGGACGGAGGGTCTGCTGGTACCGGAAAACAGTTCTTCGACCTTCTCGGCAAAGGTATGAGCGGCGATGGTAGAGGCAATATTTCCGGCTTTTGCACCGCCCATGCCATCACAGACAACCAGAAGCGCATTGTTTTTCTCCTCGTGTAAGATGGTCAGAAATGCGTCCTGATTGTTCTTGCGTACCATACCCTGGTGGGTTTTTCCAGAGACGATCATTGTATGATTTCACCTTCTTCAAGGGTTCTGCGACGGAGCTGACCACAGGCTGCGTCAATATCCGGACCGAGCTTGCGACGAACGGTTGCGGTGACGCCGTGACGCTCCAGAATTTGCTGGAACTTGCGCACAGTATCACGCGAACTCGGCTGTAAGGGACTTTCCTTGACCGGATTGAGCGGAATCAGATTGACGTGTGCCGGACGGCCACGCAGCAGAGAGGCAAGTTTTTCCGCCTGCCAGGGGCGGTCGGTCTTACCGCGAGCCATCATGTATTCGTAAGAGATACGGCGACCGGTTGTATCAAAGTAGTATGCACAGGCCTGCATGAGACGTGCAACCGGATAGCGCTTGTCGACTGGCATAATACTGCTGCGGCTCTCGTCATCTGGCGCGTGAAGCGAGATCGATAACGTGATCTGCAATTTTTCATTTGCCAGTAACTCTATTTTATCAGCTAGACCGCTTGTTGACAAGGAAATATGGCGCTGACCAATCTGAATACCGCCGGGACAGGAAACCAAATGGAGAAATTTTAGTACATTTTCATAGTTATCGAGCGGTTCACCGGTGCCCATCAGTACAATATTGCTGACCGGTTCACCGGACTCTTTTTGAATAAACAGCACTTCATCCAGGATTTCGCCTGCGCTGAGGTGACGTTTGAGACCAAAAAGACCGGACGCACAGAATTTGCAGCCCATGCGGCATCCGACCTGTGTGGACACGCATACCGTGTTGCCATGTTCGTATCGCATCAGGACACTTTCCACGCAGTCGCCGCCGCGCATCTGCCAGAGATACTTTCTTGTGCCGTCTACTTGGGATACCTGCTTGCGAACACAGATCGGAACGGTCAGCTCATATCGCTCGGATAATTTTGCGCGAAGCTCCTTGGATAAGTTGGTCATTTCATCGAAAGATTCAACGGCCTCGTGCAGCCACTTGAAGATCTGACCGGCGCGGAAGGGCTTCTCACCCATTTCTTTCAGATCGGCTTTGAGTTCTTCGATGGAAAGACATTTGATTTCTTTTTTCTGTATTGCTTCGCTCATGTCAATCTCCTCAGTTTTGCAATAAAGAAGCCGTCCGTATCATGAATAGACGGTAATAATGTAATCATGCCGCTTTCTGATGTACCAAAGACAGGGTGCTCGATGGGGACGGCTTTAAATTCCGGATGCTGCTGCAAAAATTCCTGCACAACAGCTTGGTTTTCGCGTTCCAGAATGGTGCAGGTCGAATAAACTAACGTACCACCCGGCTTGACATAATTTGCGCAGTTTTCCAGAATCTTTTTCTGGATTTCCGGAAGATTTTGAATCTCATCGGCATCCTTATAGCGAATTTCAGGCTTTTTCCGAATAATTCCCATACCTGAGCACGGAACGTCACACAAAACAGAATCCGCCTTCTCTACCCATTCGGCACGCGGCTGTGCAGCATCCTGTAAGGTGGGTTGAACAATGGACAATCCCAGACGCTGGGCACCAGCCTGGATTTTTTCCAGTTTATGTTCATAGATATCGCAGGAAATCACTGTTCCCTGATTGTGCATGCGTTCTGTAATGTAAAAGGTTTTGCCACCGGGAGCTGCACAGCAGTCCAGAACCAATGTATCGGGCTGCGGGTCAAGCAGCTCGACACAGACCGCACTGGCGGTATCTTGAATGGTCACAACACCTTCAGTAAAAAGCGGATGGGATGCGATGTCACCGCTTTCCGCAAGAATCATAGATGCAGCCTTAGGATGCGGATGAACGGTAAATCCATCTTCCGTTAGACGGTTCAGCACAGTATCCCGATCACTGCGTAAGAGATTTACACGGATAGACACCGGAGCGGCCGCGTTGTTTGCTGCTAAAATGGCTGCAGTCGGCTTTTGACCATACTGTGCAGTCAGCAAACGCACCAGCCATTCGGGATGGCTGTAATGCAGGCTGTAAAAGCTCTCCTTGTCCGGGCAATTCAGACGCGGCAGCTGATTGTTTGCCGCTGCCTGTGCGACAGCACGCAGCACACCGTTGGCAAAACCGACGGTGCGCTCGTTTGCGTGTGCGTAATTGCGGATGAGCGTGACGGTCTCAGCCACTGCGGCATGTGCAGGAATGCGGTCGGTCAGAGCAAGCTGATAAATACCGAGCTGCAGACAGATGTGCACGCGAGGTGCAATTTTAGATAAACGTACCTTGGAAAATTGCCGCAGATACCAATCACACAGCAGACAGTTTTGAATGACACCGTAAGCGAGGCGGGTAGCCAGTGCACGATCACGTGGTGCAAGATCGGCACGATCTAAGTAGTGGTGCAGTGCACCATCTGACCATGCGCCCTCCTCTTCCATGGAGAACAGTGTAAATGCCGCGACTTCTCGAGCGGTATGGGGTCTTTTTTTAATCATCACGGCGGCCTCCGAACAGAATGATCAAACGCAGCAGCTGCGCAAGAGATACGGCAAGCGCTGCGACATAGGTCAGTGCAGCGGCGGTCAGCGTCTTGCGTGCCATGGGATATTCGTCGTCATACAAAATACCTGCATCCTGAATGGCAGCCAGTGCACGGCGGGATGCATTGATTTCAACCGGCAGCGTAATTAGCTGGAACAGCGTGGACAGACCAAATAGTGCAATGCCGAAGATTGCAAGATTCTGCGAGTTTAAGATGATACCCAGAAGCAACAGCGGCAGGGACAGTGCAGAGCCGGCGCGGGTCAGTGGGATAATCGCAGCACGGACGCGGATGGGAGAATAGCCCTTTGCGTACTGAACTGCGTGTCCGGCCTCGTGGCAGGCAACACCAATCGATGCAACCGAGGTGGAGTGATACACGCTGTTGGACAGACGAATCACATTTGCACCCGGCTCATAATGGTCGGTCAGCTTGCCGGGAATCTCTTCAATGCGCACATTGGTGATGCCATTGCGGCGCAGAACAATGCTGGCAGCCTGTGCACCAGTAATTCCTCGGCGAGAATACACCGCGGAATACTTGGTAAACGTCGAGTTTACGTTATGCTGTGCCCAGAGCGCTAAAATAATGCAGGGTACGACGAGAACAAGATAGGTCCAATCAAAGCCGTAGTAATATCCAAACATTTGAGAACCTCCGTGAAAGGATCGTGTCAGGTACCAAACTGGGTACCGACGGGAATTGCGTGGCCGCGCAGATAGTCGCAGGCAGACATACGCTTGCCGCCAACCATCTGGAGCTCTGTAATGCGCATCGCACCGTCGCCGCAGGCGATGAGCAGACCGTGTTTTGCATCGGACTCAAGTACGGTGCCCGGTGCACCGGAGCCAGACTCCGGAAGCGCAGCATACACCTTGACGCGTGCGCCATCCAGTGTAGTCAGCGCGATCGGCCAGGGATTCAGTCCGCGAATTAGACAGTCGATTTCATGTGCGGACTTGCTCCAGTCGATCACAGCCATTTCTTTATCAAGCATGGATGCGTAGCATGCCTGAGATTCATCCTGCGGAATGCCGGGCATATCCTGCACTTCCAGCTGTGCGACGGTTTTTTCGAGCAGTGCAGCGCCCATGATTGCCAGACGGTCAAAAAGTTCGCCGGCGGTCTCCTGTGCGCCAATTTCGGTTCGTTCCACAAGCAGAATGTTGCCGGTATCCAGTCCTTCTGCCATTTTCATCGTGGTCACACCGGCTTCGCGGTCGCCAGCGATGACAGACCACTGGATCGGTGCGGCACCGCGCCAGCGCGGCAGCAGCGAACCGTGTACATTGACACAGCCCAAACGCGGGAAATCCAGTACATACTTGGGCAAAATCTTGCCATAGGCCACAACGATGATGAGATCGGGCTGGGTTTCGTTCAACAGATCAGCAATCGCGTCGTTTTTGAGGGTTGCCGGCTGGTGTACCGGAATATTATGTACAAGTGCAAGGGATTTAACCGGCGGAGGGGTCAAGATCTGCTTGCGCCCCTGCGGTTTGTCCGGCTGGGTCAGGACACCAACGACCTCGTGCGGGCTGTCAATCAGCATTTGCAGCGACGGCACCGCGAAATCGGGTGTACCCATGAACAAAATTCTCATTCCTGCTCCACCTCGACGTACTCGGTGACCTTTTCGGTGAACAGATGACCGTCCAGGTGCTCGGTCTCGTGGCAGAAGCACTGCGCAACGATGCCCTCGCCTTCACGCTCAAACCAGTTGCCGTTGCGATCCTGCGCACGAATCTTCGCCCAAGTCGGACGCATGACATAGCCGTACTTGCCGGGAACGGACAGACAGCCCTCAATGGTCTGTTCCAGTTCGTTCATCTCAATGACCTCGGGGTTAATGAGTTCGATGACCTCTTCCGGGTCCTTGTTGACATCGAGCAGTACGACAACGCGGCGCAGAATGCCGATCTGCGGTGCAGCCAGACCAACACCGCCGGACTCAAGCAGGGTCTCGGTCATGTCATCGAGCAGCGTGTGCAGATGATCGTTGAATTCGGTAACCGGACGGCATTTCTTTTTCAGCGTTTCGTCGCCGACCGTTAAAATGGTTCTCAGTGCCATAATGATATTATCTCCTATAATGTATCGGGGTTCAGGTCTGCAAAGAGCGATACCCCACGGTTTTTGTTGTCTTTTGAAAATTCGATCAGTACACCGGAAATCAGTTGCCGGCGTCTTTTATTGTCCGGGCATCGCAGGATGAGGTGATAGCGATAACGCCCCATGACGCGCACAACCGAGGCCGGTGACGGTCCGAGCACAGGATAATGGAAATCGGAAAATTGACCTTCCATCAGGCTCAGAATGCGCTGTTTCAGACGCAGCAGCGCGGCCAGTACATCACTTTCGTTTTCACCTGTGCCGGTCAGCATGAGCATCTGCTCTACCGGCGGCATCAATAATGCCTGACGGCTTTCGATCTCATCGGCATAGAACTGCTCATAGTCCTGCCGTGCAGCGCATAGCAGCACTGGGTGATCGGGATTGTATGTTTGAATAATCGCACGTCCCTGTTTGCCGCGCCGTCCGGCGCGACCGACCACCTGCGTAATCAGCGAAAAGGTGCGTTCTTTGGCGCGATAATCTTGCGCAAACAGCGATTGGTCGGCATCCAGTACACCGACCAGAGTCACATGGTCAAAATCCAAGCCCTTGGCTACCATCTGTGTACCAAGCAGGATATCAGCGCGACCTTTGGCAAAGATTTCGAGCAAATGGTGGTGAGATCCCTTTTTGCTGGTTGTATCGGCATCCATTCGAAGCACACGCGCCTTGGGAAGAATGGTGTGCAGTTCTTCTTCCACTTTTTGCGTACCCGGACATTCGGTAAACAGATGCGGCGAATAACAGACCGGACAGAGTCCGCTGATTTCGATGGATGCACCGCAGAAATGACACATTGCACGTCCGCTGACCGAGTGATAGGTCAGCGTCGTGGAGCACGACGGACATTCGGGAACCCAACCGCACATGCTGCATCCGATTACTCGGCTGTTGCCGCGACGGTTGAGAAACAGAATGGACTGCTCACCGCGCTCCAAGTTTTCTTGCAGCGCTTCATACAATGTCTGACCGATCGTGTACGTCCACCCTGCTCGGGATTCTCCGCGAATATCGGCAATCGTCACTTGTGGAAGTGCAGCGCCTTGATAACGCTCACGCAGTGTGAACATGGGATATCTCCCCTGCTGTGCACCGTAATAGCTTTCGATGGACGGTGTGGCAGAACCCAGTACGAGGACAGCATTCTCCTGTTGTACACGGCGCTTTGCCACATCGCGGGCGTGGTAGCGTGGAGACTGTTCGGACTTGTACGCACTGTCCTGCTCTTCGTCCAGAACGATCAAACCGAGGTCACGTACGGGTGCGAAAACTGCCGAGCGCGTTCCGATTACAACCCGGGCACGGCCGGAACGAATTTTTTTCCAGCTGTCGTACCGTTCACCAGCTGACAGTGCGGAGTGCAGGACAGAGACAGTATCTCCAAATCGACCGACAAACAGTCGGATAAATTGCGGAGTTAAACCGATCTCGGGTACCAGCATGATCGCCGAGCGGCCTTGTGCTAGAACGTCATCGATGAGTTTGATGTAAATTTGTGTTTTACCACTGCCAGTTACGCCAAACAGAAGCGCAGCCTCGGGTTTTCCAGAGTCCAACAGCTGCCGAATGCCTTGATAGGCTTGTTCCTGTTCATTGCTGAGCACAGGGGCAGGAATCTGTTCGATCATGGAATAATCGGGAACGCGCAAAGTCTCGATGGAACTCTGTTCCAGAATGCCCTTGCGCACCATGCCGCGCAGAGCAGATTCTGAGATACCGGTCATGTACAGCACTTCTTTTTGACTCATAGAACAGCCGTCCGAGAGCAGCGATACAACATCCATCTGCGCAGGGGTACGTGCGCGGGAGGCCTTTTGCATGGCCTCTGCGGGATCGATTGCGAGCGACAGAATCCGTTCGGTTTTGTCCAAAGTTTTCTGTTTGATATTGCTGTGATAGAGCAGATATCCTTCAGCTTCCAGCTGGCTGAGCATGACACCGGTACAGCGTCCGTTGGTAAACCGACGGATTTCCTCGACCGTACGTTCGGGCACATCCTCGGAAAACAAGTCCATGATTTCCTGTAAGGGCTGTGACAGCGGTAGCACGGGCTGCTGCACAAGCGTATAGGTTTCCTTGCGCTGAAACCACAGACCGCTCGGCAGCATCAGCCGCAGACAATCAAAAAAGGTACAGTACAGATGCTCACGCAACCAGATACCCAGCTTAATTTGCGTGGCATCTAAAACGGGTTCTTCATCAAGCACTTCGGTCACAGGTTTGAGCCGCTGTGCAGAATATGCTTCGGGACGCAGAATGAGAACCATACCCTCTACCTTTTTGTTGCCGAGACCAAAGGGAACCAACACCCGACAGCCAACTTTGACTGCTGGGATGAGCGGTTCGGGGATTGAATAATCGTATAATTTGTCGATGGCATAGGTTGCAGCGCTGACTGCAACACCACAAACGGGCATGATCAATCAGCCTTTCTTGCGGTGCAGAGCCAGCATGCGATCGAGCACGATATCAGCAAGAGAATCCTTCTGCATCAGGCTGAGCGGTTCGCTGGAACCGTCACGATACAGCAAGGTTGCGACATTGGTGTCGTGTGCGAAGCCGGCGCCTGCAGTTTTGAGGTTGTTGGCGACCAGCATATCGCAGTTTTTCCCTTCCAGCTTTGCACGCGAGTTATCGATCAAATCACGAGTTTCCATCGAGAAGCCGCATACAGTCTGGTTATCTCGCTTCTGCATGCCGATTTCCTTAAGAATATCGGGATTTTTAACCAGTGCAACCGACATTTCGTCTGCTTTCTTTTTCAGCTTGTCATCGGCCTGAGTTTCCGGACGGTAATCACCGACAGCGGCGGCTTTGATGACCCAATCTTGATGGGGCAGCTGCTCCATCACTGCGTCGTGCATTTCCATTGCGGAAGTGATCGGGATAACCGAGACATTTGCCGGTGCATCAAGCGCAACCGGACCGGATACCAGAGTTACCTTTGCACCGCGCATTTGCGCGCGTTGCGCGATCGCATAGCCCATTTTTCCGGTGGAGTGATTGCTGATGAAGCGAACCGGATCCATTGCTTCGCGGGTCGGGCCAGCCGTTACCAGAACTGACAGACCTTCCAGATCGTGCGGCGTTGCAGCGGCTTCGATTGCATGTGCAATGTCAGCCGGATCGGCAAGCTTACCCTTCCCGGTATCACCACAGGCAAGGCGACCGCTTGCGGGCTCGACAAAGGACACACCGCGTGCCTTGAGCAGCGCAATGTTCTGTTGTACGATGGGATTTTCGTACATATTGGTATTCATTGCCGGAGCAATGACCATAGGTGCCTTGGTGGCCATAAGGGTTGTAGATACCATGTCATCTGCAATGCCATGAGCCGCCTTACCGATAATGTTTGCAGTTGCGGGGGCGATGACAAATACATCAGCGCGCTTGGCAAGAGAAATATGTTCGACCTCCCAGGTAAAGGTACGGTCGAACATATCGGTCACAACGCGGTGCTCAGACAGCACCTCAAGCGTCAGCGGGGTAATAAAGTGGGTGGCGGATTCGGTCATGATGATATAGACCTGCGCGCCCAGCTTGCGCAGACGGGAGGTCAGATCAGCTGCCTTGTAGGCTGCGATTCCGCCAGTAATGCAAAGGACGACATTTTTTCCCTGTAACGAGCTGCTCATTTAGGCATCCTCGTCGGTATCATCATCCAGGGTGTCCTCGTCTGCGGTGTCATCCTCGACATGATCCTCGTGAACATCTGCGTCTTCGTGGTCATCTAGATCCAGCATGCCGGGCAGCAGATCGGAAGTCAGGCGATACTCGGGCTCAACCTTGGGGCCGGGGCAATAAACGATGGTGCCAGCAGCAATCTCGTCGAGTGCCAGCTTGACTGCCTTATCCGGCAGCTGCTCATCCTTCTCCTCTGCTTCCTGTGCGATGTCGCGGGCACGCTGTGCAGCCAGATTTACCAAAAGATAGCGATTGCCTACCTTGTTCATCAGTTCCTTCATAGACGGTTTTAACATAGCTCTTTACCTCTTTTATGCTTAGAATTTTGGATTAACAATAGAAATTAGCGTACAACGCGGCAGCGCTCGGCGCGCAGAATTGCTCGCAGATCGGCGATTGCCTCACCCAGATCATCGTTTACGATGACGTAATCAAACTGAGACTGATGGGACAACTCTGTTTCGGCCTGTGCAAGACGGGCTGCGACCTTTTCCGCGCTTTCGGTGCCGCGGCCGTGCAGACGGTTGGACAGTTCCTCCATCGAGGGCGGTGCAACAAAGACCATAATGGCATCCGGACGCTTTTTGTGAATTTGCATGGCACCCTGTACTTCGATTTCCAGAATGACATCATAGCCCTCTGCAAGCTGGTCATCGACCGGCTGCTCGGGAGTTCCGTAATAATTTCCAACATAACAGGCATGCTCTAAAAACGCATCGTGTTCGATTTTGTTTTGAAATTCTGCCTGAGACATAAACCAATAGTGTACACCGTTGACCTCACCCTCGCGCGGCTGGCGTGTGGTTGCCGAGACCGACAGACGCAGCTGCGGCTCGCAAGCCAAAACCTGGCTGAGAATGGTGCCCTTTCCGGTTCCAGACGGGCCGGTGAATACAAACAATTTACCTGGATTCATTTTCGTTCCCCTCATCATCATCTTCGCGTGTATCGACGCGGCCGGCAATGGTTTCCGGTTGGATTGCAGACAAGATAACGTGATCGCTGTCGGTGATCAGAACGGCGCGGGTGCGTCGGCCGTAGGTGGCATCAATGACAATACCTCGGTCGCGCGCTTCCTGCACAATACGTTTGATCGGTGCGGAATCCGGGCTGACAATGGCCACAAGCCGGTTGGCAGAGACCATATTGCCGAATCCTATGTTAATCAGTTTCACTGCACTCCCCCATTTCTGTACCGCGGTGTGATTTCGGAAGATTATTCAATGTTCTGAATCTGCTCTCGGATTTTCTCGATTTCCGACTTGAGCTCAACGACGAGCTTGGACAAAGTCACGTCGTTTGCCTTGGAACCGATTGTGTTGGACTCACGGTTCATTTCCTGTACGAGGAAATCCAGCTTACGGCCGATGGGCTTGTCGTCGCACAGCATCTGCTCAAGCTGGCTGAGATGGCTGCGCAGGCGTACGGTTTCCTCATCAATTGCCGTGCGATCGGCAAAGACTGCCGCTTCGGTCAAGATGCGCTGCGCATCGATCGTGGTGTCGGACAGAAGCTCCTGCATGCGCTTTTCCAGCTTTTCGCGATATTCAACCGTGCGCTGGGGAGCGCGTGCCTCAACCTGCTCAAGTAGGCCGATGATCGTCTGCTTGCGGAAACGAACGTCATCTGCAAGCTTCTCACCTTCACGGCCGCGCATGCCTTCAAATTCATCAGCTGCCAGATGGAATACAGACACAACGTCCTGCGTGAGTTTTTCTGTATCGGGCTCGGCCTGTTCTTCGGTCAGAACCTCGGGCATTTTTGCCAGCGTCAGCAGCGAGACATCATTTGCAAGTCCGGTCGCCTCGCTCAGCGAACGCAGCGCAGTCAGATAATGCTGCGCGAGCGGGATGTTTACCTTGACGACAATATCATCGGTGGAGTTGCCGATGATCTGTACAAAAATATCCACCTTGCCGCGTGCGATGCGTTCACCGGCTGCTTTTTTGAGCGCTTCTTCCAAAAAATTATAAGCGCGGGGGCACTTGACGTTTACATCGAGGTAGCGATGATTGACCGCGCGAACCTCTACCGAGATTTCGCGTCCATCAATGGCCATACGGGCACGGCCGTAGCCGGTCATACTTTTCATGATTCAATACACCCTTACTTGAAAGAATTATTTTGCAGTCGCTGTGCCAGGCCGCGCAGTCCAGGAAAAATGCGGGACAGACACAGGTCATAGTAAATCAGAATGAGGTTTCCTGCGATAAAGACAATCAATGCGGTGAAATCCGATTGAATTGGGAAATTTGGCAGGAAACCGGTGCGGATGCACCAGAGTACAATCAGCACCCAAATATTTCCGAAGATCAGCTTACACACCCAGCGCAGCACACGGCTGGGAATACGTTCAAACAGGAATCGCAGAACGGTGTAGAGCCCGAACAGTCCTGCATACAAGACCGCAATTACCTTGTCTGGCAGGAGAAACAGAGAGAGTACCGAAGTTGCCGCATAGACCAAATATCCGGTTTTCTTCTGTCCGGTGAGGAAAAACAGTTCGGGGATAAAGCCGATCAACATACAAGCAGCCCAGCTGGCGATCGAGAGAAAGGTTGCAATGTATAGAAGTGCAACCGATACACCGGTCATCATGCCGCCGCGTGCAATTTGATTTGCGTACATCAACAGCCACCGCCTCCGCAGCAGCAATTGAGCAGACAGTTGAGACAGAGAAGCTGACCGCAGCAATCACAAGCGTTGGCCGAGTTCATGGGACGATAGCCACCGTAGTTTGCGCCCATGTTGAGGTTGTTGAGTGCGTTGCGGTACTCGAAGTTATTGGGATCAAGCGTGCATGCCTGCGTATAACATCGCTGTGCTTCATCGTACCAACCCTTTCGGAAGTACACCGTGCCCATGAGGAAATACCATTCGGCATCGCGGGTCGGACAGCGTCCAAGCAGTTCTTCTGCGATTGCCAAATTACCCGACGTGATGGCGCTGCGGATCTGGGCATAGATACCGGTACCGCTCTGACGCTGCTGATAGTATTGCTGTCCTTGCTGAGACTGCGAAGAACCACCATTTTTGGCCGCATTGCGCTCGTTCATAATCATGTCGTATGCTTCGTTGATTTCTTTCATACGAGCTTCGGCAAGGTCAGCGAGCGGATTGTTTACGTAGTTATCCGGATGATACTTGCGAGCAAGTTCGCGGTATGCGCGCTTGACATCATCGTCGCTGGTCTGCGGTGTTACGCCTAATACTTTATAGGGATCCATGCGTTTCATGTCCTCCGTTTGCATGATAGGTTCCATCCAGTACCTGCCGCGTGACGAGCGGCAGTCCCAGATCGATAATATTCTCAATTAAACCCTGATCACGATACAGGGGTAAGAGCTGATATGCGGTGTGGATGTCGAGCAGTGATCGCTCTAAGGTGCGCTCCAGTGGCTGCTTCACCGAGTCGATCTCAGGTGTCTGTAATTCATATCGCAGCACGATGGGGTTATAAGAGCCGGACGCAAAATCATCTTTGACATCAGCGCACGCGTCCAGTAAATAAATCCATCTTCCAGTATGATAAAACATCTGGGATAAGATTCGCTGGACGTCTGACGGATAATCCGCTGGAACTGCGGCAGCGAGCAGCCGGGCAAAGGTGTCGGCTGGCCGATCGAGTGAAGGGGTCTTTGCTTGCTCCAGCGCGGTCAAATCATCCAGACAAGCGCGCATCGTGTTATCCAGTGCAGGAAGCGCTGCCTGTGCTTTGGCATAAGCTTTGCGCATCAGACGACGTAATAGCCGCGCAGCAAAACGCTTATATCCAGTCTCATCCTGGACGCTGTCCTGTACCTTGTGGTAAGTTAACAGAACGCTGACATCGGCAGCATAGGATAAAGTAGACGAGGTGCATGCCACTTGCTTTTTGCGAAAAGGGCTGGCATCACAGCGACAGCGTTCGGTTCCGGGATCGGACGGCTGGACAGCACCGATCACAAGCGCAAAGAAAGTCATGTCATAGCTCAGAAAGTAAGTTTGCAGCCGGCCATATCGGCGCTTGAGTTCGTGACATAAACCGCAATAGACGGCCTGGAAGCGATCGACTTCCTTGACGCGCAATTCTGGTTTGAATGGGCGGATAAATCCGAACATGACACCTCTCCTCTGTCCGCCTGAAAGCAGGCATACCATATTCATTATATTTTACAGGATATTTTGAGAAAAAACAAGACTGCCCAGCAAAAGGCAGCCTGTGTTCAAAAAATTTTTACCCTTTTTTAATAATGGTAAAGACGATCTCGCCCGAGGTCTTCATGCGATGATTGCGGCGGATTGCCACCCAAATGCCGAGTGCAAAGCCGATAACACCGGCTAAGATAGAAAAACCTTCCGATACATGCAGCAATGCACAGATGCCGTAAAAGACAAAGAACAGAATCAGCGGAATGGCATAAACAATAGCAGCCATGCCTAAAATCTGCTTGCTGGAGCCTTCTACCGTCACAATATCGCCGACCTGCGCATCCACAGAGTTGACTGCGGTTGCCTTGATGCGCTCGGTGGGCGTGCCGCAGCCGCCGCACTTCGAGCAATCATGACCGCACGCAGACTGACGCTGTACTTCAATTTCTGCTTGTGTCGGGTTCAAAATTTTTTTTACTACAGCTTTTTGTACCATGATGTTTTGTCACTCCAAGTTTTTAGGTTGCTGATGGGATTCAATAATCTGGCAGGCAGCGCGCAGACCATCAACGGCTGCCGACATAATGCCGCCAGCATAACCGGCGCCCTCGCCGCACGGGATGATACCGCGAATAGAGACGCTGGACAGGTCTTCCCTGCCGCGTGTCATGCGCACCGGAGAAGAGGTTCGGGTTTCCGGACCGGTGAGAACGGCATCTTTTGCGCCGAACGCACGCAGTTTACGCACGAAGACCGAAAGGCCAGTGTGCATTTGCTCGTGTACGAACTGCGGGAACAGCGTGTTGAGATCACAGAACTGTGTGCCGATCGGATAGGTCGGATGGACTGCACCAAAACGATGTGAGGTGCGCTTGTCCAGAAAATCACAGACCAGCTGACAGGGCGCAGCATAACTGCCGGTCATTTGATAAGCGCGGCGCTCCAGCGTGCGCTGGAACGCAATGCCGCCAAAGGGCGTGCCGTCATCGTAGTCGGAAGGATCAACCGAGACAACAATCGCAGCATTTGCGTTTTTGCCGTCACGGGCGTGATAGCTCATACCGTTTGTGACGATACTTTCCGCTTCGCTCTGGGCGGCTACGACATGACCGCCCGGACACATACAGAACGAATAGCATGCACGTCCGTTTTCACGGTGCGATAAGTTGTATTCTCCCGGCGGGAGCAAGGGATGTCCGGCATGTTTTCCATACAGCGCACGGTCAATTTCGCTTTGCAGGTGCTCAATACGCGCACCAACCGAAAACGGCTTGGGCTCAAAAAATACGCCTTGTCTGTGCAGCGCAAAGAAGGTGTCTCGCGCACTGTGACCCAGGGCAAGAATGGCGTGCTCGCAGGCGATGCTCTGATTTTCTGCATCAATTGCACAGAGCACGTCTCCCTGCTGACGAATGCCGGTCATTGCAGTTCTGAAATGGACTTCACCGCCCCAGGCGATGATCTGCTCGCGCATGTTGCGGACGACCTGCTTTAAGATATCAGTTCCGATATGGGGCTTGGCCAGTCGGCCGATTTCTTCCGGTGCACCATGCTCCATCAGAATGTGAAGCACCTCATCACAAAGCGGATCGTTGATTCGTGTGGTCAGCTTGCCGTCTGAATAAGCGCCGGCACCGCCCTCGCCAAATTGGATATTGCTTTCCGAGCGGAAAATACCCTGCTTCCAGAATGCGTCGACATCCTGGTCGCGCTGCTCGATTGCCTCGCCGCGTTCAAGGACGATCGGACGATAGCCATATCGTGCAAGCAGGTATGCAGCGAACAAGCCTGCGGGGCCAAGACCGACAACAACCGGCCGATGTTCCATAGGAGCAGTGCCGATTTGCGGCGATAGGCGCACACAAGGCTTGTAACGGACAGAGGGCATTTGCAGCTGTGCTGCAAATGCCTCCTCCTGGTCGATTCCATCAAGCAGAACCGAATATACGCGATCGATTTTTCCACGTCGGGCATCCAGCGACACACGATAGATGGATGCCTGCGCGTCATTGGCGGTCAGTCCACACAGAGACAATGCCTGTGCGACAGCCGCACCGTCATTTTCGTCAAACGGCAGACGGATGCCGGATACAATGATACTCACGTAGTTTCGTTTTCCTCCGTGGGAGTAGTGGTTGCGGTTTCACCGGTTTGTTTGATCTCGATGGTCACCTTTTCGTCCGGGTTCAGCAGCGTGAAGCTGGAATTCGAACTTTCAAGCTGTTCACATTGTACCTCAATCGGAACCTCGTGAATACCGGGGCCAAGTTCATCGGCATTAAAGACAGCGATGACATGGAATGCATCTGCGGTCAGATTTGCCAGTGCAGCGGTCTCTGCCTGAATCCGGATATTGACCGAAGTTGTGCGCAGCGTTGCGGTGAGGTTGGGATCGCTGCCGCTGTTTTGCAGCGTGATTCTGGTAACAGGCATCTCACGGGTACTCATACCAACAGCCTGAATCGTTACCTTAGCCGATGTCGCTTCGCCCTGTACACGGGTGACACCTGCGGGTAGTTCGATTGGAATGGTAATCGGATCATCTTCGTCCAGACTTACCGTGCTCAGCTGCAAATCACCGAGACTAATTGCGGTCAGTTTGCTGATGACTTCCTCTGCACCATAGACCGCAATTTCCTGCGGATCAATGGTTGCCTTGACCGAGTTTTTGTCAACCGTATCAGAACTGATGAGGTTGATGGTCAGCGGAAGTTTTGCCACAGCATAAACCGGGATGGTTACCGAGTAGTCGTTGGGTTCGCTGGTCAGATGGGTCTGATCGACCGGCTGGTTCTTTTCATCGAGGAAGGTAAAGGATGCCAGTACACTGGTTGTCTTGGTCAGACCAGTGGAATCTTCTGCCGGAACCACAGCTGTTGCCTTGCGAATCTGGGTTACAACGGTTTTCGGGCCAGTGACGCTAACCGAATCCTGTTCACCTTCGGGGTCATCGTACATATATCCGGTAGAAGGCGTGCCGTCTACCTGGATGGTAACAGGTACTTCCTTGGTGATGACTTCATCAAGAACAATTTGGAAAGAACTCGGCGTGGAAATTTCTGCCTCAACACTGGAAGAGTTAACCAGCAGCGTGCAGTTGGTCGACTGCTTGGATGTGTTGAGCGTATAGGTGCCGGGCTTTTGAAAATTTGCCAGATTGGCACGCACTTGAATATCGCTTGTTGTCAGAGAATATAAGCTGGCATAGGGGCCAGTCACCTTGACTGTGACCGTTTGATCCTGACCTTCGATTAGGCGAAGACCATAATCATCTTCCAAAACATCTTCGTTTGTGTAAGTGATTGGAATGTTTGCAATCGTGTTCGTACGCATCAGATCATCATTGTTCGCGACAACGATGAACCAAAGCGCAATCGCCATTAAAATTGCAATCAACTTATGTGCCAAGTCGTGCTTGGTAAAAAACGCTTTAATCTTGCTCATTTAGACTTCCCCTTCCGTTCCGCCTGGGTGTTCCGTTTACGCGGCACGAAGCTGTTGCGCTTGGGGGCTGTTCTTCTTTTTCTTCGGGCATCAGCTCGGCAACCAGAATTTTGCGCAAGGTTTCGGGTGATAAATGACGTTTGAGCATGCCGCCGATGGCAGCCGAGATTGCACCGGTCTCCTCGGATACAACGACCAGTACGGCATCGGATGCTTCGCTCATGCCCACGGCAGCGCGGTGTCTGGTGCCCAAATCACGGGACAGATTTTGATTACTGGAAAGCGGCAAGACACAGCCTGCTGCAAACAGGCGTGCGTCACGCACAACCAGCGCACCGTCGTGAAGTGGTGAGTTGTGGAAAAAGATATTTTTGATTAACGGCTCAGACGGCTCTGCGTCAATGCGTGTGCCGGTCGTGATGATCTCGCTCAGGCGCTCCTGACGTTCGAAAACCATCAGTGCACCGGTGCGCGTCCAGCTCATCGATTCACATGCCGCAACCGTCTGGTTGATGCATTGCTCGATGGCGACAACGTCCACCTCAGTGCCGGTCAAAAACTTTCGCAGCTGTCCCTGACCTTTACCGAGCTGTTCCAGCATACGGCGCAGTTCGGGCTGAAAGACAATTGCGAGGAACAATGCACCGAATGAGAAGACCTGCTGTAAGATCCACGAGACTGTGTTCAGCTGTAAAGACTCCGCGACAATTTGCGCCGCGAAAATGATTAGTATGCCCTTGGCCAGACGCATTGCGCTGGTATCTTTCAGCAATTTCATACCGCGATAGATGACATAGGCAATGATACCCATGTCAATCAAGTCTGGGATAGAAATGAGTTGGATACAGCGTTGCAGGGTGCCGAGCGTCTCTAGAATCGCTTCTTGCATATTATGTAAACACCTAGATTCTATATTCCGTATCATTAAAATTTCACATAGTTCATATATATTTTACCATATTCCTTGCAGCATGTGAATACAATTCAAAAATTTTTCACATTTTTCCAACAAGTTCCTGTGAGATTTCAGCCGTACGCTGCATTTCTAAGCGTGTATTGTAAGGGCCGACCGAGAGCCGAACCGTTCCGGTTGTCTGCGTATGTGCACTCTGATGTGCAAGCGTTGCACAGTGCAGTCCGCCGCGTACACAAACACCCCGATCAGCCAGCGCTTGTGCCAAAATTTCAGAGGACTGATTGGGAATGCGAATGGACAGCACACCGGCTTGCCGCTCGGGTTCTTCGGCAGCGAATACTTCCAGATTTGGAATGGTGCGGAGCGCTGCAATACAGGTCTGAATGCAGTCCCGTTCGTGACGATGGATTGCGTCAATTCCCTGTTCGAGTAAAAACTGCATACCGGCGTGAAGTCCGGCAATACCGGGAACATTTGGCGTACCGCTTTCCAGGCGATCAGGCAGAAATGCGGGTTGTTCCAAACTGGACGATGCACTTCCGGTACCGCCTTGTAGGAGTGGACGCGGCAGGTCGTCCGGATTGGATAAAATAAGCATGCCAGTGCCCTGAGGTCCTAGGAGTCCTTTGTGACCGGGCATACAGACTGCACGGAGAGAACGCAGTCTGTGCACGGAGATTGGAATGGTTCCAGCAGATTGTGAGGCGTCCAGAATCAGCGGGATTTGATAGGCTTGCAGCATGGCATCCAGCTGTTCGAGCGGAATAATGGAGCCGAAAACGTTGGAAACATGGTTTATGATAAAAATTTGAACACCGGCATCAATGGCACGTTCGGCTTCACGTAAAAAATCGGCGCTGTCAAAGAGCTTGCTGCGCAAAATGCGCAATGGACATCCCAGCGCGTGAAGAGGGCGCATAACGGAGTTGTGTTCATAGCTGCTGACAGCTACAACCGTTGATGGGGTACAGAACCCATGAATGGCCAGATTCAAGGCGTGTGTGGCATTCATGGTGAAGATAATTTGTTCGGGATTATCCACGGAGAACAATTGCGCTGCGGCTTCACGGCATTGATAAACCACCTCACCGGCACGCAGCGCAGGTGCATGGCCGCTGCGTGCATATCCGGCACAGGTCTTGCAGGCAGTCAGCATGGCTTGACAGACCTCAGGCGGCTTTTGCAGTGAGGTCGCAGCCTGATCGAGATAAATCATAAAACCCTCCCAGACTGATCCATCCAAAAGTTTGGACGGACGTTGTGATTAAGGCATATTTGTCGCGCCTGTTGTTCGGTTTCCGGCGGAATACCGACAGCCCAAATACAGGTATGCTGCGCGTTTGCCGGTCGCGGTGGCTTTCGGAGTAATCCAGCGATACCATTTTTCGCCAGCACATTTCGACAGCGAACGGCTTGTGTTTGACCGTAAAAGACAATCCAAATCATAAAAAGATCCTCCTCATCCGGATGCTTGTGAATCATGCTATGCAGTGGGATTGAGGATTGCCAACCCGATCCGTGCGTGTTATACTGATAAAGTATTAAAATCTGGAGAGGAGTTTTAGATAGTATGGATTTGCAAATGTTAGCGTTAGATCTGGACTTCTTATCGGTTCTGCGCAATTTGGCACAGCATCCACTGATTCAAAAATATCGCAATGCGCTGCGGGCACTGTCTGGTACGCCGCATGACTTCGCTGAGTCATACGGTGCACTGTGTGCAGAGATCTACCAGAATGGTGATCAGGGACAGGTATTGCTGCGCAGTCTTCACTGCGACACCAATGCACTGACTGATACCATCGATCATCCGAGTGCAAATGTTATTTCTGCGGCATCCCATGATGTACGTACTTTAAATGATTTGCTATCTGTCAGCGGTTCCGAGCTGTTGGATACAGCAAAATCTATTTTCGGACAGGCGCTGCCCAGCATCAGCGTTCTGCCGACATTTGCTTCCGGGTCTTCCCTTCCCTTTGCAGACGGTGACGGACTGCGCGCGTATTATCAGGATAAGGGCTTTGGATTTTTCGCAGACGCGACATTCTATGCTGTGGATAAGGAAAAGATTGTGCCGGTTGTACATCCCGATCCGGTACGCTTGACCGACCTTAAGGGTTATGCGCATCAAAAGGCACAGATTCTCACCAATACGCGCGCATTTCTGGCAGGCCGTGCAGCCAATAATATTCTTTTGTACGGCGATAAGGGTACTGGCAAGTCCTCTACGGTCAAGGCTGTAGTCAATGAATATGCAAAGGAAGGCCTGAAAATCATAGAGCTTTCTGTGACGCAGATTTCTATGTTCCCTGTCATCTGCACCTATGCAGCGCATAGTCCGTACAAGATTATTGTATTCTTGGATGACCTGACGTTTGAACGAGAAGACGAAAATTTTGCAACACTGAAAGCGTTTATTGAGGGCGGCCTGACTGGCAAGCCGGACAATTTGATCCTGTATGCAACATCCAATCGCCGTCATCTGATTCGGGAGCGGTTTTCCGATCGTGAGGGTGATGACGTACATCGCCGCGATACGCTTGAGACGGTGACCTCGCTGTCCGATCGTTTCGGTCTGGAGATTACCTTCTCGGTACCAGAGCGTGACGAATATCTGATGATTGTCGATCAGCTGGCCGAAGATTGCGGCATTGAGATGGAGGCCGAACAGCTTCACCTGCTTGCCGAACGCTTCGCTCTGCGACGCAATGGTCGTTCTCCGCGTACGGCCAGACAGTTTATTCAGATGCAGCTGGCACAGGAAATGGCATAAAAGAAAATGCCGGACGACAGATTCGTCCGGCATTTATTATACGCAAAATAGATGGAAGAAGGTATCATAGTTTGTCGATCAGACATACTGCATGTGCGGCAATGCCTTCTTTGGCACCGGTAAAGCCCAAACCTTCTTCGGTGGTTGCTTTGACGCTGATCTGGTCGATCGATACGCCCAAAGCATCGGCGATATTCTGGCGCATCCGCAAAATGTGAGGTGCCATTTTGGGCGCTTGCGCCAAGATTGTGGCATCCAAGTTGCTCAATACCCAGCCGTTCGTCTGGAGTACGCGCCCAACCTCACGCAGCAGCGCCAGAGAGTCTGCTCCCTTGTATTTCGGGTCATTGTCGGGAAACAGATGCCCGATATCGCCGAGTGCAGCTGCACCCAACAGTGCATCCATCACAGCGTGCAGCAGTACGTCGGCATCACTGTGCCCCAAAAGTCCGGTCTCGTGCGGAATATCGACGCCGCCAATGATGCATTTGCGGCCAGAGACCAGTTTGTGTACGTCGTATCCATGTCCAATTCGCATGGTTAGTCCTCCTGATTGAGTAGTGCTTCAGCCATCGGAATATCTTCGGGGGTTGTGACTTTGAGATTCCGATAGCTTCCAGATGTTGCAGTGACCAACGTGCCCAGACGCTCAACGGCGGCACAGTCATCGGTGAGCACAGCACCAGCGGCAATGGCTTCTTTGAGCGCAGTTGAGATCAGTGCACGGTCGAAACATTGGGGGGTCTGTACAGCGGCAATGCTGTCGCGTGCCACATCGGCAATGATTTTTCCGTCAGAGATACGCTTGATACTGTCCTTGAGCGGAACTACGGGGGCAGCCGCGCCGGTATCCATAGCAGCAGTAATCGCTTCTTCAATCACCGCTTGCGAAACGAGTGGGCGTGCGCCATCATGAATGGCAACATAGACGGTGTCCGGCTCACAGGCATTCAGTCCGGCAAGAACCGATTCCGGCCGGGTTTGTCCACCGCGCACAATGTGACGCACTTTCATGCAGCCAAATTCCTGAGCCAGTTTGCCGTACGGAGCGATATCCTGTTCTCGACAAACGATGATGATGTCATCTACCAAGGGGCATTGTTCAAACGCAAGCAGTGTGCGTGCGAGAACGGGAATGCCATCCAGCGGTAACAGTAATTTATTGGTACCCATGCGTGTAGACGAGCCGGCAGCAGGGATGACAGCTGCGATACGAGGACGAACTTCCTCTTTTTTTTGTCGAAAAAACATAGAGCAAACCTCCCAAAGTACTTTATATTTTACCTTGTATGCGGAGGGAATGCAAGCCTGTTTGCCGTTCGAGTGTTAAGAGAAGGCCGATCAGACACAAGCCCCATCCGTTATGGCAGATACCGGCATAGATACCAAGAAACAGGATGAGCGCAGAGAAAAAGGCTGCAAGTGCTTGCGGCAGCGGATGACCGGGAGCAAATAGACAGTCGAGCGCACGGCCACCGTCCAACGGCGGAATGGGCAGCAGATTAAAAATACTCAGAACCAGACTTGCGCCAGCGAGCAGTTCGTGATGTAAAAGACCTGCCGCGAGCCAAAGGACGAGTCCGAAAAAAGGACCGCCCAGTGCAATCAAGACTTCTGATCGGACGGATAAACGCGGTAAATAATACTGCATTGTACCGCCTGCGGCAGAAATTTCGAAACGAGTTACGGTGCCATGACACAGACGAATCATAATCCAGTGACCCAGTTCGTGTACAGCAGCCGCGGCGAGAAAGTAAAGAAAGATGCCGTTCGGGTCAAGCAGTATAATGATGGCGAGCAGCAGCCAGAAAGAATCTTTTACATGGATTTTTGAAGTCATAAAGCGATATAATCCTCCGGATTGAGCAGTTTTCCCGCGTACCACAGTTCAAGATGCAGGTGATATCCGGTTGCGGTACCGGTATCCCCTACGGTTGCAATGATCTGTCCAGCTTGTATGTGCTCTCCTTCTTTAACTAGCAGTTGTTCGCAATGAGCATAGAGCGCGCAGACCCCATCAGTGTGCTGTAAGATCAAATAATTTCCATAGCTGTCGCTTTGAGCCGCCGTGCGCACGGTACTGTTAGCCAAAGCATGGATCGGACTTCCCTGCTCAGCGGCAAGATCAATCCCCTTGTGAAAACTGCTTTGCTGTCCGGTTACCGGATGAACGCGGGGGCCGAAGGAAGAAGTTAATACGGCATTTTCGATTGGTTGGGTGTTGGATAGCGAGATTGGATATACCGCATCTGCTTCCTGAGTTGGAAAAACGCCCGCCGCAGTTGCGGCGAGCGTCTCGCTTGGTACGGATGATTCCATGACCGGTTGATTTTCCTGTGGGCTGATGGTCGGAAACCAGTCCGAAAAAACAGCTTGCAGCTGGTCAGATTCCGCGAATGATCCAACTGCCTGCACAGCCTGCTCAATGGACTGGTTACCTGTAAGAAAGGTTTGTACGGCTGTCTGCACGCGTAAGAATGGTTCAAATTGTATGGTGCGCAATACGGTGACCGATAAAAAGAGGAATGCGATTCCAAGCAGGAGTTTTTCAAATCCGTTGAGCCGATTGGGCTGCTTGCGTGGCATTCCAATCCCTCCTTCCCGACTGAAAGTAGATACCATACTATATGAAAACGCCGAGGGCAACATGCCTTCGGCGTTTTGTTTCGGTCAAATTTCTTTTTCGAGATCGGGCTTTTGCAGATTTGCGATGACTTTCCGTACGCGCCAGAGGAAGAAAGTCATCGTTGACATTGCTGCAATAAAGTCGGAGATCGGCTCTGCCAGGAATACGGCGAACAGCTTGTCGTCGAAGAAGTTTGGCAGAATTAGAATCAAAGGAATCAGTAGGATGATTTTACGCAGAAGTGCGAGGAACAGCGAAATACGCGCCTCACCCAATGCGATAAAGGACTGCTGGAAAGAAGTCTGGATACCCGAGACAAATACCATTGCCATATAGATGCCCAGAGCCCAAACGGTAAACGTTTGCAGTTCGGGGTCGCTCGTAAACACGCCGACCAGCAAACGCGGTGCGATACGAGTGAGCAGCCAGCAGAAGGTTGCGTATGCAACTGCCGTCGTCACAAGGAGGCGGATGGCCTTTTTCATGCGGTCGATCTTTTTTGCACCAAAGTTGTAGCTGATGATGGGCTGTGCGCCCTGTGTCAGTCCGGTCAGTGGTAAACTAATCATCTGTGTCAGACTGGTCAGAATGGTCATGGCACCGACTGCCAGATCTCCGCCAAACTTGGCAAGTGAGATGTTAAATGTAATGGACAGTAGGCTTTCGGTCGACTGCATGACAAATGGAGACAGACCCAAACTGATGACAGGAATCAGCTGCTTGAGCTCAGGACGCAGATATTCTCGACGCAGACGCAGAAGCGCCTTGGAGCTGGTCAGAAAACGCACAACCCAGATCGCAGAGACAAACTGCGAGAATACGGTTGCAATCGCTGCACCGCGTACGCCCAGATTGAATACAAAGATGAAAATGGGATCAAGGATAATGTTGAGCGCTGCACCGATCAAGACCGTGCACATAGCCGTTTTTGCCTTGCCCTGGGTTGTGATAAATCCATTCATGCCCAAAGCAATCTGAATAAAGATCGTGCCCAGAACATAGAGGTTTAAATATTCGAGCGCATAGGGCAGTGTGTCTGCACTGGCGCCGAATAACACCAAAATCTGCCTTTGCGTGAGCAAAAAGAGAACGGTTAAACAGATTGAGATGATGATGAGTGCGGTAAAGCAGTTGCCCATAATCTTCTCTGCGCGTTCGTTGTGTTTTTGTCCCATTGCGATGGACGCACGTGGCGCACCGCCCATACCAATGAGGGAGCTGAACGCGGTGATCAGGATGATAATCGGGAAGGTTACGCCGACACCGGTCAATGCCTGAGAACCGATGTTGGGGATATGGCCGATATAGATGCGGTCAACGATGTTATAAAGCATGTTGACGATCTGTGCTGCAATATTGGGAACCGCCAGTCGGACAAGCAGCTGCCCAACTGGGGCGGTTCCCAGTTCGTTTTTCTGGGGATTGGCTGCCAAAGTTATTTCTCCTCTCGATCCCGCTGGATCAGAATTTTCAGTGCCTCTACGGCGGTCTTTACGCCGCGCTCTGCCATTTCAGGAGAAGCGTCCAGCGTATCATCTGTATCTGCGTTCCACAGCACGTTGAGTACGCCGCCGCAGCGCACATGGCGTACAGCACCGACCACAAAGACGGTTGAGCATTCCATTTCGCTGGTTAGTACGCCGGCAGCTTTCCACGCTTCCCACTTTTCGCGAAGCATAGAAGCGGTTGGCTGTTCGGAAGGACGGATTTCACCGTAAAAGCTGTCCTTAGACTGAATGACACCGACGTGCTGGCGATAACCAAGCTGCTTGGCTGCCTGGTGCAGCGCGCTGACCACGGAAAAGTCAGCAGCAGCCGGATACTCAATGGGCATGTATTCTCGCGTTGTGCCTTCCTGCCGAACGGCTGCGGTTGCGATGACAACGTCGCCGCCGCGCACAGAGTCCACGATACCGCCCGACGTACCAACGCGAATAAAGGTGTCCGCACCGCACTCGACGAGTTCTTCCAGTGCGATTGCAGTGGAAGGGCCGCCGATACCGGTGGAACAGACCGCGACCGGTTCGCCGCACAGTTTGCCGCGCCATACGGTGTATTCACGATTAGAAGATAAAAATTCCGGTTCGTCGAAATACCGTGCAATGCGCTCGCAGCGGCCGGGGTCACCGGGTAGGATGACATAACGCCCAATATCGCCTTTTTGAATCTGAATGTGCATCTGTTTGCCTTGAATCAACATGAAGCATTCTCCTCTCGCGCAACTTGATGAATATTTTTTTCAATTTTACTGCGAGGAACCATGATTTCGTGCCCACAGCCGCAGCAGCGCATCCGGAAATCCATTCCGACGCGCAGTACGATCCATTCCTTGCTTCCGCAGGGATGGCCTTTTTTCATGGTGAGTCGGTCGCCAACTTGAATGTCCATGGGACGATACCTCCAGGGTTCTAAAATCAATGCGATCTTCCAGGATAAAATGTCTGTTCTCAAGCATATAGTAGACCAACGCAAAAAGGAGGTCTGGATAGGCATGACACAAATATATTTCCCGGAAGGAATCAAACTATATGAAAAAGAAAACTTGAATGCGGTCAGTTCACTCGAACAGCTCCGACTGGCACAAAAGCGAGGAATGATCTTGGAAGGACTTGCGGTTGCCTGTACTGCCGAACACGACCTCGTTGTAGAATTGCCCTGCGGACGTGCAGTCATCCCACGAACCGAGTGCGCACGTGGGATTGCCGAGGGCACGACACGTGATATTGCCATTTTATCGCGCGTCGGACGGCCGGTGTCCTTTGTCGTAACCGATGCACAGTCTCAGCCGATACGCCTGTCGCGCCGCTTGGCACAAGAGCAGACGGTTGCTTGGGCGTTTGATACCCTGGAACCGGGAGATATTATTGCCGCCCGTGTGACGCACTTAGAGCCATTCGGTGTATTTGTCGACATTGGCTGTGGCGTGCCTTCATTTATTGGCATTGAGCACCTCTCGGTATCCCGGATTTTCCATCCAAGTGAACGATTTACTGTGGGACAGTCGATCTATGCAGCTGTACTGTGCATGGATCGCGCACGATCACGGATTTCGCTGACACATCGTGAACTGCTCGGCACTTGGGAACAGAATGCCGCGCTGTTTCATCCCTGCGAGACCGTTCCGGGTGTTGTGCGGAGCGTGGAAGAATACGGCATTTTCGTTGAACTGACGCCAAACTTATCCGGCTTGGCAGAGCGAAAACCGGACATGAAAAACGGAGATCGGGTGTCGGTCTATATCAAGTCGATTCTGCCAAGCCGTATGAAGATCAAATTGAACATTATTGATTTGCTGCGGGATCAGCCTCCGTTCCAGCCGCCTTTGCATTACTATATTACCGAAGGACGGCTGCAAGAGTGGGTTTACTCCCCTGCTTCCTGTGTCAACAAGCATATTGCAACCGTGTTTTGCTGACTGCTTTTATTGGGTCACGCGGAAAATATAGCTGCCGAGCGGAGCCAGAACAATTTGCGCACGGTTGTGGTCATCTGAATAGATCACCCAATCATTCGTCACGTCATGACCGCCGTATTTCGATGTATCCGAGCTGATCAGCTCGCGCAGAGTTGCGGGACGGTCGAACTGTAAAGTGTAATTGGGATATTTTCGATTGGACAGGTTGAGAACGACCAATAGTGTCTGCCCACCAGCCGTGCGGAAGTAGGAATACACTGAGTGCTCACTGTCATTGGCATCCAGCCATTGGAAAGCGCGCATATCGTATTCGTCCTGATGCAGGGCGGGATTTTCCAGATAGAATTGAGACAAATCCATCAGATAATGTTCAAATCCGATGTGCTTTGGATATTCCAGTAGGTTCCAATCCAGTTGCAGCGCTTCGTCCCATTCGCGGAATTCACCGAGCTCATTGCCCATGAAATTCAGCTTTTTGCCCGGATGGGTGTACATGTAAGTGAATAGCGTCCGACACTGTGCAAACTTCTGGTCGTAATCACCCCACATCTTGTCAAGCAACGCTTTTTTACCGTGCACGACTTCGTCATGGGATAACGGCAAAAGATGCAGGTTATCGTAAAAATAACTCATGGAGAATGTGAGCCGGTGATGTGCCGCAGGACGCTGCTCCGGCGGCAGCATAAAGTAAGATAAAGTGTCATTCATCCAGCCAAGATCCCATTTATAGTCAAAGCCAAGACCGTCATATTGAACGGGAGCCGTGACTTTAATGAGATTTGTGGAATCCTCTGCAATGAGCAGTGCGTGGGGATGCCGCGCGCGCAAACCTTTGTTGCATTGCTGCAAGAAATAAGTGCCGGACGGGTTGACACCATTGCGCTCATCGCCTTGCAGATAGATGACATTGCGGATGGCATCAAAGCGCAGGCCATCACAATGGCAGACGGTGAGCCAGAAATCGGCAGCAGACTGGAGAAACGAGCGTACGATCGGCTTGACTAAATCGAAGTTGCACGATCCCCACTCGCTCAGCCGTACACCACTGTGATCGGGGTATTCATAGAGTGTAGAACCATCAAAACGTGCGAGAGCATATTCGTCCGGTATAAAGTGAACGGGCACAAAGTCCATAATGACACCGATGCCGTGCTTGTGGCATTGGTCAACCAGATAGCAGAAATCTTCTGGTGTGCCATAGCGTGAAGTGACGGCAAAATAACCGCTCTCCTGATATCCCCACGATCCATCAAAGGGATGTTCTGCGAGCGGAAGAAATTCGATGTAATTGTAGAAATGCGCTTTGCAGTATGGAATCAGTGATTCGGCCAATTCCCGATAGTTCAACCAGCTGCCGTATTCGTGTTTGCGCCAGGAACCGGCATGGACTTCGTAGATGTTGATGGGCTGATTATAGTGATTGCCGCGCGCTGCACGCCAACCACTGTCGGAGAACTGATATTTTGCGCCGTCGGTAATGATGGAAGCTGTGTTGGGACGAAGTTCGGAACAACGACCAAAGGGGTCGCAGCGATCACGATAAGAATCCTGTTCAAATGCGTGCACACGGTATTTATAGCGCTGACCGGCTTTTGCTTCCGCCCAAAAGAGTTCAAATACACCTGATCTGGAAGGTGTCATTTGAACCGGAGTCCAGTTGTTAAAATCGCCGATGAGTTCTATGACGAACGCATTGGGCGCATATACGCGGAATACGACACCCTGCTGGTGATTGCGGATGGTTGCATGCGCGCCAAAGTAATCGTAAGCGTTAAAGCAGGTTCCTTGAAAAAATTCTGAGAGAATAGGATTCACACAAATCAACTCTTTCTGTTTTAGGGCTCAGATCCCTTGATTTTTTCCCAGTAAGCGCGTGCTGCCTGCTCGGTCTTGTTGGGACCGTACTCGTAGTAGTGATGATCGACCAGATGATCGGGCAGGAATTGCTGTTTGACCCAATGATTGGGATAGTCATGCGAGTACATGTAGCTTTGTCCGCGACCGAGTTTTTTTGCGCCGCCGTAGTGGCAGTCTTTCAAACTGCTCGGGATGTTTCCGGGGCCATTTTGGCGAATGTCAGCGATGGCCGCATCGATGGCACAAATTGCAGAATTGGACTTGGGCGCGGTTGCCATCAGAATAACCGCCTGTGCGAGCGGGATGCGCGCTTCGGGCAGACCAAGCTGAAAGGCGCTGTCCACACAGGCTTTGACAATGGCCGCGCATTGCGGATAGGCCAAACCAATATCTTCGCTTGCGATGACCAGCATGCGCCGTGCCGCGGAGATCATATCCCCGGCTTCCAGCAGTCGTGCCAGATAGTGCAGTCCTGCGTCGGGGTCAGAACCACGGATGGACTTCTGGAATGCAGAGAGAATGTCATAGTGACTGTCGCCGTCGCGATCATAACGCATATTGGAGCGCTGCGCAACTTGCGCGGCGCTTTCTGGTGTGATGGTTTCCCCATCAGCCGTGCTATTGACCAGCAGTTCAACGGCATTCATGGCTTTGCGCACATCGCCGCCGCAACTGTGCGCGATCTCTTCTGCTGTTTCGGGTGCAATGGTGATAGATCGTCCTTCACAAGCGATTTTGAAGCCGCGCTCTACCGCACGTACCATTTCCTCTGCTTCTACGGGCAAAAACTCAAAGACCGTGCAGCGGCTTAAAATCGCGTTGTAAATATAAAAATAAGGATTTTCTGTCGTGGAAGCAACCAGCGTAATACGACCGTCCTCAATAAATTCCAGTAAACTTTGCTGCTGCTTTTTGTTGAAATATTGAATCTCATCCAGATAGACCAAAGCACCATTGGGTGCTAAAAAAGTATCCAGTTCGTCTACGATGGACTTGATATCTGAAATAGATGCGGTCGTAGCGTTCAAATGGTATAACTTTCGGCTGGTCTGACGTGCAATGATAGAGGCAACTGTCGTTTTGCCAATGCCAGAAGAACCATAAAAAATCATATTGGGAATGTTTCCGCTGTCTATAATCCGGCGCAGCAGGCCGCCTTCTCCGAGCAATTGGCGTTGGCCGACCACATCGTCGAGAGATTTTGGGCGAATCCGGTCAGCAAGCGGCTGATACATGAGATCCTCCCCTTTCCGTATATGTTGAATAAAAATATTATAGCAGTTTTTACAGAGAAAGACAACGGCGGCTTGACTTTATCGATTTATTGTATTAAAATATAGGAAATTGTAATTTGACTGGATGAGGTGACCGTGTTATGGCCGGAAACTGGCGCAAAAATGTAAGAGAGATCGCTCCGTATGTGCCTGGAGAGCAGTCCAAGGACGCAAACTTGATCAAACTGAATGCAAATGAAAACCCCTACCCGCCTTCGCCAAAGGTGCAGGAGGTATTTCGCAACTTTGATGCCGCTGCATTGCGGCGTTATCCTGATGCCAACAGCACGGAACTGCGCCACACGCTAGCCGAGCATTTCGGAGTAGGTGACAACCAGGTTTTCCTGGGAAATGGTTCGGATGATGTGCTGGCACTGTGCTTCCAGACCTTTTTTTGCTCGGATGAGCCAATTTTGTTCCCGGATGTGACTTATTCGTTTTATCCGGTCTGGTGTTCGCTGTTCCGGATTCCTTTCCGCAGGGTTCCGCTCACTGCAGACTACCGCATTGATCCGCAGGATTACGCAGTTCCAAATGGCGGTGTTATCCTGCCCAACCCCAATGCACCGACCGGTATCGGAGAGGGCTTGGAGTTTGTGGAAGCGTTGCTTCAAAACAACCCGGACAGTATTGTGATCATCGACGAGGCATATATTGATTTTGGCGGTACGTCCTGCCTGCCTCTGCTCGAAAAATATGAAAATCTGGTTGTCGTGCAGACTATGTCCAAGTCGCGTTCGCTCGCCGGTATGCGTGTCGGTTATGCAATCGCATCGCCCGAACTGATCGCAGCACTGGAAGCGGTCAAGAACTCGTACAACTCGTATACCATGGATATGCTGACGCTGGATGCGGCAACTGCGTCGGTCAAGGATGACGCATATTTTCGGGAAACCTGTGCGCGTGTCATCCGAACGCGTGAGCGCTCGGCACAGACCTTCCGGGAGATGGGCTTTACGGTACTTCCCTCTCAGACCAACTTTTTACTGGTAGCCCATCCCGAGAAATCGGCTAAGGAACTGTTTGAAAAACTCCGTGCACAAAAAATCTTTGTGCGCTACTTCAATCAGCCGCGGGTTGACAATCATCTGCGCGTGACCATCGGAACCGATGACGAGATGGACAAACTGTTTGAGGCTTTGCAGGCTATCATGTGATTTGCAGTAAAACAAAAACGGTATCCCAAGTGGGATACCGTTTTTTCTATTGTTATTTGTCCAGAAGTGCGATGATTTCATCCAGTTTTGCGTCCCGCTCTTTGGAATCTTCGCAGGATACCGCATCTCGCACACAGCCATTGAGGTGACCTTTGAGTACCTCTTTGCGCGCCTTGCGCAGCAGGGCTTCGGTGGCAGAGAGCTGATTGATGATATCGATACAGTAGCGATCTTCGTCGATCATTTTGAGGACCGCTTCAATCTGTCCGCGTGCAGTTTTAACCAGCGGCTCTACTTTTTTACGATCTGCACGCATTACTCGATCCCCACAACCTTGTAGCCTGCGTCAGTAACAGCCTGGGTCAGCACCTCGTTTGCAACATCCTCCGACAGCGTACAAATCGCCTTGCCGGTCTCATGGCTGACTTCAGCAGACTGGACACCGGGCAGCTTGCACAGTGCGTCGCGAACATGACCGGAGCAGTGCGGGCACATCATGCCTTCAATTACAATCGTTTTTTCCATTGTGGATTCATCCTTTCTTGTATTGTTTGTTTCTGCCATAGAAACGGCAGGTGTTTGCGGATTGATTTCTGCGTGAAGTGGGCGGAAGAACTTCAGACGCAGTGCGTTGGATACTACGCAGACCGAGGAAAGACTCATGGCCGCCGCGCCGAACATCGGACTGAGTTTGAGTGCAAACGGAATCCAGAATACACCGGCTGCAAGCGGAATGCCAATGCAGTTATAGATAAATGCCCAGAAGAGGTTTTCCTTGATGTTGCGGATGACTGAACGAGACAGCCGAATTGCGTTGACAGCGTCCATCAGGTCGGATTTCATCAAGACAACATCGGCCGAGGAAATGGCGACATCGGTACCGGCGCCGATTGCGATACCGACATCGGCACGTGCCAGTGCGGGTGCGTCGTTGATGCCGTCACCGACCATCGCAACCGTTTTGCCTTCTGCTTGCAGGCGGCGTACCTCCCGTTCCTTATCCTGCGGCAATACTTCGGCAATGACATGCGGGATGTCCAGCTGATTGCAAATTGCCTGTGCAGTGATGCGATGGTCGCCGGTTAAGAGCGTGACATCGATGCCCAAATGCTTAAACTGATCAATTGCCTGCTTGCTGGACGGTTTGACAACATCTGCAACACCAATCACGCCGATCAGGATACCGTCTCGCGCAAAATAGAGTGGAGTCTTACCCTGCTGGGCCAACTCGTTTCCATAGTCCGCACCTTGTGAGGTTGAAATACCCTGTGCTTCCAGCATGGCAGCCTTGCCTGCAATGCAAGCAAGCTCGTCAATCAGAGCCGTGATGCCATTGCCAGTCTGGGCTTCAAAGCTGGAGATGGATAAGCTGCGTGCCTGCTTTTCCTGCGCATAGGTAACAATTGCCTCGGCTAAAGGGTGTTCAGAGGGCTGCTCCAGCGTGTATGCAATCTCCAGCAATTCTTTTTCGCTCACGCCGAATGCCTTGAGATCGGTCACCACGGGATGACCCTCTGTGACCGTTCCGGTCTTGTCGAGTACAACTGCGTCAACCTTGTGCAGCAGTTCAAGTGCCTCTGCTGACTGGAACAGAACACCGTTCTCTGCGCCGACGCCGGTTCCAACCATGATTGCAACGGGTGTCGCGAGTCCCAATGCACAGGGACAGGAGATGACCAGAACGGCAATTGCACAGGACAGCGCGAAAGTGAAGGTCTGTCCGACGAGCAGCCAGACGATCAGCGTGATAAGCGCAATACCTAGAACGATGGGGACAAAGACACCGGCAACACGATCAGCCAGTTTGGCAATCGGAGCCTTAGATGCGCTGGCTTCCTCAACCAGACGAATGATCTGGGATAGGGTTGTTTGATCACCGACACGCGATGCACGGAAGGTGATGAATCCGTTTTTGTTGATGGTCGCAGCGATTACGGTGTCTCCAACACCCTTTTCAACCGGGATGCTTTCACCAGTGAGTGCCGCTTCATCGAGAGCCGCCTGTCCTTCTGTGATGATGCCATCTACCGGAATGTTCTGACCGGGACGTACAACGACGAGATCACCGATTTGAACCTCCTCGATGGGGACGGTCACTTCGGTACCGTCTCGCAAAATGACGGCAGTTTTGGGTCGCAGGTCCATCAGTTTGGAGATGGCTTCGCCGGTTTTCTTCTTTGCACGCGTCTCGAAGTATTTTCCGAGGGTCACGAGAGTCAGAATCATGGCAGCCGATTCAAAATACAGATCATGCATGTACTGATGCACGCGCGGCATATCCTGATGACCCAGTCCCCAACCAAGCTGATAGAGTACAAAGACGCCGTAAATCAGTGCAGCACTGGAACCGACGGCGATCAATGCATCCATGGTCGGAGCACGGTGCCAAAGGGTCTTGAAACCGTTGATATAATATTTCTTGTTGACGATGACAATGGGTATGGTCAGTAAAAACTGAGTCAGTGCGAAGTTGACCGCGTTTTCCGCACCGGATAAGAAAGCCGGTATTGGAAGTCCCACCATACTGCCCATCGAGATATACATGAGCACGATCAAGAACACAAACGACGTAACAATGCGCTGCTGCATGGACTTTAATTCCTGTTGTCCGTTATCAGCGGCACTCGCTTGCTGCGCAGCAGCTTTTCCTTTGACCGATGCACCGTATCCGGCATCAATAACCGCTTGGATAATCTCCTGATCGGACAGTTGGCCTTCGGTATATTCGGTTGTCATGCTGCCGGCAAGCAGATTGACTTGAACGTCCTGTAAACCGGGCAGCGCGCGCACGGCTTTTTCGACATGTGCAGAGCATGCAGCACAGCTCATGCCCGTCACATTGAATTGTTGTTTCATAACACTCCCTCCAATTACACCCCCTCCCTATGGGGGTGGGTGCTTACAGGATTAGTATACCGACTCCGTCTGTATTTGTCAAGCTAGATCATAAAAAAGAAAACTCCTCTCTGAAAGGGAATCAGAGAGGAGAAACTGTTTATTCGATTGTAACACGGAAAGACAGTGTTTCGGAGCGTCCGGCAGCTACGATACGAATACCGACTTTCTTTTCCAGCTCCTTGCCCAGATAAGCACAATCCGGCAGCGTGCTCCAAGGCTCCAAGCAGATGAACGGAACATCACAGTCGGGCTTATAGGGGCTCCAGACTGCAAAGTAATCGATTTCGGGGAACTCCATGATTACCTTTCGGGAATGACTCAGGCATCCCAAAGTGCAGCGATGTACCGGGAGACGATCGAGCATCAGGGTGTTATCCTTGGAGAATGTCTCACGCGACAGATACAGTCGTCCATCCTTGAGCGATACAGCGTGATGCGACTGCATCAGCATAACGTCGGCATCACAGTCGATGACATCCAGCGCGTCAATGCCTTCAAACTCAAGATAGTAGTCGGACAGCGCTGCGTCATCAAAGGATAGCATGTACGCATCATGTCCGCCAACTTCGTAATACATGGTATGATTGCTGTCGTTCCGTACGATGTGTTCCTTTTTGAGCGTCTTGCCGTCAAGCGAATAGCGAATGGTGAAGGTGAAATCGTAGGGATACATTGCCTTGGTGTACGCATCGGCACTGAGCGAAAGTTCTACACAAGTATCGGATGCCTGTACAACGGTAAATTCCTTGTCTCGCGCAAAGCCATGTCGGGTGATTTCGTAAGTGGTTCCATCCAGCGTATATTCCTGATCTTTGAGTCGACCGATGATCGGGAACAGCAGTGGTGCATGCTTGCCCCAGAATGCAGGATCTGCATTCCAGACATATTCCGATTGGTCAGATTTGCGTACAATAGAAGTCAGTTCTGCGCCGAATTCGTTGATGGCAACGCGCAGAAATTCATTTTCGAGAAATTGCATGAGAGCTTCCTCCTTGAAATTTCATAATTTGCTGATGGGACAGCATACGAACAAACGAGGATACGATGACGATGCCCATTGCCATAGCACCAGCGATACCGATAGTGTTGATGCAGGCACTTAAAGCTTCCTCCGGTGCACCACGGATGCAAAAAAGCATCGTGCGGTAGATGCCGCCGCCCGGAACCAGAGGAATTACACCGGTAGCCAGATAGACGATGGCCGGTGTGCGCAGAACACGGGCGAAAAATTCTGCATAGATCGTGGTAGCCACGGCAGCTAGGAAATACGCTGGGAGTTCGCCTAACCCGGCACCGGATACTGCATAGACCAGCCAGCAAACTCCACCAGCTGCTGCCGCACAAACTAAGTTGCGTCCGCGGACTTGAAACAACACAGCAAAACAGAGACTGGCAAAAAAACTTGCAGCTGTTTGATAGAGAATTGCACCCATCGGTCAGAACACCCCCAGAAGCAGCGTGCGCATGCCAAGTGGGATGGCTGCACCGGCTGCGATACCGGCCGCAATCAGGAGCGCTTCGGAAAAGCGGCTGATTCCAGCCATGAAGTCGCCGGCGATCATATCGCGGATGGAATTGGTCATCAATAAACCGGGAACCAGAGGCATGATGGAACCGATGATCACAACATCGTAGTTGTGTCCGAACCCGACGGCAACGCCTAACAGTGCAGCCAAACTAATCCATACACCACCGAGCAGATTGGTAAACAGTGCGTGCATGTATAGTCGCTCGGTGTACGAGACAAGGATTTGAAGCAGAAAGCCAATTATAAATGCCAGCAATCCTTCGGTGAAGCTGCCGCCGAAGAGCAACGTAAAAAAGGCAGCGACACCACCGCAGGCAAAATACTGAACCTGTTTGGAGTATTGCGGACGCGCCTCAATCTGCTGCATGTCTTTTTGAAATTGACCGTAAGAGACTGGGCAAGTGCACACAGCACGGCAAAGTCCGTTGAGCGCGGCCACTCTGTCCAGATCGGTTCCGCGCTGTTTGATTCGGCTGGTCTGCGTGAGAATCTCTTCTTCGTCGATACGAATGGTGGCGATGATCGCCGTGGGAACCGCGTACACATCGGCACTCTGTGCGCCGTAAGATAGGCACATGCGCTCAATAGATTCTTCTACGCGGTAAATTTCTGCACCGCATTCCAGCAGACGGCGACCGAGCAGCAGCGCACAGCTTAACAGTTCGGCCGATGTCATACATGTAATCAATCGGGCACTCCTCCCCTTTCAATAACCTTTTGTCACATTCAGCATACCTTGTTTGCCCTATAAAGTCAATGAAAAAAAGAGCCGCCTTATGGCGACTCTTTGCAGCAAACGATCAGCTTTCTGCCGAAGACAGCATGAGCTTGATACGATTTTCCTGATTGATTTTGGATGCACTGGGGTCGTAGTCAACGGCAACAATGTTTGCCTGCGGGTAGTGCTCACGAATTTTACGGATCATACCCTTGCCAGCAATGTGGTTCGGCAGACAGCCAAAAGGCTGTGTGCAGACGATGTTGTTGACGCCCTCAGTGATGAGTTCGACCATCTCAGCGGGAAGCAGCCAGCCCTCACCCATCTTGACACCCTGACCGATGATTTGCTGAGACAGCTTGCGCACCTCATCAAACTTTGCGGGTGCACGGAACTTTCCGTGCTGTTCAATCAAACGAATCATGTCCTTCTGCTTACCCAAAACAAAGTGATACAGCATCTGGTTGCGCATAGCGACCTTGGAGGAACGGCCGTACAGCTCGTGGTCAATGACACCGTTATAAATGCTGTACAGGCAGAAGTCCATGAGACCAGGCAGAACGGGCTCGCAGTTTTCTGCAACCAGAAAGTCTTCCAGGTGGTTGTTGCCCAGCGGCGAGAACTTAACGTAAATCTCACCGACAACACCAACCTTCTTTTTGGGTTTGGAGTGGTCGAGCTTGACCTTGCCGAACACTTCCAGAACAAAGCGGTACAGTCGACGTACTTCACTGTAATGGATGAAGCGGTTTCCGGTAAAGCGCTCGGTGATGGTCTTCATGCACAGTTCGACTGCTTTCTGAGAACTTCCGGGAACAACCTCATAGGGACGGCACTGATTATAAATCTGCATAATCAGATCACCGACCAATACACCGTAGGCAACCTGAAGCAGCATCTGCGGGGTCAGCTTGAATCCGGGATTGTCTTCCAGACCGGAAAAGTTCAGTGAAATAACCGGAATGTAAGAGTAACCGTTGTTGAACAGTGCCTTACGCATCAGATGGATATAGTTGGAAGCACGGCAGCCGCCGCCGGTCTGCGGCAGAATCAGAGCGATCTTGTGCGTGTCGTACTTTCCGCTCTCGATGGCATCCATCAGCTGGCCGATGACCAGCAGAGCGGGATAACAGGTATCATTGTGGACGTTTTTCAGTCCCTGATCGACAATGCCAGGGCCTTCGGTGTCCAACAGTTCCATGTTGAACCCATAATTGCGCATCAGCTGGCAGATCAGACCGAGCTGAATGGGCAGCATGTTGGGCACTAAGATCGTATAATCTTTTTTCATTTCTACCGTAAACGGTACATGAACGTAATTATTGTTGTTTTGCAAGTTTTTTGCCCTCCTCAATGGCGGCCAGCATACTGCGAATACGGATCTTGGCAGCGCCAAGGTTGTTGATCTCGTCAATTTTGAGCTGGGTGTAAATCTTGCCGCCGGATTCTATGATCGAGCGAATTTCGTCAGTCGTGATCGCGTCAATACCGCATCCGAAGGAAACTAGCTGGATGAGCTGTGCATTCGGCTTGTGCACGACGTAGTTTGCAGCGGAATACATACGAGAGTGGTACGTCCACTGATTGAGGACGTGTACTTCGGGCTCTTCAGCCAGATTCCATACGGCATCTTCCGAAACGATGACCATGCCGTAAGAAGCGATCATCTGGTTGAGACCGTGGTTGATCTCAGGATCGATGTGGTACGGACGGCCGACAATGACAGCTAGCTCCAGACCATTCTCGTCCGCGTATGCGATTGCCTGACGACCCTGTTCGCGAACGGCTGCGTAATAGGCATCCAGTGCACGGTAAGCCGCGTCAGAAGCGCGTACAATGTCCTTTTTCTTCAGACGCGGATACTTCTTGCAGAAGAACTTGATCGCCTGCGCCTGGAAACGCTTGGGATCTACCAGCTCAAAGTACGGCATCATAAAATCAAGAGATTGCAGTCCTGTGACATTGGCTTCGAGCAACTCGGGATAGTATGCAACAACCGGGCAGTTATAGCAGTTGGACGCACGTCCCTCGTCCAGGTTGTAGGTCATACACGGATAGAAAATGGAATGAACACCCTTTTCAATCAAATTTTCAATGTGGCCGTGTACGAGCTTTGCCGGATAGCAGACCGTATCGGAAGGAATGGAGTGCTGACCCTGCATGTACATCTCGCGAGAGGACGGATCGCTGACAACGACTTCAAATCCCAACTCGCCTAAGAATGCATTCCAGAACGGAAGCAGTTCGTAGAAGTTCAAACCAAACGGAATACCGATCTTCTCGCCACCGGTTTTGGTCGGCAGATTGCGCAGATACTCGTACTTCCACTTGTAAAGATCGGGCAGATCCATAGCCTTGTTTTTGCCGAGCGGGCGCTCACAGCGGTTGCCGGAGATAAAGCGACGGCCACCCGGGAAACTGTTGACAGTCAGGCTGCAATGGTTGGTGCACAGACCGCAGCGAACGTTGCTGACGGTGTGCGAGAAGTGGCTCAGCTCTTCGGGCAGAATCAAAGAGGTCTGCTCGGGGCAGTTATCCTTGGCGTGAAGTGCAGCACCGTAAGCGCCCATCAGACCGGAAATTGCAGGACGAGTGACTTCACGGCCGATTTCCTGCTCGAACGAGCGCAGAATCGCATCGTTGAGGAAGGTACCGCCCTGTACAACGATGTGCTTGCCCAGATCGTCCGGAGAATGCGCACGAATAACCTTGTAAAGTGCGTTCTTGACGACAGAAACCGACAGACCGGAAGAGATCATATCGATCGAAGCGCCATCCTTCTGTGCCTGCTTGACCGAAGAGTTCATAAAGACGGTGCAGCGGGAACCAAGATCGATGGGATGCTCAGAGAACAGACCGAGTTTGCAGAACTCTTCAATGGAATAACCCATCGAGCGTGCAAACGTCTCGATGAAGGAGCCACAGCCCGAGGAACAAGCCTCATTGAGGAAAATATTATCGATACAGTTGTTGCGGATCTTGAAGCATTTGATATCCTGACCGCCGATATCGATAATAAAGTCAACTTCGGGGCAGAAATGACGTGCGGCACGGAAGTGCGCAACAGTCTCAACCAGACCATGATCAACACCGAAAGCATTCTGAATCAGCGCTTCACCATAACCGGTGACAGCCGAAGACAGAATATGGACGCGGTCGCCGCAAAGCTCATACAGCTTGTTCAGCTGCTGTTCGATAACATCGACCGGATTGCCCTTGTTGGGAGAATAGTGGTGATACAGAATCTGATTGTCTTCGCTGATCAAGACGAGTTTCGTGGTCGTTGAACCGCAGTCGATACCGAGATAAGCGTTGCCCTCGTACATGGTAACGTTTTTGGTCATAACGTCGTGCTTGCTGTGACGCGCAGAGAACTCGCGGTACTCTTCCTGCGATGTGAAGAGCGGCGGCAGGTAGTTGCTGACCGCGGGTACACCGGCTGCCTGCTCCAGCGTTTGCAGCAGGTCGGCGTAGGTGTAAGATGCCTGCGTATCCTTTGCGTACTCCGCAGCACCGGCGGCAATGGCATAGGGCGCAAGATCTGGGAAATGAGCATGCTCATCGTCCAGCTTCAGCGTCTCGCGGAAGCGATTCTGAAGGCCCTTAAAGAAAAACAGCGGGCCGCCGAGGAAAAGAATGTCGCCAGCGACCTGGCGTCCCTGTGCAAGGCCACCCAAAGTCTGGTTGACAACTGCCTGGAAAATGGAAGCGGCAACGTCTTCCTTGCGAGCACCCTCATTGAGCAGAGGCTGAATATCGGACTTTGCGAAAACGCCGCAGCGCGAAGCAATGGTGTAAATGCGCTCTGCATGCAGGCTGAGTTCGTCGAGTTCGGTCGGTGTGACATCGAGCAGTACAGCCATCTGATCGATGAACGCACCGGTACCACCAGCGCAGGAACCGTTCATGCGCTCTTCCAGCTGACCGGACAAGAAAATAATTTTAGCGTCCTCACCGCCGAGCTCGATGACAACATCGGCTTGCGGTACATGTACGCCAACAGCCTTGCGCGTCGCGAAGACTTCCTGTACGAAATCCACGCCGCTGGCCTTGGCCATGCCCAGACCGGCAGAACCGGTGATTGCGACATGCAGCGTATCCTGGCCAATGATTTCCTGGGCTGCACGCAGCATTTCGCATGCTTTTTCGCGTACTTTGGAGAAGTGACGCTCGTATCGTTTATAGATGATCTGACCGGCGCGCACCGCGACCAGTTTGACCGTTGTGGAACCGATATCGATTCCGAGATAAGTAGTGGTGTTCATAAATCGCTCCCCGTTCGCTCTATTGACCAATTGGAAAGATTCAGTCATACTTTTTGCACTTGCCCAAATGAAATACGGGTATGCAAGAGAATATACTCATGGTACAACTTTCAATTTTCAAAGTCAATTTGAATGTTTGCCATAATCAATCGATCAAAATAGGATGAATTTTGACGAAGCAAACAGAAAAAAGTCCTGTCATAACGCTATGAGATCGATTCCATGATACCATAGGATCAAAGGCTTAACGTTTGACAGGCTGATATACATATTTAATATAACACACGCTGCGCGAATTTTCAGCACTAACCTTCTCGATTTTACAAGATTTTTACACGAAAATGCGCAAAAGATTATAACCAGCTGTATCAAGAACAAGAATTGGACTATTTTCCGAAAAAATATGGACATGTCGCTACTTGACAAAAGACGACACAGCCGGTATAATATAGCCACTTTAAAAAATAGCATACCTTATCAAGAGTGGTGGAGGGATCGGCCCTATGAAACCCGGCAACCTGCAAGGACTTGTAAGGTGCCAAATCCGGCGGTAGTATCGTAAAGATGAGGCTTCGATCAGCGAATGTGCTCCCGCCTGTCGGGAGCTTTTCTTTTGCTCTGAGGTATGCGCGACTGGAAGAAAGGAATTTTTAAGATTATGGCAAGACATCTGTTTACCTCTGAGTCTGTTACTGAAGGTCATCCGGATAAAATCTGTGACCAGATTTCGGATGCTGTCCTGGACGCGATCTATGCACAGGACCCCAGCGCACGTGTCGCTTGTGAGACCACTGTGACCACCGGTATTGTTTCGGTTATGGGTGAGATCACGACCAACTGCTACGTCGATATTCCGAAGATTGCACGTTCGGTCATCGAAGATATCGGTTATACCCGTGCAAAGTATGGTTTTGACGCAAATACCTGCGCTGTTGTGACTTCTATCGACGAGCAGTCTGCGGACATCGCACTGGGCGTTGACAACTCTCTCGAGCGCAAGGAAGGCGATGCAGACGCAGCACTGGAAAATGGCGCAGGCGATCAGGGCATGATGTTCGGTTATGCTTGCGATGAGACTTCGGAGCTTATGCCCCTTCCCATCTCGCTGGCACACAAGATGGCAAAGCGCCTGACCGAAGTTCGCAAGAACGGTACCCTGCCATACCTCCGTCCGGACGGTAAGACTCAGGTCACCATCGAGTACGATGAAAACAACCGTCCTGCTCGCGTAGAGGCAATTGTTGTTTCTTCGCAGCACGCACCCGAGGTTTCCCTTGAGCAGATTCGTGCGGACATCACCGAGCAGGTTATCCGTGCAACCGTTCCGGCAGAGCTGCTCGACGACAAGACCAAGATTTACGTAAACCCGACCGGTCGTTTTGTCATTGGCGGCCCGCAGGGTGACTCCGGTCTGACCGGCCGTAAGATCATCGTTGATACCTACGGCGGTATCGGCCGTCATGGCGGCGGTGCATTCTCCGGTAAGGACCCGACCAAGGTTGACCGTTCGGCAGCATACGCAGCGCGTTATGTTGCGAAGAATGTTGTTGCAGCAGGCTTTGCTAGCCGCTGCGAGGTTCAGCTGGCATACGCAATCGGCGTTGCAGAGCCGGTATCGATCATGGTTGATACCTTTGGCACCGGTAAGGTAGACGAGGCAAAGCTGGAAGCTGCAATCGAGAAGGTGTTCGACCTGCGTCCGGCTGCAATCATTAAGGATCTGGAGCTGCGTCGCCCGATCTATCGTAAGCTGGCAGCTTACGGTCACATGGGTCGTGAGGATCTGGGCGTTCGCTGGGAGGATACCGATAAGGTAGACGCTCTGCGTGCTGCACTGGCAGAATAAAATAAGATTTAAACATTTAAGGGGAGCGTTTCCACTGGGAGACGCTCCCCTTTTTGCACCGAAGTTTGGCTTGCTGCATACGCTGGCGTAGATAGAAAACGTAATAACCAGCGAAAGGATGGATGAACTTATGGCATGTTGCAAGAGCAGTTTGTCACAGATGACAGCTGGACAGCAGGCAGTCATTGGTCGAATTGAGGTGCCAGAGACGCTAGCCGAGCGCCTGACCGCCTTAGGGATTTTAGAAGGAACCACGGTAAAATGTCTGGGTGCGGGGCCTCTCGGTGATCCGGTTGCCTACGAGGTGAGAAGAACGGTCATCGCCCTGCGGCGTGCGGATTGTATGGGAATAGAGGTGTGCTAGATGGCAGAGCGCATCTTTGCGGGGAAAATAGCGCTCGCAGGCAATCCGAATGTGGGAAAAAGTACGGTTTTTAATGCCTTGACTCATTTACACCAACATACCGGGAACTGGACGGGTAAGACCATTACATGTGCTAACGGTATTGTGCGATGGAATGGAAAGACCTTCTGTTTGGTCGATCTGCCGGGGACATACGCACTGCATTCGCACGTGGCGGAGGAAGATGCTGCACGCGAATTTTTGCAGTCGAACACAGCAGATTGCATTATCATCGTCGTGGACGCAACGTGTCTGGAACGCAATCTGATTTTTACGCTGCAAATTTTATCTATGACCCAAAGAGCAGTGTTATGCCTCAATTTGATGGATGAAGCGCGAAAAAAGAGCATTTCGATTGATGTTCCTGCGCTTGAAAAACGGTTGGGAATTCCGGTGGTGCCATGTACCGCAGCTGCGGGAAAAGGCTTGGATCACCTGATGGAAACCGTGGAAGCACTGGTTGAGAACAACAGCATAAAGGTCACAGACCAGAAAAACGTTACGGAGTTTCCTCCCCTATCATCCTTTGTCCATGCAGCCGAGCAAATTGCAGCAGAAACCGTTACGGTGGATGCGAGAATACCTGACCGAGACCGCAGAATTGATGCGATTCTGACAAGCCGTCGTTATGGCATTCCAATTATGCTTGCGCTGATCGCGTTTGTGTTCTTTTTGACCATTACCGGTGCGAATGTTCCCTCAGAATGGTTGTCTTATCTGCTGTTTGCATGCGCACAGCCGCTCAATAACTTGATTACATGGTTGGGGGCGCCCGAGTGGCTGCGCGCCATGTTGATTGATGGTGGATGGAATGTACTGGCATCCGTTGTATCGGTTATGCTGCCGCCAATGGCAATCTTCTTTCCCCTCTTTACTTGTCTGGAAGACATCGGATATTTGCCCCGTATTGCGTTTAATCTGGATCATGTATTTTGTAAAGCGCGCACATGTGGAAAGCAAGTGTTGACACTCTGCATGGGGCTGGGATGCAATGCGGCCGGTGTGGTAGGATGCCGTATTATAGATTCCGAGCGTGACCGAATGATTGCCATTTTGACCAATACGATGGTGCCTTGTAATGGACGTTTTCCGGCGATTATCAGCCTGATTACCCTGTTCATTGTTGGCACAACCCAGTCCAGCGCAAAAACATTTCTGATCGCTGCAATCAGCTTAACCTGTGTAGTAATAGTGGGTGTTTTCATGACACTGGTTGCTTCGTGGCTTTTATCCAAAACCATTTTAAAGGGTATGCCTTCGGCCTTTTTTCTGGAGCTTCCGCCATATCGCAGACCGCAAGTTGGAAAAATTATCGTAAGATCACTGCGAGATCGCACCATGTTTGTTCTACTGCGTGCTGTGTGTGTTGCAGCTCCTGCGGGATTGCTCATCTGGTGCATTGGAAATATACAGGTGGGTTCGGATACGCTGCTTACTATTTTTGCTGGCGTATTGGATCCCTTTGCTCGCTGGATTGGTCTGGATGGCATGATCTTACTGGCCTTTATTCTAGGCTTTCCGGCAAATGAAATTGTGATTCCGCTTGTTCTCATGGGGTATCTCTCTTCTGGAACCTTGGTAGAGATCAATCAGTTATCCGATTTGGCCGTTTTATTGGCTCAAAACGGTTGGACATCGGTAACTGCGGTATGTTTTATCCTGTTTTCTCTTTTCCATTGGCCGTGTTCTACAACCTGCTTGACCATTCGGAAGGAAACTGGAAGCACAAAGTGGATGCTGATTGGTATGATTTTACCGACTTTGTTTGGTGTCACTCTGTGTTTTATCGTACACAGCATATCGCTATTGTTATAAATATCCATAAGAAAAAGACCTTCAAATGCCAAAATGGGATTGAAGGTCTTTTATATTTAGATCTTATGCATAAACTGCGAAGCAGACTTAGCCATCAAACGCTTGGTACCCTTGGTTGTAAAAGCAATCTCGAGCAACTGGTCGCCGCCCATGGGCTTGACCGAAGTAATCATACCCTCGCCGAATGCCTTGTGCATCACGCGATCACCGCATGCAAAGGTAGGAACAGCCGAAGCGGCCATGGAAGACTGCAAAGCAGAAGCCGAACGATAGGATTGATTGACCGTAGAGCGCGGACGATATGCTTTTTTCTGCGCTTGTTCTGCTTCAGCCTGACGTGCACGTTCGGTCAGGTTGGAGTCCAGCAACTCAGCCGGAATTTCCTGCAAGAAGCGGGACGGACGCGCGTATCTGGTTTGACCGTACATCAGTCGGCGCTCTGCACAGGTTAGGTACAACTGCTGCTTGGCACGCGTGATTGCCACATAGCACAGTCGGCGCTCTTCTTCCAGATCTTCGTCACTCTCGTCTGCGCGGAAACTCGGGAATAGTCCATCTTCCATGCCGCACAGAAAAACGGTCGGGAATTCCAGCCCCTTGGCCGAATGCATGGTCATCATCAGAACGGTATCGTCCTCTTCTTCGTCCTGGTCAGCATCGGTATACAGTGCCATTTCTTCCAGAAATCCTGCAAGAGAAGGATCTTCGGCCTTGTTCTCGTATTCTACGATGTTGGACTTTAATTCCATGATATTTTCTAGGCGCGAGCGGGATTCCATATCGTTCTTGTTTTCCAACGCCTCTTGATATCCGGACAGATCGAGCATTGTATCGTACAGTTCGGACAGCGATGCAGTCTGCTGCATGTCGCGCAGCTCCTGCATCATGTCACCAAATCGCTTCATCGCAGCTGCACCGCGGCCGAGTTCGCTGTATGCATCTGCATGGCTTACGATGTCGTAAAGCATGGTGTTGTGCTGTGCTGCGAGTTCCTCGGCAATCTCAACCGATCGAGCACCAATCTTTCGCGCCGGGACGTTGATGATGCGCTTGAGGCGCAGAGTGTCAGACGGGTTTTCAATCACCCATAAGTACGCGAACATATCGCGAATTTCCGCACGACTGAAGAAGTCGCGGCCCTTGTAAATGCGGTACGGGATGGAGTTGCGGCGGAACGCCGACTCTACCGCGTTGGAAAGGACGTTATTGCGGTACAGGATGGCAAAGTCACTCCATTTACAACCCTTTGCAACGCCTTCCAGAATGCGTGCTGCAATGTACTGTGCTTCGCTTTCCTGTGTATCCGAGCGATGCAGTTTAATTTTGCTGCCGCCTTCCTGCTTGGTCCAGAGTTCCTTGCCTTTTCGGTTGACATTATTGCGAATCAGACCGTTTGCTGCATCCAGAATGGTATTGGTCGAGCGGTAATTCTGCTCCAAACGGATAGTGCGGGCATTTTTGAACTGCTTCTCAAATTCCAGAATGTTGGTAATGGTCGCACCGCGGAACTTGTAAATAGACTGGTCATCATCACCTACAACACAGATGTTTTGATAACCGCCTGCAAGCAGTGAGGTTAAAACATACTGTGCATGGTTGGTGTCCTGATACTCGTCAACTAGGACGTAACGGAATTTGCGCTGATAGTGTTCCAAAATATCTGGATTATCCTGGAGCAGCTGCACCGTTTTCATGATGATGTCATCGAAATCCAGTGCGTTATTTTCGCGCATTTCCTTTTCGTACAGGGTGTATAGGTCTGCAATACGCCCCATGTAAAATTCGCTGCGCTGCTCGAGTGCAAAGGTACGCGGTGTGATGAGATTGTCCTTGGCACGACTGATTTCACCCATGACCTTGCGTGCGTCAAAGATTTTCTCGTCCAGTTTTAACCGGCGAATCAAATCGGTGATAACACGTTTTTTGTCATCTTCATCATAGATGGTAAAGGTACGGTTGTAGCCCAGACGCTCAATATCACGACGCAGAATACGAAGACAGCAAGTGTGGAACGTGTAGGCCCAGATCGCCGATGCATCTGCCTCGCCGACTGCACGGGTCAAACGATCCTGCAGCTCGCGTGCGGCTTTATTCGTAAAGGTAATAGCAACGACTTCCCAAGGCTTTGCCGGAGAAACTGCACAGAGTTCCATCGCACGTGCCTGATTTTCCGGTGTGGGATTGGCCATGTAGTCGGCTAAGAATGCGAGGTCTTCCATCGTAGCACCCGGCGTTGCATAGGGACTATCGTAGCCATGTCCGAATCGCAGGATATTGATAATACGATGAATGAGTACCGTGGTCTTGCCGCTTCCAGCGCCAGCCAGTACCAGCAGGGGCCCTTCGGTCTGAAAGACTGCTTCTCGCTGACGGTCATTCATGCGGGAAAATACCTGCTCGATGACAGCTTTGCGCACGGATGCGAATTTTATGTCAAATTTTGTTGGTTCCATGGGAATATCCTCTCTTATGGTTCTGATCATACATTATTATACCATGTAAGGCGCGGTGTGTAAAAGAATTTCACAAGAGAAAAGAACCTGCAAGAAAAGCAGGTTCTTTTGATGGAGGTTATGAAATGAGTTCTTGACGTAAAAGATCGACTGCCTTATGTTCCAGACGTGAGATTTGTACTTGGGAGACGCCCAGAACGCGAGCAGTTTGCTGTTGGGTCATTTCTCGTCCGTATCGCATGGCGATGACCTGTGCTAAACGACTTGGAAGTTTAGAAATGGCCTGTTGAAGCGAGATACGAGTGGTGATATCCTCTTCGGGACTGCCAGAGGATAGGGTATCTAAAAGACAGAAGTCTGATTCGCCAGTAGGACACTCCAGAGATTGTACCGGCTGAGCAGACTGGAGTGCAGCGGCGGTTTCTTCGATGGATAATCCGACATGCGCAGCAAGTTCTGAGACTGTAATCGAACGACCGGATTTACGCTCTAAATCTTCCTGTGCTTGCCGCAGACGAAAGGACTGTTCCTGTAAGGTTCGACTGACCTTGACCGGGCCGTCATCGCGCAGATATCGTCTGATCTCACCTGCGATTTTGGGAACGGCGTATGTAGAAAACTGTGTGCCATATTGCGGATCAAATCCACGAGCGGCCTTTAACAAGCCGATGCAGCCAAGCTGATACAGGTCGTCGGTTTCCACACCGCGTCCTTGATAGCGGTGTACAATGCTCCACACAAGACCGCTGTGCTCCTTGAGCACATTCGCCTCGCGATCAGTCATTGGCACCCGTCCCGCGACCGGTGATTTTGCGCAGCATGGTAACGGTAGTGCCGCGTCCCACAGACGACCGGATTTTGAGCTTGTCCGAAAAACTTTCCATGATGGTAAAGCCCATTCCCGAACGCTCGCTGTTTCCGGTTGTGAAGAGTGGTTGACGTGCCTGGTCAATGTTGGGAATACCACAGCCGTGATCTTTGACCTTGATCTCGATGAAATTGCCTTCAAGTAAGCGCGCACTGACTAGAATTTCACCGACTTGATCGCGGTAGCCATGTACGATGGAATTGGTGACGGCTTCACTGACGACGGTTTTGATATCGTTGAGTTCTTCCAGTGTCGGATCAAGCTGAGCGACAAATGCGGCGACCGTCATACGCGCAAACGCTTCATTCACTGAGCGACTGTCAAAACGCACGGCCATTCGATTTAAGATCTGCATACTGCACCCTCCCCTACTTGATCGATGAACTGAATTTTGCGCTCCAGATGAGCGGCGTGAAAGACACGCATTGCCTGCGGAGGGGTGCGCCGAATGGTCAGTGTACGGCCGCTATGTTCCAGTGAGCGGTATAGATTGACCGCCACAGCAAGTCCGGAGCTGTCCATAAAAGTGAGTCGGCTGAGGTCTAAAATAATCGATTCTTCTGGATACAAAGTAACGATACGATCAAGAGCATCGATGACCGTGCGTGCACTGTGTTGATCGAGCTCGTCCACTAAGTAAACGACTAAATTGGTTCCTTCGCGTTCGTGTATAATCTGCATAAACTTTCACTCCAATGTCGTAATGAGTTGCTGTCGATGGCAGTGAATAGTATAGCAGATTAGAGAGAAATATTTTGCCCCTTCCTGTCAGCACGCAGAACTTCTTCTGCTTCTCCGACCAGATAAAGCGAACCACAGATCAGGATGAGATCATCCGGTGCAGCCTGTGCTTTTGCCTGTGCAATAGCCGCTGCGCAATCTTGACAGATCACCGTATCCCCACAAATAGAATGCATCAGTGCTGCCAATTCGTTTGCATCCATAGTGCGTTCATTCTGCAACGGTGCAACATAGCATTTTTGGACCGGAAAGTTAATTTCCTTTACAGTATCGCGGATTGATTTATCTTTACACATGCCGATGACTAAGTGAATAGAACGTGTAATGTTAAATGACTTTACAGAAGATGAAAGTTTTCGAATTCCATCTGGATTATGCCCTCCATCCAACAATATACAGGGATTCGTTGCGCATACTTGCATTCTGCCAGGAATATATGCAGAGAGCAAACCGTCAGAGATTGCTTCCTCAGAAATATGCCAACCTCTTGTTTTTAGCTGCTGTAAAGTGGTTAACCCTGTCGATGCATTGGAGACTTGGTAGAGTCCGGGTAAGGAAATTTGATAGGTTTTTCCCTGCCAAATAAATTTAGAACCCGATAGATCAGCGGATATAATCTCTGCATCGGGGGCAATGATGAGATCGGGGGCACATGATTTTAGTTGCTGATATACTGTATTTGCTTGCCCGTTCGATGTGATGTGAATGCTGCCCGGCTTGTAAATTCCGGCTTTGGTTTGAGCGATTTCCTCAACAGTATTTCCCAACACTGCAGTGTGGTCGAGAGAAATTGAGGTGATGACAGCAGCTGCTGGAGATGCAATAATATTTGTTGCGTCGTATGAACCTCCAAGCCCGGTCTCCAGCACAACAATATCACAGCCTTGTTCCAGAAAGTACAGAAAGGCGATTGTGGTTACAAATTCAAACTCACCGATGTGTTCGTTTTCAGGAAGTGTCAGGGTGTTTGCAGCAGCCTGTACCTGCTCGAATAAACGACTCAAATCGGAGTCGGAAATCATAATGCCATTGACACGAATGCGCTCATGGAAAGTCACAAGGTAAGGTGAGGTGTATAGGCCGGTACGGTAGCCTGCATGCTGCAATACCGATGCCAACATGGTAGCGGTACTGCCCTTTCCGTTGGTGCCGGCAATATGGATGAATTTCAACCGATCTTGCGGATTGCCCAACGCATCACATAATGCGCGGATGCGGTGCAGTCCGGGCTTGCCGGAAAAGCGTCCAAGTGCATGGATGCTTTCAACGGGAGAAAGTTGATTCAAGAGAATCCCTCCTTTTTGATAAAAAGAAAGAGCTCAATATGAGCCCTTTCTTGTCATGTTTACTTGAGTGCGGCCAGACTTGCATCCAGCTTAGCCATCAGCTCTTCGAGCTTTGCAACCTTTTCGCGCTCCTGCTCTACAACAGCAGCCGGAGCCTTTGCGACAAAGCCAGGATTGTTCAGCTTCTTGTTGACAAAGTCAAGATCCTTCTGAACCTTAGCCTTTTCCTTGTTCAGGCGCTCGCGCTCCTTCTCAAAGTCGATCAGCTCGCCCATCGGCATGTATGCAGTTGCACCCTTGGTAACAACCGATACCATGGAGTCAGCATTCTCGGGCATTGCGTCTGCGAAGATAACTTCGGATGCGTATGCGAGCTTGCTGAAGAACAGAATACCAGCCTCGTAAGCAGCACGCTCGTCGGTCAGCAGAATGACCTGTGCACGCTTGGAGGGCGGAACGTTCATCTCTGCACGGCGGGCACGGATAGCGCGGATGGTGTCCATCATGGTCTCAACCTGCTCGGCCTCAGCAGCGAAGCACAGCTCGGTCTGATACTCAGGCCACTTGGAAACCATGATCGACGGGCCATCGTGCGGCAGAGCCTGCCAAATGCTCTCGGTGATGAAAGGCATGAAAGGATGCAGCAGCTGCATGGTGCCGCGCAGAACATAGCACAGAACCTTCTGTGCACGCTCATTTGCTGCAACATCGTCGTGATTCTGCAGACGCGGCTTTACGATCTCGATATACCAATCGCAGAAGTTGTCCCAGATGAAGTCGTACAGCTTCTGAACGGCAATACCCAGCTCGTACTTATCGATATTCTCGGTAACTGCCTTGACCAGTTCGTTGTACTTGTGCAGAATCCACTTGTCTTCCAGTGCCAGATCGGCGGGAAGCTCTGCATTGTCAATGGTCAGGTTCATCTGGATAAAGCGGGATGCATTCCAGATCTTATTTGCAAAGTTACGGCTCGCCTCAACCTTTTCGATGGAGAAGCGCATGTCGTTTCCGGGCGAGTTACCGGTAACCAGAGTAAAGCGCAGTGCGTCAGCGCCGTACTGCTCAATGATCTCCAGCGGGTCAATACCATTGCCGAGCGACTTGGACATCTTGCGACCCTGTGCGTCGCGTACCAGACCGTGGATATAAACGGTCTTGAACGGCTCCTCGTGCATCTGCTCCATACCAGAGAAGATCATACGAGCAACCCAGAAGAAGATGATGTCATAACCGGTGACCAGAACCGAAGTCGGATAGAAGTAATCCAGCTCGCGGGTCTTTTCCGGCCAGCCGAGGGTCGAGAACGGCCACAGTGCAGAGGAGAACCAGGTATCCAGAACGTCCTCTTCCTGATGGATGTGCGTACCGCCGCACTTCGGGCAAACGGTGACGTCTTCCTTGGCAACGGTCATCTCGCCGCAGTCCTCACAGTAGTAAGCCGGAATACGGTGACCCCACCACAGCTGACGGGAAATGCACCAGTCATGAACATTTTCCATCCAACGCAGGTAGGTGTTTGCAAAACGACCGGGAACAAACTTAACGCGGCCGTCATGAACAACGTCCATAGCGGGCTTTGCCAGCGGGGCCATCTTAACGAACCACTGTGCAGAGGTCATCGGCTCGACGGTGGTGCCGCAGCGATAGCAGGTGCCAACGTTGTGCTCGTGATCCTCGGTCTTGACGAGGTAGCCGCCCTCTTCCAGATCGCGCAGAACAGCCTTGCGGCACTCGTAGCGATCCAGACCCTGATACTTGCCGCCGCTTTCGTTGACCGTTGCGTCCTCGTTGAAGACCAGAATCTGCTCGAGGTTGTGACGCTGACCCATCTCGAAGTCGTTCGGGTCATGACACGGCGTGGTCTTAACGCAGCCGGTACCGAATTCCATATCAACATAATCGTCAGCGAAGATCGGAATTTCGCGGTTCATGATCGGCAGAATGCAGGTCTTGCCAACCAGATGCTTGTAACGCTCGTCGTTGGGGTTGACTGCAACGCCGGTATCGCCCATGAAGGTCTCAGGACGGGTGGTTGCAACAACGAGGTACTCGTCGGAATCCTTGATCGGATACTTGATGTGCCACAGCTTGCCGGGCTGGGTTTCATACTCAACCTCAGCGTCAGACAGTGCGGTTGCACAGTGCGGGCACCAGTTGATGATACGGCTGCCCTTGTAGATCAGACCCTTTTCGTACAGGTTTACAAAGACTTCCTTAACAGCCTTGGAGCAACCCTCGTCCATGGTGAAGCGCTCACGGCGCCAGTCACACGAAGAACCGAGCTTCTTGAGCTGAGAAATGATGCGGTTGCCGTACTGGTGCTTCCAGTCCCAAACGCGCTTGAGGAACTCTTCACGACCCAGATCGTAGCGAGTCTTGCCCTCGTTGACACGCAGGTTTTCTTCAACCTTGATCTGGGTTGCGATACCTGCATGGTCGGTACCGGGCATCCAGAGTGCGGAATAACCCTGCATGCGCTTGGTGCGGATCAGGATATCCTGAAGGGTCTCATCGAATGCATGACCCATGTGCAGCTGCCCGGTAACGTTCGGGGGCGGGATGACGATGGTAAAGGGCTTCTTGTTCTCGTCTACCTCTGCGTTGAAGAATCCGGAATCATTCCAGAACTGATACAGCTTGTCTTCTACGGCAGAGGGATCGTATGTCTTGGGAAGTTCATTCGCCATTTAGATCTCTCCTTTTATGGTATTAAGATTTGATATTTTTGCGATTTCATGCCTCTGATAATCCATCAGAGAAATAAAAAACGGTTTCCGTCCCAAATAGGACGAAAACCGTAGATTTCCGTGGTACCACCTAAATTCGCAGCAGTTCTGCGCACTTTTCGCCGATAACGGGACGTCCCGGGAATATTTACTGAATTTCAATATTCCAGCTCCAAAGCGACCTTCCCTCTTCCCTGCCTGCAAACCTTGCACCAGATGGTCTGCTCTCTAAAAGACAGGATACAAGAGGTACTCCTCTTTTTCACTGCATTTGCGATATTCACGAAAAGAAATGGAGGTACCACCCAGAATCGAACTGGGGATCAGGGAGTTGCAGTCCCACGCCTT